>JADMIO011437900.1_pt1:0-20000 | contig 29407 bp, 22 predicted proteins | sample 8958161 | NCBI WGS metagenome assembly JADMIO01 (sample SAMN16585339, study PRJNA669376) | soil metagenome | isolation source: Crop rotation soil | place: USA: Cullars Rotation, Alabama | collected 2011 | reverse complement strand
CCGAAAGGCGTAGTCGATGGCAATCGGGTTAAAATTCCCGAACCGCTAACAACCGTTTGAGTGTGGAGGGACGCATCAGGGTAGCCGAGACCGGTGATGGATCCGGTTGAACACGTATAGGCTGACGAATAGGCAAATCCGTTCGTCATCAGGCTAAAGCGTGGGACGAAGGCAATAGCCGCTAAAGTCGGTGACCCCAGATGCCAAGAAAAACTTCGGGCACGAGGTTGACTAGCGACCGTACCGCAAACCGACACAGGTAGGTGGGGTGAGAATCCTAAGGCCCATGTGAGAATGCTCGTTCAGGAACTCGGCAAACTGGCCCCGTAACTTCGGGAGAAGGGGTGCCCCGGTAGGGTTAATAGCCCGAGGGGGTCGCAGTGACCAGCGCCAGGCGACTGTTTACTAAAAACACAGGTCTCCGCAAAGTCGTGAAGACGACGTATGGGGGCTGACGCCTGCCCAATGCTGGAAGGTTAAGAGGAGGGGTTAGCCGCAAGGCGAAGCTCCGAATCGAAGCCCCAGTGAATGGCGGCCGTAACTATAACGGTCCTAAGGTAGCGAAATTCCTTGTCGGGTAAGTTCCGACCTGCACGAATGGCGTAACGATCTGGCGACTGTCTTAACGAGCAGCACAGCGAATTTGTAGTTCCGGTGAAGATGCCGGGTACCCGCGTCTAGACGGAAAGACCCCGTGGACCTTTACTATAACTTGATAGTGAATCCGGGCGTTGGATGCGTAGGATAGGTGGGAGGCTTTGAACCGAGGCTTTCGGGCTTCGGGGAGCCAACGGTGAAATACCACCCTTCCTGCGTCTGGATTCTAACCTACTCCCGTTATCCGGGAGAGGGACCCTATCAGGCGGGTAGTTTGACTGGGGCGGTCGCCTCCTAAAATGTAACGGAGGCGCGCGATGGTTGGCTCAGGGTGTTTGGAAATCACCTGTAGAGTGCAAAGGCATAAGCCAGCCTGACTGTGAGACAAACAAGTCGAGCAGAGACGAAAGTCGGCCTTAGTGATCCGGCGGTTCCATATGGAAGGGCCGTCGCTCAACGGATAAAAGGTACCCCGGGGATAACAGGCTGATCCTGCCCAAGCGTCCACAGCGACGGCAGGGTTTGGCACCTCGATGTCGGCTCATCGCATCCTGGGGGTGCAGAAGCTCCCAAGGGTTCGGCTGTTCGCCGATTAAAGCGGTACGTGAGCTGGGTTTAGAACGTCGCGAGACAGTTCGGTCCCTATCTGGCGTGGGCGTAGGAGAATTGATGGAATCTGATGGTAGTACGAGAGGACCCCATTGGACCAACCTCTAGTGTACGAGTTATCGTGCCAACGGTATCGCTCGGTAGCTATGTTGGGCAGGGATAAACGCTGAATGCATCTAAGCGTGAAGCCCGACCAAAGATTAGTTCTCCCTATGAGATCCGTAGAAGACTACTACGTTGATAGGCTGGGTGTGTAAGCGTGGTAACACGTTTAGCTTACCAGTACTAATTGATCCATCGGCTTGACCATAAAGTTTGCTCGTTGCAAAACTGGTCAGTCACTAGCTCTCTTCGGAATTTGCCATTCGATTATCTGAGAGCACGCAATTTTTGCGTTTGATCTTTCACAGTTTTTCCGGTGGTTATGTCGTAGGGGTCACACCCGTTCCCATCCCGAACACGGAAGTTAAGTCCTACGGAGCCGATGGTACTGCATGGGCAACTGTGTGGGAGAGTAGGTCGCTGCCGGGATTAATTCAAACGAGAGCCTGCTGCATGAAATCAGCAGGCTCTTTTGTTTTCCCACTTCATTTTTGATAGCGCCTCTTCATCGTTGTCATAATATCATCTATAATCATCGCGTCGGTTCGCCGGGGTGGCGGAATGGCAGACGCAGAGGACTTAAAATCCTCTGGCCGCAAGGCCGTGCGGGTTCGAGTCCCGCCCTCGGTATTTTGATTCCCTGAGTGGCTGCCTGAACTTCAGCCGCTTGTTTGCTCTACTCCTCGCCGCGAGCATTGAATGCCCAAAGCGCGATCCATGCTTCTCTTTGGCCTCGCTCTGCTGGTTGCGCTTGCCGGGTTTGCGTTCATCCGCAACCTGATTGATTTCCCCGTCTACTATGCCGCTGGCCAATCGCTCCGCAGCGGGCGCGCCGACCTCTATGCGCCGGACTTCGCGCTTGGCCGCGTGATGGATTATCGCTATCCGCCTTTCTTTCTCCTGGCCTTCTGGCCTTTGTGGCTGTTGCCGTATAAAGCCGCCGCCTATCTCTGGTATCTAGCCGGTGTCGTCGAGATAGCTCTGTGCGTTCTTTTCATCCGTCGTGTTGCGGCAATTCCGAGTGAAACTAGATGGCTGTGGCTGGTTGTGTTTTTTGCCGTCGCGCCATACTTCGTGACCGTTCTCCATTATGGCAACGCACATCTGTTAGCCATCGTTCTGCTGTTCGCGGCTTGCCGCCTGGCCTTCGAGAAAAAACCTGTCGCTGCCGGTCTAGCGATCGCGCTGGCCATTTCGATTAAGTTGATCCCGGCGCTCATGCTTCCTTATTTTGCGCTGAGAAGGCAATGGCGGTTGCTTGCGGCGGCGGGCGTTTTTATAATCGCTATCAATCTCGCGCCGGCGCTCTATTTTGGATTCGCCGGGAACAATCAGCTACTCAAAGACTGGTTCGCGCACGTCGTCGTCGGCCAGGAATTCCACGAAGCCAATGGCCCGATCAATCTTTCACTCAAGGGGCAATTGCGGCGCTACTTTTCTGAGGCGGACTATACGCAACGAGTGGATGGCGATATTCATTACCCGGCGATCAATCTCGCCTCAGCGCCGCAATCGCAGGTTGATGTTGCCTGGAAGGCCGTTGCCGCCATGACTTGCCTGTTGGCGTTCGGCTTGATCGTCCGGCTTGGACGCATGAGGGGTGACAGGCGAAAGGCAGAGAATCAATCGGAAGCCCAGTCGGATCGTCAGGCCGTGAATGCCGCAGAGGGCCGTGAGCCATTCAGAGAAGTCTTTTCATTGGAGGTCGCTCTGCTGATCTGCCTGATGTTGTTCGTCGGGCCGCTGACTTCGAAAATTTACTTCATTGCGTTGCTGTGGCCGGTTGCCGGCCTCGCCGCGTTCGCCGCGCATCAATCAACCCGGCAGGCAAAGCGCGTGCGCGCTCTGCTCATGGCCTTAGCGGTCATGAACTCTGTTTTGCCTTTGCTGCCCGGGCGCTCGCTTCAACGCTGGCTGCTGGTTCTGGGTGCGGATTTTTATGTGAATCTGCTGCTATTTCTGGCTGTCGCTTACGTGATGTCGGCAATGGCGCGGCCTGCTCAAGGGCGATCCGGCGAACGGCAAACGTCATTCCGGTCAACAGCCAGAACATCATGACGACTTCGCCATCGCCGAAGTTGAAATGCACCAGCGAACTGATGTTGAAAGCGAAGAGTCCGCCCAAGCCGCCGAGCGCGACGCCCCACATCTCCCAACGCTCGTCGTGCCGCAGTCGTTTCGCCAGCCGCCACATCTCGACCGCGAAGATCGCCATCATCGCGTAGTAGAGGATCAGTGCCGCCAGCCCCCACCAGACGGCTATCTGAATAGGCGTTGAGTGAAAATGTCCCGGCGGCAGCCTGCCGTTGTCATAGAGTCCCCATTGATCGCGCAGCTTGCCTTCGCTGCCTTTGCCGATGCCGAAGAGCGGATGATCTTTGATGATCGGCAGCGTCTCCGGCCACACCTTCAGCCGCCATGCGAAGCTGCCTTCTTCGGGATCGAGGAAGCTGATGCCGCGTGACCGCTCGACCATCACGTAGGCGATGGGCGCAGCCAACACCAACACCGCGATGCCGACCAGCAGGACGCGACGGCGCGAGCTTACATAAGCCATGCATGCTACCGCGACCGTCAGGCCGATCATCGCCGCGCGCGTTGACGTGAACAGCAGCGTGACGCAGATCAGCAGAACCATCACGCCTAAGAACCCGCCCAGCCACGAACGCTTGTCGGGGAGCGCGATCAAAAAGCCAATCGCCAGCGCCGCGATCAGTTGCAGCACTTCGGCATACGTCTCGTAGTGGCTGTAGAAACCGGTGACGCGAAAATTGCGGCCCGGCGATGTCGTCATTCCCAGCCGCTCGGTGCCGGTGCCTTCGATGCGCCGCGAGACATACACTTCACTGACCGCTTCGCTGCGCTGAAACTTGACGCGCATCTGGCCGCGCTGCTCAGAGATGATGCGCGACAGGTCTTCGAGCGAATGCACGGGCTTGTCGTCCGCTTCCAGGATCACGTCGCCGACCTGAAGGCCGCGACCGGCGAAGGGGCTGTCCTCGCGCAGGCTGTCAATGCGCAGGCCGCGACCCTTAGCGATCTGCACGCCGCTGGCGACGACGTTGGCAAAACACGAGACCACGATGGCCAATGTAAGCAACTTCACCATGCGCGCGCTCGTCACTTTGCTGCTGACGAAGTAGAAGGCCAGAAAGAAGGTCGGGCTGCGCAAGCCTTTGACGCTGACGATCTGATCGTAAGAGAGGAACGACGACACGACACAGCAGGCGAAGAAACCGAGCAGCGCCAGGTCAACCGGCGTGCGGCGAAAGTCGAACCGGCGGCGGGCCGCCATCTGCACGGCCCAGGCGACGAGGCCGACGAGAAACGAGCCTTGCGTGATGGCGATGGAGTGCGGCGCAAACAGCGCGTACATCGCCAGCGAAAAGATAATGATTCGCTCGGTAATTCTAATGATTTTGGGCTGGCTCTCTGCGGGCTGCGCGATAGCAGTCTCGTTAGTCAACTCTTCTCAACCTCGACCTACCAATCTTCTTAGACGTACCCAGAGCAACGGGAGATGTTCAATTCTAAGCCGCTGTTGCCGCCAACGCAAATGTTACGGCGCGCGCCGCCGTCGGCTGACCGCGATGGGCGTCGCCCCATGAGCGCCCGCTTGACCCGCTCATGTCTTTGATGTAGTTTCAAATTAGCGCGCTCATCGTACGATGGGCCGCGCTCGTCTTCGATATTTTGCACGGAGGAAGTTGAATTATGAGTACTCACAGCGAAAGTCATTATTCAAGCGGCGAATCAAAAGCGACGAGCGGCGCGGCGGACGCCGTCAGAAAAGCCTTCGCGGCGCTGCCGTTCGAGCAGAAAGTCGCCACGCTCATGCGCGTCGAACTCGACATGCTCGGCGACGTGGTCGAGACCGTCGTCAACGCGGCGTCGCGCGCCGCCGACGAAATTGCCGACGCCTTATCGGGCAGCAGCCAGCCGGCTTCCGGCAGCGGAGCCACCTCCGTCTGACCGCTTCATTCAAACGAGACGCTTGCGCCATGAGGAGGGGGATCGCTTATGAGCGAAAGTATGCAACTTAGAGAGCCGCTGTATAAACTGCTCGTTCGCTTCAGCAACGGCGAGAAGATTCAATACGTCGTCGCCGAGCCGATAGAGTCGCGCCACATCGCGCCCGACATGCGCTACGCCGTCATCTCGTCCTTCTCTTTGCAGAATCCCAGCGAATGCACAGACGTCACCGTCGTTAATTTGCGGGACGTGACCTTCATCAAGACTGAGCGCGTCAGCCTCGATCAAGTCGCCGGCGAGCGGCGCATGGCCGGGCTGCACGCGACCAGCCCGTCGAAGGAAGATGACCGAATGCCGAAGACGCTGGCGCAACTGCGGTTCATCTGAGCCGCGCCGGCTGCTTTAACCGACGGAGTCCGATCCATGCGACCGTATGTGCTCAGCCTGTGCGCGCTGACCCTGCTGCTTGCCTCCGCCTTCAACGCGCCCGCCATCGCGCAGACGGGCGGCGGCACGCCTCCACAGCAATCGCCACAGAAGTCCGGCAATGCCAGTGATTTTGACGCCGCGCGCGCCTTCGATCACGTCAAGAAGCTCTGCGAGATGGGGCCGCACCCGTCCGGCTCCGAGGCCATCAAGCGCGCTCAGGATTATCTCGAAAGAGAGTTAAAGAGCTACGGCCTGAAAGTAACCGAAGATACTTTTGAAGGGCAGACGCCGAAGGGCGCTGTGCCGATGAAGAACATCATCGGCGAGCTCGCCGGAGAAAGGCCGGAAATCGTCTTGATCACCGGCCACTACGACACCAAGCGTCAGGCCGGTTTCGTCGGCGCTAACGACGGCGGCTCAAGCGCGGCCACGGTGTTGGAGATGGCGCGGGCGCTCGCGAAGACGAAGCCGCAGTACACGCTCTGGTTCGTCCTCTTCGACGGCGAGGAGGCGGTGGTTGATTGGAGCGCGATGGAGGGGATGGATAATACTTACGGCAGCCGCCACCTGGTGGCGAAGATGCGCGACGACGCCACGCTCGGTCGCGTGCGGGCCATGCTGCTGGTTGACATGATCGGCGACAAGAATCTCGACATCAAGCGCGAAGGCGAGAGCACGGGCTGGCTGGTTGACGCGATCTGGGACGCGGCATGGAAGGCCGGCTACGCGAAAAATTTTCTGCGTGATGAACAATACATTTCCGACGATCACCTGCCTTTTCTCGCCGCCGGCATCCCGGCGGCTGACCTGATTGATTTCGACTATGGGCCGCAGCATGCCTACTGGCACACGAACGAAGACACGCTCGATAAGATCAGCGGCGCAAGCATGAAGGCGGTCGGCGACGCGCTAATCGTGGCGCTGCCGGTGATCTTTAAGCGGTTGAGTGAGATGCCGCCGCCGCGCCTGAAGCCGGCGGCTGAAGGGGCCAGGCATTGAAGCGCATAGCCGTCATCGCCGGCGACGGCATCGGCCCGGAAGTCATCCGCGAAGCCGTCCTCACCATCGAAGCCGCACAAGCCATCTTCGATTTAGAGATCAAGCTCGCCTCTTTCGACTGGAGCGCCGACAAGTATCTGGCGACCGGCATCTCGATGCCCGACGGCGGGCTCGACATGCTGGCCGCCGAATACGACGCGATCCTGACCGGCGCGTTCGGCGACCCGCGCGTCAAGGACAACAAACATGCGGTTGATATCCTGCTCGGCATGCGCTTCGGCCTCGACCTTTATATCAACCTGCGCCCGATCAAGTTGATAGATGCGCGGCTGTGCCCGCTGAAAGACCGCACCGAAAGGGAGGTTGATTTCGTCGTCTTTCGAGAGAACACCGAAGGCATCTACACCTTCATGGGCGGCAACTTCAAGATCGGCACGGCAGACGAGATCGCCGTGCAGGAAGAGATCAACACGCGCAAGGGCGTCGAGCGCATCATCACCGCCGCCTTCGATTACGCGCGCGCGGCGGGCCGCAAGCGCGTGACCATGAGCGACAAGTCGAATGTGTTGACGTATGGCCACGACCTCTGGCAGCGCGTTTTCAAAGAGGTCGCGGCGCGCTATGCCGACATCGAAGCGAATCATCTTTACGTCGACGTGCTGACGATGTGGATGGCGCTCGACCCGGCGCGCTTCGATGTCATCGTCACCAATAATCTGTTCGGCGACATCATCACGGACCTCGGCGCCGCATTGCAGGGCGGCTTGGGGATGGCGGCTTCGGGCAACATTCATCCGGGTCGCGTGTCTCTGTTTGAGCCGGTGCATGGCAGCGCGCCGCAGTTCGCAGGCAAGAATGTGGCGAACCCTGTGGCGGCGATTCTCACCGCCGCGATGCTGCTCGATTACGTCGGTTATAAAGCGGCGGCGGCGGCGATAGAGCGCGCGGTCGAAGCGGCAGTGCGCGCCGGCGAGATGACGACAGACATCGGCGGCACGCTCTCGACGACGCAAGCGGGCGAAGCCATCCGCCGCCATCTGCGCCAGGCGGCAGAACAGTGATGCGCTGCACTCCGGCTCATATTTTTTCAAATGGGGATTGATTTGAATCGCAGAAGCAGCTAAGATACGCGGACACTGAATGAGACGCAGAACGCATTAAGTCTCTCATAGAAGTAAGAGACACTTGGCAGGCGTTCCTCTTCAGCCGCTAAACAGGGTAAGCAAAATAACAAGCCGCGCACTCAGCATCGAGAGTAGCGCGGCTTTTTTCCGTATGCGGCGCGAGCGGTTGACTGGCCCAGCGACCGGCTCAAAGGGATTTGCGCGCGTGGCCGTTCGACCTGGCAATCTCCTGCACCTTGATGCGCGCGTTGAAGTCGGCCAGCGCCCGCGTCAGGTAATGACGAATGCGCGTGATACGCACGCGGGTCGAGGTCAATTCCAACAGCGTCTGCTTGGCGTTGTTGTCAATCGGCAACAGGGCGGCGATCAGAAGAGAAAAGGCTTCGGGGTCTTCGGGCAGTTCCTGTACCGAAGGGATGCCGGGCTCGTCCAGCGATTGCGCGGCTTCGAGGAACTCGGTCGCCATCGTTTCGGTGTCTTCGACCATGCGCGCCAGATCAGCGCCCGGCTCAAGGTCGTCGCCGAAAGTCTCGACCATCGCGATCAGGAATGGTTCCGACTGGCGCAGGCCGGCGACGCGATAGCGGATCAGGCCGGTTGACAAGATATTCATGCGCCCCTGTTCGAGCGGCATGACCGCGTTGATCTTAGCGATGCAGCCGATGCTGCCGCTGGCGGGCGGCGTCTCGCGCCCGACTTGCGCGTCTGTGCGATAGGACAGGCCGAACATGCCGCCGTTGTCTATGGCGTAGCGCATCATCGTTTTGTAACGATCCTCAAAGATGTGCAGCGGCAGAATTGCGCCGGGGAATAGAACCGTCGCCAGCGGAAAGATCGGCAATTCCGTGATCTCTTCAATCTCTTCGGGATTCATACTCGCATTATAGCACCCGCCGATTCAGCCGCTAAATCGCCGCCCGCCGCGCCGCAGACTGAATTATTGACTGCGTCAGACCCCTATGCTACTTTGCAAACGGATGATAACAGGCTTCAACACGGACGTTCAGCACGAAGGACAGGTTTACCATGTTCAGACCGAAGATCGTGGACAGAATAACCCTGTGCTTGAATCGCTCGTCTACATCGGCGGCACCATCGTTGCCAAGAAGCTGACGCCTTACGCCGAGCAGTTGAGCCAGGGGGCCGACGAGCAGATCATTGCCGGCCTGTTGAAGCGCCAGCATCAGGTCATCATCGCCGCCATCAAGACCGGGCGCGTGCATGAGTTGATGCAACGTTACGCCAGCCAGCAGCCGGCGGTCGAAAAGCCGCGACCGGTCGCCGCCGCCGACGCGGCGAAGGAGAGCAAGGCGGCGACTCCGCCGCGCAACAGCGGTAATCTTACTAAACGAAATAGCGGTAATCACCCGAAACGCAACAGCGGCGGCCACGCCAAGCACGGCAGCGGCACTCTGCCGCCCGCACCCATTCAGCCGCCGTCGCGATTCCACAGCCCGACGCAGGAGCGGTCGCCGGCCCTGCGCACGACTTCGATGCTCGGCTCGCCGCGACGGCCCGAACCGCCGCAGCCGAAGCCCGCCGCCCCGGCACCGCCACAGGCGACGCTGGAGTCACGCCCGACCAGCACGTCGGCGCGTCGCCCGACCGGCACGCTCGATTTAGATCAGGTCATCAATGAATACTTGAAGCGCAATAACGAGCAGGGCAAGCTCGATGTGAGAGTCATCACGCCGAGCGTCTTCATCGCCGGCAAGAGCGTCGCCTTGCGCGTGCAGGTGCTGTTCAATGCGACCGTCGAGCCGGAAGCCGTCGTGACGATCAAGATCATCGGCACGGCCTTCAAGCCGCAAGTCTACATAGGCCGGGCGGGCCGCGACGGCATCGCCAATTTCAGCCTCGCCCTGCCGGCCTTCACCGCCGGCACCGCCGCTATCGTCATCGAGGCGCAATCCAATCGCGGACGCGGCGAGTTGAAACACCTGATTCGTAGAGCCTAGTTCTTACACGTTTTTTATGACCATCCTTCTCAACGGAGAACCGAAAGAGATACCCGCCCACCTCGCCGTCGCCGGGTTGATCCAGGAGCTTGGATTGACGCCCGAACGGCTCGCCGTCGAAGTCAACCGCCGCATCATTCGCCGCGCCGACTGGCCCTCGACAAGGCTCGCCGAAGGTGACAAAGTAGAGATTGTGCATTTCGTCGGCGGCGGCGCGCGTTGATCGCGTTCAGCCGCATTCGTTCCCACTTTATTAACAGGTAATTGTTATGACAGACGCATTCATCATTGCCGGGCGCGAGTTCCGCTCGCGCCTGATCCTCGGCAGCGGCAAGTACACGACTCATGAGATGATGGTGAGATCGCTCGAAGCCGCCGGCACAGACATGGTGACAGTCGCCGTGCGCCGCGTGAATCTCACCGACAAGTCGAAGGAATCGCTGCTCGATCACATAGACCTGAAGAAGTACCACATCCTGCCGAACACCGCCGGCTGTTATTCGGCGGACGAAGCCGTCCGCACGGCCATGCTGGCGCGCGAAGTGCTCGACAACAACTGGATCAAGCTCGAAGTCATCGGCGACGAGCGGACGCTGTTCCCCGACAACGCCGGTCTGCTCGAAGCGACGCGCGCGCTGGTGAAAGAAGGCTTCATCGTGCTGCCATACTTCAACGACGATCTGATTGTCGCGCGCCGTTTGATAGACGCGGGCGCGGCAGCCGTTATGCCGTTGGCCGCGCCGATTGGGTCGGGCCTCGGCATACAGAACGTCACCAACCTCCGCATCCTGCGCGAGATGATCACGGAAGTGCCGTTGATCGTTGACGCAGGCGTCGGCACGGCGTCTGATGCGACGATGGCGATGGAGTTGGGCGTTGACGGCATCCTGATGAACACCGGCATCGCCGGCGCAAGCGACCCGGTAGCGATGGCCGAGGCGATGAACCACGCCGTGCGCGCCGGTCGCCTGGCCTACAAAGCCGGGCGCATCGCCAGGAAGCTTTACGCGACCGCGTCGAGTCCGCTCGAAGGAGTCTCAAAATGAAATGATGAATGATGAACGATGAGTGATGAACTGAAGAGGATAAGGCGGCGGATTGTTTAGATAATCAGCCTCCAGTCCGCGATTCATCATTCATCGTTCATCGTTCATCATTTGCCTTTATGCCTTGCGACACCAGCATCGAGAGCGAACTGTTTGCTGCCGGGCATCGCTTGATCGCCGGCGCGGATGAAGTCGGGCGCGGCGCGATTGCCGGCCCCGTCGTGGCCGCCGCCGTCATCCTCAATCCGTTCTGCGTGCCTGCCGGGATCAACGATTCCAAGCAACTCACCAAGCTGCAACGCGAGCGGTTGTTTGAACAGATCACCGGCAGCGCGCTCGGCTACGGCATCGCCCGCATCGAGCACGACGAGATTGACCGCATCAACATTCATCGCGCCTCGCTTGCTGCCATATGCGAGGCAGTAAAAGCATTGAATCCCATTCCTGACTATGTTTTAATAGACGGGAAATTTCGCGTCCCCCAACTGACCTGCCCCCAAGCGGCAATTATCAAAGGTGATGGTCTTAGCGTATCCATCGCGGCGGCCTCTATTCTGGCCAAAGTGACGCGCGACCGCTGGATGCGCGAGGCGGACGAGCAGTACCCCGGCTATGGCTTTGCTCAGCACGTCGGCTATAACACGCGCCTGCATCAGCAAGCCCTCAGCCAGCTCGGCCCGTCGGCGATTCACCGCCTGACTTTCCATGGCGTGCTCGCCTGTCAAGCCGCCCTGGCCCCGCAAGAAGAGGAGACGCCCCTACCGTCGCTTCCGCTCACGGATTGAGCGCACCCCGCCGCCCTCGCTTAGAGAATTTCAAGAGCCCGTGAGGCGTTTGCCTTGGGAGGGGTTATGTCTTTAAACAAATCGAAGGTTCTGCGCAGTGCTGAAAAGTACGTCTTGCAGGGCAAGATCCCTGCCGCCATTGATGAGTATCGTAAAGTCGTTGACGCAGACCCATCCGACCTCACGACCATCAACACGCTCGGCGATCTCTACGTCCGCGCAGGCCGCATACAAGACGCCATTAATAATTTCTCGCGCATCGCCGACAGCTACCGCGAAGGCGGCTTCACGCTGAAGGCCATCGCCATGCTCAAGAAAATCTCCAAGCTCGACCCCACCAACGTCGAGACGGCGATGAAGCTGGCGAACCTCTATTCGCAACAGGGGCTGCTCGTCGAAGCGCGCCAGCAGTATCTGCAAGTCGCCGACGCTTACGCCCGCAAAGGCGAGACGCGCAAGGCGCTCGAAGCTTATCAGAAGATCGCCGACCTCGACCCGTCCAACACCTCTGTGCGGATGAAGCTCGGCGAGATTTACACGCGCGAAGGCTTCACCGAACAGGCGCACGAGTCGTTCATCATGGCGGGCAGCGAATTCCTCCGCAAAGGCGACACCGAGCAGGCGCTCAACGCCAACCTCAAAGCCATCTCGGTCAAGTCCGACTCGATGCAGGCGCTGACCGCCATCGCCACCATCTACACGCAGCACGGCCAGATTGATCGCGCCATCAACCTGCTCTGCGACGCCTTTGAACGCAACCCCGGCGACATTGAGTTGTTGACCATACTGGGCCGCACTTATCTGCAAGCCGGCATGATGGACGACGCCGAGCGCACCTTCCTGAGCCTGGTCGAATTGGATCGTAATCGTTACCACTACCTGCTCGAAGTGGGCCGCCGCTTTTTGCAGATGGGCGACCTCGACCGCGCCGCCGAACAGATTGATGGCTGTCTCGACGTGCTGATCGCCAAACGCGAAGAAGACAAGGCGATTGATTTTCTGCGTAAGATTTTAGACCGCGACATGAATCACGTCGGCGCGCTCCGCCGGCTGGTGCAAATCTTCCTGCGCATACGCGAAGACCACAACGTGATCGCCACGCTCAATTCATTAGTCGAAGCGGCCATGCGTAAGGGCGACGACGAGGCCGCCATCGAAGCGTTGAAGGACCTGGCGCGCATGGAGCCGGACGAGCCGATGCACCTGCAACGCCTCTACACGCTCGGCGTCAAAGACATCGTCGAATCGGATGCGCCCGATGTAATCCGCGCTACAGGGCCGCTCGATTACGGCTCCGCGGCCTTCGATGACACGTTCGTCATCCGGCAGATTTCCGAAGCCGAAATCCTCGCCGGTCATGGGCAGGTCACGCACGCGGTCGAGATTCTCACGGGCATCCTGCAACACGCGCCGGAGAACGTGCAGGTGCATTTGAAGCTCAAAGACATCTACCTGCGCGCCGGGCAGATGGATAAGGCGTCGCATGAATGTGTGGAACTGTCGCGCATTCACGAAGGGCGCGGCGAATCGGCGCGCGCCAGCGACTACATCGCCGAAGCCCGTCAACTCAACCCGCTGCTCGACACTTCGGCGGCAGCGACTGAGCCGCCGGCCAGCGATTGGATGAGCGAGGTCGGTGACTCCTTCGGTTTCCAACCCGGCCCCGTGCCGACCAACGGCAACGGCGCAGGGCCGGAACCGGCGAGCGAAGGCTTTGAGTTTCAAGACCCGCCCGCCGAGATGGATTGGAGCCGCTATCAGACCGGCGTGCTGACCGATCACGCGGGCTTCGTCACGGTGCCGGAGAACGGCGCATCACCCAATGGCGCGAGTGCCGCTGCGCCTGTCGCCGACGCTTCAGTCGCGGCGGTCGCCGAAGCTCAGGGCTTTCGCTACAGCGACACGCTGGTTGGCGAGCCGGAAGGGCAGGCCGCCGATCAGCCCTCCGAGCTTATGTTCGACGCCACCGGCAATCTCGCCTCCGACACGATGAGCAGCGTGTTGCGCGACGAGCTTGAAGGCATAGACTTCTACATCGCTCAGGGCTACGTTGAAATCGCGCAGGATACGCTCGCACGATTACGCGCCGAATACGGGCCGCACCCCGAAATCCTGGCACGCTTCAAACAGATGGGTATTGATGGCGAGGCGGTCGGAGAGATGGCGGCGGTTTCAGCACCGGCGGGCCTTGCGTCCGCTAATGATGTGCAGGGAGACAAGGAGACCTACGCGAACTCGGCATTCGAGGATTACCTCAAGCCGCCGTCAAGCGGACAGGCTGATTTTTCATCATCCTTTTCTTTTTCATCCTCTGCCGACGCCGGGCATACGGCAGGTGCGGGCGGCCTGACTTCGGGGGAGATTGACCTGTCAATGTTCGTATCCGGCGACGCGGCCATGAGCACGGACGCGCCGTCCGCCGCGCCCGCCTTCAACGAACTGGCTGAAGCGCGTCAGGACAACGGCGCTTCGCCATTCAAAACGGACGTATCCTACACGGGCTCTCTGCTCGGCAGTCGGCTAGGGGGCGATGTAGCTTTGAATACATTTGCGCCGCCGGAGGAAGAGAAGGCCGAGCCGTTCCTGATCCACAAAGACACCGGCCCGCTCCAGTCGGATTTGATCGTCAAGTTCAACACCAGCGACCTGCTGCACAACACCATGTTCGACCCGCTGCAACGCGCCGCGCCGACGACCGCCGCGCCCGCCGGCACCGAAGAGTTGATCGAGTCGCTGGTCTCTAACATTGATGCATCGTTCGACAACATCCAGCAGACGGCTGAAGTTGAGCAGGCGGAGGCACCGTCGCCGCTCTCCCTCTCTGCCGGGTCGGAGGTGCTGGAAGCGGGCGACGAGCCGCCGCTTGAATCAACGATGGGCTTGACCGCCGCCGAGAGCGGCTTCGCTATTAACGAACCGGACGCTCCCCTGAGCTATGATCTGGCATCTGCGTTTTCATCAGTGACGGAAGATGCGACGCCGAGCGCGGGCCAGACGAATGAAGACGGGAACGCCGCACCGGCAGACGCCGACCTGCTTGCGAAGCCGACGACCAAATCCGACCTCGAAGCCATCCTCGAAGAGTTGCGCGAAGAGACCGGCCCGCTCACGCCGATGGCGGATTTCGAGACGCACTTCAGCCTCGGCCTCGCCTACAAAGACATGGATTTGCTGGACGACGCCATCGGCGAGTTTCAACGCGCCTTCAGGCTGGCCGGTTCGGAAGACGTGAATGGCGATTACATCCAGTGTTGCAACATGCTCGGCGTCTGCTTCAAACGCAAGCTGCTGCCGAAGGTCGCCATCATGTGGTTCGAGCGCGGCCTGAAGATTCACAACCGCCCGGAAGACGAATATCAGGCGCTGCGCTACGAAATCGGCCTGTGTTACGAAGAACTCGGCCAACACGATAAGGCGCTCGACATGTTCATGGAAGTCTACGGCTCGGATGTCAACTACCGCGAGACCGCCCAAAAGATTCGCCAGTTGCAGGCCGCGAAAGGCGAATGATAGAGTAAAGGGGCCGGGGGCCAGAGGCCGGGGGCCAGGGCCGGAACAAGTGAGCGGAAGCCAGGCGGCACGCCCACTCTTTTTCTGACCCTGACCCCTGACCCTGACCCCCGGCCCCTGACTATGTCGGCCAAGCTCACAATCATCTTCTTCATCCTGATCTGCTTTGAGATCGGCGCGCTGCTGATCATCCTGCCCTGGGTACAACGCCCGTCGTGGAGTGAAAATTACTTACTGGTACTGGCCGCCGATCACCTGCACTGGCCGCAGTTGGCGATGGCGATGAAGAGTTCTTATATGCGCGGCGCAGTGACCGGACTCGGCGTCGTCAACATTCTGATCGGCCTGTGGGAAGCGGCGAATTTCACGCGCACCACGCGCAATTTTCAACAGCGTTGGCAAAGCGATGAAAGCAATCTTCAGCCGGCAGACGCCGCTCGTCTACCTGATCACCGACCGCCGGATGCTGCCGCGCCAGAGCGGCAAGGCGGAAGCGACGGCGCTGATTGAGTTCCTGAGCGCGGCGCTGCTGGCGGGCGTGGATTTGATTCAACTGCGCGAGCGCGATTGGCCAGCCCGCACAGTGCTCGCCGTCGCCGATGCCGTCGCGCCGCTCGCCCATCAGACCGGTGCCGCCATTCTCATCAATGACCGCGCCGACGTGGCGGCTTGCGCCAACACAGGCGTTCATCTGACCACCCGCTCAATGAAAGCCGATGTCGTGCGGCGCGCATTTGGCGAGCCGATGCTCATCGGCGCTTCAACCCACAACCTCGCGGAGGCGCGAGCGGCGGCGAACGAAGGCGCGGACTTTATTGTGTTCGGGCCGGTCTTCGAAACTGAAAGTAAGAAAGATTACGGCCCGCCGGTCGGCCTCAAGGCTTTGCAGGAAGCCGCCGAGCGCCTGACGATTCCCGTGATCGCGCTCGGCGGCATCAGGCCGGGTAATTTTCGTGACGCGCTGCGAGCGGGCGCGGCTGGCATCGCCGCGATCTCGATGTTTGTCGAGGCCCGCGACCTCTGCGGCCTCATCCGGCAAATCAAAGAGGGTGACAAGTGACGAGTGACCATCAACCGCCGGTCGTGATGACGATTGCCGGGTTTGACCCTTCAGGCGGCGCGGGCATTCTCGCCGACATCAAAACCATCGGCGCAATGGGCGGCTACGGCGTTGCCGCCATCACCAGCCTGACTTTTCAAAACACACTCGGCGTCTTCGGCGCGGCGCATCAGAGCGGTGAAACTGTGCGCCGGCAGATCGAGCCGTTGCTCGGTGATTTCAAGATCGCCGCCGTGAAGACCGGCATGCTGCCGACCGCCGAAGTCATCCAAGACGTGTCTGTGATGATCACTACACACGGGCTTGCTCCGGTCGTCGTTGACCCGGTGGTTCGCAGCACGAGCGGCTATGATTTGATTGACGACTTGGCGCTCGCGGCTCTGGTTGAAAAGCTCTTTCCATTAGCGGCGGTCGTCACGCCGAACGCCGCCGAAGCCGAGCGCCTCACCGGCATCCGCATCACTAATCTTGACGCCATGCGGCGAGCCGCCGCCGCCATCCGCGCGATGGGCGCGCGCGCGGTTCTGGTTAAAGGCGGTGATGTGACGGGTGAATCCGCCACCGACCTGTTGCTGGACGACAGCGGAACGCGAACCTTTAGCGTCGAGCGCGTCCATTCGACGAGCACACATGGCACGGGCTGCACGCTCGCCGCAGCCCTCGCCACTCTGCTGGCGCGCGGCTGTGCGCTCGCCGAGGCGGTCGAGCGGGCCAAGCACTTTGTTGTCGAAGCGATTCGCCATGCCCCGGCGCTCGGTCATGGGCACGGCCCGCTCAACCATTTCCCCTACGGCTTCAAAGTGGATTCGCAATGAGCGGCGCTGCGCTTCTTTCTCGTCGTCGGGGCGGCTGACCCCCGGCTCGTTTCTTCCCGGATGGCGGGATTCGTCTGTTAGCACGGCAAGGTGATTTGCTATACTTTCACGGCTATCGAGCGGAGCCTCTGAATCAAATAGACCCGGATGACAGGAGTAATTGCAGCAGGCAGCCGGAAGGTTGAGCGCATCGCATTTCGTTTAAGGCAGGGCAGACAGGGGATGATGCCTTCGGCATTGAGCGAGCTGACGGTTAAAGAGTTATTACAACGCTGCGCCGCGCGGCCTGTTGATGAAGCCGCCTGGCGTGAGTTCGTTCGTCGTTACCACCCGACGATTCGCGCCTTTATCGGGCGCACCTTCCAGCAGAAAATTCACGCCGACATTGACCTCAAGCAACAGATTCTTGACGGCACGATGGAAGACCTGGTGCAGGCGGTTTACCTCAAGCTGGTCAACGACGACACCGGCGCGCTCGCCCGTTTTGCCGGCGAGCACGAGAATTCGATCTACCAGTATCTCGGCATGATCGGGACGAACGTGGTGCGCGATCATATCCGCCTGGTGCTGGCTCAGAAGCGACCCCGCCTAGCCTTCTCACTCGATCAGTTATCGGAAGAGGGCGACTTTGCCCTGGCCAAGGAGGGCGTCGAGATCACCACGCCATCGCCGGATAAGCTCAAAGACATCAGCGTAGTGCAAAGGGAGATCGAAGAGTTGCTGCAACGGATCATCAAAGGCCGCAACCGCGACCGCGATATATTGATCTTCAAGCTGCGTTATTTTGACGGGTTGATGCCGGCGGAAATCGTCAAGGCGCTCAGCGACGACATACCCGCCTTCCGCGTCAGTTCCATCCTCCGCCGCGTGGTGACGCGCGTCCGCCCGATCCTGGCGAGCAAATATGGCATCCACTTGAAAGAAGACCCCAAAGACGACGACGACGAATAATCCCGCACATGCCGCCGCGCTGATTTTGTGGCGATAATTACTTTAACCTCATGTAAACCAGTGCGGCGAACAGGATCAACGCCAGGAGGGCGGCGATGGCAATCAAGCCGAATACGAGCTTACGTGACGAAGGCGGCGGCACGCTCGTCGCGACGTTTGCCGCCGGCGGCTGATGCGGCGGCTGATGCGATGACTGATGTGATGGATGATGCGGCGGGAAGGGCGCGGCCTTAGCCGTCGGCGCGGGCCTGACGACGACCGTGCCGCCGCGCGGAGTCTGCTCGAACCCGCTGTGCGCCGCGTTCACCAGCGCCTGCGCGAATTCGACCGTCGAGGCGTAACGCTCGTTCGGGTTGCGCGAGAGCGCCTTCATCAAGACCATTTCAATCTCCGGCGGCAGTGACAGCGCCGGGTTGACGACGGCGAAGGGCAGCGGCTCTTCGAGCAGGCGATTGAACATCTGCTTCTGCGGCGATTTGCCCGCGAATGGCAGACTGCCCGTGAGCATCTCATAAACCACGACGGCAAGACTGAACAGATCAGAACGCGCCGAGGTTGGCTCACTCTTGACCTGCTCGGGCGAGATGTATTGCGGCGTGCCGACGACGTAACCGGCCTGCGTCAAGTCCTGAAAATGCGGGTCAACGGCGGTCTGTTTGGCGACGCCGAAATCGAGCACCTTGACCTGATCTACGCCGTCGGCCTGTCGGCAGATCAGGACGTTATCCGGCTTAAAGTCGCGGTGAACGACGTTGAGTTCGTGCCCGGCATTCAACGCGGCGGCGGCCTGCCAGGCGATGCTCAGGACGCGGTCGAGCGGCAGCGGCGCGCGCGCCTTGATGATTCGCGACAGCGGCTCGCCCTCGATGTATTCCATAGCAATGTAATCGAAACCATCTTGAGTGGTGGCGGCGTCAAAGGTGCTGACGGCATTCGGGTGCGCGATACGCATCGCCATGCGGGCCTCGCGCTGAAACCGCGCAACGTATTCTGGATTACGTTGATGGTCGGGCGACAGCAGCTTGATCGCCGCCATTCGCCTCATCGTCAGGTCTTCGGCTTTATAAATTGCGCCCATCGCGCCGGCCCCGATTTTATCCAGGATGCGATAACGCCCGGCGATTATACGGCCAGTCAAATCTTCCGAAGGCGGCGGAGCGGCGGCCTGCGGTTGCATCGGCGGTGGCGGCGCAGGGCGCGGCGGGATTTCGACTTGTGCCGGCGGCGCAGGCTTCACCGGCTTGCGCGCCGGTAGCGGTGATTTGCACTGCGGGCAAGCCGTCAGTCCGTCGGCGACGTTGCTTCCGCAAAAGACACAGAACATCAATGACTCCTCGATTCAACCGCGCGCGAGAATCTGATCCGCGCCCTGTGCGATCAACTCCCGCGCGAGCCGGTATCCCAGGGCTTCGGCCTCCTCTGCGGGGCCGGAGAGTTTGCCGCGCACGATCTCGTTGCCGTCCGTGCTGGCGACCAGTCCCGCCAGCGTGAGTGTGGTCGCGGCGATTTCAGCCAGCGCCGCTATCGGCACCAGGCAGCCGCCGCCAAGCCCTTTCAAGAAAGCCCGTTCGGCCTGACATGCCAACTGCGTCACTTCGTGATTCAAGCGGCTGACGACCTCGTTGATGTTGGCGTCATCGCCGCGCGTTTCAATCGCCAGCGCGCCCTGCCCGACTGCCGGCAAGACCAACTCTGTGCTCAAGTGCTCGGTGATGCGTCCGGCGAATCCGAGCCGGTGCAGTCCAGCCGCCGCGAGAATGATGGCGTCAAACTGGCCCTCGTCGAGCTTGCGTAATCGCGTGTCCACGTTGCCGCGAATCGGCTCAAGCCGCAGGTCGGGGCGCGCGGCGCGAATCTGTGACTGGCGGCGCAGGCTGCTCGTGCCGATGAGCGCATTGTAAGGCAGATCACTAAAGCCTTGAATGCCGGCGCGCGCCACCAGCGCATCACGAACGTCTTCGCGCTGGCTGATCGCGGCGATGTGCAGGTCGCTTTCCAGCACATTGGGATCCTAAGCTTAGAATTCCACGTGGACAAGTTGTC
>JADMIO011367147.1_pt1 | contig 29411 bp, 31 predicted proteins | sample 8958161 | NCBI WGS metagenome assembly JADMIO01 (sample SAMN16585339, study PRJNA669376) | soil metagenome | isolation source: Crop rotation soil | place: USA: Cullars Rotation, Alabama | collected 2011 | reverse complement strand
CAACCCGAACGCTTCGCCGACTCCGCCCAAATCCTAGCCGCCGCCAGCTGCCACTTCTTTATGGATAGAGAAGAACTCCCCCTCCCCTTGCGGGAAGATGGTTCGTGCTTCCCGGAGGGGGAGGGGGCAGGGGGTTCCGTTCAGAGCCCCATCCCTCAAAGTGGTTCGTCTTTGAGGGAGGGGGATGGGGGTGGGAGCTCTCCCCCAAAGCCCATAGCCGAAAGGCCACAACCCACATCCCGCATCGTCCTCCACGGCAAAGGCCGCCACCCCGCTCCGTACCCGCGAATCGAGCTGATCTCCGAGGGGCCTCTCGATTACCGGCTCGCCGACGACACTGCGCCGGCCGTTCCGCGAAAGCTAAACGCGCAGGATCGCGTGAGGCATCTCCTGACCGACGGCTGGTGCCTCACCGCCAGCGACATCGCCCGAAAGCTGCAGATGAACCCCACCACCGTCCGCTACGCCCTCGCGAGGCTTCAAGAGGACGGGGACATCAAAGTCGCCGACAAGCTCCACCGAGCCCCGCGCTACACCGCCACCGATCAATCGGACAAAGATGTCATAAGCCCTGCAGGGAGTTGTCAACAACAACATCAGCAGAGCCGCAACGCGCAGCCCGGTACTGGGCACAATTTGCTATTGCAGGGGGAAAGTGCCCATAATCCCTGCTAGGACCGCACGTCTGACGTGCTGGATGCGTATGAACATGGTGGAGGTTGCGAAGAAGAACCTGATCGAGGCTTAAGCACAGCTGACGCTGTCGCCCCTGACGTGGTTGCCACGCGAGGGGTTTTTTGTTGCCGACGAGCGGTGATCTTCGATCCAGCCATCTCCAACTATCCTGAACTGACCCGAAAGAGAAAAAAATGCCCCGTAGTCACCCATTAGAACTCGTTAGGAATATCGGAATCGCCGCTCATATCGATGCGGGAAAGACGACCACGACCGAGCGAATCCTTTTTTACACCGGCAAGTCGCACAAGATGGGCGAGGTGCATGAGGGTGCTGCGACCATGGACTGGATGGAGCAGGAGCAGGAGCGGGGGATTACGATCACCTCGGCTGCGACGAGCTGCTTCTGGTCGGGCAGCAAGAAGAACCTGCCCGAGCACAAGATCAACATTATCGACACGCCCGGCCACGTCGACTTCACGGTCGAAGTGGAGCGCTCGCTGCGCGTTCTGGACGGATGCGTTGCGGTGTTCTGCGCGGTAGGCGGCGTCCAGCCTCAGTCCGAGACGGTTTGGCGCCAGGCTAACAAGTACGGCGTTCCGCGAATCATCTACGTGAACAAGATGGACCGCCTCGGCGCGGACTTCTTCAGCGTGCTCGGGCGCATCAAGGAGCGGCTGGGAGCCAATGCGGCGCCCATTCAGATCCCGATAGGCGCCGAGAGCGACTATCTGGGATATGTAGACCTCGTGAATATGAAGGCCTACACGTACGACAAGGACGACGACAAGGGCAAGACCTTCTCCGAGGGAGAAATTCCTGCGCACCTGGTCGCGACGGCTGCCGAGTACCGCGAGAAGATGCTGGAGTCGATCTCCGACTTCGACGATTCGATCATGGAGCGATTTTTGGGCGGCGAGGACATCTCCGAGGCCGACATCAAGGCTGCGCTGCGCAAGGGGACGATCGCGAACAAGATCGTGCCGATCCTCAGCGGATCGTCCTTTAAGAACAAGGGCGTGCAGGCGATGATCGACGCGGTGGTGGACTACCTGCCATCTCCGCTGGACGTCGGCGCGGTGAAGGGTGTGAATCCGGAGACGGAAGAGGACCTGGAGCGCAAGGCGGACGACAAGGAGCCGTTCAGCGCCCTGGCGTTCAAGATCATGTCCGACAAGTACGTCGGCCGCTTGACCTACCTGCGCGTCTATTCGGGCATGCTGAAGAAGGGCTCTCAGGTGGCGGTGACTTACCGCGATCCGCAGACCAACGACTTCCGCACACGAACCGAACGCATCGGCCGCATCCTCGAGATGCACGCGAACAGCCGCAACGACATCGACGAGGTGTTCGCGGGCGACATCGTGGGCGTGATCGGACTTGGCGACGTGAACACCGGGCATACGGTTTCCGACCCTGAGAACCTCATCGCTCTCGAAGCGATCAAGTTCCCGGAGCCGGTCATCCAGATCGCGATCGAGCCGAAATCCAAGGCGGACCAGGAGAAGCTAGGCTCCTCCTTGCAGCGCCTTGCTCAGGAGGATCCGACCTTCCGCGTCTACACGGATGCGGAGTCGGGGCAGACGATCATTTCGGGAATGGGCGAGCTGCACCTGGAGATCATCGTGGACCGGTTGAACCGCGAGTTCGGCGTCCAGGCGAACCAGGGCAAGCCGCAGGTTGCGTACCGTGAGACGGTGCGCACCCATGCGAAGGCCGAGGGCCGATTCATCCGCCAGACGGGTGGTTCGGGCCAGTACGGCCACTGCTGGCTGGAGATCGATCCGCTGCCGGCGGGCACGGGCTTTATCTTCGAGAACAAGGTTGTCGGAGGTTCGATTCCGAAGGAGTACATCCCGGCGATCGAGAAGGGCGTGCGCGAGTCGCTGGATTCGGGCGTTCTTGCCGGCTACCCGGTTGTGGACGTGAAGGTGACGGTTGTGGAAGGCAGCTATCACGAGGTCGACTCGAACGAAAACGCCTTCAAGCAGGCGGGCAAGATCGGGTTCGTGGAGTGTATGAAGAAGGCAAATCCGGTGATCAAGGAGCCGATCATGCATGTGGAAGTCACGACTCCCGAGCAGAACGTGGGTGACGTGGTAGGCGACATCAACAGCCGCCGCGGCCGGATGGAGGGCATGGAGCCTTCGATCGGCGGGACGACGATCATCAACGCGCACGTGCCGCTGGCGGAGATGTTTGGATATGTTACGACGCTGCGGTCTTTGACCCAGGGTCGAGCTCAGCCGAACGTGACGCCTTCGCACTACGAAGAGGTGCCGAACAACATCGCTACGGAGATCGTGGCGAAGTCGCAGGGCGGCCGGTAGGTCCTCTCGCGTACCCAAAGGCCCGGTGCTTTGCACCGGGCCTTTTTTGTTGGCCGGCGAAGACGGCGTACACTTTTGGAATGGCCCTCCCACGCGAACTGACGCTGGATAGAATGGTGCGAGCCGTGGAGAAGGTTCGCGAAAGGATGGTGAAGGTTGCGCGTGCCTTAGAAGCCGCGCTCATTCCCTATGCGATAGCGGGGGGCAATGCGGTCGCTATTTGGGTGGCGACTGTCGATGAAGCCGGGGTCCGCAATACTCGCGACGTGGACGTGATGGTTCGTCGCAGCGATCTCCTGAGGGTTCGGGAGGTTCTTGAGGGGATTGGATTTACCTATCGGCACGTGGCGGGCATGGATCTGTTCTTGGATTCCCGCGACGGATCGGCGCGCGACGCGGTGCATCTCATTTTTGCGGGGGAGATGGTTCGGGAGCACGAACCGGCGGCGAATCCAGAAGTGGAGCAGGCAGAGCAAGTTCAGGAGCTGCGCGTCCTTAGCCTGGAGGCGCTAGTTCAGATCAAGCTCACGGCATTTCGCGACAAAGATCGCACGCACCTGCGGGATCTGCTTGAAGTCGGACTAATCGACCAAACTTGGACGTCAAAGCTTCCAACGGAGTTGGCGGCGCGGCTTCAAAGTCTAATCGATGATCCGAACGGCTAGTTGGGTTTCTGCAAGGGTTTCTTGAATCGGCTGCCCTGCCTGCTTGCCCTCGCTAGAATTTGTGAGCCCACCTCGCGAACCTGTGGAGGATTAGATGAATGCGTACCTCCGCACTGGCCTCAGGCACGTCGCGGAATGTTATCGACGCTCCAGCTTCTCAGAAAGGGTTCTGCTTGGCTTCATCCTCTACCTCGCTGAACTTCTTCTTGATGACGGTTCCATCGAGGTACAGCACGTTTGCGACGTCGCCCGGCCAGGGGATGCTGTTGTAGAACATGGGGGTACGTGCGGGCGCATTGATGGTGCTCATCGATTTGCCGCTTAGGAGCGGGTTGCCGATGAACTCTCCACCTTTGGGATTGAAGGGCTGGAAGACGGCAGGGTCCTTGGTGTATGGGAGCAGGTAGGGCTGGGCGGCCCGGGCGGAGGACATGTCCGGCGGAAGGACGTCATCGCTGTCGGCCGTGTACATCAGCACGGCGGTGCCGATGAACTTCAGGTTGCCACGCTCTCTGGTCATTTGAGCTCCGTTTTGGGCTTGGGCGAAGACAGGAAAGAGCAACGCAGCGCCGATGAGCAGCCCGACCGGCACGAGAATGGCGAGGATGATGAGGACGATCGCCCATGCGGGCATTCCTCGTCGGGGAGGCGCCATCGGCGGGAACAGGGCTTCCCACGAGCCGGCCAGGAACTCGTGTCCAGCCTGATCCCTGATGAGGGTTTCCCGCTGGACGCGCCCTTCTTGAACCCACTGCCGTAAAGTGTTCAGATCGACGGGGCCGTAGAAGTTGCCGTCGAGGCCTCGGATGCTAAAGGTTTGCGGCGGTGCCGCTTGTTCAGATTCCACCTCCGCATTGTAAGCGAGGATCGCACCGGCTATTTCTTTATTGCCGATGATAGAGCGACTCTTGAGCTGTGGGGAACCTGGCGTTGTTAGTGGACGTAACACTGTCTGTTTTCCCAGGTCAACAACGATGCGGTCCCTCTACTTCTTCTTGACATTCGTCGTCTTTCTGCCAAGCGCCTTCGCGCAGAACGTCACGTTCTCTACTTCAGGCGGCCCCGCAAGGCGTGTGCTTGCCGAACTTAGCGCGGCGGCTGGCACGAGACTCGAGGCGAGCCCGCAGACTGCCGACGATGTCCTTGTGCTCTCGGTGAAGGCGATGCCCCTGCCGGAGCTGATGAAGAAGATTGCCTCTGTGGCAGGTGCCGAGTGGGAGACGTTCTCCGGCGGTTACCGGCTGGTCCGACCTAACGGGCTGCGTCGTACCCAGGAGCTGGACGATCAAAAGGCTCGAGCGGAAGCCTTGAAGCAATCTCTTGCTCGGATGACCGCTGAGATTGACCGCGAAACCTTCGACCGAACGGTTGCCGCCAAGATTGCTCAGGATGCGCTCTTGCGATCGCAAGCGGAAGCGGCAAAGAAAGAAGGGTTGATTTATGGCGCGATTGACGGATTCGATGCGCGATCGCCGGCTGCGCGCGCGCTGGTGCCGATCTTCAGTCTCATCGGAGCCGAAAAGCTTGCCACGATCCGCCCAAATACGCGCGTGCTGTTCTCCACCAACGCCAATGCGATGCAAGTCGAGTTTCCCGCCGCGGCCAATCCCATCGTTCAACGGTTCGTCGCGGAGCAGACGGTCCTCAACGACATTCGCAAGCAAAATACGCCGGCGGGAAGCGAGGTCCGTTCGCAGAACTATATGGACTGGATCTCAGGCGGCGATCCAAATCGGATTAGCAAGGTGCTCCTGGTCGTCACGCGGCAGTCGGCCATTCCCTCGCTTCTGGCAACCCTCGTCGTAGTAGACACCAAGGGTCAGAGCGTTGCCCATGGCTCCCTTGCGTTGACGCCGGCGGCCGAGCCTGGTGCAACTTTTAGTGCCGGCGAGGGGGAGGCGTCGCTTCGATTTCCGCCAGAGGACAAGCTATTCGCATCCGCGATCATTGCAGCAGGGCATAATCCGTGGCTTCCGAGCCAAGATGGGACGCCCCAAGCGCTGCCGGCGATGCTTCGACAGAAGCTGCTGAATCCGGATAAAGAAGAGCCGCTCGCCCTTGGCGCAACTCAGGCGCTGCAAACGGTGGCTGAGGCCAGGGGCAAGCAGCTCGTCGCACGGTTGCCCGACGAATCGTTGCTCGCGATTAGCCGACTGATCGTGGGGCCGGAAACCACGCCAAGCAAGTTCTTAGAGGACCTCTCTCGCCGCGGGTTAGCGGTCAGCGAGGGTGACGGCGTGCTCGAAGTCCGGCCTCGTCGGTTTAGCGAGTCCGAGATGCGGAGGGTTAACCGCCGTGCACTGGGCACGTTTCTGCGGTCCCAGGAGAAGAATGGCTTCGCGGGGTTCGCGGATCTAGCCACGTATGCGGTAGCCCAGCCAAAGGCGCCTCGCGCCGGCGAACTTGACTACGCTTACGCTCGGCTGCTCGATCCGGGTGCGACCGGCGGCGTTCTCGACCGGGTCAGCTTCACTCACGAATGGCGGCTTCTCCAGTTCGCCGGATTGATGACGCCGGAGCTCTGGAAGGTTGTCAGCGCAGGAAAACCGGTGACAATGCCACAGTTTTCCCCGCAGCAGAGAGCCGTGCTGAACGACATGGTTTTCAACGGACTCGGCGGCGAAACCGTGGCAGTGGAAGGAATCGGAGCCGATGAAGGGGTGTCGTTGCCGGGCAATTCATTTCCGGGCGTCGATCCCATGCGCGACTACACGATGCTGTTGCCGCGCGGAATTCCGGAGACAGCGGTGCTGCGGCTAAGCATCGGCAAGAGTGCGGCCGCTATCGCCTACCCGCGGGCAGGCGGCCGCAGTCGATTGATGTCGCAAGGCGACATGGGCAGCATGCTGAAGGCAGCCGATGAGGGCTACCCTGGTGGGCCGGACTACCTCTATCGCCCCGGATACGAGGCGATGTACGAATTCGACTTTACGCTAGCGCCTGAAGTGCGGCACGTGCCCATCACGACGATCTTCGGAGCAGACGGTCCGGTCGCCACATATGCCTATGGCGATCTTCCGGCGGCGTTTCGGGACGGCGTTGAAAAGGCGAGGCGGAGAACCTTTGGGCGTAGCAGAAGCACGGGCCCTGACGTCCCGCCTCCGCAAGGCTAGGCGGACTGGGAACGTCGCCATAGCCGTGGTTTATGCGGGGTTCTGGCGCGTGGCGGGTTTGTCGTACGATGAGGTGTGGATAGCCTCAGGGTAAATCGCGGAGAAGCGGGGGCCTTGGTGAGCCCTGTGAATTTGGGCGTGGCAGGGGTGCGATGCTAGGAGCTGTTTGCGCCGTCGCAGCTCTGATTGGGCCGCCCGCGTTTTGCGGCATCGTCCGAGAAGGGTCGGCGGAGAAGCTCGTGGTCAGGTCTGGCAGCGTCGAGCGAACAATCTTCACGGATGCCGGACCAAACGCAGAGTTAATCCAGTGGTTCGACAAATCGCCCGACGACCGCCACTTCTTGGTAGCGCAGTACCGCAAAGGGGTGTTTGTCTGCGACGACCATGGCCGACGCATCGCCGGACCCCTGGAATTAGGAAGGTTTTATCCAAACTACGTGATTTGGAAGAATAATCACGAGATAAGGGGACTCGCCGTGTGGGCGGAGTTTAATGAAAAGGCAAACTCAGTGGACTCTACTTGGATCGCCTTTCAATGGTCGCTGGGCGCGAAACGCCCGTCGACTTTAGGCGAACACTGGAATTCCTGGGTCCTCAAGAAGCGGTACTTGGAAGACACGTACGACCAGCTGCAGGCTTTGCCAACTGACGAGCGAAGCGCGCTCTCATGGGAGCTGAACATGGGCAATCAGGCCGGATTCCTTGCTGCCTTTCCCAAGCAGCGCACCACGTTTTATCTTCGGCGAGGGTCGCTGCTTCGCTACGACTGGCGCACCCAGGAAGTATCGACCGTGTTGCAGTCCAACGTTGTGCGTCCGATGTTTGTACGCAAGCTCGATGATGAGCGGCTTTCCGTGACCAATATATCGAACTGGAATCCAATGTTCAAGCGCCCAACCAGGAGTTTCACCGATGCGCACGAGGACCCTCCGACAGAATCCTACGACACCCTCATCATCTCTGCGCGCGACGGTTCGATGGTGAGGGTGCCAGGTATGACTTGTGCGATCCCCCTCTCCTCGGGGCTTCACGGTTGAACGATCATGTGTGTTGCAGCTTCATCGCTCACGCCCGCCATGGTCCTGGTTAGACGGGTGAAAGATCTGTGTTAGCGGCGTGCGGCGCCATAGCAGCTCTGGCTACGTCCGCAGCCGTACCGCACTGGGACGCGCAAGGGGTGACGTCCCTCTTTCGCTTCTCGGAGGGCAGCAACATAGGCCTGGTTCGCGGTCAGAAGTTGTCGATTTACAACCGTGAAAGAGAGCTTCTGGGGGTTGTCCCAATCCGCGATGACCACTATGCACGTTCGACCTTGGGCCCGTGTTCAGTGTTTTCGCAGGGCGTTTCACTTGATTTCGACGGCCTCGACGCAGGGGAGCGTAAGCGCATCGAGGCCCTCCTAGGGAAACACCAGTTGGCCTGGGGATACTTCGACCTGTCGTACTGCTCCGTCGGCGAGAACGAGATTGCCCTCTTTGTGCAGCCAAAGGGCCTCCCGCCTAAGCTCCTAGCGACTGTTCCCCGGCTCGAGACAACGCCAGGCTATGGACCGAGTCATCTTGTGCAGGTACTGGTTCTTGTTTCCGAATCCGGCGTGCGTGTCCTGGCCGCCATCGCCGATCTGGAGCGGGATTTACAAGTTGATGCCGATTACTGTACCATCGGCTACCTTCCCGCCTCAAAGGAAGTGACAGTCCTGGTGGGCACGAACCTGTACTTCATACCGCGCAACAGTGGCAAAGTGGTTGCTCGGCCACGTGGTCCTGCATCTGGGGCGCATACGGTTACGACTGTCGCCGATGACACCCCCCTGGCATGTCGACACGGTGTTACATCACGAAGAGGCGTTAAACCATGACAACCGTCGGTCTACTGCTGACGCTGTTGTTTGCCGGGAGGAAGCTCCCACCTCCGGCTGCCATCGTCCAAAGCAAAGACGGCCTTGTTGTCTATCGTTTGGCTCTAGTCAAGCGCAGGTTCAACCTTGAGCGCATTGGTGTGTTGCCTCGTCGAAGGTCGAGGAATACTCGTACGCGGAGAGCTCAACCGGAGGAGTCTTGTTGCTAACTGCGAAGAAGCAAAAGGGGCCGGATCGCCTGCCAACCTTCAGCCGCTGTTGGTGCGTCTGGGGAGCTGGTCCGTCAAGGGAAACGCTGCCGTGCTCCCTATACGCAAGGCGATCGAGATGAGAGCGTACATTAGCTTTTTCAGGAATGCTTTGGTGTTAATGGTGCTGTCGCTGGCGTTCTCGTGGACGACCGTGCCAGACGAAGGCTTTGACGCTATCCGGCTGCATTACACCCGCGACGACCCCAGCGTTGATTTTCTGATGGGCAACCGGAGTGTTGAAGTCGTGCGAATGCGAGCCGAGCATAAGAGCCTCTCCACGGAATGGGAAAGTTCCAAGCCCTCGCGGCGCCGGGCGATCCTGGCCGCCACCGCGTACCTCGCCAGCCAACGGGGGCTCGCCGGCTCGCTTCGCGACGAAAAGATTCTTGCATTAGGAGCACCGGGCGAGGGTTGGAGTGTCTTTTTCGGCGACCACCACCGGTTTGTCGGAGTCATTTTCGACAAAAATCTAACGGTCACAGATTTCCTTCTGCCCCGGTGAGAATCGTAAACTTTTCTCCGGATTGATGGCCCCGGGGAAGCAGAGGGGTTCTGCTTCCGTTGGATCGCATTCGAGCAGAGCCCCGTACTACTTGACCTTATCGAAGCGGCTGCCTTGGCCGGATCCGCCCGGGGCGATGAACATGACGGTGCGGCCTTGCTCGTCTTTGCCCATGGACCAGCGATACTTCGTGTTCGCCTCGTTCTTCAGGTCGGCGGCGGTCATGGCGCGGTCGATGTTGTACTTGGCGACCCGATTATCCTCTCCTTTGTAGTGACCCTTCTCGGCTTTCAGCGTGAAGGTGTCGCCGCTCACCAGGACGGTCCCCTCCGAAGTCGTCCATGCTTTGGTCGTCCAGCCGGCGGTCGGCGATTGCTGTACATAGAAGAACTTCTTGTACCGGCCGTCCTTGCCGAAGACGAAGTAGCAGCTCATGCCGCCGCCGTGGCCTAGATAGGCGCCGGAGCTCTTGTCGTAAAAGGTGGTTGGGTTGATCGTGCCCCATCGCCATTCGCCTATCATCTGCGACGGGAGCCCTCCGTCTCCTGCGAGCGCGGGCAGGGTCATCATTGCGGCGGCAAGCGCCATTCCATAGCGAAGTTTCATATCTCCTTTCTCCTTTGCGCCCCGACAGGGGCGCGCCGCAGAAGAAGTTACCGGCGGTGCAACCAAGCTGCCGGGGCGGAAGCCTCAGGCGCCGAGCGACGTCGGGGCCAAGGTCCCGCCCCTGCTAGCGAGTAGGGCCGTTTGGGCGAATCCACTGCAACCCGCGTCTAACTCGGCAATGCATGTCCTTAGACGCGTAGCCTTTGCCGCTGCCTTACTCCTGGCGGCGGTAGCCAGCTCGGCGCCACTTTCTTATCGCGCGGCGGGTTACGTATCGCTCGGCGAAATGCGCCAGAAGCATTTGGAGGCGAAAAAGCACGGCTTAGATGTGCCAGACGCGGTGAGTCACGCGCATCTTTATCGAATCCAATATCAGTCGACCGATCCGGCGGGGAAGCCGACGACGCTCAGCGGGCTTGTAATGCTTCCGGGCAAGCCGACCAAGGGGCTAGTGGTCTACTGCCACGCCACCACCCGCGACTCGGAGCTGGCTCCCTCACGCTACACCGGAACGAACAACTTAATCGAGCCGGAATACGTGATGCTGGCATTTGCCAGTGGCGGGTATGCGGTGGTGATGCCGGATTACTTCGGCTTGGGAGACAGCGTAGGAGTTCAGCCGTATCCCGGAAGCGAGGCCAACGCGGGATCCGCAGTCTCCGCGGTTCAGCCCGCGCGCGAGATCGCCAGGCGGCTCGGGATGCCGATTGGCAAGCCGCTTTACCTGGCAGGATATTCGCAAGGTGGAGCCGTGGCCATGTGCGCCGTCCGCAGGCTGGAAACCGGCAATACGGAGAAGCCTACTGCCGCGGTTCCAATGTCTGGTCCCTATGATTTGAGCGGAGAGACGGTGAAGTCCATCCTCAAGGGTAGGCTCTCTCTCGAAGGGCTGGGCACACGGTTGTTCTTGCTCGGCCTCTCGGCCTATTCCGCCTCGCATCACCTGCCGGGGCTTGACCTCAAAGACTACTTCGCACCCTCCTTTGCGACCTATGTGGAGTACCTCTTTGGCAGGAAGCAGGGCGACATCGCCCTTGCGAAGAAACTAGTCATCAAGGCGTTGCAGTTGGGCGCTCTCTCGTCTGTATCGAAGATTCTCACGGCCCAGTTTCGAAAGGCGCTGGAGTTTGGCGATACGACCAACCCGCTCATTGCTGATATGCGCAAAGGCGACTGCTATGATTGGGCGCCGAAGACAAAGATGCTGCTGGCTTATCTGAAGGGAGATTCGGTGGTGACGGAGCAGAACACTGTCAAGGCAATCGACACCATGCGGCTGAATGGCGTGGGGCCGAACCGGCTGCGCCCGTTCCCCATTTCTGGGAAGGGTCTCAGCCACACCACGGCTGCGGCGACGGCGTTCTCGGCGGCTCGCCGCTTCTTCGACGGCGGATTTGCAGGTGCGTTTGCCGTCCCAAGTGCGACGGCACCTAAGTAGGAAGCTGCTTCGACGGCACGATCTCATCCACGAGGCCGTAGTCCTTCGCCGCTTGCGCTGACATCCAGAAGTCGCGGTCGCAGTCCTTGCGCACCTGCTCTTGATCGCGTCCGGTGCGCTCAGAGATGATTCGCACGTAGGTTTCGAACATCTCGTTCATCTCCTCTAGATAGATGCGGGCGTCGGTCATGGTGCCTTTGTAGCCGCCGCTGGTTTGATGCATCATGATCCGCGCGTTTGGCATCGCGAATCGCTTGCCTGGGGTGCCAGCTACGAGGAGCGGGACCGCCATTGAGGCTGCCATGCCGACGCATGTGGTGGCGACTGGGCAGCGGATGTGGGTGAGGGTGTCGTAGATCGCCAGGCCCGCGGTGACGGAGCCACCCGGAGAGTTGATGTAAACGTCGATATCCCGGTCCGGGTCTTCCTTCTCGAGGAAGAGCACCTGCGCGATGACGAGGTTGGCGAGGGGATCGCTGATCTCTTCGCCGATGAACACGATGCGGTCTTTTAGCAGGCGCGAGTAGATATCGTAAGCACGCTCACCTCTCCCATCCCGCTCGACCACCATGGGAACCACCGCGCTCATGCCGGCACCTCCCGGCGGTTGCGGATCCCGATCATCGGCCGCGAGGGATCGAGATCTTCTTCCGCCGACATAAACACCACCGGCACGAACCGCCCGAGGGCCGCCTGCCAGTTGGTGTGGCGCTCGATCGCCGTCACCGGCGGGGTTGTGAGTTGGGCGTGATCGAGGCGGAGACGGGTTCCTCCATCATCAGGATCAAGTCGCCATACGACGAGACTGGGCTCCCCGGCTTCGCCGTCATCCCAAAGATAAGCAAGCAGTCGTCCAACCTCGAGGTCTACGACCTTGCATCGGATCTCCTTTCCGGCACCGTCGGTGAAGGTGAACCGCTCGCCCAGCCGGGGTTGAAAGTTGTTCGGCATGAGCCACTTTGCGAGCTGGGCCGGGTCAATTAGGCTCTGCCAGACGGTTGTCGGCAAGTGGGGGAGATGGATGTCGAAGGCGATCTTATTCATGCGGTGTCCTCTAGGTGGCGAGTCAGGGAGTCGAGGCGATCGGTCCAGAAGGGGGCGTATCGTTCCACCCAGTCATCAACGGCCTTGAGCGGCTGCGGCTCGGTTTTATAGAGTCGCTGCTTACCGTTTTTGCGAACCGAGACGAGGCCGGCGGCGAGGAGGATGGCGAGGTGCTGAGAGGCGGCGGATAGGCTGAGGCTCAGCTCTCCCGCCAGCGTGCCTGCCGGCACCTCGTCCCTCGCCATGCGATCCAGCATCTGCCGCCGCACCGGCGCGGCGATAGCCGAAAAGACCTCCTGAGTCGCTGCCATAACCTATTATACTTTAGGAAAGGCTAAAGTGTTATAGAGAGGGCGACGGGGGATCGGGTTCTAGGGCCAACTTTCCGGGTGCACTTCGGAGACCAACCTACTGGTGCGGAGGCAGGTGGCGCATGGAAGTTGGCGGATGCTGCTGGCTGGACTCATCATGATCGGGCTCGTCTTTGCGGCGGCTCGAGAATTGGCGCATGCGCCGCAGTCATCACCGGTGACGACTACGGGAGGATAGCCGGACCCTAGGCACGTAGCTCGCCGGTAAGGCCCCAGAGGTGCGACTTCGTCGCCCGCACTTTTACAAGCTCCCCCCGCAGTTCGGATGGTCCGGCGAAATGGACCATCTTGAACTCGCGACTAAAGCCCTGTAGTACGTCAGGGTTCTTTGGCGAGGGGCCTTCGACCAGAATCTCCAGTTCGCGACCAACGTAGCCGGCGTTGATCTCGCAGGAGATGCGGTTTTGGAGGTCGGCGAGTCTGTCGAACCGCTCCTTCTTCACGGCGGTCGGCACCTGTTCCAGCTCCGCGGCGGGAGTCCCCGGGCGGGGCGAGTAGATGAACATGAACGCGCCGTCGAAGCGGACTCGCTCCACCACGTCTAGGGTGCCCTGGAATTCCTCTTCGGTCTCCCCAGGGAAGCCCACGATGATGTCGGTGGTGAGGCAAACCGTCGGCACCTTCGCCCTCAGCTCATCGACGATGGCGAGGAAGCTCTCGACGGTGTAGAGCCGCTTCATCCGCCTCAGCAGATCATCGTTACCTGCCTGCAGAGGCATGTGGCAGTGCTCCATGACTTTGTCGCAGTCTCGGATGCATTCGATCAAGTCTGACCTGAAGTCGCGCGGATAGGGCGAGGTGTAGCGGATGCGCTTCAGATCGGGGATGTCGCTTAGCTTCCACAGAAGCTCGCTAAACGGCACCCGCCCCTCGGGCAGGTTCTTGCCGTAGGAGTTCACGGTTTGGCCGAGTAAAGTGACCTCTCGGGTGCCGTAGGCGGCAAGGGCGGCGACTTCTTCCACGATGTCGGCGGTGGGGCGGGAGCGTTCGCGTCCACGGGTGGTGGGGACGATGCAGAACGTGCAGAACTTGTCGCAGCCGTACTGGATGGGAACGAAGGCCTTGAGCTTGCCTTCCTTGCCGACTGCGCGTTTCGGGATATCGTCTACCACCGCGCCACGACGCTCGGGCAGGTCCAGGCGCTTCAGGAACCGCCGCTTCGACAGCGCCTCCTCCACCAGACCAGGTATCTGGGCCACGTTGCCGGTGCCGACGACGAAGTCCACATGCGGGGCGCGCCGCTTGATCTCATCGGCGCGGATCTGCGCCATGCACCCGCAGACTCCCAGCACCATCTCAGGCTTGCGCTTCTTCATCGGAACAAGCTCGCCGAGAAGAGAGAAAGCCTTGTCCTCCGGCTTCTTGCGAACGGAGCAGGTGTTGAGGAGCACGATCTCCGCCTCATCGATCGAGGAAGCCTTGGCAAAGCCGATCCCTTCCAGCCCGAGCGCCATCTGCTCCGAGTCCTCCTCGTTCATCTGGCATCCCCAGGTTTGGACGAAATACGTCCCCCGCCGCTGGATGGGGCGGTGGCTGAGGAGGGAGTCGCGGGTGAGAATAGACATTGTGGGTTTGGAGAGGTTGAATGTGATGCCGTTATATTCTTCCTGATACTTAGGGCGAAGACTGTCCGCTGCAATCTCCTACGGCAGAGGGCGCCCAGCTTGGCCCTTTTCCGGCACGTAGAGGTCCCATGATACGTCGGGCAACTCTGTGGCCAATCGCTCTCGCAACGCGGCGCAACCGGGCTGCTCCGTGGCATAGTGGCCGCAGGCGAGGATGGCGAAGCCTTCTTCGACAGCTTCGAGGCCGACGTGCTGCTTCACTTCGCCGGTGAGCAGGGCATCGGCGCCGGTGTTGCGAGCCTTGCGCCACTCGGTGTCGGCGGCACCGCCGACGAGCGCGAGCTTCCGGATCTTGCGCGACGGCTCTCCCCACGCCCAGCTTGCCGTGTCTAGCGTTCGGTTTGCGTGGTTGAGAAGTTCCGCCAATGTTACAGCCTGCGGCAGGGTTCCTACGCGGCCGGCAGGCTGCTCGTCCTCCGAGACCAGTGGCATGAAGTCGTAGGCGGGTTCCTCGTAGGGGTGCGCCTTCCTCACCGCTCGCGCGACCGCGACCATGGAATCCACCGGCAGAGCCAGCTCGACCCGCACCTCGTCCACATGCTCCACTTTGCCCGGCTCGCCTACGGCGGGGTTGGTATCCTCGCCGCCGAGGAAGGTTCCGGTGCCGGGGATCATGAATGCGCAGCGGCTGTAGTCGCCGATCACCCCCGCGCCCGCTTCCGATGCGGCGTCGATCACCCGCTCGACTGCGTCAGGCGGGCAGAAGGCGATGAGCTTCAGCCGTTTGACCTCGCCGGCGGAGCCAAAGGAGGTCACGTCGGCGAGTTCGAAGATGGTGGCCAAGGCATCGTTAATGCCCCCTGGGGCGGAATCCCAATTGGTGTGAGCGGCGGCGAAGGCGATGCCGCTCCTCGCAAGTTCTAGCACCGTGCGGCCGACGTGGCCGGTCTGCAGCACGGTGGCGAGGGGCTCGAAGATGAGCGGATGATGGGAGACGAGCATCTGCGCCCCGTTCTCGGCGGCGTAGCGGACGGCGCCAAGGGATCGATCGAGCGATACAACTCCGCGAGTGAGCTGAGCCAGCGGGTCGCCCACCTGCAGCCCCACCTTGTCGAAGGAAAAGGCGAAGCGCTTTGGAGCGATGCGCTCAAGCGCGTCGAGGGCGTCCCGGACCTGCGGCATGGCTCAGTTTAGCCAAGCTTATCCTTGGGCTTCAGCTCGTGCCGGCGCTCCGCCCACAGCCAAGTACTCAAAGCGTTAGGCCTGTCGGCGAGCCAATGAGGCTGATTGCTGGCGGCTCCTGAATGTTCGCAGCCGGCAACTCCCAGCGGCCGGCTGTGACTCCTCTCCCCTCCGAGGGAGAGGCAACGGCCCTGAGGCCGTGGAGAGGGGGCGCTGGGGCATGCCGCTACTGATCTGCCGCGGATCGGTGGAGGCTCGTGGTATGGACGACGATTCCCGGCGGCTTCGGTTTCAGCACGTATGGCCGCTTACGACGTGCCTCGGATTTGCCTGGATTCTCTCAACGGTTGATTAGCTGGAGCGTCGGCCATCCCCCTCACCGGCTCGTACCACTCGCCACCTCTCCCTCGGTGGGGAGAGGAACTCGGTTTGCACGCAGAGAAAGGTTGTCGTCCTCTTGGGGTTCCTCTAAAGGAGCTGGAGTGCGCCTAAATCGGCTGGAGAATCGTGCGGAGGAGGCCTGCCCGTTCGACGCCTGCTCGGTCTGTATCGCCCCCGCTGCGCAATTCGAGAGTGGTCAGCAGGTAATCGGCGGCGCGGGGGCCGGGGGGGAAGCCGGGGATACCGTAGAGGGAGGCCCAGCGGACCCAGCCGAGCACGCGAAGGGAATCTGAGAGCGAAAGCGTCCGCGCGGTCATTGCGAACTCGTGAACAGTGATCGCCTTCTGCTCGAGCAAGGCGCGGCCGAGCTCTTGGCGCACATCGCGTTCCTCTTTCAGTAGATACTCACAGGCTCCGGTGAAATCGTGCCACGCTCCGCCGATCACGCTCACCTGCACGAAAGCGCCTACCGCTCGGCTTGCTTCCCCAAACAATCCTCGCACCGCGATTCCACGATCACCCAGCGCCTTCAGCACCGAGGGGAGGCGTTTGGCTTGTGCTAGGCCAATGAGGTGGAACATCGAGGAGAGCCGCCGTCCCCTGCCCGCGTTGTAGGGCGAGGCGGACAGGTAGCCGAAGTGCGGCGAGAACGCGAACTCTAGCTGTCTTTCCAAGGCTTTCAGGCACGCCTTGGAGAGCGCGTCGGCGGTCGCGGGCGACCAGCCGGCGGTTAGGGCCTGGAGGCGCAGGTGGTCCTCTTCGTGAACCATCAGACTGAGGGACCGCTCCGGGTTGAGCAGCAGTGCCCGTCCCGGCTTCGTCCACTCCAAGTGCGGAGACGCCAGGCGGCAGGCGACGAGGTAGTCCCGTTCGGCGTTCGAAATGCGGGTGAACGCCTCCAACCCCAGCTCCTCGGTTGCGGTGACGATCTGCTTGGAGATCTGCACCAGCTCGTAGTCAGAAGCCAGGTGAGTGAAGCGGTGGCCGCGCAGGTTCCGCATGATGCGGGCGCGGGTGCTGAGCACCACATCGGCCTGAGGGGCGTCGGGGGAGAGCCAGGCCGGTTGCGGCATGGAACGTAGCACCATGCGCTTCCAGGCCTCAGCCTCATTCAGCGCGTCGTGCATTGGCCCAATTGTACGGCCTAATTGTTCTGCGAGTAGTAACGCAACTCGATGCCGGGGATGCTGCGCTTCAGCGCGCCCGACAGCTTGACGTGCTCGGCCAGCGCCTGCTTGCAATCTGTGCACTCGAACAGGTGAGCGCAGACTTGCCGCGACTCCTCGTCTTCGAGCTCGTTTGTGACAAAGAGGTAGAGCAAATCGCACACCTCCTCACACGTAAGCGCCTCCGGGGACGGTACGGCTTCGCTGTTCATCGCTCTCCTGATGTCTTGGGCCGAATCCATGAATAACCTGTGAGACGGATCCACCAATAGTGTCGCCTCACTTATCTATATGTCCGTTTGAACTCAGTTTGTGACCTGTCAGGCTAAGTGTTTTCACCGGAACGTCGAACTTGGAGCGCAGAATCTTTTTTCAAAACCCTGTCACATTCCGCTCCGGTGCCGACAATAGCAAATGGTTGTGGACGAAGACTGTCGATAAAACAGAATTCAACAAAAGAAGGCAGCGCAAACGAACACAAGCCCTCTCCTCTCCTTCAAGCCCCGGCAGAACCGGGGTTTCTTTTTTTGCGCTTTCTTCGATTCTGTATCCGCAAATATACGGGACTTTCCGGATCTGGACGAGGCGTGTCACAAAACGGCTCTCAAGCCGCGATACATTTCAGAGACGGAAGCGCGGACATAAAAAACGGGAGATGGGCCCGGTCCGAGCGGAAGTTTCAAATTAGTCCGAACAGGACTTTGAGAGAGGGGCATTACTATGAACGCACAAATTGCGCCAGAGGAACTTCTGTCACTGACAGGACTGGCAACTCCCGCAGCACGGGAGAGCTTCGTCGAGATGGCTCGGCGAGTACTCGACCTACGATTCCGGCAGGCCGGCATCAAGCCGAACGAGGCTGAGGACCTGACCCAGGAGTGCCTGGTTGAGCTGATCAGCAACTATCGCCGCTTCGATCCAGAGAAAGGTTCGTTGGAATCCTGGATCAGCGGTTTCGCAAAGAACGCAGTGAAGGCTTGGTGGCGCCGCGAGCTGAGCAAGCGCAACACCGAGCTCTCTTACAGCCAAACGCCGGAAGCGGGGCTTGCGGTGACCGAGCAGATGATGGAGATCAGCGCCGTCAAGTACGGGCTGAGCGAGCTCTGCGTGGTGGACCGGGAGCTGCTCTACATGCGCTTCGCGCTCGGCATGTCGTTCGATGACATCGCCAAGAACACGGACCTGTCATCGGTGAACGCGCGCAAGAGAGTTTCGAGAGCCGTTGAAAAGCTGCGCCGCGACCCGGCGATCCGCGAATCGCTTGGTTTCTGAAGCCTGACAAACTCCTTTAGGTTTTCCTCCCGGAGAGCCTAAAGATAGGCCGCCTCTCGCCGATACCTCTACTGATAGCCCCGCATACGCTTTTCCAGCGGGGCATCAGGAAGCAGACGTGTCGGAGATACTTTCCCAAGCAGAGATCGAGGCGCTCCTGAACTCCCTCAATACCGAGGGGGACGTCTCGGCTGCCGCTGCATCTTCGGATAACACGAAGTCGCGAACCAGTTCCAACTCCTCAGGTCCCGGTCCTAAGCGGCATGGCTCCAGGAACACCGTCTCGTACGAAGTCTACGACTTCCGCCGTCCCGACAAATTCAGCAAGGACCAGCTTCGCACGTTGCAGATGCTGCACGAGACCTTCGCTCGTCTCGCCGGTTCCGCGCTTTCCGCCTTTTTACGGGCTCCAGTCAACATCGATCTGATCTCGTTGGAGCAGGTGCCTTACGAGGAGTACCTCCGCAGCATCAATCAGTCGGTTTTTGCGATCATGTCGCTGCCGCCTCTCACTGGCCAGGCGGTGCTCGAGATTGAGTTTGGCCTCGTATTCACTATGATCGACCGCTTGCTGGGCGGACCCGGCAAAGCGATTGGCAGGACGGTGCTCACCGATATCGAGCGTCCTCTCGTGCGCCAAACGATAGAGCGCATGTTCCACTCACTCAAGAGCGCTTGGGAAGGCGTGGTCATTGTGAATCCAGGCATCGAAGCGATCGAGACGAGCTCGCAGTTCGTCCAGATCGCCCCTCCTAACGATATCGTAGTGACCATCCTGTTCGAGGTTAAAATCGGGCAACAGCGCAGCGCGATGAGCCTGTGCATTCCATATCTCGTCCTCAAGCCGATTACCGCCAAACTGTCGGCGCAGAAGTGGTTCGCCAATGGGAGCCGCCGCCAGAGCACCGCCGCGCGCCGGCTCTTAAGCACTCAGGTTGCGAATTCAAGCGTCGAATGCACCGTTCGCCTGGGCGGCACGAGGATCAAAGTCAAGGACTTCCTCGCGCTACAACCCGGCGACATCTTGAGCCTCGAGCGCAAGACCGAAGAAGATTTGACCCTCCACGTCGGCAACGTCGCCAAGTTCCGCGGCAAGCCTGCGATGAGCGGCAAGAAAGTCGTTTTCTCCGTCACCGATCCTTACGAAGAGTAACCATGTCCACCATCCCTCACGATGTAGTCACAAAGATCTCCGATTTGCAGTCGCAAATTTGGCAGACAGTCTCGCTTACCGTCACCGAAGCGATCGGCAAAACGATCAATTTCGCTTCACCGCTTACGGTAAGCACGCGAACGGCGGACATGTACGGCGAGCTCGGCGCGCCCATGATCGTCATCCAGTTCGCATTTGCCGGTCTGCCGGAGAACTCGCAGGTCGTGTTGATCCCGCAGGATACGATTCTGCCGATCGCGGCGATGATGCGCGGGGAAGAGGTCGAAGAGGTCGACGACAACGTCGTCGTGGATCTTCGCTCGATTTTCGAAGCGATCGTGCAGGGCATCTGCCTTGCCGTGGGCACGATCCGCGGTGACACGGTCGTCGCGACCGGCCTCAGTATTCGATTCCAACTTTTCAGCTTCCCACCCAATCTTCAGAAGGCCGTCGAGGTGCTTCGAACCCAGGTGGGTATCAGCCACCCGGAGGTCAACGGCTCAGCGATTTGGTTGCTCGACAACGATGCAGCCCACGCGATTTTGAATATGACGGTCGCCGCTCCGGACGATGAGGACGAGGCGGCTTTCCCGCAGGTCGTCGAAGGCGGCGCGGGAGCGTCGTCCAAGACTCCGCTACCTGCTGACGACGGGCTGCACCTGCTGATGGATATCCCGCTGGAGATCAGCGTGGAGCTTGGCCGGGTGAAGATGCTCGTGAAAGATGTCGTCGAACTGGGCACTGGATCGATTGTGGAGATCGACAAGGCCGCTGGCGAGCCGGTTGACGTGATGGTCAACGGCCGATTGGTTGCGCGCGGCGAGGTGGTTGTCATCGAGGACAACTTCGGCGTGCGACTGACCGAGATCTTGAATCCCCAGGAGCGACTAAACCGCCTCGGAGAGGTCGCCTAAGCCGATGCGCGCTTTCTTCGTCTTGGCAGGTCTGAGCCTCGGGGGCAGCGCCCTCGCGGGTGGCGGCTTCCTGGGAACGAAGGCCTCGCCGACGATGGGTCCCATGCAAGCCGATGCGGGCGGGACGGGGTTGCCGTTCCTCCAGATGATGCTGGCTCTCGGCATCGTGCTGGTCCTCCTCAAGTTCATTCTGCCGAAGCTCGTGACGAAGCTGAACAAGAAGATCGTCACGAAGGTTGGCAGTGCGATCCAGATCGAGGAAAGCGCCAACTTCGCGGGCGGAACACTTTACATTGTCAAGGCGAAATCTAAGACCCTGCTGCTCAGCGTGACGTCCGCGGGCGTGACTTGCCTTTCGGATCTGTCAGCGGCCGGCGCGGAGCCCGATGTCCCCACCTTCCAAGAGCTGGTCGAGATGGAGATCGAGGGGCCGATGCAGCCGTTTGCGGTTGTCGAGGCCGAGCTTGATCAAGGTGCGGCGTCGAGCGAATCCCACGACGCGGCCGCCGCGCTCGAACGGCTCAAGCGCCTCGCCGGCTAGGTTCAAACGCCATGAATCACACCCGAACTGCGCGTCTTGTCCTGGTCTTTCTGCTTGGGCTGACGGTCTCGTTTGCCGCCGCGCAGAACTTGCCAGTTCCCGGACTTACGGTCGGGCTAAACCAGGCGAAGGGCCAAGGCGACGTCAGCAGTTCGCTGCAGATTCTCGCGCTGCTGACGGTACTCAGCCTTGCTCCGGCGATTCTGATCCTGACCACAAGCTTTAGCCGCATCGTCATCATCTTCAGCTTCTTGCGCAGCGCTCTCGGCACGCCCTCGATTCCGCCGAACCAGGTCGTGATCGGCCTTAGCCTCTTTCTCACCTTCTTCGTGATGGGGCCCACCTACAAGCAGATCAACGATAACGCTCTGCAGCCTTACATGAAGAAGGAGATCAAGTTTGACGAGGCGGTGGAGCGGGCGCAGAAGCCGCTTCGCGCCTTCATGCTGAAGAACACCTACGACACCGATCTGAAGCTATTCCTAAATCTCCGCAAGGAGAAGGTGAGCAAGCCGGAGGACGTGGCGTTCACCACGCTGGTGCCGGCCTTCATCATCAGCGAGCTCAAGACTGCGTTCGTGATCGGGTTCTACATCTTCATCCCGTTCCTGATCATCGACCTGATCATCGCCAGCGCGTTGATGAGCATGGGCATGATGATGATGCCGCCCATCGTCGTGGCGCTTCCCGCGAAGCTGCTCGTGTTCGTTCTGGCGAACGGGTGGGGAACCCTGATCGCGGCGATCCTGACGGGGTATCGATGAGTTTGGAGTTTGGAGTTTGGAGTTTGAAGTGGGGGACCGTACAAGGCGACGCCGCGCTGCCAACTCCAAACTCCAAACTCCAAACTCCAAACTCCGAGCCGGAGGCCAACTAGTGGACCACACCTTCGTTCTCGACGTGGGCCGGCAGGGCATCGAAGTGGCGATGATGGTGTCGCTGCCGATCCTGGCCATCACGCTCTTCCTCGGCCTCCTCGTCAGCGTCTTTCAGGCGATCACCCAGATTCAGGAGCAGACGCTGACTTTCGTTCCGAAGCTGATCGGAGTCGGTCTCGTGCTCACCTTTATGGGCAGCTGGATGCTGACCACGCTGGTCAAGTTCATGTCGATGTGCCTCGAGCGGGTCGCGACGGTGGGGCACTGATGGGGATGTGGTTTCTCGATTGTGGGTTGTGGTTTGAGGACTTGGGGCTCTCACCTCAACCACCAACAGCCAACCACCATCAGCCAACAGCCAACAACCAATGAATTTCGATTCCGCCCTGCTATTCAGCTTCCTCCTCGTCTTCGTGCGTTGCAGCGCGATGATGCTGGCTTCGCCGCTGTTCGGGGCGCAGAACACGCCTTTGCAGGTTCGTATCTTCACTACTCTCGCCATCGCAGGCGCGCTGACGTGCGTTCTCAAGCCCTCCATCGGCCCCCCTCCCGCCGACCTTTACGCCTTCGCCGGCGCGGTTACGAAAGAGGCTCTGGCCGGGCTGCTGATCGGCTCCTTCATGTCGCTCGTGCTCCTCGCCGCGCAGATGGCCGGATCGGTCATCGACCTCCAGATGGGCCTTGGCATGAGCCAGGCGATGAACCCGCTCACGGGCGTGCCGGTGACGGTTCTGTCGCAGTTCAAGTTTATGCTGGCGCTGGTGGTGTTCCTGTCGATGGACTGCCACCATACGATGATCGTCGCGTTCGCGCGGAGCTATGACTCGATGCCGGCGCTCGCTTACGATGGCCTTCCGGCGATTAAGAATGGCTTCATCGGCCTGCTCGGCCAACTGACGCTTCTGGCCCTGCAGATGGCGGCTCCCGTGCTGGCGGTGAGCCTTATCGTCGACGCTGGCCTCGGCATAGTCAACAAGGCAGTCCCGCAGATGCAGGCGATGCTGGTTGGCATTCCCGCCAAGGCGATCATGGGAATGATTGCGCTCAGCGTGGGGCTTCCGGCGATGACGGGCGCGATCTCGACCGGCGTCGGCGCCGCCTTCCGAGAGCTGGCGCACGCCACGGGGATGAAGTAGCGTGTCGGAGCAGGGCCAGGAAAGGACAGAGGAGGCTACACCCAGGCGTAGGCAGCAGGCCCGCCGCAAAGGAACCGTAGCCAAGTCCAACGACCTCAACGGCGCGCTCGTGCTTCTCGCGTTGATCCTCGTGCTTCCGTCGGCCCTCTCGCAGATGGGCACCGGCTTCATGACCGCGATGGACACGGGCTTCCAAAACATGCCCGGCGAGATGAGCTACGACACCCTCACCCGCTACGGTGCGGCGGTGCTGCAGCCTTGCTTGCTCGGGGTTGCGATCATGCTCGCAACGGCTTTGGGAGTGGGCGTGGCCTCGAATCTCGCCCAGGTGGGCTTCGTCTTAAGCGCGGAGGCGCTCACTCCCAGCTTCTCGAAGATCAACCCCGCCAACGGCCTGAAGCGGCTTTTCTCGATGGCGGCGACGTTCGAGGGCTTGAAGGCGGCGGCGAAGACCGGGCTTTTCATCTACGTGGGGTGGACCGCTCTGTCGGCTGCTTGGCCGGAGCTGTTACGACTCGGCTATCTTCCGCCAGTTATGGCGATGGCCACGGTAGGCGGGCTGCTGCGCACGATCGCGATCCGCATCGCGTTCGTGTGGCTGTTCCTGGCGGCGATCGACTACTTCTTCCAGCGCAAGCAAGTGAACAAGCAGCTCAAGATGACTAAGGAAGAAGTCAAGCAGGAGATGAAAGACGCCGAGACTTCGGCGGAGCTTAAGATGGCCCAAGCGGCGCGGCGACGGCGCTTGGCAAAGGGGAGGATGATGGATGCGGTGAAGACCGCCGACGTCATCGTCACCAACCCGACTCACTACGCAGTCGCGATCAAGTACGACCAGGAGAAGAGCCACGCGCCGATCGTAGTCGCCAAGGGAGTCGACTTCATGGCCGCCCGGATTCGCGAAATGGCCGGCGAGCACCGCGTGCCGATCGTGCCGAACCCGCCGTTAGCCCGTGCGCTGTACAAGAAGTGCGAGATCGGAGACTTCGTGCCGCGCGAGCTGTTTCAGGCGGTGGCGGAAGTCTTGGCCTTCGTGTATCGCACGTTGAAGGATGTAAGGGGTAAGGCGTAAGGGTCGAGGGTTAAGGGTTGAGGGTTGAGGGTTGAGGCCAATCCGCTTTCCCGGCCAGACATGTCGCGAAGCGACCTTCGGAGTGCTGAAGCGCAGCTTCAGCCTTAGCCTCCGGCGGCGACCAATTGATGGTGATCGACCTCAAAGGGTGCGTCCCCGGGGGAGCACCTGCCCCTTAACCACCAACCCTCAACCCTTCACCCGCTACTGCGTAGCGAAGCTCGTGAAGTAGATCTTCAGCACTGGGCCCGTATCGCTGTCCCAGTCCTCGTGGTGGTCGGATGCGTCGGCTTTGTCGCCCTTGTCGGGTTTGGCTTCCTTGCCTTCTTCCTTCTTGTCGTCCTTTGCCTCCGGCTTCTTCTCTTCGTAGTCCTTCAGCGTCGCGTTGAGAGCGGTTGCGAGCTCTCGGCGTAGGGCCGGCCAGTTTTGAGGATTGACTTGGCCGATCGTCTTTGAGCTGAGGATCTCGACGACCGCGTTCTTCAGCGCAGGCATCGCTTTGTCGAGAGTTTCCTTCTTGTAGCCTTCCTTCAAGCCGAGCGACAGCTCGGTGCGCAGGTAGACGTTGCCGCTCCCCTGCAGGTTGACAAGAAACTCGCCCAACACGGGTGGAGGTTCTTTGGTGTCGAGTTCGACGGCCACCTTTTTAGGCGCTCCGCCGGCCATCTTCATCCCAAAGAACCCGCCGCCTCCCACCAAGACGACGACAGCGAGAATGACGGGCAGCTTGCCCTTCTTCTTCGCTTTGACTTCCGTTCCTTCCTTGACTTCTTCCGACATCTCCACCCACGCGCATCCATGCGCATAAGTCTTGTTCCGTATTTCAGCAGGGGATTCACACCCTGAGGCAGGTGTTTCTTCGGAGTCTTACCGCCTTCGGCTGAGCCAACCGAAGGCGGGATGGTTTTGCTAACGAATCATTGATGGGCCGGCGAGGACGACGCGGGTGTTCGCGAGGTTGTCGCCGACGCGTAGGAATGCAAAACAGTCGTTGTGAAGAGAAAAGCCGGCACGTGGGATGCATGCCGGCTTCACGTAGCAGTTATGCCGGTCGGGGACCGAAGTTGCCGAACACGCGGGCTGCGCAGTAAGCGGGGAATACGAGACCAAGGATAAGGCCCATGAAATTGAACCCTCCTCCAGTTATTCCCATGATGATCGAGATCGCCAGGTTGATGAGGCTCACGATCAGGACCAGCATGAAGCCCTTTCGCAAGCTCTTAATCATCCATGCTGCGCCGACGATATCGGCGATGCATGTTGCAAGCAGAACCAGCCCCCAAACGATGGCGAGCCCTCCGGCTGCTGCAACCGCGGCGCCTTCCCTGCTGCCAGCAGAAGCTCCGAGCGATCCGGCGAAGCCTCCAATACCCACGAGGGCAAGGGAGCCGCAGATGCCCAGAGCAGCAAGAATGATCAAGATGATTCCCATCACCATGTCCATCGTGAACTTTTCGGGCGCGCCGTACGGCTCACGTGGATAGTTGCCCGGCCCTTGCGGCGGGTAACCCTGAGGTCCTTGTGGGGGTGGTGGTTGCATTGTAGTCTCCTCCTATCCGGCTAACGCCGGTCCAAAAATGACGGCCTTAGTCTGCGCTTAAAGACGGACTGTTGCCTAGGGTCGGTGCAAAAAAGTGGACTAGAAAGTGCCGTAGAGCCGATCGCCGAAGTCGCCCAAGCCCGGCACGATGTACTTGCGGTCGTTTAGGCACCGGTCCTTCGCGGCGGCGACGACCAGCACCTCCGGATGGGCCGCTTCGAGGGTGGCGAGGCCTTCAGGGGCGGAGACGACGCATACCATCACGACTGTCGCCGCTCCGTGCGATTTGATGAGGCTGATCGCCTGTGCCGCCGAGCCACCGGTTGCGAGCATAGGATCGAGACAAAGGGTGTATTTGCCCTGCAGGTTGGGCAGCTTGCTGTAATAGCTGCGGGCAATGGCAGTGTCCTCATGTCGCTCAAGCCCGATGTATCCCACCGCCACGTCGGGAAAGAGCTGAACCGCCGGCTCCAGCATGCCAAGCCCCGCACGGAGGATCGGCACCACCGCAAGGCTTTGCGCCAGCACTCTGGTGGTCGTCGGCTCGATTGGCGTTTCAATGTTCGCCTGCATCGTGCTGAGTCCGCGGGTGGCCTCGATGATAAGGAGGCTCGTCAGGACCCGGGCAAGCTGGCGAAAGCTGTCGGGAGGTGTTTCCTTGTCCCGCAAACCCGAGAGCAGGTGGCCGGCGAGCGGATGATCGAGAACGTGCAGCGGCATTGCGGTTTATTATCGCGAATTCTGTGATGGACGTGATATCACCTTCTCCGATCTCCGATCTCCGATCTCCGATCTCCGATCTCCGATCTCCGATCACTGATCGCTGATCGCTGATCGCTGATCAGAACACCATCGCCTCGATCGACAACTTCTCCCCGACGAAGCGGCTCGGCAATAGAGCTGATATGTCGATCGAGCTGGCGCCGTCTAGGATCAGCTCGGAAGCAATGCGGCCGGCGGCAGGTGAGTGCATCACTCCGTGGCCGCCGAAGCCGGTGGCGAGGATCAGGTCTCCTTCGCGGCCCAGAAGTGGGTGGCGATCCGGGGTAACCGCGTAGTATCCGCTCCAGCCATCGATATCAGTCCAGCCGTCAAAGACGGCGGGGCAGCGGGAGCGGACGCTCATCCGCATCCTGAAAAACATGCTCGCGTCGAAGTGGGGCGCGCGTTCGTAATCGCAGGGGCTTTGGGCGAGGCCGCGGTCGGCGCACCCCACAAGTAGACCTTCGCCACGGCGGCGAAAGTGGAAGCCGGTATCCGCGTCGATCACCATCGGCGCATCATCGGGGATGCCGGCGGCGTCAGGCCGGGTGAACAGTTGGTGCCGCTCCGGCGTGATCGGGAGGTTCGGCAAAATCCGGGAGCTCCAATGGCCCACGCAGAATACGATCTCCTTCGCGGCAACCTCTCCTTGCGGTGTTTCAACCACCCCACGGCCGATGCCGCTTGCAGCGCGGCGAAGCTCCTTGGCCCCGAGGCTGAGCGCATGGGCGCGGTAGCCCCGCACCACCTCCGGTCCCTCCAGCAGGCCGTCGGTCGGACAGAAGGCGCCGTAGAGGAGATCGGAAACCTTCAAGTACGGAGCCAACGCTCTGATCTCCCGCTTGCCCAGTTCCCGCGTGGGCAGCCCAAGCGATCGCTGAAGCTCCACCGCGGCCTTCATCGCCTCGGCGCACGTGGGTTCGGCGGTGAAGATGAGGTACCCGGTTTGTCGAAAGCCGATTTCGTGGCCGGTGTCCGGTGTAAACCGCTTGAACTCCTCGATCGCGGCGAGGGAGAGGCGAACGTTCACCTCGGACCCGAACTGCGCGCGCACGCCGCCGGTGCCTCGCAGCGACGACTGCAGCGCCGGATGAGGATCGATGATAACGACACTGAGCCGAGGCTCGCGACGCAGGAGGTGGGATGCGGCGCTCCAGCCGATCACCCCTCCGCCCACGATCGCGACGTCGTAAGTCACACTCTAACCATAGTCTATGGAGGGCCAGACTCAGCGCGTTTGCGGCATCGAAGTAACGCTTGTTCGAAGCGGCGCCGGTTTCGACGTTTTCCATCTCGGCGAGAAGCTCGGCTCGGTGCGGAAGGTGGAGCGGGTGGGCGAGACGATGTGGCAGGCGAGCGACAGCAAACGGTTCCGAACGATGATGACGCAGGCGGTGGAAGAGCTGCTTGTTCGGGCGGAGCTGATCGACGGCCTAGGGTGGTAAGAGCCCCCTCCCCTTGCGCGAAGCGGAGGGGGTTGGGGGTGGGGGTCAGTCTGGAAAAGCCTGCCGCCCGGAGCGCTCCTCGCACAACGCGGAGATTTTGCGGAGCCAGCGGTTCATCGCCTGGCTGTCGTAGGTGAATAGGTCGAGAGACGGTATTCGCAAAGTGAAGATGCCGTAGCCGGCAAGGGCTTGGTCGCGGGCATCGTCGCGTTTTGCGCGCAGGGCATGTTGCTCTCCGTCCACTTCGATGCACAACTTAGCTTCCGCGCAGTAAAAGTCCAGGGAGTAGCGGTCGACAGGGTGCTGTCGCCTGAATTTGAAGCCGAGCTGCTCCTTGCGGATAAACGCCCAAAGCGTTTTTCGCTGACCGACATCTCTTTGCGTAGCGTCCGTACGCGCTGCAAGTTCGCGGGCGTGAAGTTTCGGCTGTTGTTGCGAAGGTGCCGCATGCCTCAATTGTAAGCAAGTCGCACCCTCACCCCCAACCCCCTCCCCCTCCAGCGCACGAACCATCGCCGCAAGGGGAGGGGGCTCATTCCCCGATAGCTTTCACCACTACCCGCTTCCGCCGCCGTCCGTCGAACTCGGCATAGAACACCTGCTGCCACGGTCCGAGGTCGAGGCGGCCGGATGTGATCGGGAGAACCACTTGATGGTGAAGGATGAGGTTCTTCAGGTGGGCCTCGCCGTTATCCTCGCCCGTCCGATGGTGTCGGTAATCCTTCGTCGGCGCCAAGCCGCGCAACCACTCTTTGATATCCTCGATCAGGCCGTACTCAAGGTCGTTCACGTACACGGCGGCGGTGATGTGCATCGCGGAGACGAGGCAGAATCCCTCCTGAATGCCGCTGCGCTCGACAAGAGCGGCGACTTCCCCGGTGATGCAAACGAACTCCTCTCGCTCGGAGGTGTTGAAGGTGAGGTATTCGGTGGCGGATTTCATTTTGTGATTGCTGGATTGTAGATGGCGATAAGCGATTAACGATTAACGATTAACGATTAACGACGGACGAAGCGCCCCCACCCCAATCCAGCAGTCCACAATCGAAAATCCAACTGAACGATCCATGCACGCGCCGGCACTCACTTGCCGGAGAACCACATGCAGGTTGTTCAAGAGAGAAGCATGGGTCGGGGGCTTGATATCGGTGAGATCGCGACGCAGCACTACACCGCTGTGTACCGATTCTGCGCCCGTCGGGTCGGGATCGAGGCAGCGGCTGACGCTGCCCAAGAGACCTTTCTGACCGCACAGGATGCGCTGAGACGCTACCGTGGCGAGTCGTCGCTGCGGACGTGGCTGCTCGGCATCGCCAACAACCAGTGCCGCCGCGTCGCCCGAAATCGAAAGCTCGACGCGCCTTGCATCGAGCTACAGGATGCGCCGGATGGGCTGCTGCTGGAGCAGAGCCTCGTCGACCGGCACACCCTGCAGGAGGCGCTGAACCGGCTCTCTCCCGAGCACCGCGAAGTGGTCCTCCTGCATGAGGTCGAAGGCCTCAGCTACGACGAAGCGGCGGAGGTAATCGGAGTGCCGGCGGGGACGGTCAA
>JADMIO010955817.1_pt1 | contig 29428 bp, 32 predicted proteins | sample 8958161 | NCBI WGS metagenome assembly JADMIO01 (sample SAMN16585339, study PRJNA669376) | soil metagenome | isolation source: Crop rotation soil | place: USA: Cullars Rotation, Alabama | collected 2011 | reverse complement strand
GGCGAGCGCGGCCTGGATCGCCGCCCGCGTTTCGTGAGCGCCGTGCTTGTTCTCCGTCACGTTCCGTCGCGGTAGCATCAGCTCCGACAAGTTCAAGAATCGTTCGATCTCCGGCACCAGCTGCGCGAGATTCTCGAACCTGAGAACGAGGATCTCGGTCCAGTCAGTGTGAGCCTCTGCCCAGCCACGCTCGCGCAACGCGGCTGGAGCCAGGATATCAAGACCAAACACCTGCTCGATCTCGGTCTCGAACCAAGTCAAGGGCCTCAGCCATTCATTGATCTGGTCCTCGACGATGAAATGCTCTGGCCAACGCTCGCGCGCCAGCTCTTCGCATGCGCTGCACCCCTTGGATCCGGTAGAAGGCCGCGCGGCGACGATGACCGATGCCAGTTCGATGACAAGATCATGCACAGCCTGCAGCTCGTCGATCGCCGCCGCTTCCTCCTTTCCGAGACGTTCCCGCTGCCAGGCAATGATTTTCGGGAGCACGGTGCTCCGGTGCTGCATGAGATTGGATGCGAAGCGATCGACCGGATCACGCGTCAAGGTGATTACCTTCAGCTTGCGTCCGTGACGGACATGATAGGTCTCATACCAGCGCACCAACATGTGCAGGCAAACATAGCGAAGATGTTGATTGAGACGCCGCTTGACCAGCTTGGCTGTCACATCCGCCCGGCGCAGGCGGGCAAGATCGTGCTCCTGCCGCGCCGCTGACAATCCGTGGCACTGAAGGGCGTTGATCTGCCGCTTGTTGAGGGCCGACTTGATCGATGTCGAGGCAACTTTGGCCATCTGCAGGACGAGAACGTTGGGACGCTTCAGATCCGATTGGTGGCCGGTTGCTCCGGTCCGCAGCATCTGCTCCCAGATCCGGTCGTAGCAGAGTTCCCGTTCTGCGATCTCCGGGTCCGCCGGCCGGCGGAGGCGCTTGCGCAAGTCATCGAAGAAGCGGATTCCACGCTCCCAGGCGTTGTGCCAAGCATCCTGTCCGACGCCGACAAAGGTTCGCGTCACCGATTTCGATTGATCCATGACACCTGCCGTATACGAGCCTCGGCACCTCCGGCGCTGCTTCGATCGATCTTCTACGCCGGCCATGAAGCGCCCTACTGCAGAAGATGAAGCGCCCTACTGCAGAAGATGAAGCGCCATCCAGACGTTTCCCAGTCGATGCACCGCGGACCTGTCCTGGTTCTTGAGGTTCCCGTTCACCTCGGTGGTAAACTGGTTCTCGACGGCGTCGCGCCAGAACGCTTCATCCGGCGCAAACCTTTTAGCGGGGGTGAGCCCCATGTACGACTGCGTGCTATCCTGCACGACGCTCTGGCCGCGTAGGAAAAGCAGTCCCATCTCCTTCATGGCGAGCGCATTGCCGCGGCCCACCTCCAGTTTGAACATGGTGTGGGCGGCGATGAATCCTGCCGGTTCCGGGCGCCCCTCGCTTCGGCCAGCGCGTCCGCCGCGGCCCATGATGGCCACAGCAATATTACACTGATGAGAGCGCACGCGAAAATCAGGATCGCCGCGGTGTGATGTCGCCTGAAATGGTCGGCCGTACTGCCAACCGGAACTCCTTCCCAAGCATGCAGGACTGAGCCGGTGCGCGGAGCGCAACTCGCCCGCACCGACTATCAGAATTGCGCCGTCCAGAACGGCGGGCAATTGGACCATCGCCCAATGCCTTGTCCGCCCTCCTGCAGGGAAGAAGGAGCGCTAGCTCGAAATCAACTCAGGTCCGTTATTCTTCAATTTCCCCACGGCCTTTGACACTGGCCGACTGACTCAGCACATCATCATTGGCCGGTTTGATGCGGCCACGGCGGTGTAGGTGCGCGTCATTTTGGTCTGTCCTTCGCTGTCGCTGTAAATCAGCCTCGGCGTCGGACTTTTAGTGTCGGATAACATACAGTTGAAGAGCGTTGCATCGCGAGCACTGGCGGCAGTTGAAGCGTTCAGTGCCACCCATGTGCGCGCTTGATCCACTGGCTTAGCATCGATCTAGTAAGTTCGCATCGGGCTAGCGCTGGCCTTCGATTTGAACACATTAAGACGGCATCACGGCACTCTCAAAGAAGCGCTACGCTGCTGGCTTGCTAACGAGGCAAGGCCCGTGCCAAACCTCCATCGCATGGCACTTAGCCTCGGATAGCAGCCGCTCAGCTTCGAGTATCGCCATCACATCATCAGCCGCAACAATATCGACATCTTTGGGGAAGACGGTCTCCGCCCGTCAGGGAGGCGTGGTAGTTGGCCATGTTCCACCCCCGGTCCCGTAGTGGACAGTGGAATTACAGATACGGGTGCAGGACGAAGTCAAGGTCAGCGGTGGGATCCGCAACCCCGACAAGCTGGCCGGCAAAGAAGAAAGCGGCGAGACTTAATGTTGGGGGAGGAGGGCACCCCCGCCAACTGCCTCGCCGCTTAGCGCCCGATCGTGCATCTGGGGGAAGCACAACCGGTTCGGGGAACTGTGTAGCGGCAATGCGACGCACCGATATTAGTTCCCAAGAATCTGCACTGCCCATCAGAGAGACGGCAGAGCCCGCAGTCCGCGTGGATGCTCTCGGGAGGATGCCCTCCACTTTTGAGCTGTGGACCCGAGGGAGAAATCTCTGCCAAGCTATGGTGTCTATCTGAGAGGTTGCGCGCCATGGCTTCACATGATCCAACCGCCACTAGGTCTATTAGTTTGGCACTGGACTGGCTCGCCAAGCTGCACGTGAGGCGCGTCAACAATTCCACCGGAGAGCACGTGTCAGCATCCCAGGTGGCGAACGACGAGTTCAGCAGGCGGCTAGAGCAGCCCGACAAGCGGCTTCGAGCCTCCATGATCCAGAGCCAATGAGAGATCACATAGGCGACTGAAGGCTAAGCTGTGGGGCCCCCCGGACGCTTCCTTCAGATATGCTTGGTGAGACTTGATCAGCTCTTCTGAAGGATCAGCATGCCTGTGGACGATGCGGGGAGACGTCGGCCGAACATCCCAAATGCACAGCCGCGTGGCGGCGAAGCTCTTAGTGTCCCAGATGAACCCAGAGCTTCGCCCGCCAACTTAAGAGCGCTGCTCGCTGCGACTGGTCTCATTGGGCCAGTGTGTCCTGCCGCGCCTTGGCGACGCGCGCTAGAAGACGAGCGTCCTTCCAAACTTCAATACCCGAGTGCTCAGGGTCGGTATCCAGAAGCGTCGTCGCTTGCACAATCGCTTCACTGTCGTGATCACACTCTATGGTCCGGAAATCAGGCACATGCTGACCGCGAGTAAGGAAACACCTGTAAGCAACCACGTTTACCTCCAGTGGCTATGAGGACGTTCGGAGGATAGTGGCAGGAGGCTGCTTACGTATGACTTACGGCCTAAAGGCCACGATGTTGTCATGGTCGCCTAGCCCTGGCACCGTGCTGACAGCGGTAGTGGTTGGCTCCGCAGCATTAAAGCCGGTTTCGCATCAACCTCCATTCATGAAGTGGAGGGAACCATGCTCGCTCCTATTGCGAAGGTCTCCTAGAGCATACGCGCGGCCGACACCTCGTGAAGAGCGCGTGGTTCCTCGTGATTGCAATTGCGGTGTTCTTGATCGCTTCGGCGTAGCGAGCTTATGTGGCACCCGTCTCCACGATGCCGACCATACGGGTGCCCTGCCAGACTTCCATGAGGATAACCTCGATTGGCCAGCGGCATCACCGTCACACTGGACCTCAGCGCCGACCGTCACGCCCTCGCTCCGAAAGAAGAACCTGTAGAAGCTGAGGTCCCTCTACTAACCGGACACCTTGATTGCGATCGGCCTTTCGGTGTCGCTGTAGATCAGATCCGCGGGAGGCTTTCTCGTGTCGTCCTGTATGCAATCGAACAGCGTCTCGTCGCGAGCGTCGACCGCGGCTGCAACGTTCAGCGCCACAAGCGTGCGAGCCAAAGCTGCTGACTTGGCCTGGACCCAGTAGGTCCGCATCGGACCGGCCTTGGCTCGGGACTGGACACAGTAATACGTCATGGCAGCACCCGCTTGGGCTTTGGTTTGAGGCAGCTGCCCTTCAGCGCTCGCTAACTCTGGCAGTTCCACAGATTGCGTGTATCGCCCTATTAGCTTCTCAGCATTTTCGCCGATACACATATCGACCGCGGCGTTAGTTGTGCTCCGCAGGCTTACCTCAGTCTCGATCCCGATGTCGTACTCAGACGGAGTGTTTGAGAGGTGGATGACAGTCGCGCCTCGAGCAGAGATGAGGAGGTCAATCAGACATTCCGTCATTTCTCGCAGTTTGCCCGGATATGGCAGATAGCGCTGCGCGCGATCCTGGCAATGCAACGACGAATCAAAGTCGCCGAGGTGCTGGGAACCCAGGATGCTTGCGGTCAAGCAAGCGACCTCTCGGAAGTGTGATACTCTACTGATCTTTTCCAACGGAACGTTTTGAAGCAGCACATCTGAAAGCGCATAAACGCTGAAGTGCAGACACTCATAAACAAGAATGTCGCGTGACGTACCCGCGAAAAATTCCAGCAGTGACCCATGCGATTCAATTTCCGTGACTATGAAGTCAGCCGCTTGCAAGGCCTGCAATAGGAGCGCTGTCGAAAAACTTGTCGCCCGATCGCTCGAACCATTTACGCTCTGACTAATCCACTGTTCGTTGCGGGCATTGGCGGCGAGGTCAGAGAATGACCCCACGATCAGAGGCGATGCGCCTTGGGCACGGGCAACCAGTCGGTCAACGAAATCCATCGACCAAGTCTTTCAAGTGCCCCAAGCGCTTTCCCTCGTGCGCTCGAGGGCGATTGCATCTGCCCGACGCCACTCATGCCCAAGACTCAGAAGCCTAAACTTGGAGGTGGTTGAATGGCAATGACCGTTTGCCAAGACCACACAATCGCGCAGTCCCCGCGGGTCAGCGGTTCCTTCGCGACTGCGTCGCTGTCGGTCTCGCAATCCAGGACGTCTGCATTCGGAGCCGTCGCCACCTTCTCGTTACGACAGCAGATAGACGCCCGAAGCAATCATCGCCCCAATGACTGTGATCAGATAGAGGACGAGCACCCAAAAGAGGTCTCGCCGTCTGCCCGGACGCCCCATCTTGCGAGGATAAGGCTTTGTCGATCTTTTCGATCGTTTGTCGAAAGCAGCGTTGACGATGTTGCTGGAGTTTCGCAGGCGCGCATCGACGGCCATCCTTGCGTCAGGTCGGGCCTTGGAATCCGCTCGCCCTCTTGAGTGCCTGGCGCCCCTCACCAAACACCTCGCCCCCGAAATTGCTAGCCGATTGGACGATACCGGATTTGTAGCGAAACATTCGGTCGATTTGGGGATACGAGGATTTTACGACTTCAGTCCTGTGCCGAGCCGATTTTGTTGTGCACGGGTTACCCTACGGCACTCGGGGGCACTGCCGGCGAAATTTCCCTAGCAATACTCTCGACCACGCTGGGTTGTGGGCTGGTAGGGCTATCTGTTTCCGATGCTACGATGGATGTCATGAACGCGTATCATTTCAACGAACTCGAGCTCCCCAACGGCGGCCGGCTGGGGCTTGGCTGCTGCCCCGGACATCGTCTGGCACCATCGCCGCTGTCAGTGCGGCGCGCGGCGGGGAGCCTCAAGGAAGATCTCAAGCTGATCGCGGCCTGGAAGCCGAACGTGGTGCTGTCGTTGATGGAGGAGGAGGAGCTGGCCTTGGTCGGGGCGCCGACCGAATTGCTGGCGGAGGAGCTGAAGCAGCACGGCGTCGCATGGCATCACCTGCCGATCTGCGATATGGACGCCCCAGACGAGCGGTTCGAGACGGCGTGGGTCGATCTGTGGCCGCAGCTCGATGAACTGTTCCGGAACAAGGGGCGCGCCTTCATCCACTGCTATGCGGGGCTGGGCCGCACCGGAACGGTCGCGGCGCTGATCCTGATGCAATATGGCCACCGCGCACGCAAGGCGCTGAGGCTGGTCCGCGCGGCGCGGCCGGGTTCCATCCAGTCGATGGATCAGGAGGACTATCTCTCGCTGGCCGGAGAAAAGAAACGTCGCCGACGTTGAACGTGATCAATCGCGCCGATTGAGCACGGCCTCAGCAACCGCAGCAGCGACGGCATGGCCGGTGTGCTCGATCAGACCGGCGGGTCCTAAACGCGCAAATCGGTAGCTGTCCGGGCAATAAAGCCGGACCTCCGGGTCGTTTGCAGACGGCGGCCGGCTTGGCCAACCGGCGGCGCGGAATCACGAGGAATCGCAACCTTACATCACGTCCAGCAATTTCAAGCCGGCCACCACCAGGGCGGCAATCACCAAGAGATAGAATAGGGGCCTCATTCGGGGCCGATCGCGTCGAGGTCAATGAGGCATTCGCCGCGATCGCCATCGCGGTGCACCGTGAGCTCGGGCTTCCAGAGGATATTGTGAATGTGGAAGGCGGCGCTATCGCGCATAGGCATCCACCAGCCGTTTGTTATGAACGGCAGTTTCGACCTTCGTTGCGATGATCTGAAATTGTTCCACGCACGAACGAATTAGACCTTCGTCCACCTTTGACATGGCGTCGCCCCCTGGCGAATCGAGGAACCTAGCCATGAATTTAGGCTGTTGGGACGGCGCTCATAGTGCTTGGCCTCGGGTGCATCATAGCAGGCGTATTCATGCTGTAGCGACAACGACTTGTTGGGTTGCCGCTTCTGGTCGAACTGATCTGTCACTGACCCTGCTACAGCCCGACGCGTCGCGGCCTGCCGGCAGAGGGCGAGAGCTGGCGGCGGCGGACTTGCCAGAACCAACCCCCCCACGCTCGCCTCCTAGCATCAAGATTACCCCGTTGACGAACCACTCACCTGTGTCAAGCTACACGCGTCGGCTGTATTCCTAAGGGCGCGGAATGAGTGAAGACGTCGACACTTTAGAGGCGGCCCGTCAGTCGTTGACTGATTGGCTCGACATCTTGGGCACAATCGCGGTCCCGATTGGCGTGGGACTCGCCCTTCTATGCCTCCTGGTCATCATTGCGCGGCGCCGCGCACTGACCGGCCGACGTGATGCGGAGTTCGCCGAGTCAACGCTCGCGGCATTTTACGAAGCGCGCGATAGTCTGATCTGGGTGCGGCTAGGCGCGTCCTTTGGTGACGAGGGCGCCTCGCGGCCGGCACGTGAGAACGATGGGAATGCCCGGCTCGACGCCTACTATGCGGTCATCCAGCGCCTAAAGGGCCAATCGGAGTTCTGGAGTCGCTTCCAGGCCAGCAGGTATCGCTTTCGCGCGCTGTTCGGTGATACCGCAACCAAGCCCTTTGCAGATATCCGACGAGTCCGCGATGACGTGATCAGCGCTGCACAGCAACTGCTCGAGATTTGCGGACCGATCCCCAACAAAGCGGCCCAGGAATCTGGTGAGCGGGTTCGGAATCTCGAGAGCATAATTTGGCACCGCAGTAAGCATGACGCGTTGGAAGCGCGCATCACGAGCGCTGTTAGGACAATGGAAGAGTTTTGCCGGCCGGTAATCGCTGGCCACCGAAGGCGAAGCAGGAGACGGAGCCCAGGTTATCGTGCGCCCCGGCGACATGCTTTCCGATGAAGTTCCTGCGCCAATTAAAGTGCCCGATATGCGGTAGCGGCGCTTGCCTGATCATCTCCCATCGCTGAGGCCATGCCCCAAACTCGCGCCGACCTCGAGATCGCCCAGCGCCAAGTAGAAGATGCCGAGCGGCGGGTGCTCGCCCAGAAGCAGCTCGTCAATCTGATGATCGCGCAGGACCGCGACACCAAGGAAGCAAAAGAACTTCTCCGGCAGATGCTCACTGACTTAGATAACATGCGCGAGCGCCGGGACGAGATCGCTAAGGGCTTCAAGCGCTACTGATGGCGAGCGATGACCTACACGATCGGCGGCGCCGTCTTCTCCAGCCCGAGCGGCCGCACGATCACCCGTGGCGGCCTGCCGGCATCGCGGGAGGTCGATTGGCAGTCCCCGCGGAATTGAAAGGTGATCATTATGGCGCATTACCATTGCTTCTTCTACGACCCGACCAGAGCATTGACAGCCGGCACGACATCGAAGCTGACAACGACGATGACGCAATTGCGGAGGCATCAGTCATAGTCGCGTCGGACGACAATCCGACTATCGAAGTCTGGGACGGTGCTAGGCTAGTCGGTCAACTTGGGGAACCGAAGAGAGCACGTGAGCTACGGCAGCCATGTGAGAACGCGCAAGGGCGGCATCGCAGAGAAATGAGCAAACCGCCAAGACATATAGACAGCCAGCATCCAATCATGTGCCGTTGTGACCTATGCGGCAGCCTTCATCAGATGGGGCCGGATCGCTTCGACGGGCAATCCTTACCTCACTATCAGATGCAGGTATGCCGCACCTGCCTGCACAACCATCACAAAGGAGTCCCGCGCGGTTACGAATCAAGGCTGATCGCTCACCTCAAGAAGCACGGCATCGCACTTCCAGAGCGCAATCCGAAAGGCTTCTATCCTCTCGAGGAACTAACAGAATGAGCGAAACAAGCGCCCGTCCCCTCGCCGCCTGCCCGCGGTAGTGACCGGAAACAGGTCAGTCCCCCGTTGACGCTACGGCCGGCCGAAGTGAATTGACTCGAAGGCCATGAAGTGACTCTAGCGCGCCTCAGCGAAGCGGAGCAGCGGGTCGACGCACTTATCACTCGGATCGCGCGATCTCAGGCGGAAGGGAGCCCGACAGAGCTCTACGAACAGCTCCTGCGCACTCTTCAGAACAGCCTGACGCTGATGCGAGCGCATGTGCGCCGCTCCACCGGCTCACTGGTATGTTACCGCTGCTACCTCATGAACGGCGAACGGATCCAGGGAGTCAGGATGTTCGACGCTTCCGACGACGCCGACGTTCTCATCAGGGCTGGTGGGTTCCTGAGAACGCACCCCGAGCACCAGGAAATAGAAATTGGGTACGGCCCGCGACTGGTCGCACTTCTCGCCCGGTCATGAGCTACACGATCGGCGACGTCGTCTTCTGGGGAACGCCCACCACAGCCGGACAATACACCTTCATCGGTCATCCGAAGGGCGACAGGGCCGGCAATATTCCGGTGCTGGCGTTGGGCGCGGAGATTGGCTTCGAGGTCGATGCCGACGAGTGCAGGCCGACCGGCAGCAGCAACCCGCAGCGTGGCCGAGAATACCGCCAGCGCTATCTCCGCAACCATCCGCGCGGGCTGGGAGGCAATCCATAGAGAGAGCCTGAACCGGAACTGGTGATCAACAGATAGTTACCGACCAGCGCCTGTAGAGTGTCAAATTTGTATGCCCAGACCCGATGTTTCTGCCATGCCTGAGGCATGGATATTGAGAAGTTGACGAGCTACCGGGAACTCGCCCGCAAGCTTGCACGAGACATTGACGACCTCGTGGAGAGGCGGCGTGCGACCTTAGCGCTTCTAGAACTGAAGGGCTCGGACACGAGTAAAGCGCGTCACGTGCTCAATGTGTCTGAAGAACTCCAACGGAAGATCTGGAGCGACAAGGAACAGGTCGAAACGAAATTTCAGGAACTGCTGAAAAGCAAAAGACGGCGGGTAACAAGCGATGCCCAGCTATAAATGCCTGTACAATCGGACCATCCAGTGCTGTCGTCGAATCCAGCTTTGTTGTTGCTACCAACTCGGCAGAAGCAATGGATCGAGTAGAGCACGCGCTTCGCAGTCGGGACGACTTGACAGCTATCGAAATCTGGTACGAAGGCAGTATGCAAATGAGGTTCACATTGAACGAATTGGCGAGCCAGGCGGGCGCTGGATGAGCTGGCGAATAGGCTATTGGCGCGGGTCCATTCGCATTCGTCGAGAGTATCGCCAGCGATACTTTCGCAATCATCCGCGTGGGCTGGAAGGCAACCCGTAGTTAGCAGTTGATGGCCTGATTACCGGATTGCGCCGCATAGACTGAGGGGTGTAAGCTGCGTTAGAAAAAGGGGCGCACGAGTTAACGTGCGCAGATGATATGCAGGCGTAGGGCATGAGCCGATAATGCTCCTTGCCGCAGACGCAGCACCTCGCCACGCCGACGACATTGATAGGTAGTCCATTATGCTCACGCTCTCGCTTGGTTGCTCAGGCAAACCAGGGAGGTGAAGTCATGTTTGCGAACTCGCGCGCCATGCTGGCACTCGCCGGCGCATTGTTGTTCGCTCCCTCGTGGGCGATGGCGGAAGAGACCGCCACTGCCGAGGAGGTGATTCAGAAGACGCATGAAGCTGCCGTCTATCTCGCCAAGAACAAGGAGGCCGGCGTCGAGGTCTTCAAGACCATGGAGAACCCATTCGTCTGGAAGAGTGACGGATACGTGTCGGTGTTCGATTGCAACGCCGGAATGTTCCTCGCCAACTCCGCCAGGCCGGAGGGAACCGGGATGAAACTCAGCGAGATAGCCGACAGCTCCGGCGTGCTTCTTGGCCAGAAGTTCTGCGACGCGGCACGCCAGCCAAAGGGTGGCTGGGTGGAATTCCGTCTGCCGAAACCAGGCGATGCTGTTCCGCTGCGAAAGGTTTCATTCATCAGGTCAGTCGAGGGTACGTCCTACCAGGTCACCTCAGGCATCTATGACGATGCAGCGAAGATTGAAGACTTGAAGAAGTTGAGCGACGCCAAATACACCGTCACACCATAGGTCGATCGTATCTCCGCCTGTCGGCAAAGTGCGCCCCATAGCAGAGGGCCTTGGCGCAGCCGGCCTAACGGTATCGAGCCCAAGCGACGCCAACTAACTGCCTAGTCCAGCTCTCCGGCAAGCCGCGACTTCGCGGGTCAATCGGAATTCACGCGATCCGAGTTCTTGGCGGACCACGGCATCGTCTCGGTCAGCAACGTGCCGATTTTCATAGAGGGGGCGGCGTGGGGTGTCTTGGAAGTCGACAGCACGACGCCGAGGGACTTCAGGGAGGACACGACGGATTTCTTGATGGCCGCTGTAGCCCTTATTGGAGCGTTCCTGCAGCGTCACCATTCTCACGCGGCTGAGGCAGAGCGGATCCTGGTTCGCTCGCAAGCCGAAAGTCGTGAAATCCTGCTGCGAGAGATGCAGCATCGCGTAAAGAATAACTTTCAGCTTATTCTATCGTCCATCGCCATTCAAAAGCGTCGATATCAAGGCGCGGACGTTCATCGCGCACTTGATCATGTCAACAGCCGGATCCACGCCATTTCGTTAGCGCACGATCAGCTCGCGCCGCGAGATACGAGCCAGACAGTTAAACTCTCCGATTATATACGTGCCCTCTCAGCATCGGTCGGTCAGTAAGCTGACGCGATCAGTGTCGATGTAGAGGCCGACGAACTGGAACTGCCAATCGAAACGTTCGTCTTCTTCATCGCGGCGCCTTCTCAACGACTGCCGGGCACTCTGGGAGCGGGACAATCGAACGCCAAGCATGCAACAGTCCCGCTCCCCCCTCCCCAGCTCTTATCAGGCCGCGTGCTTGCGCTTCTTCTGCACACGTCCAGCTTCAATTTCGGATTTGACGTTTTGCTTTTCCTCGGGAGGCGGCAAAACCGCCTCCATGCCAAGCGCCTGGATCCAGAGTTCGCGGCACCAGCCTTTGCTATGGTAGAGATGCTCGTCTTCCTCGTCTTCGATCTCACCACAGGCTTGATCTAAGGCCGACGCAATCGGTTCTTCGGCTTCCTCCGCGCATTTTGAGAGCAATGACCAGTTCTGATGATCCTTGGTCTCCGCGAACACGACGCACTCGCAAGCTACGATCTCAGTGGCCGCGGGATCGCCGCCGCCCTTAGCGCGGTTCATGGCATTCACGAGGGATTGTCCAATGAACCGCACAACCAAGCTGCCCGGCGTTTCGGCTGGCCCAACACCCACTTTGGCAAGCAGCTCCTTCATGACTTCCACGTGGTGCTGAGTTTGCTGAAGATATTTGGTCCATTCTTCCCGGAGATCCGGGTTACGAGCGCATTCGAGCGCGGTCTGGTAGATCTTCACTCCTCCAAGTTCGGTTTCAAGCATCTGCTGGAGTAATTCAACAAGTTTCGTGTTCATGACTCTGACCCGGACTGTAGATTAAAAAAAGACAGGGGCTCGCGCTAACGAGCCCCTGCAAGTCGCTTCACCTATCAATCACGCTTCTGCTCGTTCTGCTTACCAGGGTTGGACTGCCGATTGCGCTCTGCATCGCTTCCACCTTGCGGATTGGAAGCGCGCTCGCGGTCGCCGCTCTGACCACCTGGGCCCTTGCCCGGTTGATCTTGATCGCTACGCTGGCCGGCACGCTCATTCGGGCTCTTCTTTTCCTCGTCCTTGCGTCCCTGGTCAGACCCGTAGTTTGGGGTCTGGCTCTTCTGATCACCCATGATCGTTCTCCTATTGATGCTGGCACTAAGGCGCGCGACCGCGACCGCCAGCAAACGCTGTCGCAATGCGGGTTGGCAATGAGTAGAGAGCGGCTCTTCCCTGAGGCGAAGAGGCCCTTCCAACGTCAGAGGGCGTGCGTAAACATACTGTTTGAAATTCGGTTCCGGCGCTTCCCGACGAATGAGCACGAGGCGTTCGACTTTTTCATTTGACGAACGAGTCTGGTTTGCACCTATGCTTTTGCTCGCGCCACCTACATGCAACGGAGCGAAGCCTTCGCGATCGCGTCATCGTCGTTGTCAGCTTCGATGTCGTGCCGGCCGAGAATGCTACGGTCAGGTCCTACGAGATAGCAGTGATAGTGCGCCATTGACCGCCCCCTGCCGCCGATTCTTCTCGGCCACGATCGAGAGTCAAGGTAGCCCTCATTCAGCCTACAGCATGACCACGCCAACTATAAAGCAACCACGCCGACCACAATTAGAGCCACGCCCAAATACAAACGTCCATTGGAGGAATAATACGGTCGCTTGTGCGCCGATATATAGCCTCGCCTCGCCATCACTATGCCGAACGACACGGCCAAGATACCGATTTCCAGCAAGATAATAACCGCTTGTCCCATAGGTCTCGTGCCGCGGGATTGAGCAGACCGCAGACTAGGCGACTCCAATGGAAATGTTCCCGGCGGGGCGCCGCGATTTGAGGGTTCTACTAGCTTAGGATCACAATAGGGATAGGACCCCGATTGTCGCTGTAGATCATTCCTGGCGGAGGTGCCTTGGTTTCGCCGCTTTCCCAAGAGGACAAATCCGACCCGGGGCGGGAAGGCTTCACGCTCGCCGGCGACGATCAAGACGCGCGCAGGGAACTAAGCATTGATCGATATGTTCGTTAAACAGCCGCGAGTTCGCTGAACCTTCCCGATCCTACGAGGTCCGCATGAAAAACGAACTAGAGTACGTGCGCGACTGGGCGAAGGGCGAGATCCAGGCTGGACGCGTGCCACCATCGTCCTGGGAACAGCATGTTAAGCTTATTGAAGCTGCTGACGCCCTACTGCATGACATATCAGTGATGCCCAATCTGGGGCAGTCGGCACATCGAGCGCAAAGGCTTCATGCCATCCGAGGCAGTCGCCATTAAGCCAGCAATCCGGCGCGTTCTTGCCTCACTCGCGTTCGATCATCCTCAGTGCCTGACGTCCTCGGCGATCTCTTCCGCGTGCGTCCGCATGTGATCGAGTAGGTCGACCATGACCTGCAGCAGCGCGTGCGCTTCAGTGGCTGTGTGACCGGCGCGCTCTAGCTCGTCGACCAGCAGCGCTGCTTGGCAACCCGCTTCTCCGCATCCACGATGTGGCGTTTGGCGCGTCCTATGTCGGCCTGGGTGTGGCGCATCTTTCAGTCTCGCCTTGAGTGCCAGTCGACCTGCCACGCCGCAGGCAGCCCGCCCTGGGCGACCGCTGCGGCCTGGCGCTCAGGCGCGTAGTTGTGCCTCGATTGTGTTGGTGGTCGGCATCTACGCTGCAGCAGGTGCTATCATCCTGCTGGCAGGTTTCACAATCAAGCACGCCGCACTGTTGATCGCCACATTGCTTGCGCTCACGTTTGTGTTTTGGGTGCCGCGACGCTAGACAGTGATCAGCAATACGCCGCGGCCCATCGAGGCTGGCCCGATGCTATTTCACGACGTGCCAGACACCTCCGACGTTATCGCCGTGCACGTCACCGTTCGCCGCATCGCCATGATAGGTATAGAGCGGCTTGCCGTCATATGCCCATTGCCGCTGGCCGTCGGTGCGGGTGACTAGCGTCATCCGATTGTGTTCCTGCGCATCAGCGTCTGCCGTTACCGGCGGCCACTTCACCGCGCAGTCGCCATAGCAGTTTGATCGTCCGGGCTGATCCTTGTCGAAGGTGTAGACCGTCATACCATTCGGCGTGGTCATGATCGAGCCAGCGGAAGTGTCGGCCATGTAGCTGTGGTCTTGGCTGTAATCGGTGCCGCTCGACTGAGTCGCATCGTTGTTCGTGTCGTCGTAGCCGTCAGATGAGCAGCCGGCGATCGCCATCGCCGCCACGCCGCATAGCATGGCTATCTTGAGTATGCGCATTTCCATCTCCTGAGCTGGCCCGCTAAGAACCCAAAAAGTTGATTTGCCGGTTCGATGCGAAGGGCTGCTTCCCGACACTTCCGGCTTCGGGCGCTTCGTTGACCGAGAGTTTCGTCGGACGATGGCAGGACGGATCAACGCGAGCCGCGGCGGTTCGCTTGGGATGGAACGGGCCCTGCTTTGGATCGATCATGTTCATCTGTTCCTTGGAAGCGGCGAACGTAAACTCCATCGGAACGATAGTGTTGCCTCTGTGTGACCGTCTGATCCCTCCAGCGACCAATTTCCAGGTTTACGACCCGTCCCGGGCAGAGATTGAACGAGGGAGCTGATAAACAATGCCGACGATGCTGGGTCGGGTCGCTGCCATGACCCGTGTCTGGCGAATGCGTCATGACATCAGGCCTAATACCAGCAAAACACTCGCAAGGCTCATCGGCCTTGAGCGCTAACGCACACTCTCTGGCCGCCAGATCGATTAGCAGGGGATTCACGCCGCGGATCGCATCACGGCTTTAGTTTGCCATTGTACGGCGATACCTGCGCTCTTCCTGCGGAATACCATCGAACCGATAGATTCGCACGTCTGCGTCAACACCCCTTACTCTCACAAACTCCTCTGCTGCGTGAAGTGCTTGCGCCTGGGTCTGGTAGGGGCCGGAATTCACTTCATCTGTGATGTAGCGCCAGGCATCCACCTGAAATACGATTTGGAATTTAGTCGATCGCATGACCGTTATCCTACTGAGGTTTCCTTCGCTGCCCTCTCATCCGCAAAAGGTGATTCAATAGCACGGCCGTTGCGGCTCCGGCCACACCCGAGAAAAGACGACTGATCTTTTCTCTTTTAACGGTCCAAGCATCCGGGCCCGCGCCTTGTTCCGAAAGAAGCGGTGGCAAGACGCCTTCAAGGAACCTAATGGATCGCAAAGGCCTCAAGTCAGCTGCCAACGGCGCGTATGCGTTGCGGAAGCGCAGTTCAATCGCGTGTTTGGATAGTTTCGTCATCTGACTGGCCGGCGGCTTATTTGACTGGCGGCGTAATGTGATCGAAGCCCAAAGAGAATGACAAGAGCGAGTATGTCGGTGGTCATGAAGACGACATAGATGATGCACATACCCTCTCTTTCACCGATCATTTAATCCTCGCGTGGACCACGTCGCATTCGATTTCATCCGTTTCTACTGATTGGAAATGGCGGCGAAGCAGCACAGTTGGGGGGCCAAGGCTCCGCCGCCGGGCGACCGAGAGGGGCAAAGAGGTCGGTCGCCATCGTCTCAACTACGCTCCGTACGATGTCGGACAAACCGAGACATAGCCAGGAACAGTTCTCTGCGGGTTTTGTTCGGGCTTGGAGATTCTATTTCTCCTTCTCCGCTGCCAAGTCTGGGCCGGTGGCCGGCGCTACTTAGCCACGAGCAAGGGCTGTTACCATCTCGGCGAAATGGCGGCGGCAATGATCCGGCTGTATTGCCCGGATTGCCACCGCTTCGCGCAGTTCAAGCGGCCACGCTGCTCAAGCAGTTCGGCGCCGACAAGCCAATGCCGACGATGCTCCGGGATCTGAAACCCTGCAATGTCGGCAACTCCTTGTCCGGGCCGCAATGCCAACTGCGCTATTGGGATTCGATCACGTCAGAGGTGCGAGCGGAAGCAGGCGCAAGAGGCGGTTTGCCGACGAGCTGGAATGGCAGCTAAAGGCGCCTTGTGTCCGTCAGTGCGGCCCAGGCTTTGGCGGACCCGCTTTGCCCTTCTTGTCCGGCTTGCCAGATTTGCCAAGTTTGGTCTTGTCCTCAAGGTCATTCGTTGCGGGTCCGGCGGCTGCGGGCTTCGGAGCTGGACCTATGAGGTTGGGAGGCGGATTAGGTTGGCTGGCCTGTTGCTTCGAAGCTTTGGAAGGCTTGGTTGCGTCAGCAGACCCAGCGGCTTTCGCGACTTGCTTTGCGGCTTCAGGAGCACCGCCACGCGGCGTGTCTCCGAGTTTGCCACCCTTGTCTCTGGCCGAGACTGTTACGCCTTCGGGCGAGTGATGACCGAGCTGGAGCGAGGGCTACGCGTGTTCGCCAATCTGCCGTTTGAATCGCTGGACAAAATGAGCCTCAAGAAGCACGTCGATGATATCGGGCGATCTAAGACATCATAGGTTTTGGTGCGGAGCGACGGCGCCCCGCCGCTTCTCGATCTTGCGCTTTGCCTCTTCCAGGCCACTGAGCGCTTTATGAAGCTCTCCATGTGCGGCGGCGGCTTCGGCCTCGCGCCTCAACAACCGTGTCGCAGCCAGCTGCAGCGACGCTTGCACGATGGCATGCTGTGCGTACTGCTCCACCAGATCTTCCTCGCTGCCAGGCGCTGAACTCTTGGGGTCGAGATCCACCCTGAGCATTGCGGCCAGCTCCCAGGCCTTCGGGTGTGCCCCCGTCGCTCCTTCGAAGGCACCGAATGCTGCGGTGAATGCGTCAACGTCTCGGCTGAGTTCCAGCGGTTTGCCGGCACCTCGGACGATCCCGATGATATTGGCTGCCAGTACACGCAAGGCATCGCTGACTTGGTCTAGGACTTTTTCCCGCGGATCAGTTTTAGCGCCCATGCTGCGCCTCCCAGTCTGAGCGTATCAGCTCAACTCGCAGCCCTGCTGAATGTTGCTGAATCTCTTATAAGTTTCTAATTGCGCGGCCTCTTGAGGCACTGCACCAGCTGAGATCCATTCCATATCTCGATGCCGGTCGCGCCGATGGTTTGAGCCAGCACAATTCCAGCCATGTCCACGGCAGCGTCTTTGTCATCACATTCAATGTACCGCGCCTCGGAGACTTCGCCCTTGGCGTCCAGAAACTCAAATCTGTACTTGGTCAAGGTGACCTCCCCTCGGCGTTGCGGCTGTTGCTCGCAACCTTACCCACCAATGAAAGAGAACGGCGGAAGTGGGCCTCCGCCGTTCTCGGGGGCAAGTACTGTCTCGGGTCGAGGGACGGTGCTGGCCCTAAGCTACGAACGCTGAAGAGCCCAAGCGGTTCCAGTCAGGCGAGCGTACCTATCCGTTTGCAACCGCGCTAGTACGCTGCCAGTAATCGACAGATCCTGCTTGTGGAGGCTAGCGACGCTTGAGACTGGCGTCCTCCGAGAACCACTCGGCGGTGTATTGGAGGCTTCCGCTGGTCCAGAGCGTCGTGCCGTCGCGATTGGAGCGCACCTCGGGAAGCGGAGGCAGCTCACCTTCCGAAAGAAGCGGGCGTTCCGGTTGGAACTGATTGACGGCCAACGCCGCGGTGTCATCCCGCGTGTAGTTTCGGCCGCGCGCTCCCTGCGATCGGCGGACCAGCCAATAAGAGGTGCCAAGCCGAAACCCGCTCCACCGATATAGGCGAGAACTGAACTGCTGGTCGCCAGCGCGAGAAGGAGAATAAAGGCTCCTATGGTGCCGAACAGGTTCGCCAGTTCATTGCGCAAGCAACGGTGCTGCGAAGACACTCGGCGCGCGACCGCGTCTCGGGCGTGGCCCGGCACTTCATCCAGATGACCAGCGCGTAACCCCCAAACACAATTACCGCTGCCGTCCACATTCGATTGGCCCTTCCAACGAGCGAAGCCGGCCACAAGCATAGCGCGACTGAGGCGGGACGCAATTCCCGTCCCAGGCGCGGCTGTTGTTGGCCATGCTCAACTGAATTTGAGGAATTTTCCGAATTTACGGAGACGGCTCTGACGGCCGCCGCGCGGGGCGCGAGGGGGACCACCGGGGGGTAGCGCCGCAACCAACAACTACCAAAATGCCAACAAAAACAACGGTTTAGCCGCATTTTACGGTTTGAAAGAGTTTGGCCCTGGCCTCACGTTTTGGCCGTCGTTCTCACAACCTGAAGGGGTGCTTTCATGTTCAAGAGGAAGAGCACCGTCGGATGTTTCAGGTCCCCGATTTGAACCTACGATAGCTCTGCAACGTTCGGTGCGAGCGAGGGGTTGGCTGTGCCGACTTTCGTGCCGACCCTAACCGCACCTAGTTGCGGCCATGCATTTGATGCGCTCGCCACCGTTGAACTAAGAGAATTCTTCATTTCCGCGTCGATCACGTAGCGCGACAGCAGGTTGCAGACCGGTGGCCGATGTCTGTTCAGCAATCGCTTCCACGCGGCCGTGCTTGTCATCGGCATGCAGCCGTGTTCCCATCCTCCATCAGCCGCCCAAACACCGCTGTGATCAGTAGCTCGGTTTTGCACTTTCACTGTAACTCCTTGATTTCCTATGGCACGCTTTAGACGGCGAATCTGCAAAACCTCATTGAAAAAAAACAATCTTCAGCTGACTCTTAATCAGCGGGTCGCAGGTTCGAGTCCTGCTGCGCCCACCATATATTTCAACAAGTTACCTAATTCGCATTGGTAGCTGGTTGCTGCTAGGTAGCAAATAGGTAGCTGCCCTGCGCGCAAATTTAGCCTGCTTCGCCTGCTGGTGGGTCTTTGCTGCTCCATCGCGATGTGTTCGTGTCAGGTGGAAAATCAAGCATGCAAGCAGCCCATCTTTTCGCCAAGCAGTTTGCGGTTTTCTTGAAGTCAAACCAATGCTGAACGTTTCCATGGCTTTTGGTTGTTCAGCCTATGAGCGTAGCATCGACGTAGCAACTCTTCGCACCGCACCAGTTTTTGATCGGTGCGTATGCCACACCTGTCGAGCCTTTCCAGCGTCCGCCAAACATTGTCTGTCGGGTCCGGAATCGTCCTGGTGCGCCAAAACTGAATTGCACTTCCAATGCGGTCATCTTTGTCCCGTAGATACGCACGCCAGTCTCTAAGACGTGCTCGCATCGGCTTCATCGCCAACTCGGCGACCTGGACGATCGTTCTTCGCTCGACAGCGTGCTGCAGGGGGTCTACGGCGCGTTCGGCGTGCAACCGCCCGGCTTCGACGGGACGGACTTCGCGACCGCCGATGAGATCCGCCTGGGTCGCAACCTCGCGGACGCCGCCAAGGCGGCCGGTGTGCGGCACTTCGTCTATACCTCGGTCGGCGGCGCGGACCGCCAGTCCGGCGTGCCGCATTTCGAGACCAAGTGGGCGATCGAGCAGCATATCGGCGAGATCGGCTTGCCGGCGACCCTCCTGCGGCCGACCTCGTTCTTCGAGCTTTATTTCAGCCCGTACGTCTCGTTCCGGGGCGATGTGCTGTCGTTCTTGCCTGACGCGGAGACGGCGGTGCAGCACATCGCGGTCGAGGATATCGGCGCGTTCGCCCGGCTGGTGTTCGAGCGGCCTGACGCATTCCTGGGCGAGGCGCTGGAACTCGCGGGCGACACGCTGACGGCGTCAGAGATCGCCCGCGCCATCGGCGTCTCGACCGGCCGCAACGTCGTCTATCATCAGTATCCACCGGAGGCGATCAATCAGAATCCTGTGCTGAGCGCCTTGCTGGATTTCCTGCGCCACAACGGGTTCGCCGCCAACATTCCGTTGTTGCGCAGCCTGCACCCCGGCCTCCTGACCTTCGACCGCTGGCTCGATCGGGGGGCCAAGCGTCGGTTCGGCGCGGTGCTCGCCGCCTAGCGGTGGTCGACCGCCTTGGCCAGGCGATCGCCGATCGTCTGGATCAACGAGACCAGCGCGATCAGCACGACGATAACCGCGATCATCACCTCGGTCTGGAAACGTTGGTAGCCGAAGCGGATCGCGAGGTCGCCCAGCCCACCGGCACCGACCGCGCCTGCCATGGCCGAGGCCCCCAGCAGCAGCACTAGGGTCACGGTGAAGCCGGCGATCAAGCTGGGCAGCGCTTCGGGCACCAGCACCTCACGCACGATGGTCCAGCGGTTGCCGCCCATCGCGCGGACGGCATCGATCAGGCCGCGATCGACCTCGCGCAAGGCGACCTCCGCCACCCGGCCGAAATAGGGGATTGCAGAAATCGACAAGGGCACGATCGCCGCCGCGGTGCCGATCGAGGTACCGACGATGAGCCGGGTGAGTGGAATCAGTGCCACCAGCAGGATGATGAAGGGCAGGGACCGGAAGGCGTTCACCATGGCGCCGAGGCAGCGGTTAATCCAGCGGTTCTCCCAGATTCCGCCGGGTGCGGTCCCTACCAGCACGAGGCCGAGCGGCAAGCCAAGCACGAATCCGATCGCGCCGGAAACCAGGGTCATCACCACGCTCTGCCACAGCGAGGTCAGGAGCGCGCTATAGGGCAGGTCGATCATTACAGATTCTCCAGGCCGAGTTGGGCGGCCGCCAGCAGGCGCTTGGTGAGGTCGGCTTCGGGCGCTGCGAACACGCGTTCGGTCGGCCCTTGCTCGACGATGCGGCCTTGATCCAGCACGACCACGCGGTCGGTGATGGCGCGGATCACGCTCATCTCGTGGGTGATCATGAGGATGGTGAGACCGAGCTTGCGGTTGATGTCCCTGAGCAGCGCCAGGATCGAGGTGGTGGTTTCCGGGTCCAGCGCCGAGGTGGCCTCGTCCGACAGCAACAGGGCAGGGTCGGCCGCCAGCGCGCGGGCAATGCCAACGCGCTGCTTCTGGCCGCCGGACAATTGCGCCGGATAGGCATTTGCTTTCTCCGTCAGTCCCACCAGCGATAGCAGTTCCGCCACCCGCGCCTTGCGCTCGGCGCGGCTTCGTCCCGCGATCTTCAGAGGCAGCGCGACATTGTCGGCGACGGTCTTGGCCGAGAGCAGATTGAAATGCTGGAAGATCATGCCGATCCGGCCGCGCACCTTCTGGAGGGCGCGCTCGTCGATCGGCACGATGTCCTGCAGCGTGCCGCTGCCAGGACCCAGGATCTCGATCGACCCGGAATCCGGCCTCTCCAGTCCGTTGACGCAGCGGATCAGGGTCGACTTGCCGGCGCCGCTGCGCCCGATCACGCCCAAGATCTCGCCGCGCCGCATCTCGAATGAGATATCGTCGATCGCGGCGTGCGTGCCGAACCGCTTGGTGACACCGGAAAGGCGCAGCATCGGCGCGGCAACAGGGGTTATTACATTCATGATCCTCGAATCCAGAAATGGATCATGCGCCGCGAGGGCGCATGATCTCGAACACGCGTCGAAAGATGCTGCGTCTACCAGGCCGGCAAAGCCGTCCCCTTGTAGACCCTGGCCAGCGTCTCCTTGACCGTCTCGTTCTGGTACGCCGCCACCAGGGTCTTGACCCAAGGCTTGCCCTCATCGCCCTGCTTGACGGCGATGAAGTTGCGATATGGGTTGTCCTCCACCGCCTCGGTCGCGATACGATCCTTCTGGGTCAGGTTGGACTTGATCGCCCAGTCGGTGTTGACGACCGCGGCGTCCAGGTCCTCGATCGAACGGCCGACGATGCCGGCGTCCAGCTCCTTGATTTCGATCTTCTTCGGATTCTCGGTGATGTCCGCCGGCGTCGCCAGGATGCCGACGCCGGGCTTCAGCTTGAGCACGCCCTGGGATTCAAGGAGCTTCAGCGCGCGGCCCTCGTTGCTGGGATCGTTGGGAACGCCGATCACGGCGCCTTCGGGGAGTTCGGCGATCGCCTTGACCTTCTTGGAATAGAGCCCGATCGGCCAGACAGCGGTGTAGCCGACCGGCACGATGTGATAGCCGCGAGTTTCGATCTGGTTGTCGAGATAGGGTTTGTGCTGGAACGCGTTGGCGTCGAGTTCGCCGTTCTCCAGCGCCTCGTTGGGCTGCGTGTAATCGTTGAAGGCGATGAGCTCGATGTCGAGGCCGCTCTTCGCGGCCTCCTTGGATACGACGCTCCACACCTCTTCATCCTCCGCGCTCATGATTCCAACGCGGATGGAGTCGTTGGCGCTGACCTGTCCGATGCCGATGGCCGGCAGCAGCGCCATGGCCGCGGCGATCAATAGACGGCGAGAAAATTGTACTGACACGATCGATCTCCTGAGTCTGACGAAGCAAAAGGCGCGGGAGAACTATCAAGGATCGGCGGCTGCGCCCAACGAGAGTTTCTTGCGCGCCCTGGCAGATTTCCTCCCATGCACGCCGCGAGGCAGCGCTTTGCAGAATCCACATAGGAAGCGGCTGAATGCTACGAAAAAAACGAAGGGCTGCTCTTGTGAGCAGCCCTTCGCGTGAGGCATCGAAGGGAGCGCGGAAGCCAGGACAGGAGGTTGCACAGCCTTCCGCTGGATCGGCCGCCGGATCAGGAGACAACCACATCCGAACCCATTAGGCGCAGTTGGCGGCGCCATCGCAATCGAGATCATCTCGCGCGCGGCGCCAGAAATATTTGCGCCTATGCCGCGTCTCGCCGGCCGAGGAATCCTGCCGTGCCTGACGAAAAATACTCGCTTTCTTGCATACCGCCGATTTCCTACCTGTGACACGCGCAAGCGCCACGGGCGCACGTAACATATGGGGATGAGAATGAGGCCGATTGGTTTGAGATCGCTGGGATCGATGGTGGTGGCGACGATCCTATCGATCATATCGCTGGATGCGCAAGCAGGCGCGACACTGGACCGCGTGACGTCCAGTGGCACACTGGTCAACGTCGTGGTGAACGACTATCCGCCCTTCAGCTTCATCAACGAGAAGAACGAGCTGGCCGGCTTCGACATCGACGTGGCGCAGGCCTTCGCCGACAAGCTGGGCCTGAAGCTCAAGAACGAGACTCCCGGCTGGGAGACCATCGTCGGCGGCAAGTGGCAAGGCCGATGGGATATCTGCATCTGCTCCATGACGCCGACCACGCAGCGCGCCGAGGTGCTCGACTTCCCGATCCAGTATTACGCGTCGCCCGGCGTGCTGGTGGTAAACAAGGACGAGACCCGGATCAACTCGGTCGCGGACATTTCCGGCAAGCGAGTCGGCGTCGGCACCGGCTCCAGCTACGAGGCCTATCTCGACAAGACTCTGGTGATCCCGGGCGCCAAGGCGATCGAATTCCCCTTCGACAACGTGGTCAAGGTGCCGTCGGACGAGACGGTGGCGTTCCAGGACCTGGCGCTGGGCGCTGGCGTCAGGCTGGACGCGATTGTCGCCAACCTGGCGACCACCAAGGAGCGGATTGACGCCACCGGCGCCTTCAAGATCGTCGGCAAGCCGCTCTATGGCGAGCCGAACTGGGTCGCGATCGACAAGGGCGATCCAGAGTGGGAGGCAAAGATCATCGGGACCATCAAGGCACTGCGGGCGGACGGCACGCTGGCCAAGATTTCCCAGAAATGGCTCGGCGCCGACATCACCGCGGAAGATCTCTAGGGCGATCGTGACAGCGACCGTGTCCAGCGGACCGGATTCGGTCCAATCGCGCACCGCCGCTCGGCCCCGATTCGGGCTGAGCGGCGGTGCGCGCCGGTTCCGCCTGCAGGTAGCGCTGTCATGGCTGGTGCTGGCGGCGGGACTGGTCACCGTGCTCGCGCAATCGGACCTGAAATTCGCCCTCATCGCGGAGAAGCTGCCCTTCCTGCTGGGGCTGCGTCTGACGCCCGACGGCTTCATCCAGGGCCTGGCGCTCACGCTCTTCATCACCGCTTGGTCGATGGTATTCGCCGCGCTCGCCGGCGTGCTGACGGCGCTCGGCCGCTTGTCGAGCCACCCGGTGGCATTCGCTACGGCGACCTTCTACGCCTCGTTGTTCCGTGGCACGCCTTTGCTGGTGCAGGTGCTGATGATCTATCTCGCCTTGCCGCAGGTCGGAATCATCCTGGGCGGGCTCAGTTCGGGCATCATCGCACTGTCGCTGAACTACGGCGCCTATCTGGCGGAGACAATCCGCAGCGGCATCACCGCCGTTCCGCATGGCCAGCGCGAGGCGGCGATGGCGCTCGGCCTGTCGCGGTGGCGTATCGGCTGGCGCATCGTGGCACCGCAGGCGTTGCGCATCATCATTCCGCCCGCTGGCGCGCAATTCATCTCCATGCTCAAGGATTCCTCGCTGGTCTCGATCATGGGTTTGTGGGAAATCAACTTCCTGGCGCAGTCCTACGGGCGAGCGACCTATCGCTACATGGAGATGCTGACCACGGCAGCGGTGATCTACTGGATGATGTCAATCTTGTTCGAACTGGTGCAGGCCCGGCTGGAACAGCGTTTCGGCAAGGGCTACCAGCGCGTGGCGATTCAAGCGTAGGATTGGGCATGGGCAACAATCGCACCATCATTCTCGACGGCGGCATGGGTCGCCAGCTTGCGCGTATCGGTGCACCGTTCCGCATGCCGGAGTGGTCGGCACTGGCGCTGATCGAAGCGCCGGATTTGGTCGAGCGCGCGCACGCGCAGTTCATCGCCGGCGGGGCGGAGGTCATTACCACCAACAGCTATTCGATCCTGCCGCACCAGATCGGCAAAGACTATTTCAAGTCCAACGGCTGCCGGCTGGCGGACCTCGCCGGCCGTCTGGCGCGCAGTGCCGCTGACAAGGCCGGACGCAAGGTTAAGGTAGCCGGGTCGATCCCACCACCCTTCGGGTCCTATCAGCCGAACAAGTTTGATGCGGATTGCGCGCCGGCCATTCTCGATATCCTGATCATGGGACTGGCCCAGCATGTCGACGTGTGGCTGATCGAGACACAAAGCTCGACCGCCGAGGCGCATACGGCGCTCAAGGCGGCGGCGCGGTTCCCGCGGCCGATCTGGGTGTCCTATACCCTGAAGGATGAAGCAGGCCGTACGGAACCGGCCGAACTGCGCTCAGGAGAGCCGGTCGCCGACGCCGTCCGCGCCACCGTGCAATGGGGCGCGCAAGCTGTGTTGTTCAATTGCAGCCAGCCGGAAGTCATGGCAGCGGCGGTCAGCGCCGGGGTGGAGGCGCTGCGCGCGATCGGTCGCGGTGACGTACGCATCGGCGTCTATGCCAATACCTTCGAACCCGAACCGCCGAGCGATGCCGCCTATGCCGGGATCTCGGAGATGCGGGCGGATGTGAGCCCGCAGCGCTATCTCGCGTTCGTTGAGCAATGGCTTGCCTCGGGCGCGTCGATCGTCGGCGGCTGCTGCGGCATCGGCCCGGAGCATATCGCCGAGATCGCCGAATATCTGAGGTCGACAGCAACACAGCCAAAGCGCGTTGCCATCCCATCGCACGAGGAGCTCCAGCATGACGTCTGCGTTGTCTGCCGAGCGTAGGGAGCGGCCGGCGACGCCGGTCGTCTCCTCGCTGCCGATCCTCGATCTTCGGCAGCTCGATGGCGATGATACCGAGCGTTGGCTGTTCCTGGATCGTTTGCGGGCCGCCGCGCGGGATGTCGGCTTCTTCTATCTGGTCGGCCATGGCATCAGCCAGGCCTTCATCGATACATTGCTGGCAGCAACGCGGCAGTTCTTCGGCTTGCCGGAAGCGGACAAGCTGGCGATCGAGATGGTGAATTCGCCGCACTTTCGCGGCTACACCCGCGTCGGCCGGGAGCATACCCGCGGCAAGCCCGACTGGCGCGAGCAGGTCGATATCGGTGCCGAACGACCCGTCTTGCCGCGCGAGGCGGGGCGCCCGGCTTGGGAACGGCTGCAAGGGCCGAACCAGTGGCCCGCCGGCTATCCCGAGCTGAAGCCGGTCATCTTGCGCTGGCAGGAGGAGGCAACGGCGCTGGCGGTGCGCCTGACCCAGGCGTTCGCGGCGAGCCTCGGCCAGCCGCACAACGTGTTCGAGGCGATCTATGGCGAGCGGCCGAATCAGTTGGTCAAGATCATCCGCTATCCCGGACGCGAGGCCACCAAGAGCGACCAGGGCGTCGGCGCACACAAGGACAGCGGCTTCGTTACGATCCTGTTGCAGGACAAGGTGAGCGGCCTGCAGGTCGAAGGGCCCGATGGCTGGATCGATGCGCCGCCGATTCCGGGCAGCTTCATCATCAATGTGGGCGAGCTGCTTGAGATGGCGAGCAACGGCTATCTGCGCGCCACTGTGCATCGCGTGGTGACGCCGCCCGCCGGCACCGACCGGCTGTCGGTTGCGTTGTTCCTCGGCGCACGCCTGGATTCGACCGTGCCCGTGCTCACGCTCTCGCCGGCGCTGGCGGCGGAAGCGCGCGGCGTCAGCCAGGATCCGCACAACCCGCTATTCCGCGATGTCGGCAAGAACTATCTGAAAGGCCGCCTGCGCTCGCACCCTGATGTCGCGCGCCGGTATTACGCCGACCTGCTGAGCGAGGAGGAGAAGCGCGCGACCGGTCCCGGCTCGGCCTATTGAGAAGCCCGGCCGTTCGCGCCATTGGTTGACGGCTCGGCTGGCGGCGGTGACGCCAGGGTCTCATCGGTCGGCGTTTGCCGCGACCGCGCCTGGCTCACATGGCTGCCCGGCGGTACGCTCTGGGTCAGCCACACGTTGCCGCCGATCACCGAGCCGCGCCCGATCGTGATGCGGCCAAGGATCGTGGCTCCAGCATAGATCACCACGTCATCCTCGATGATCGGGTGACGCGGCGCGGCCTTGATGAGGGCGCCTTGCTCGTCGGCCGGGAAGCTGCGCGCGCCCAGCGTCACCGCCTGGTAGAGCCGGACATTGGCGCCGATCACCGTCGTCTCGCCGATCACCACGCCGGAGCCGTGATCGATGAAAAAGCCCGGGCCGATCTCGGCCGCCGGATGGATGTCGATGCCGGTCGCCGAATGCGCGATCGCGGATGCCAGACGCGCGATGAACGGCGCGCCAAGCCGGTGCAAGGCATGCCCCAGCCGATAACGCATGATGGCGTTCATGCCGGGATAGCACAGCAGGATCTCGGAAATGCTGGTCGCCGCCGGATCGCCCTGATAGGCGGCGAGCAGGTCGCTCACCAGCAACGCGCGGATCGCCGGCAGGTCATTGGCGAAGGCGCTGGTGATCCTGATCGCCCGCTGCTCCAACTCTTGCTCAGCGATGAATTCCTCACTCGCGACAAAGAGCAGGCCACGTCGGACCTGCTCCTGCAGGGAGCTGAGGGCGGCGTTGAGGGTGTTCCCGACGTAATAATCGATGCTGTCGTCGTCGAGAACGTGCGGGCCATAGTGGGTGGGAAACAGGGCGGCCGTGAGCTCGTCCAGGATCTTGATGAGCGCCGCGCGCGACGGCAACTCGCGCACATGGCCGCGATGCCGGACTTTGTTGGCAACCTCGCGCGACGTGCGCAAAGCGCTCACGACCGACGTCAGGTTCCACGCGACGTCCGAACCCGATATTCTCTCGCCCTCGTTCGACACCGATACACCCTGACACCAGTTCGTGGACGGTGGATCCCCGATGCCACCGCCCAGCTTCATCTTAGTGTGTCACTTTTTGCATACAGGCGGCACTGGACGAAGCGAGTTTATCTTGCGATTACGGCCACTTATTTTCACCGCACAAGAGTTTTCCTGCTGCGATCACGCGCCTTGTCGCAATGCCTCATGCGATCCGAGAGGCTAAGTAATCCTCGCGCTTCCGCCAAGAAAGAGTCGCTCCGCCAATCGGCGGCGACCGGCTATTCAGGATGTCGATAGCAATCCTTAAGCAGATCGATCGGCCATGCCCCGAGCGTTGTTGAGCGCCTTCCGTGTGGGAACCTTGGAGTTGCGCAATCGCGTGGTGATGGCGCCGATGACGCGCAATCGCGCCGGCGCCGGCGAGCTGGCTACCCCCATGATGGCGACCTACTACGGTCAGCGCGCGGGGGCAGGGCTGATTGTGACGGAAGCGAGCCAGGTCTCTGCGGACGCGGTCGGCTATCCCAAGACACCCGGCATCCACACCGACGCGCAGGTCGAGGCTTGGCGTCAGGTGACGGATGCGGTCCATGATGCCGGTGGCCGCATCTTCCTCCAGCTTTGGCATGCTGGCCGCGCCTCGCACCCATCCCTGTTGCCGGACGGGCAGGCGCCCGTGGCACCATCAGCGATCGCCGCCGCTGGCAAGGCGTTCACGGCGCAAGGTCTCGTGCCGTTTCCCGAGCCTCGCGCCCTCGCGCTGGCCGAAATTCCACCGCTCATCGCGGCGTTCGGCCATGCATCGGTGCGGGCGCGGGCGGCCGGCTTCGACGGTGTCGAGATCCATGCGGGCAACGGCTACCTGATCGACCAGTTCCTGCGCGATGGCACGAACCAGCGGAGCGACGGATATGGCGGTTCGCCCGCCAATCGCGCGAGATTCCTGCTCGAAGTCACCGAAGCAGTCGCCGCGGCCTGGGAAGGAAACCGGGTCGGCGTGCGCATCTCGCCGCTGCAGACCTTCAACGACATGCGGGATTCCGATCCCACGCGCACCTTCCGCTACGTCGCGGAGGAGCTGGATCGGTTCGATCTCGCCTACCTCCACGTGGTGGAGGCCGTGAATCCCAACGCGCGCGATCTCGGCCTCGCGATCTCGCCGATCGTGCGTTGCGCGTTCGATGGCCCCGTGATGCTGAATGGCGGCTACACGCGCGATCTCGCCGACCGCGCCATCGTCGACGGTCTCGCTGACCTAGTCTCCTTCGGCTCCGCCTACATCGCCAATCCGGATCTGATCGAACGCTTCCGCCACCACCATCCGTTGAACACGCCCGATCGCACGACCTTCTACGGCGGCACTGCTGAAGGCTACGTCGACTATCCCGCGATCGGCGATGAGCCGACCCTGTTGAGAGCATGACCATGCCAACACCCGCCAATTCCGACGCGCCGAAGACCACCGACGTCCTTTGGTTCCTGCCGACCCATGGCGACGGCCGCTACCTGGGGTCGGAGATCGGCGCGCGCCATGTGACGCTGAACTATCTCAGCCAGATCGCGCGCGCCGCGGACGAGCTCGGCTATTTCGGCGTTCTGCTGCCGACCGGCCGCTCATGCGAGGATTCCTGGGTCGTCGCCTCGGCCATGGTGCCGCTGACCCGGAGGCTGCGCTTCCTGGTGGCGGTGCGGCCGGGGCTCTCCGAGCCGTCGATGACCGCACGCATGGCGGCGACGCTGGATCGGCTGTCCGAAGGGCGGCTCCTGATCAACGTGGTCACCGGCGGCGATCCGGTGGAGCTGCGTGGCGACGGCGTGTTCCTGGACCATGACGAACGCTATGCCGTCACCAGTGAATACCTGGAGATCTGGCGCCGCCTGCTCCAAAGCGAGACCGTCGACTAC
>JADMIO012727014.1_pt1 | contig 29429 bp, 25 predicted proteins | sample 8958161 | NCBI WGS metagenome assembly JADMIO01 (sample SAMN16585339, study PRJNA669376) | soil metagenome | isolation source: Crop rotation soil | place: USA: Cullars Rotation, Alabama | collected 2011 | reverse complement strand
CTTTCCCATGGACGTCATGGACCGCCGTTACAGGCCTTACCTCACAGGGCGCAGCACGCGATCAGGATGCTCACGAACAATCCCATGGAGCCGCCCTCGATTTGAAGTGCGGCGTCGTTGTCGATATCGAGCAGGCCTGTATTTTTTTCCGTCGTACCTGGTTCCATTTCTTTTCTCCCGTTGTTGAAGTGTGGGCCGGGATGCGTCTGAGTATTAGAACGTTCGCTTCCATTTGCAGAGTGATGAAAGTAAACGATTAGCGCCTGACTGTTGGCCGCGTTTGTTGCGACTAAAGCGATTTTTTAGTCGCGGGCTCGCCGGACAATCTATGCTGGCGGTATGAAGTTCCTGACTGAAGCCTCTGGACTTCCAATCGGTGAAGCTCCGCCGCCTCACTGGATCTTCGACCGCCTTGAAGAATGGGCGAAACGCTTACCCAACCAGATCGCCTTTGCCGTTGATCATCAGGACAAAATCATCGAGTACCGGTACGCCGAGGTTATGGAAGAGGCGAATGCCGTCGCGGCGGAGCTCATCGCGAAAGGTCTTGAGGCAGGGGATCACGTTGGGATCCTGATGGAGAACATCCCGCAATGGGTATTCGTGCTTTTGGGCGCCATGCAAATCGGCGCTGTAACGGTTCCACTTGCAACAACGCTGCCGGAAAATTCAATTCAACGGATTGCGGAACACGCCGGCTGCCGAGTCATCTTCGCGGACGAGACAAATTGGGATAAGGCAAAAAGCGTGGGCGAAAAACTCGAATGCCCGGTCATTTCGAATTGCTCGCCGGCATCGATGGTGCAACGTCTGGCTGGTAAAGCGCAGAGCGCTGTTACGGGCGCTTCGACGGTAATCCTCATCTATACGTCCGGAACCACTGGCAATCCCAAGGGCGTAGAACTGACGTTCGATAATCTGAACCATGAAATTCGCGGCCTTGTGGAATCCCTGCATCTTACGGCCGAGCACCGGATTCTTTCCGTTCTGCCTTTTTCGCACGTCCTGCCGCTCATTGCGAACGGTCTCGGGCCATTATGCATTGGCGCGAGCGTCACGTTTCTTTCCTCGATTTCGCCCCAGCGGATTGTCGACGCATTTCATCGTCATCGGATTACCTTTTTCATCTGCGTTCCACAGTTCTTTTACATCCTTCATAAACGTATTTTCTCGCAGGCTGCATCGCAACCATTCGCGGTGCGGACGCTTTTTCGTTGGATGAAGGCGGTGGCGCGACGTGTTAAGAATCCTCAGATCCGCCGAAGACTGTTTGCGAAAGTTCATCGAGCAATTGGTCCCGAACTAAAGCTTCTTGCGAGTGGAGGATCCCGCTTCGATCCTGCGGTCGAGCAAGATCTGAGTGACCTCGGATACACCGTACTCCAGGCGTACGGTCTGACGGAAACTTCCGCTGCGGCGACGATCACGCCTGTAGACGACAATCGGATCGGCACCGTCGGAAAGCCGATTCGGGGCGTTACGATCCGAATCGATTCGCCCAATGCGGAAGGCATCGGCGAGGTGCTGGTCGGCGGCCCTATATTGATGAAGGGTTATTACCATGCTTCGGAAGAAACCTCCCGGGCGATCAAGGATGGATGGTTTCACACGGGCGACCTCGGTTTTATCGATTCAGACGGACATCTGTCGATTACGGGACGCAGCAAAGATGTGATCGTTCTCGCAAATGGCGAGAACGTTTATCCGGAAGAGCTCGAAATCCATTACTCGAAATCTCCAGTCATCAAGGAAATGTGTATTCTGGGCGTTTCTGAAGCCACCGGCGCACCGGGTGATGGCATTCTCCATGCGATCGTCGTTCCGGATATGGATGAATTTCGCCGCCGCGGTCAGACCTCGATCATGGAGACGATCCGGTTCGATATCGAGAATCTTTCGAAGCAGGTGCCGTCCTTCTATCGCATCCATTCGTTCGCTGTCCGGAATGAACCGCTGCCGCGAACCGTAACGCGCAAGCTTAAGCGTTTTGAAATTCTCGAAGAAGAAAATGCGCGCAGGAAAATGAAACCGGACGGCAGGGCAGGTAAACCGCCCGAAGATCACCCCCGTTTTCGCGATCGCGCCGGCGCAGTGATTGCGAAATTAGTGCACGACGCAAAGCCAGGCGCCGGCGCATTGGATCCTTCGATGAACATCGAACTCGACCTCGGATTCGATTCACTTGCGCGTGTAGAGCTTCTCGGGCTGGCCGAAGCTCAACTCGGCGTTCACATTGATGAGCAGCGCGCCTCGCGAATCTTCACGCTGGGCGAATTGATCGAGGCATTCGAGCAGGCGTCCGAGTCTGCTGCAGCTGTTGGAGGGTCGTGGAAAGAAATTCTCGATGCCGTGCCGGCCGATGAATTGCGCAAGCAGCATTACATTTTCAAGAAAAGAGTTCTCCTGAATGCCGCTGGGCTTCTGATCCTGCGCACCGTGAAGGCTTTCGCGCGCCCTCTCTTTAAGCTGCGCTATTACGGTCTCGAGAACTTGCCGGCCTCGCTGCCGTTTCTTATGTGTCCCAATCACGAGTCGTTTCTGGATGGGCCGCTCCTCGCATCCGTTCTTCCGCGGCGCGTGATCTACAACATGTTCGTTCTCGGATACAGCGACTACTGGGAAAGTGGGCTATCCCGCCGTCTCGCCCAAATGGGCAACATCGTTGCGATCGATCCGAATGTGAATCTGATACGGGCGATGCAGGTCGGCGCGGTCGGCTTGAAGCACGGCCGTGTGCTTCTGGTCTTTCCGGAAGGCACTCGATCGATTGACGGCCGCGTCGGAGATTTCAAGAAGGGCGCCGCTATTCTTGCGTACGAGTTGGGAGTGCCGATTGTGCCTATCGGGATCCGCGGAACGTTTGAAGCGTGGCCGCGGGAGGGCAGCTTTCGGTTTCATCCGGTCGAGGTCCATTTCGGAAAACCAATCGACCCGCGGGTCTTCGGTCAGGACTCCGATCCGTATGCGGCAATCACGGCAAGGCTGCAACAGGATGTGAAGCGGCTGACGGGAGAAAATTCCGGGGCGGTGGCATAAGTTAGTAAATTTTAGGCAGCCGTAACCGAATTATCCGTGTAACCTTATATACATCCGTACCGTACGAACAACTTAATCATGGAACGCAAATACGGCCAGCACGGCTATCAGGACCATGTTCGCGACAACGGCGAACGCCAGGTTGAAAAACCGCGAGAAAAACCGAAAGGTGGACCGCGCGGTTCCAAGGCCAGGGAAGCTCCCCGGCCGATGAACATGCCTGGATTTCAGGAAGTTCTTCGGTGCGCGCTCTGCGGGACGATCGTTCCACCCCCAATCGAAATCAATTTCGAAAGTCAGTGCCCCAAGTGTAAAGCGGATCTCCACGCCTGCAAGAACTGCCGCCATTTCGATTCATCCGCCCAATTCCAATGCACACAACCCATTCCTGAGCGAATTACGAAGAAGGATTTGCGGAATAAGTGTGAGCTTTTCATGGCTCGAACCTCCATCGAGCGTGAAACGCGCGATTCCGGCGGCGGCGGGAATAACGTTCAAAGCCAGGCCCCCACAATCAAACCATCAGACGCCCGCAGCGCATTCGATAATCTGTTCAAGAAGTAAGGCTTGGCCCGAATAGGGCTCGGGCTATGTTATTCTGATGGATTATGGTTGAGGACAGATTAAAGATTGCGGTATTCATCGACTTCGATAACATCGAAATCGGAGTTAAAAGCACATTAAACCGTCATTTCGATATCGGCGCAGTTCTTGAAGCCATCAAAGAACGCGGCGAAGTCGTCACGAAGATCGCCTACGGCGATTGGAAGCGCGCGGGCGAGCACAGCCGGAGTATGACGCAGCACGCGATCCAAATGGTGCAGCGGAACCTTACCCCGGGCGGCGATAAAAACGGCGCGGACATCAATCTTGCGCTCGATGCGCTGGAGATGGCCTTCACCCGAAATCACATCAATGCCTTTGTTATTGTCGGCGGCGATAGCGACTTCATCGCTCTGGTCGAGAAGTTGAAGCAGTACGACAAGAAAGTTCTTGTCGTCGGCGGCCGCAACTTTACGAGCGCGATTCTGCAAAAGAACTGCCACGAATTTATCGCATACGAAAACTTGATTGCCCCGCAGGCTGTGCAGCGCAGGCCGCCGACTCCGGCGGAGCGGACGCGGATTGCGGTTGCGGATCCAAATCTGGCGAAGGCGTTTCCGCTGGTCCGCCGCGCCCTGAAGGTTCTTACCGATCGCGAAGTGTCGCCGCAGTTGGGCCTCCTCAAGAGCACACTGCTGCAGCTCGATTCAACATTCACCGAACGCGATTACGGCGCCAGCACCTTCCGTGATTTCATTGAAAAGATGGCCGCCGCCGGATACGTGAAACTGAAACAAGTGGATCGCAGTCTGCTTGTCGAATTGAAAGATCAGCCTCAGGCGGAAGGTGAAGAGCTTGAGAAAGAGCTGGCGCCGCCCCCGCCGCCTCTGCCGCTGCCGGCTCCAGTTGCGGCGGTCCCACCTAACGGACAATCGGCGGAACCGGTCACTTTACCTGGTCCGCCGGCAGTCGCCTCGCCGATGCAACAGGACGAGGGCGTCCGTGTGATGCAGGAGGCATTCCAGAATGCCAAAATTGTTCCGCATTGGCCGATGTATCTGCGGAACGTGAAGCAGTTCATCAAAAACTCTTCACCGACTTTCGATGAACACCGTTACGGTTTTCACAGTTTCCTCGAAGCTGTACGATCGGCCCAGCGGGTCGGCTTGTTCCGTCTCGAACGCAATCGGCAGGGCATTCTTCGCGTATTCCCGGGAGCTCAGATTGCTCAGACGCAGCGGCCCGCCGGAACTTTGATGAGCGAGCCGTTCAACACCGACCAATCGGCGGCGCCGTACGATGTCGAAAACGATCCGACGCTGCAGCAACATCTTCAATCCACGCCTCCGCCGGCGGAAACCGTCGAAGAGAACGACGAAAATGAGGCTGAATCCGAGCAGCCGATGATGGAAGGGGCTCCTCAGACCGAAGAGGAGAAGCCGGCCCGCAAACGCCGCGTCAATTCCGGCATCAAACGCAAGACAGTCGCGCCGCGCAAATCCGCAGGCGCCGCCGCAAAACGCCCGAGAAAGAAAACATCCCCGCCTGAAGAAGGATCCCCTAGTTAATTAGCAAAAAAAGGCCCGGCCATTCCGGCCGGGCGGTGGAGAAAGGTGGGGTTTGAGAACTGTGTCTCGCCTACTGTTATACCGAGCATTCATTGCAAAATGATGAACTCGCCGAGACAATCTAGCGAAAAGAGTCGTTAGTGCTGGACGGCGCTCAATGCACGGCGATTCGCGTGAAGAACGGCAGAACAATCGAAATAACAAACAAGACAATGATGATCCATTCCAGCACTTCCATCCGGCGGCTGACAACTTGATCCGAAAGTTTCTGGTAGATGCTTTCCAACGTTTCAAGCTTGCGTAGAATGCTCGCGTCCCACTCTGTGAGGTGGAATCGTTGCGCGGCAAGACGGTAGAGCCGGGCCAGATATTGGTCGCCGAGCAACTTCAGAACGTTATTGACGCCTTCGAACAGGATCGCGCTGTCGGCCTGCCATTGTGAGATATCTCGAAGATCTGAAGGATTGGAGCGGAATGAAAACCAGTTCTGCGAGCGCCGCGAGAGGCGTTCGTAAGCCAGGCCAAGCGCTCGATCGAGGAGTTGATCGAGGAAGCGCATTTCGAGCAGTTCAACATTGGCGAATTCAAGCACGGTGATGACGTCTTCCGCTTCCTTATCAACGACCAGCGCCGCATTCCAATCCACGATGACCACATCGTCTTTGCCGTATGCAATGCGGTGGGATATAACGTCCGCAATCTCATCGTTGGACAGTGGGCGTGACTCCGCCCTCAGAATTTGAGCGACCTCCGCGGCGTGCCGTGTGGCGATCTCTTCAGCGGCAATGGGCTCCGCAAAGTCCTCGATATGAAAGATGACGTAATCTTCCACGAAGCTCGATATGTTCGCCTTCGAAACGGCCGGCTGAATTATGTTCAGGAGTTCTTGAACGCGCTGCCGCGAGTCGGCCAGAAGAGTCGCGTTTTCATAGAGGCTTTCACTCAAAGATAAGAGATCCGAATCCTTGCCCAAGGGCTTTTGGTAGATCACGCTGGCGCCCCCAAAATCATAAAGCACGATCTCGACGGCCTCCTGAGTGATGCGGAGCGGGGCCGGGGTATATTCGAAATATTTGGGCGCGCGCCGCTTGTGCTTGATCTGTTCGCGCTGGGTATTGGAAGTGATGCGCCGTTCCGCTTCCTTGAGATCGATCGAGAACGCGATGTCATACACGAAAATGCTGTGGCAAGTGCCTTTCGCGACGCGCATTAAAACAGGATAGTCATGGGGCGCCCCCGATTTCCGCATTTATTCGAAAATCAAATTCCGTTCACTATTCGTTCATGAATCCGTAACACCTAGCGTTGAGGATCTTTCTTCGCCTTATTTCTAACCTTTGGAGGAGGGTCTTTCATGCGTGATTTTTCGAGCCGCGGGTTTGCGGTCGGGATGTGTATTCTCTTTTGTTTAGCCAGTTTACTGCCGCTACAGGCTCAGACGATCGGCCGTTCTGCAACCGTTTCCGGCACTGTTCTCGATAGTACAGGCACTGTCGTGCCCGGCGCGGCAGTGACGATCAAGAATGACTTGAGCGGAGTTGTGACGAACGCCGCAACAGACGCCTCAGGCCGCTTTTCGGCCAGCGTTACCGTCGGTACTTATACTATCGAAGTAATCCTGCCGGGATTTAAAACGGCTCGCAGCGCAGGGTTGCAGGTGGCTGCCAACGGTTTAGAAAATCTCACGATCACGTTAACTGTCGCTCCGCTAAGCCAGGAAGTAACCGTTTCTGAATTCGTGCCTTTAGCGGCGACGCTGGCGCCTTCCCAGAGTTCGCTGGATACGCACACTGCGCAATCCGTCATCAGTCCTGAGTATATTCAGAACTTTACCGCTCCAACCGCCGATTACACCGAGGTGGTTCAGATGGCGCCGGGCACGTTTGCCTTCAGTCCGAACGGTCCGGGGCTTGGCGATGTGAAGACTTACTTTCGAGGTTTCAAAGACGGCGACTACACCATGACGTTTGACGGCATTCCGTTCGAAGACACGAACTCGCCGACTCACCATTCATGGGCGTTCTTTCCCGGCCAGTTTATCGGTCAGACTGTATTCGATCGCAGTCCGGGCATCGCCTCGACCATCGGGCCGACGAACTTTGGCGGGTCGATCAATATGATGTCCCCCATTCTGCGCTCGGGTCAGAACTTCAGGGCATCGGGCTCATATGGTTCGTTCAATACGCGTCTCTTTGATGCGGCGTACGACTCCGGCCAATTTGGTCCCGGCGGCAAGTCCAGTCTTCTGCTGGACGTGCAGCAGATGAAATCGGACGGGTACCAAACATACAACTTTCAAAAGCGGAACTCGTTTCTGGCGAAATATCAGTACCGGCTGACGCCAAAAACCACACTTACGGCTTTCACCTCGATCGGTGAGCTGAAGTCGAACACTCCAAACGTAAAGGGGCCGACACGCGCCCAGGTTGCTCAGTTTGGCGACAACTATCTGTTGAGCAAGGACCCATCGCAAGGGAACTATTACGGCTACAACTTCTATCACATCCCATCCGACTTCGATTATTTGGGCGTCACGACGGACTTGGGCCGCGGCTGGAGCTTGGACACAAAGGTCTACTCCTACCGGTATTACAATAAGCAGAATTACAACGGAACGACGATAACCACAACCAGCGCCGTCGACAAACTGAACAGTTACCGGAAATACGGAAACCTGCTGCCGGTCAGCAAGATCACGCGCCTCGGAATTTTCCGCACGGGCATGTGGTCAGAATATGCCAACACGAATCGCTTTCAAGTGCCGTCCGATCCACGCACCTGGGTGGACGCGGCCCTGCCGAACTTTCATGAAAAGTTCAACACCACTTCGGTGCAGCCGTACGCTGAATTCGAATGGCATCCGACCGACAAGATCATGGTCACGCCGGGCGTTAAATTTGTTTATTACCGATTTTTTCTGACTCAGTTTGCCGATAACGGCAAGACCGTCGGTAACCTGGGCGGCGCCCCGTTCGTGCAGCACGATGCCTCCTTTAACGCATGGACGCCCTCGTTTGATATCAATTACAAATTGGCGCACAACTGGTCCACTTACTTTCAGTTCGGGCAAGGCAGCGAGATTCCGCCTTCCAGCGTATTTGATGTGAAGAATGCCGCTGTCGCGGTTCTACCGAAGCCGGTAAAGACGAATACCTATCAAGTCGGCACGGTCTTCAAGTCCAGCCGCTTCGTTCTGGATGTCGATTTGTACCACATCAATTTCGAGAACGGCTATTCCACGACGACGGACGCAAGCGGTGAGCCGGTTTACTACCTGTCGGGAACATCCACGAGCAAAGGGGCCGAAGCCGAAAGCACCATCTTTGTGGGCGGCGGACTGAGCCTTTATCTCAACGGCACAGTAGGGACCGCAAAATACGATGCGACAGGTTTGTGGACTCAGCAGGCGCCCCGGAATACAGAGACGGCTGGCTTGAGTTTTCAAAGACGGGCCTGGGACGTCGGCTTCTTTAACAAGCGGATCGGTCAGATGTACAACGACAATGGCAGCGTGAATCAGGCGTTTACTATCGATCCATTCAACATCACCAATGCGTATATCAACTACACGATCAAGGGTGAATCGGCATTCTCGAACACGAAATTGAAGCTCAGCATCAATAACGTCTTCGACCAACACAGCCTCGTCGGCATCGGAACGCCGGGTACGGCAAAGAGCACTAGCGCCGCGCCCTCACCGTTAGACACGATGACGCTGCTGGCTGCGCGCAGCGTCTCGTTTGCAGTCACCTTTGGTTTATCGCCCAGCAAATAGCAATCATCGAGAGGCACAGGAAGGCGAAGGCCTCTTGTGCCTCTTACTCAGTCTTTACGGCTATAATAGCCGCTCTGATGACACGCCCGGACGAACGCCTATCCGCATTTACCAAGCCTTGGAAAGTATTTTCCCGAGCGTGGGCGAACGCGCGCGCGGAGGTTTCGTCGAAAAGCATCCACGATCTGCGCGTGACAACACGCCGGCTGATCGCCAGACTCGAACTGGCGGGAGCCGTGTCCAACAATGAAGAGATCGTCCGTGTGCAGAAGGACCTCAAGAAGCTGCTCAAACGAATGGGGGCTCTCCGCGACCTTCAGGTCGAACTGGAGAACCTGGGGCGTTTGCGCGCAAACGGCGTCGTATCAGATTTCAAACAAAGCCTGAAGCGTCGGGAAACCAGGGAAATAAAAACCGTCAGGATGAATCTGAAGAGCGGAAAAAAGCGGCGGATTGAAGAAAGTATCAAGGCCCTTCGCTCCGACTTCGAACATTTGCATAGCGGAACCGAGAATATCGAGGTTCGCCGATCGATCGAGCGATTGATCCGGACGCGCCGAAGCGATTTTTTTAAGGCGCGCCGCCGCTTCAAGCCCGGGAATGAGGAGACGTTGCACGAGATGCGGATTGCCCTCAAGAAGTTCCGGTACGTTGTGGAAGCGGCGCAACCGCTTCTAGGCGACTGGGCGGCGGAAAGCGGGCGCAAAATGCACGAGTATCAGCAGTTGATGGGGAATTCGCGTGACGTCGAGATGCTGAGAGCGCACCTTGAAAGGTGGGCGGTCAAGAGAGGCAAGAAAGTCGCCGTCGTTCCAGTGCTCGAGCGCCTGACGAAAATGCGGGTTCGCATGATTATTCGCATTACCCAGGCGTCAGATATGCTGGAGCATATTCCTCAAATCGAGCACGTCAGGCTGGCCAAAGAAGTAACCCGGGTTGCTCCAACACGTCCCCAAGCGGAGCCGGCGCCTCTAGCGGAAGCCAGCCAACGGGTTATTAAAACCTCGTAAACGCATGTCACCGAATTGTCCGTGTATTCACTCGGCATTCATGAACTGAAACCGATTAGATCCGTTCGCAGACAGAGCTCTGTTTCGCCGAACAGAATTCCGTTTTCCTCAGACAGGGTTCCATACATCCGGCACAGTGGAACTGAATCGTTAAGATGTTTTGTGACGGGAACTGCCTTTACTGCTTGGAAAGGAGGCCAATCCGCTGATCGACAAAGGTCCTGAGGGAGGGTTGTATAGCGACGGATCGCGCGATATCGTCTTCGGCCGCAGCCTTCATCCCCTGTTGCATACGCAGCAGTCCGCGGTTTAAGTAAGGTTCCGGGCGACGGGGATTTATTCGGATCGCCTGCTCGAAGTCGTCCAGCGCTCCTTCCGTGTCGCCTCTGCCCAATTTCGCGATTGCGCGGTTATTGTAAGCCATGGCGTAGCGGGGATCGTTCTCGAGGGCCTGGTTGAAATCCTCGATGGCACTATCGATGTTGCCTGCGGTGAGTTGGAGATTGCCTCTGTTGTAAAGAGCCTCCGTCCAATTCGGGACAAGTTCTAGGGCTTTCGTGTAGTCTGAAATTGCTTTCAAAGGCTCATGCCGGCCTTCCCATGCGACAGCCCGGCCGAAGTAAGCAGGGGCGCAGTCGGGTGCAAATTCCAAAGCAATGTTGTAGGCGCCGATAGCTCGAGCAAAGTCCTCATGCTTGGCGAGTTTGTCGCCAAGATCTACATACGATGCCGCCGTGTCCTTCCGTGCCTCGGCTCTCAGGCGATGCAATGCGGCAAAGATGCAAAGCGTAACGAATAAGGTGATACGTAAGCGCTGTTTGCTCATTCTGTACTCTCGTATGTCTTTTACCTCCAGCACATTCAGAATGGTAGTAATTTTTAATGATTCATTCACATGGTTGTAACAAGTGGGTGGAGCTCTGTCGCGAGAGAACGCAAAAAAGGGCCGTTCCCAAACTTCGGGAACGGCCCTTTCTTGCGGTTCTGCGCCTTTTTACAAAGGCTGGATGATTAGAAGTTCACGCGCAACGCAAACTGAATCTGACGGTTGGTGCCCAATCCCACGCTCCGCTCAACGGTTGAGGTGACGGTTCCGAAGGCGGAACTGCCGGTGAACGAGAGCGGTTGGCCGGGTTGGAACTGTCCAGCCGCGGTTCCAAGCGCCGGTCCCAGAGTCGAAGGCGGCGCCGCAAAGTTTGTCAGGTTGAAAATGTTGAAGATCTCCGCCCGGAACTCCACGTTCTTGTTTTCGGCAAACGGGAACTTGCGATTCAAAATAAGATCCATCTGGCGGAAATTGGGTCCACGCAAGAAATTCCGTGGCAAATTGCCGAATGTTCCCGGCTTCGGTATTGCGAAGGCCGCAGGGTTGAAGAGCGTACGATCCTGGTCCATGTAAGGATTGACGCCGGGGACCAGGTCGGGACGTCTGGTGGCGCGCGTCGATCCACCGAATGGAGTGTTGATGACAGCCGTTCGTCCTGCCGCGGGCGAGGTGAACACGTTGCCTGCGGCGTCGGTATATGCAATATCCGGCCGTGTGATGAAAACGTTTACCGGCAATCCGCTGCGCGCATTGCCGATTCCCCCGATTTCCCAATTTCCCAGAAGCGCTTTTGCGACGCCTTCTAGTCCACGGCTCGGGATGGCGTAGATCAAGCTGGTATTGAAATTTTGGCGAACATCGAATTTATTGTAGCCATTGTCGTAGGAGAAATCGGAAATCAACCTTGCATTGTTCGCTGCCGTGTCGGCCTCGTTTGAGCCTTCGCTGTTTCCGAAGCTGCGGCCCAGCGTGTATTGAGCATTCATGGTCAGCCCTTTACTGGAACGCCGGACGACCGATAGTTGAAGAGCGTTGTAGCTATCGCGTCCGCCACTGGTCTTGTAATCGACTTCACCGAATGGGTGCAAAACGTTGGTCCCGCCGTTGTCGATATCGAATTCGCGAATCACGACGCCCGCCTGGGTTGGATCCGGATTCGTCCGGACGGCCGTAATCCGGTTCGCAATGCTGCGCAGGAACAGATTGGTCCCCTGACTTCCTACGTATGCGCCAGTCACCACGAAATGGCCCGGCAATTCCTGCTCAACGGAAGCGTTGTATGTGTAGATGCGTTCCGGAACCGTGTAATTGGGATCGTAGGGCCTGGGGCCGAACGACCGGTTCGTCGTATTGTTGATGAAGTTCGAGCGAACGGCGCTGATATCGATCGGATAGGTTCCGCCGGTCACCACCGTGTTGATCAAGTCGCTTTCAATCGGTTGCAGAAGGTCTTCCGTCTGCCCTGGACCATTGAAAAGGCCGAACCCGCCACGAATGGCGGTCTTCGATGTCGGTGAATAACTGAATCCAACCCGCGGGTCAAAGTTCTCCCGGGACTGGTAGAACGGATGGTTCGTCGGCAGGAAGCAGTTCGGCGTTGACGTGCAGTTGATGTTGAACTGAACGTTGAGATTACGAGTTTCACGCATCGGCGTGTAGTGTTCAAAGCGCATGCCGTAGCTGAGAGTGACAACCGGGCTGACTCTCCATTCGTCCTGAGCGTAGGCGATGTAGTATTCCTGCGCTCCTTCACGTGGGCCCGTTGCGCCGTTGTTAAACACGCTCGGATCGGACAGGTCGCCGACATAGCGGTAACTCGCCAGCTTGTTCACGAGAAAATCCGACAAACTGTTATAGGTGTACTGCGTTCCTCCCTTGCGGTCTGTGTAGAAGCGGACCGGACGGGCCTCGCCGCCGAACTTCATCGTATGCTTTCCCGATATGTACGTCAGGTTGTCGATGAACGAGAGCGTCCACGGGGTGTAAGGCGCCCCACGACCGTTGGCCTGGCTGTTCAAGCGGACAAGACCGCCGGCCACTGCAATGCCGGTGGTGGCGCCCTGTCCAGGAATTCCGCTATTCGAAGCGCTTCCCGTAATGTTAATGCTGAACGGCGTTGAATCGACGCCGTTGAAAACAAGCCCTTTTCCCAATCCGCGGGTCAGGGCGCTGTTGTAGCCGAATTTGACCTCGTTGATAACTGTCGCAGAGAGTGTCGACTGAAGGGCCAACACGCCATTTTGCGGCCACGTTCGGATTTCCAACGTGCGGCCGCTGACGCTTTGGGGCTGAACGTTACTTCCAAGATCCCTGAAGAATCGGGTGTATAGGGAGTTTTTGCTATTCAGCTTGAAGTCGAGCCGGACGCCGACGGAATCCTCATTGACGATGTTAGCGGCCTGCAATTGATAAATGTCGTAGTTCGCATCGGTGGAGGCGCCGTTCAGAATGAAAGCGGCGGGTGAGTGGAATGCATCGATCACCTGCGCCACAGCCGGAACGGCCAGGCTCTTGGCCAGCGCGCTGGGCGCCGATTCGATTAAGTTGACGCCGTTACGAAGGCGGTAGCCTTCGTAGCTGCCGAAGAAAAACACCTTATCTTTGACGATCGGTCCGCCTACGGAGCCGCCAAACTGATTCATCCGGAGAGGCAGCTTCGTTTTTCCATTCGGGCCGACCCGGTCGAAGAAATTGCGCGAATCGAACTTATCATTGCGTAAAAATTCAAACAGAGAACCGTGCAGGGAATTGCTGCCGGACTTGGTGACGACGCTGATTTGTCCGCCGCTGCCGGTTCCGAATTCGGCGCCGTATGTATTCGATTCGACGCGAAATTCCTGGACGTTCTCCAGGCTGCTCTGCAGTTTAAATGGCGAAACCAACTCTCCGCCGACCACTCCCGGTTCCGCGTCGACAATTCCTGAAGCCTCAATACCATCGAATCGCACGGCATTCTGGTCCGTGGCGCGGCCGTTAAAGCGAATGTCGTTGTATTGACCGTTGCCGGTGTTTTGCGCTCCCGGCGCCTGTAGATACAATTGCGAAAGCTGGCGTCCATTGATCGGCAATTCCGCCACTTCACGCGTGTCCACATTTGCGCCCAGACTCGCCGAGCTCGTTTCAACTCGAACTTCCGCAGCGTCCGCCGATACCGTTAGCTCCTGGTTGACCCCGGCAGGCTTGAGCGACATATCGATGGTCAACTTCTGACCCACTGCCAGCTCGACGCCCGTCACTTCGATCGGGGCGAAGCCCGGAAGCGATCCGCGTACGATGTACATGGACGGTTTGAGCGCCGTGATGACGTAGTCTCCACGATATCCGGTGAGCGCGGAACGTTCCTCGCCAGTGCGAGTGTTCATGGCCGTAACCATAACTCCGGGGATAACGCCTCCGCCCGAGTCTTTTACCGTACCGATAATGCTTCCCTGGTCGACCTGCCCAAACACCGGGACGGCTATTGCGCACAGGAATATGAACGTGCACAAATATCCTTTAGCAAGGGTCAGCCACGAGGCGAGCCCTCTGCGTCCTATCATCATTACTCCTCCACGATTTGTGAGTTAGCGGTTTGAAGAAACTGCGGGCGAGAAAGAGCCCAGTCTTCTATTACGGCCGTAATTTGATCAGGCTGTAATGAAGAAGCCGTTACTGGAATATGAATGTTTTGTTACCGCGTTCGAAAGGCGGGGGATTCAAAGACTTGACGGATCAGCCGAATCGGCCGGTGATGTAGTCTTCGGTCTGCTTATTCTTTGGCGTCGTGTAGATGATCTTGGTTTCGTTGAACTCAATCAGCTTACCCATCAGGAAGAAGGCCGTAAAATCGGCGACACGGGCAGCCTGTTGCATGTTGTGGGTGACGATCACGATCGTACACTGATCCTTGAGCTGAAAGAGCAGCTCTTCAATTTTCGCCGTCGCGATAGGATCCAGGGCGGAACACGGTTCGTCAAGCAACAGAACCTCCGGGTCGACCGCCAACGCTCGTGCGATACACAACCGCTGCTGCTGCCCGCCGGAGAGTCCATAAGCGGACTGAGAAAGCTTGTCTTTGACTTCGTCCCATAGCGCTGCTTTGCGCAAACTTCGTTCGACCAGTTCGCCAATTTCCGTGCGGCGGGCCATGCCATTCACCTGCAGCCCATAAGCGATATTGTCAAAAATGCTCTTTGGGAATGGATTCGACCTTTGGAAGACCATGCCCACGCGGCGCCGCAAGGCGTTGACATCGTGCTGCAGAATATCTTCGCCGTCCATGCGGATTGTTCCCTGCAATCGCGTTCCACGAACAGTCTCGTGCATCCGATTCAAAATCCGAATGAACGTCGATTTCCCGCAACCTGAGGGCCCGATCAACGCAGTTACCTTGTTTTCGGCAAAATCAAGACTGATGTCATGAAGAGCCTGAACGGATCCGTAGTGGAAGTTAATGTTGGAAGCAGTAACTTTGGCAGCGGGCGCCGGCTTTCGCTCGTTATCGCTGCCGGGCGACGGATGTTTCAAATCCGGCCGCAACGTGTGCGGCGACACGTATAGGCCCGGGCTGCGTTTATGTTCCGCACTGCTGCTGCGAGCCGCAATCGGGCTGCTGCTCATCTAAGCTGCTCCTCTCGGCATGTGACCTCCCCTGGAAACCACTAGCCGGGCAATGACGTTAATTGTCAGCACTAATGCCAGTAAGACGAAGCCGGCGGCCCATGCCTGCCGATGCCAATCTTCATAGGCTGAAATGGCGTAAGTGTAAATCATGACGGGGAGTGTTGCGGTCGGTTGGCTGTAACCGGAACTCCAAAACGAGTTGCCAAGCGCTGTAAATAACAGCGGGGCAGTTTCCCCCGCGACTCGAGCGAAATCCAGCATTGTTCCCGTAATGATTCCGCGCATCGCTGCAGGGATGACAACGGTGACGATAGCCTTCCACTTCGACGCCCCTAAGGCGACTGCCGCTTCACGAAGCGACAACGGCACCGCGTGCAAAAATTCCTCCGTGCTGCGCACCGAAATGGGAATCATCATGATTCCGAGCGCGACGCCGCCGGCCATCGTCGAATAATGTCCCATTGGACGTACGACCAGCGCCCAAACGACGATTCCGATGACGATGGAAGGTACGCCGTTAAGGAGGTCGGTGGCATACCGGATGATGAACGACATCGTCGCTCCGGCGTACTCATTCAGATAGACGCCGCCCAGGAACCCAATCGGAATCCCGATGATCGTCGCCAGGAGCAGGACCTTGCCGCTGCCGATGATCGCATTCGCCATCCCGCCGCCCGGTTCGCCGACCGGCGCGGGGAGCTGGGTGAAAAACGACCAGCTTAAAGACGAGCCGCCTTGCCACACCAGGTAGCCCAGAATAAAGAATAGAATGCCGACAGTGAAGAGCGTACACACTCCGGTAAGGCCGAACATGATGAAGTTCACCGCTTTTTTTACAGTCATGCCGCGGCCCCTCGCCGGGTGGCGACGATAAGAAGTCGCGCCAGCCCATTGATGATGAACGTGACGGCGAACAGCACGAGTCCCAACTCGATAAGCGAGCCGAGGTAAAGATCTCCCACGGCCTCAGTAAATTCATTTGCGACTACGGCCGCAATCGAATATCCCGGCGCCAACAAGGAAGTCTTAATCTGGACGGTATTACCGATGACCATTGTAACCGCCATCGTCTCTCCCAGAGCTCTGGCCAGCGCGAGGAAAATCGAACCCATAATTCCTTTGAAAGCGAAAGGGAGGACGACGCGCCAGGTGGTTTGCCAACGAGTGGATCCAAGCGCCAGTGCGGCTTCTCGCTGCTCTCGCGGCACAGCCATAAGCACTTCGCGCGAGACGGAGACAATGAACGGAACGATCATGATTGAAAGCACGACGCCGGCGGAAAAATAGCTGACGCCATAAAAGACGCCTTGAAAGATCGGTAGAAAGCCCAACACGCTCCTCAAAACCGGAACGACGTTATTCTGCAGAATTGGAATGAGCACGAATATGCCGATCAGCCCGTATAACACGCTTGGAACTGCGGCAAGCAACTCGATCAGGAAGGTGAGGCCGTCCGATATGTGCGGAGGAGCGAGTTCCGACAGAAAAATGGCCGAGCCTAACCCTTGAGGTATGGCGATCAGCATTGCTATCAGCGAAGTCAACACGGTTCCGTAGATGAATGGCAGGGCGCCGAATTCACCGGCGACCGGATCCCAATTATCTGTGATCAGGAAATGCCACCCAAACTTGTGGCGCGGCAAGGCGGACTGGACGTAGAGCTGATAAAAAATAATAGCCGTGATCAGAAAAATCGTCGCGGCTGCGACCAGAGTGATCAAGTACGCAATCGTGTCGCCAGATCTCAGGCGGCCAATGAAGGCGCGAACTCTTCCTGTCTTAGGAAGAGTTCGTGCCTCAATGGATGCAGACGCCGTCATGCTACTGGACTTTTGAAATGGCTTTTAGCTCTTTCGCCACAACCTCTTTCGGCAGTTTGGCGTAAGACAGAGTTTCGGTGAGTTTCTGCCCGTCGTTCAACATCCATGTCAGAAAATCTGTGATTATCTTCTTTTTTGCAGGATCCTGGATCTTTTGGGGAATCAGCAGCCATGTAAAACTGGAAATAGGATAAGCGTCCTTGCCTGGCGCATTGGTGATCGATACCCGGAAATCGTCCGGCATGTTCTGCACTGCTCCACTTGCTGCGGCGGTGACGCTTGCCAGGTCCGCCTTTACGAAAGTCCCTGAAGAATTACGCACCTTGCCGTAGGACATCTTGTTTTGAAGAGCGTAAATCAACTCGACGTACCCCATCGAATATGCAGTCTGCTTGATTTGGCCGGAAACCCCTTCATTACCCTTGCTGCCAAGCCCCGTTGGCCACTTCACTGACGTGCCTACGCCCACTTTTTGTTTCCATTCAGGACTCACCTTTGAAAGGTAATCCACCCAGACGTATGTCGTACCGGAACCATCGGACCGGTGAACTAGGACGATATCATTGTTGGGAAGTTTTACGTTCGGATTGGCCTTTGCAAGCTCCGGATCATTCCATTTCGTTATCTTTCCAAGAAAGATGCCCGCCAAAGCTTCGGGCGTAAAGTTCAACTCTGCCGTTATACCTGGCACATTGTATGTTGGCACATCAGCCCCCAACACGGTCGGAAAATGAAGAATACCGGTCCCGCGCTTGGTTTGGAATGCCTTAATCTGCTCGTCATTCATTGGTCCGTCGCTGGCGCCGAAATCCACCGTCCCCTCACTGACCTGCTGGATTCCAGCGCCCGAGCCGAGGGATTGATAATTGATCTGAACGTCCGGATGGAGCTTGTTGTATTCATTGAACCATTTCGAGTACATCGGATACGGAAACGTCGCGCCTGCGCCATTGATCAGCACGGCAGCGGTAGAAATGCCAACTCCCATCACAAACAAAATAGAAGCCAGCGCAAGAATCTTTCGCATTGTTCCTCCTCTTAGAATTCGATCGAACCTTTTGATCACAACTTGCATTAATACTTAATCGTCGGCGCCGAGCCCGGTAGCACGTACCGAAGGTTGAACCAGACTGCATTTTCGTGCGCGTTCTTGGGCGCGCCCGGCGCTACAAACCACGGGTCGCGGAAGAGATAGGCATACTGCAACATCAATTGCATTGAGCCGAACTTTGCATCCCTCCAGATGGTTTGCGTGAGACCGAAAGTGCCCTCCTGGGTTGTCTTGTTGTGGCTATTGGGCGAACCGGCGTAGCCGTATCCAATCTTCGTTGTGCCGTTTGCGTCCAGCGCCGTATTCCGCCCGATGTAAATTCCGCCGTAGTAGGCGTACATCTGCGTATTCTTCCTTTGGTATTCAACTCCGGAAACCGTCGAGCCGGAATGGATGAAAGAAGGGCTGCCGTCGGCGCGGACAATAAAGTCCGGCGCCACGCCGAACAAGTACCTGCCTCCGCCGTCGCTCCAGAAATTATTCGAGACGAGGCGGACGCCCTTGGCGATCTCAACGCCTCCATTGACCGATCCGCCGCCGCTGCCCTTTGTAAAGGTAGCCTGCGTAATGGGATTGAAAAGCTTCACGGTCCGCTCGACTCCCACGAATTCGAAATGCAAACGCGAATTGGGATCGAAAGCGAGCTTGGAGATGATGTCGGGGTGGACGTTGGGCGTCGCGACGCCATTGGACGTATTCTGGTCGAGTTCTCCGCCGATGCCGGCCGCAGCGAGGGCCGCCGGCAAAGTCGGTACGCCGCCGCCGCCGGAGCCGCCAAAGTACTGAGCAGCATTTTCCAGCGAGACGCCCCAGGTGACTTTCTCGCTGGGGTGATACAGAAAGCGGATTCCAGGAATGCGGCCCCAGGTCAACCCGTTCATGTAGTTCACATCGACGACCTGCGAGTAGAAGAGATCGCCAGGCAAGGCCGAAATCTGCTTACGGTTCGGCGTGATCATGCTCCAGGATTGTCCGGCAAGCATTTCAAGCTTGCCTTTGCGCACGTCAACCCAATAGAGACGCACGCGGTATAGCAAGCTGTTGCTGGATACCTGAGTATTGAACGCGCCATTACCGATCCCACCCACGAAATCGCCTTCGTAGTAGCCGAGGACGTTGGCATCCCTCACCTTGGCGTCGACGCGGAATCCGATCCGCGAGTTCGCAACACTGAGCTTGTCTTCAGTTAGCCGGCCCGTTATCCCGTTGTTGTAGGGAATGCTACCGAAATTCGTTTGAAGGCTTGTTCCCGCATTGGTGCTGCGGAAAGTGTTCGTCAAGTCCATGAATCCGATCGGTGCGATTGTGGCGTCGCCGATCTTGAATTGCAGCGGGGAAGACTGATCCGCCGCTTGTGCGGCGGGCGCCGCGGCCGGCGCGGCCGTTTGCAGGGGCGTTGCGGATAACGAATGAGAAACGGCCAAGGGCGCCATTGCCATAAAAATTAAGGTCATTCTTCTGAGCACAGCTTGATTCATTGATTCTCCACATTTGAAATTGCAGGAAAGTCACCGTCTTATTATTTTTTTGTGAAAATTGAACAGAACTCACTGTTCTTCGCCGTTCGTCGCGAACCGATAACCGACTCCATGGATGGTCTGAACGTAGGCGGGCTCTTGCGGTATGGATTCGATTTTTTCGCGAATGCGCCGGATATAAACGTCGACGCTCCGGGGAGTGACACTGCGGTCATTGCCCCAGACATTGTCCAGTAAATGGTCTCGTGAAAACACCATTCCGGGATGACAGGCCATGTAGTGAAGCAGCCGGAATTCCAGTGCGCTGAGCTCAATGCCACGGCCCGCCACGGTGACGCTGTGGGCGGAGGGATCGATAACGATGTCGCCGCGCTGCACCTTCGAGCGCTGCGCGTCCGCAGGCTCATTGCGCCGGAGCAGCGCGCGAACGCGCGCGATGACTTCGCGCGTGCTGAACGGCTTGGTGACGTAATCATCCGCGCCGAGTTCCAGTCCTACAACGCGGTCGGCTTCTTCACCCCGTGCGGAAAGGATCAGGACCGGAATGCGAACAAACCGGTCGTTGCGGCGTAGCTGGCGGCAGACTTCAAGTCCATCTAATCCCGGCAGCATCAGGTCCAGGATGACTAAGTCCGGCGGATCACGGCGTACCTCCGAAAGCGCGACGGCGCCATCGGTGGCATAGCTGACCCGAAAGCCCTCTTTTTCGAGGTTGTACTTTAAAAGCTTAACGAGGTCGGTTTCGTCCTCAACGATCAGGACTCTTTTTTGCACACTAATCAAATTACACAAAAGTTTTCACGCAGGCGTGACAACTCTGTGAACTTTGCCAGGTCCTAACTCTCGGTCTGTTTCCAAGTTGTTCACGAACCTGTAACATTCCCGGGTATCATAGTGGCGATGTTTGTGCGTTGGACTTTCCTTCACCCGTAGATATGGCGGATCCCGTAAAGATCAGCGTCAGCCATGTTAATTTCTTTTACGGCAGCAATCAGGCGCTTTACGACATTTCGGTTAAGATCCGGCCGCAATTTGTTACAGCGCTGATAGGCCCGTCTGGTTGTGGAAAGTCGACGTTCCTGCGCTCGCTTAATCGAATGAACGATTTGATCCCGGGCGTCCGTCTGCAAGGCCAGATCGAATTAGATGGCGAAAACATCTATTCGGATAATATGGAGGTCATTCACCTTCGACGCAGGGTCGGAATGATCTTTCAAAGGTCCAATCCTTTTCCGATGCCTATATACGACAATGTCGCATATGGCGTCCGCGTCAACGGCCTGGCCAAGAAAAGGGTTCAGCTCGATGAGATCGTCGAAAAGACCTTGACCGCCGCGGCGCTATGGGACGAAGTAAAGGATCGGCTGCACCGGTCCGCGATGTCGCTATCGGGAGGGCAGCAGCAGCGTCTATGTATTGCACGGGCATTGGCCGTGCAGCCGGAAGTTCTTTTGATGGATGAGCCGGCGTCCGCGCTCGATCCGATTTCGACGGCAAAAATTGAGGAGCTGATTTACAACTTAAAGCGGGATTACACGATCATCGTCGTGACGCACAACATGCAGCAAGCGGCGCGAATCTCCGACGAGACCGGATTTTTCCTTAACGGCCGGATGGTGGAGTTCAGCGAGACGAAAAAGATCTTTACCGCGCCGGCGAACCGGGAGACTGAAGATTACATAACGGGGAGGTTCGGATAATCGGATGCCTGATCGCGAACACACCAGTAAACATTACGAGCAGCAACTGAGGGTTCTAAAGGACAAATTGCTGCTTATGAGTCACAAGGCCGAGAAGATGATTTCCGATTCGATCCGGTCGCTGGTCGACCGGCGCCCCTCGCTTGCGGAAGAAATCATCGGCCGCGACGACGAGATCGACAAACTCGAAATCGAAATCGATAACCTCTGTTATGAAGTCCTGGCGCTTGAACAGCCTGTTGCCCGCGATCTCCGGTTCATCGCGACGGCTCTGAAAATCGTCAAGGATATCGAGCGCATCGGTGACATTGCCGTCAATATCGCTGAGCGGGCGCTGGAGCTCATTCAGGAGCCCGAACTGAAGCGTCTCGTCGACTTGCCGATTATGGCCGACGCCGCGCAGAGTATTCTTAAACAGAGTCTGGACGCGTTTGTGAACTCGGATGCGGATCTCGCGGAGACGGTCATCTTCAATGACAACGTGGTCGACGATCTCTACGAACAGATCTTCCGGGAACTTCTCACGTACATGCTGGAAGATCCACGGGCAATTTCACGCGCGATCAAATTGATCTTTATTGCGAAGCACCTCGAACGAGTCGGCGACCACTCCGCCAACATCGCCGAGATGGTCGTCTTTTTGGTGAGAGGCCAGGATATCCGGCATGGAACGCGTCTTGATCGTGGACGATGATCCCGACATCCAGCGTCTCGTCAGTTACAACCTGAGCCAGGCTGGCTTCCAGATCGTTACGGCTTCAAACGGCCGTACTGCGCTCGAAGCCGTTCAGGAACAGCCTCCCGATTTAATCATTCTCGATCTCATGCTTCCGGACGTCGACGGCATGGAAGTTTGCCGGACTCTGCGCCAACGCGAAAACTCGCGGCGAATACCAATCATCATGTTGACCGCGCGTAGTGAGGAAATCGATCGCGTGGTCGGGTTCGAACTTGGCGCCGACGATTACGTGATGAAGCCGTTTAGTCCTAGAGAGCTGGTGCTTCGCGTTAAATCCATTTTCCGCCGCGTCCATGACGAACGGCCCGATATACTCCGGCTCGGAAATATCCAACTCTATCCGGATCGGCGGCAGGTTTTTACCGGGGACCAACAGGTTATTCTGACTGCGAAAGAATTCGATCTCCTGCTGGAGTTGATGCGAGGCCGCGGCAACGTCCTGACTCGCGAGATGCTGATGGACAAAGTCTGGGGATACCATGGCGAGGCGACCTCGCGAACGCTGGATACCCACGTCCGGCGCCTGCGCGAAAAGCTGGGCCACGAGGGTTTGAAAGTGGAAACCGTTCGCGGCATTGGTTATCGCATGGGAAAGCCGGCGGAAACCGGGTAATCGATGTCGTTCAAAATTCATTCCCGCCTGCTCGCCTGGAATCTCGTTCTGATACTTCTCATTTCCTTGATCCTCGCGTTTTTCCTCAGCGCTTCGCAGCTTGCACTCGTCATCGTGGTCGCAGCCAGCCTCACGTTTACCTTTAGCTATAGCGTCCGCGTCCTGATATCGCGGCCTCTTCATGAGATCTCTGCGGTATCGCGAAAATTGGCGGCAGGCAATTTCGAACATCGGCTGCCTATAACCGGTGATGAGGAGATCGCTGCGCTCGGCACCTCATTGAATACGATGGCGCAAACCTTGAGCGCGAAAATTCAGGCGCTCTCGGACGGCAAACAACAGCTCGAGTTAATTCTCGAAGCAATGGGGCAGGGCGTTATGGTCCTCGGCCGCGACGGCCGCGTTACATTGACGAACAGCGCGATTCGAAAGATTCTTGAGACGGACCGTGACTTGTCCGGCAAGACGCCGCTCGAGGCTTTCCGAAGGCCTGAGTTGGATAATGCCGTCCGCGCAGCGCTCGGCGGCGAATCGACTCAGGTTTTGGAAATTGGTTTCGGACCGAGAATCCTGCAGGCCAATGTCTCGCCCGTCACAAACGTTGCGGGGCAGGTTGATTCCGCGGTCATCGTATTTCATGACTTGACCGACATTCGCCGGATCGATCGAATGCGTCGCGATTTTGTCGCCAACGTCTCCCATGAATTCAAGACGCCGCTGACTTCAATCCGCGGTTACACGGAAACGCTTCTGTCCGGCGCTAAAGACGATCCGAGCATCGCGATGGATTTTTTGCGCACGATTGAAAGAAACGCGCAGCACCTTGAGTCGCTGGTAAACGATTTGCTGGTACTCGCAAAGTTCGAAGCCGAGGTCCCTGTTACGCGCGAGCCCTTCGATCTGAAACTGGTCATTGCCGAGCAGGTCGCATCCCGGAAAAATTCGATTCGTGAGGGTGATATTCAGGTCTCCGTGGAATGCCCCGATCTTCAGATTCATGCTGATCGGTCGCGGCTGGCTACGGCTCTTTCGAATCTCATCGACAATGCCATTCACTACAACAAGCCTGGAGGACAGATTCGAATTTATGTAGAGGCGCAAAACGGAATGCTGAGCATCGCTATTGCGGACACCGGAAATGGAATTCCGTCCGAAGAGCTGCCGCGAATTTTTGAGAGATTTTACCGCGTGGATAAAGCTCGCACGAGAGAGTCCGGCGGCACCGGGTTGGGTCTCTCGATTGTAAAGCACGCCATCGAAAGCCAGGGCGGCGCCATTAGCGTGTCGAGCCGGCTAGGCGCTGGCTCGATCTTCACCATCCGCCTGCCGCTGTAAACAAGCTCTGACTGTAGCGGCGGTCTATGACCGCCGGTTTTATAGCGGCACGTACGAAGCATGCATCGCGCGAGCCACAATAAAACCGGCGGTCATAGACCGCCGCTACAGTTGAGAGCTCGATTTTGTGCAACGTTTGTCTATCTGAGAGCGCGAAGCTGTTTGGGCGTGAGCAGCCAATTCAAGGTGGCGCACTGGCCGAAGGTGAGTTTGTCGGATGTCAGCTTGCAGAGGCCGCCTTTTTTCAACTCGATCGCAGCATCGCTGTTGCCGTTGACTAAAACCGAAATCAGCCGGCTCAAATGCGGCTCGTGGCCTACCAGCAAAAGACGCTGGGGCTTTTCGTCGTTGATCTCCGCGATGAGTTCGAGCGCATTCCCTTCGGGGATCATCCCTTCGGTGAACGTTACTTCTTCATCGAGTTCCTTCGCAACGATCTGCGCCGTCTGCGCCGCGCGAGCGTAAGGGCTGGAAAGAATGACATCGAACTTGAGCCCCATTCCAAGCATCGCTTCGGCGATCTGATGCATCTTCTGTTCGCCTTCTTTGGTCAGAGGCCGGTCGCTATCCTTTTTATAGCCGGGCGTTCCTCTGTCGACTGCGATGCCGTGACGGAGAATATAGATTTCCATTATTCGGTTTTCTTGCCGGAGAACGCGATTTTCCTCATGGACCGGACAGCCTGCTCGATTCGCCGAAGGTCCTTCCGGCGGCCCTTCTCGGGCTTCACATTGAGACTGTCGAGAGTCTCCTTCATGTGCGCGATTGCCGGATTCGCTGCGCGGGTGTTCTTCGCCGTTCCCTGTTGTGGGGCGTCATTCAGGAATTCAATCAGTTGTACGATGTCGCGCTGCAGGTTCGCGGCGTAGAGGCGGCTGATCTCCTTTGCCTCCGTCCGCAAGTGCTGCAGCTGTGCGAGCAATTCTTTGCGTGCTGTTTGGTTCATCACTTCCCTCTTCGGTGTGACTCGTCTTTCTGTCGAGTATCGCTTCGATCTTTCCACGCAGTTCGTTTTGGATAGCCCGCGCGGAGCGGTTTCCATCGATCGTCTCAAAACCATAGAGTTCCTGCATGGATTTGAACTCTTTCTGAATTTGACGTTGGTATTCTATGAAACTGGCGTACATATTGGAGGTCCGGTGCATATCCATTCCGGATTCCCAATAATCCAGCGCGGCGTGTTTGCGCAAATTCCGTTCAACGAGAATGCGCGGGCTGACGGCCAGGTAGAACACCGCGTCCGGAATAAGTGCGATGCTGTAGACTTGCCGGATCCAGGCAGGTTCAACTCCACGGACGATCGCCCGCGCCATCAGCGTATAGATATAACGGTCTGCCAGGACGATGAAACCCGAGCGGAGAGCCGGGAGGATGCCGTTCTCGAGCTGGTCGGCAAAATCCGTCGCATAAAACAAGCTCAGTGTTCGTGTGCCGAGAATGTTGCCCTGCATCGCCTGTTCGAGCTCGCGGCTCACCAGCATCGATCGCTTCAAGCCGACGTTTACCGTGGGATAGCCCAGACGTTCAAGCCAATTTCGCAGCAGGTCGATCTGCGTCGATCGTCCCGACCCGTCGGCGCCTTCGACAACAATGAGTTGTCCCTTTAATTGATCGATGTTGACGCCGGGGATTCCTTTACCGTAAAAGTGTTTCGTTTTTTGCATGGCTAACCCCGGTACCGTGGAAGCATCGGCCCATGCCAGCGGTACCGCGGCAGGTCGATCTTGGTTTCGAGTATTTCCCGCACCTTTGTTTGTTGAATATCCGGAGGCTCTTCGGCGTCGATCGTGATGAAGTCGAACTCGCGGATCATGCGCCGGTATTCCTGATTGATCTTTCCCTGAAAAATTCGAAAGCTCTCGTCGGGATCTTTCGAGTACCCCATATCCATCCCGGCTTCGTGATACTTGACGCGCGTGCGGCCGTCCAGAATGCGTCCGAGCGCCGTTTTCAACGGAACATCGAAAAAGAATGTCACGTCGGGATTGATGGCATAACTGTAAAGCTGGCGGATCCACGTGCGATCGCAGCCCCTAACGGCGTCTCGGGCGAATGCCGTATAGATGTAGCGGTCGGCGAGGACAATGTATCCGGCATTGAGCAGCGGGAGGATTTGCCGCTCGTAACGATCCGTGAAATCTGTGCAATGGATCAGCGAGAATGTCGTCGACGTGAGGAGCTGCCGCTTCTTTCCTTTTCGAGTGGCTTTCTTGACGATGGCCGATGAATTCCACTCTGTGAAAAAGACTTTGTAGCCTTCCAGTTCCAGCCAGCGTTTCAGGAGGTAAACCTGCGTTGATTTTCCGGAGCCGTCGAGGCCTTCGACCGCGATGAGCTTTCCGGGAATCTGCTGCTTCTTTTCACTTTGCGTCAACTGCGAGATCCTCCACGACGACGTTTGCGTCGAATACGCTCTCAAAAAGGTCGCGCTTGTTCGCCAGAGCCCACTTTTCGAGGAGCATGTCGCCTTTTCCTTTCAGGCGGAACGTGAATCGAGGCCGTTTGTACTCAACTTCGACGGTTTCTACCGTCGACGCGTGTTCATGGTCCAGCGCATCCGCCAAACGCAGGATTGCCGCGAGCTTCGAAATGGTTAAGCGCAGCTTGGGCGTCATATCTTCATAAGGTTTGTGCTGTAGCTTTGGCGCTGATTTCCGGTGATATCGAGCGACGTTTGCAACCAAATCCATTTGCGGCGATGTCAGTCCAATCAGCGGACTCGATTGAATCAGATAAAACGCGTGCTTGTGGTGGTTGGCGACATTCACATAGTGGCCGATGTCATGAAGGAGTGCGGCGACCTCCAGGATCAGACGTTCTTCGGCCTCCAAGCCATGAAATGTTTTGGTCTGATCGAAAATTTGTACCGCCAGCTTTGCGACCGTGTTCGCGTGCTTTTCGTCATAGAAATACTTTTTGCCCAGGCGGCGCGCCGAGTCGATCACCTGTTCGCGGTAGATGCGCTTCTCGTGATCCCGCAGTTGAGCAAGAATTTCGAGTAGCACTCCGTCTTTCAATCCGATGCCGGGAATTACCACTTCAGTGACGCCGGCCTGCTGAACGATTTTCTGAAGGACGATGGCGGCGGGCACGATAACATCGGCCCGATCCGGACGCAGCCGCAGATCCTGGATGCGCTCTTCAATGCTCATCCCGCGGAGTTTCTTGACTAAGGCCTTCAATTCGTCGGTGGTGACCTTCTGATTGCTGTTCTTGTCGAACGATTCCTTTCGCAGCTCGCCGATAGCCTCGATGCTTCCGCCAGTGCCGATACAGATATCAATTCTTTGATTTCCAATTTCTTGTTCGAGCCGTCGTTGCGTCGCATCGACGTATTCGGTGACGAGTTGGTTAAACCGCTCTTCACCGCCTGCCTTCTCGTCCAGAATTTTCAAGAGCCGCACGCTTCCCATCGCATAACTCTCAGTGCACAACACGGTTGTGTCGTTGGCGAGCACCACTTCGACGCTGCCGCCGCCGATATCGATCAAAAGCGCCACCTTGCCCTTCAGATTGACGACTTCTTTAACGGCCAGATGTATCAAACGGGCTTCTTCTTCGCCGCCGATGATTGAAATATCGATTCCGGTCGCTTTCGAAATCGCCTTCAGCACGCTATCCCGATTGGTTGCTTCACGCAGGGCGCTGGTACCGACGGCTTTGACGTGCGCCGCGCCATGCTCATCAATTTTCTTTTTGAAATCGATGAATGTTTGCACCGTTCGTTCGATCGTGTGAGCGGAAATGGACCCCTTCGTGAAGACATCCTGTCCGAGTCGCACCGGCTCACGCACGCTATAAACCGTCTGGTGCGTTCCATCGGCGTTTACGGTTGCAATGGCCAGGCGAATCGCATTGCTCCCAACGTCAATTGCAGCGATGGTCGGCACAGAACCAATGAATGTGACGTTCGGGGGCGACAATTTCATTACTAGATTATTAAAGTGTTGTTACAACAACGAGCGTTCAGCATCGATAACCTGTAGATTATCAGATCTGCGAATCGCCCGAGCATTGCAAGCAGGCAATCGCCACGGCTGCACTTAGGAAAACGGCGGCGGCGAAATCCATACCGAGGACCTGAAGCAGTCGCTGGGCGTTCGATCCTGGAGTCAGGGGCTGGATGAGGCTCAAGACCGTAGCGCCATATATAAGGATGCGCAGGCGCGCGTCTTTCATTAAACCGGCTGCCGCGAGGGCCGGCCATACGAGAACCGCCAGAGCATACTTTTGCGTGAAAGGCTCGAGAATGGCGAGGAGGCAGAACGCAAGCGCGTGATCGCTCCATCCGTCGCTTTTCCGGCGACGACGGGCAAGAAGCAGAAACGCCGCGTAGACGCAGCCCGCAAGAATCATCCACGCAAGCCGGACTGTCGCCGGGTTCAGCGATGCGATATTGACCTGAGCATAGTTGGAATCAGGCACTTGAGAGTAGTCGATCACCGTCAAGTAACGCATCATCACTCCACGCAGCGATTGATTCGGAAACCATATTTCGCTTTCGCCGAGTTGAGTGTGGGACTCCTGCGAGAACCACTGGCCAAGAAGCTGAACATTCCTGCCGAGTCCGAAATAGAGGGATGGAAGCAAAGCCAACACGACAACCAGGCCAAGCGCGTATCGAACGACCTTCCAATCCCGGCGCGCCGCCAGATAAGGGACGAAGAATAGCGGCCACACCTTGATGCTGATCGCCAGTGCGAGACTGCCGCCCGCAAGGGCTGGACGTTCGCGCGCATTGAGCAGAGCCGCCGCAGTTAAAGCCACGATGAAGAACTGGGCGTTCCCGTAGCGAAATTCTTCAATTAAATAAGGCGTGATGAATAGGAGTGGAATCACTGCGAGGTATGTCGTTCCGAGCTTTAGCCCGCGATTCAGCATGAAGCGGACCAGCCATGCCAGAACAACAATTTTTAGGAGGACCCACAGGACTGCCGCGGCGGCTAGAGGCAAGGCTGCAAAGGGCGCGAACAGCAATAGGAATAACGGAGGATACCGGTAGTGCATGGGCCATCCAAGCCCACTTGTCTCGCCATAGACCGGCCTCGTTCCGTCAAATACTCCGCGTGCGCCGTAATGGTACACGCGCAAGTCCATAGGATGCCCCGCAACATGGTACGCAAGACCCACGGTCACGATGCTCGCCGCAAGGGCGAGGACGATATTAAGGCGCGTCGGGCGCACTAGCACGCACCAAGTCTAGCAACGGTTAAGAGCGGCAATCCTACTAATTGTGGGGGTTTTCTTGACATCGTCAGGACCTTTAGCTAATGTGCGACTTTCCAGCACAGTGGGATCCGAAGCTTGGAATTCACGTGACTTGAAGTCGCGGC
>JADMIO010792782.1_pt1 | contig 29430 bp, 30 predicted proteins | sample 8958161 | NCBI WGS metagenome assembly JADMIO01 (sample SAMN16585339, study PRJNA669376) | soil metagenome | isolation source: Crop rotation soil | place: USA: Cullars Rotation, Alabama | collected 2011 | reverse complement strand
CTTTCCCGCACCTTCGGCAGCAACCGGGGCGGAAGCGGCAGCAGCGGCGGCAGCTGCAGCGGCCTTCTGTTCTTCGATGACGCTGGTGGGCGCCACGATGGAGCAGATGGTGACATCACGGCCCTTGATCACCGGCTTCACCCCAGCGGGCAGGCTGAGATCGTTCAGGTGCAGCGTGTCGTTGATGTCCAGCTGGGACACATCCACGTCGATGGTCTTGGGGATGCTATCCGCCGGGCAGATCACATTCATTTCATGGCGCACGATGTTGAGCACGCCGCCTTTCTTCAGGCCCGGCGATTCGCCCTGGCCCTTAAAGTGCACCGGAATTTCCAGGCGCACCGAGGCGCCCTCAGCCAGGCGCATGAAATCCACATGCACGGGACGGTCGCTGACCGGATCCAGCTGCAGCTGACGGGGAATGACGCGGGTCTTTTTGCCGCCAATGTCCAGCATCAGAAGGCTGGTCAGGAAGGCGCCGGCTTCGATCTGGCGCTCCAGGGTGCGGGCGTCCACGCTGACGGTCTGGGGTTCGCCCTTGCCGCCATAGACGATACCGGGAATCTGGCCCTTGGCGCGGGCCTGGAAGGCTGCGCCTTTGCCCTTGCCGTCGCGCGCTTCCACCTTAAGTTCTTGAACTTGCGACATTTTCTTGGATCCCTATACACCCGGACAGCGGTAAAGCCCCGGAAAGGCGAGGCTTTTAGCGGATGGCCTCGCCAAACACAACCTCGCATGACGGGAGCCCGGCAGGGCTGCTAGCCTGCCGGAAACGGGGAGAAAAGCCATGCACAATCCATATCTGGCCATCCTGTTGGCGGCGCTGGCGGCCTTCATTTTCGGCGCGGTCTGGTACGGCCTTTTGGGCCGGGCCTGGATGGCGGCTCAAGGCATCAGCCCGGCGGAAATCGAAGCCCGGCGGCAGACACGGGAGATGCCCCTCAAGCCCATGGCCGTGTCCTTTGTCTGCGAGCTGGTGATGGCGCTGTTGTTCAGTTGGCTGCTGGCTGGGCTGGGGGTAGGCGATCTCAGCATGGGGGCACTGACCGGGCTTCTGATCGGCGTGGGCCTGATTGTCCCCACCGTGGTCACCAACAATGTCTATCCGGGCCGCAAGCCCATGCTCAGTGTGATCGACGGCGCCCATTGGATCGCGGTGGCCGTGATCGAATGCGTGGTGCTGACCGCACTGTCGTGAAAGACGCGCTGTTCCGTCTGGATGGCGCGGCGCGGCGCGATCCCGCTATCGCGGCCTGGTTCGCAGGCGACCCGCAGCGCCAGATCGTGCAGCCTTGGTGGCAAGAGATACGAGCCTGCGGCAACGATGTGCGGGAGCTGATGCATGATGGCTGCCCCACCGCCTGTGCCGGCGATGCCGCCTTTGCCTATGTCGCCGCCTTCAGCGCCCATGCCAATATCGGCTTTTTCCGGGGCGCGGCCTTGCCGGACCCGGCCGGCCTGTTGCAAGGCTCGGGCAAGCGCATGCGGCATGTGAAATTGCGCTGGGGCGAGAAGGTGAACGACAAGGCGATCAGCGCGCTGATCGCCGCCGCCTATCGCGATATTCGCAAAAAGCTTGGTTAGTCGAAAAGACTCGAAACTGAAGCTTCGTTGTTAATTCTTCTCATCGCCTCGCCCAACAGCGGCGCGATGGAAATGGTGCGGATATTGGGGCAGGACTGCACATCCGAAGTGACGGCAATGGAATCCGTCACCACCATGGATTTGAGCTTGGAGGCTTTGATGCGCGCCACCGCGCCGCCCGACAGCACGCCATGGGTGGCATAGGCATAGACTTCCGTGGCGCCATTTTTCAGCAGGGCATCGGCGGCGTTGCAGATGGTGCCACCTGAATCCACGATATCGTCGATCAGCACACAGGCCTGGCCTTCGACATCGCCGATGATATTCATCACTTCGGATTCACCGGCCCGCTCGCGGCGCTTGTCCACGATGGCCAGGTCGGTGCCCAACCGCCGCGCCAGGGCGCGGGCGCGCACCACGCCGCCGACATCGGGCGACACCACCATGGGCAGGTTGCTGCCCAGGTAATCGCCGATGTCTTTCACAATCACCGGCATGGCGAACAGATTGTCGGTGGGAATGTCGAAAAAGCCCTGAATCTGGCCGGCATGCAGATCCACTGTCAGCACCCGGTTGGCGCCGGCTTCGGTGATCATATTGGCCACCAGCTTGGCCGAGATGGGGGTGCGCGGCCCCACTTTGCGATCCTGGCGGGCATAGCCGAAATAGGGGATCACGGCGGTGATGCGCCGGGCCGAGGCGCGGCGCAGCGCATCGATCATGATCAGCAATTCCATCAGATTGTCGTTGGCGGGATAGGAGGTGGACTGCACCACGAACATGTCCTCGCCACGGACATTCTCCTGAATCTCAACAAACACTTCCATGTCGGCGAAGCGGCGCACCTGGGCCTTGACCGGCTCGATTTTCAGGTGATGGGCGATGGCCTCGGCCAGGGGGCGGTTGGAATTGCCCGAGATCAGGCGCATGCCGCGCGAACCGTTCTGATCCGTCATGCCTTGGTGCCCCGCCATATGAATTTGATGTCGGGCTTTTAGCGGTCCTGCCTCGCCACCGCAACGGACACAGTGCCGCCGTGTCACCGGCTGAGCACAATCGCCGAAATCTGCCGCCCATAGTCCGGTTCACCCCGATGGGTGGTGCGCCGGAACGAGAAAAAGCCGTTTTCCGGGGGATAGGTACAGAGTTGCAGATCGGCGATATCGCCGATTCCGGCGCTCGCCAGCCGCGCCGTGACAAAACCAGGCAAATCGAAGCGGAAATGGCCCTGCCTATCGCTGGGGATAAAAAACCGCGCATGCCGCGAATCGCTTTCCAGGAAACGGTCGCGGAATTCTGCGCCCACTTCATAGTTGGCCTGGGAGATGGTGGGGCCGATCGCGGCGGCGATCCGTGTCCGCTGGGCACCCAGGCTTTCCATGGCCGCAATCACCGCTTCCAACACGCCGCTCAAGGCGCCTTTCCAGCCGGCATGGGCGGCGCCGATCACTTTGGCCTCAGCGTCGGCGAACAGCACAGGCGTGCAGTCCGCCGTCTGGATGCCCAGCATCCGGCCGGGCAGGGCGGTGACCAAACCATCGCCCTCCGGACGGCCTTCCCAATCTTTGCCCACCACATGCACCTGGGGGCTGTGGATTTGCGCCAGGGTAATAAGAGAGTCGGCAGCAAGCGCGGCACTCACCCGGGCGCGATTTTCTTCTACGTGGCTGGGATCGTCCTTGCTGCCGGGTCCGCAATTCAGGCTAGCATAGACGCCTTCCGAGACGCCGCCTTCGCGGCCGAAAAAGCCATGCCGGACGCCTGGCAAGGCGGCCAGGTTCTCCGCATGGCGCGTGACGAGCTTCTGGTCCGGCATTTTCAAACCCGATTTCTCAAAACCCTGGCGGCCTGGCGGCGGAAGAGGGCAGGATCGCCAGCGCCTTGAACAGATTTCCCATTTGCCCGGGGCCGATCAACCGGCTCACCGCCTGCAACAGGCTTTGCGCCGAACCGGGATTGGCCTTGATCAACTGTTCCGCCCGCGCCGTGATGCCAAGCTCGGCCAGGAAGGCGCCTTGGCCGCGCGGGCCATAGACCGCCGCGCCGCCGTGACGGGCAGCCTCCGTCAACGCCATGAAATCCACATGAGCGGAAAGATCGTTTTCACCGGGCTCCGCCAGCACATCGGTGAATGTGTGCCCGCCCACGGCTTGCAACGTCTCGCCGAACCCCAATTCTTCGCCATAGCCATAATCCATCAGCAGCGCGGCGCCGCCTTTTTCCGCGATCACCTGCGCGATGGTTTGGGTCAGCGCGGTCGCGGCGGGCGACACTTCATAGACGCCGCCGTCCGGTGCGCCGGCGCGGCTGGCCGGAATCACCGCGCCCGGCGTCGGCAGGGGCGCCAAGGCAAATTCCAATGCTTCGCCCTTGCTCACCACCATGCGTTCACGCCAGCCGCTTTCTGTCTTTACATATTGCCGGATCGGCAAAGCATCGAAGAATTCATTGGCCAGCAGGAATAAGGGCCGGTCGGTCAGGCTGTCATCGACATGACCGGCCCAGCGGATATTTGCGCCGCTGTCTTTCAGCTTGTCCGCTTGGGCCTGCCGCAGTACCGGACTGGCTTCAATCAGCACCACCTCCAACCCGACCAGAAATTCCGGCGCCGCCTTGGCGGCGCGCAGCGCATCGGCCATCAGGGTGCCGCGCCCTGGCCCCAGTTCCACCAGCCGCTTGTGTTTGGGTTGGCCCTGATCATGCCAAACCTGCACACACCATAGGCCCAGCATTTCGCCGAACATCTGGCTGATCTCGGGCGCGGTGATGAAATCGCCCGCTGCCCCGAATGGTTGGCGGGTGGCGTAATAACCGGTTTCGCTGTCATGCAGCGCCAGAGTCATATATTGCGCCACCGAGATCGGACCCTGGGCGGCGATCAGCGCGGCGATGCGCGCTTCAAGCGCGTTCATGCCTCACCCGGTTCGGCGTCCGGAAGCTGAGCACAAACAGGGCGCCCGCCGTCAGCCAGATGGGAATGGACAGCGCCATGCCCATGCTTACCGGTCCCAGGAAAGGCGCGTCCGGCTCGCGGAAAAATTCGCAGATGAAGCGGAATAGGCCGTATCCCGTCAGAAAGATGGCGGTCAGCAAGCCCGGCCGCCGGTGCAGACCCATAGCAAGGCAAAGCTGCATGATGATGAACAACAATATTCCCTCGGTGGCCGCTTCATACAATTGACTGGGATGGCGGGGCAGATCGCCGGCGCGGGGGAACACCATCGCCCAGGGCACATCGGTAACCCGGCCCCACAATTCACCATTCACGAAATTGGCCAAACGGCCGAAGAACAGCCCGATCGGCGCCATCAAGGCGACCAGGTCGGCGATGGAAAAAAAAGAAAGCTTTTGACGGCGGCAAAACCACCACAGGGCGATGATCACCCCCAACAAGCCGCCGTGAAAAGACATGCCGCCTTCCCAGGCGGCGACAATCTTGACGGGGTTGGTGAGGAACTCCATCGGCAGGCCGCGGCAGAAATCGGCGTAAGGCGACACGCTGCAAAGAATGACGCCATAGATCAGGTCCCAGCCCAGCCGTCCCCCGATGATGACGCCGAAAATCATCCACACTACCAGATCGCCGATCTGGTCCTCGGTGGCGGGGGTCACGCCGTTGAACGGCGGCGCCGCCCACAAGTGTTTGCGGCGCAGAATCAAAAGAATCCCCACCAGCCCAGCAACAGGCCGGCGATATAGGCCAGGGCATACCAGCGGATCGCCAGCGGGCCCAGCTGAAGCAACACCGGGTCGAAATGGGGATAAGGTAAGGTTGCCAGGACCATCGGCAGCGGTTCCAGGAAAAATGCGCGCGGTTTTCCGTCCGGGACCGCGACCCAACAAAGAATGCTAGATCGCGGTGCTTCGGCCCGTGAGTCAAGTAAACTTGCTCTCACCGCTAGGGGCGGCCATAAACACGCCAGGAGTTTCCCATGGCGCAGACCGACAATCCTTTTCTCGATGGCCTGGCCAAGGCCTTTACCGACGCGGCGGGCATGGCCCAGGGCGTACGGGCTGAAGTCGACACCTTTGTGAAGCAGCGGCTGGAACGCCTGGTCGCCGAGATGGATTTTGTTCCCCGCGAAGAATTCGAAGCGGTAAAGGCGATGGCCGCCAAGGCCCGCGCCGAAAATGACGCTCTGGCGGCCCGTGTCGCCGCGCTGGAAGCGGCACGCAAAGGCTAAGTCTCAGAAACGACTCGCGTTTCGAGTCATTGCCTCCCATTCAGATTCGAATCTGTTGGCTGTCAAAGCTGTGGAATCTTTTCCGGATCGTGGTCCCACGACTCCAGGACTCTTGTCTCACCGCAAAATCTTGTGCCAGTTTGGGTCGCAACTGCTTCGCGTTGTGGCTGGGAGTAATTTTCGTAAATGCCATTCATCCACCAGGACGAAATGTCCCTTGCCCCCCATCCGATCGACATGCTGGAGCGCACGGTGGAAGAAAATGGCTGGGCTTTCGAGCGCTCCGGCGAAAATGAGCTGAATCTTTCCGTGGCCGGCAAGTGGAGCGATCACCATTTCAGCTTCACTTGGCGGGACGACCTGAAGTCGCTGCACCTCTCCTCCACCTTCGATATGCGGATCGGCGAAGGGGTGCATCGCCAGAATATCGCCGACCTCCTCATGTATGTGAACGCCCGGCTCTGGATCGGCCATTTCGATCTTTGGCATGAAGACGGCACCGTGGTGTTCCGCCATGCCATGATCTTCCCCGGCGCCGAAGCCAGCCCGTCGCAATGCGAAGCCATGCTCAACCTGGCGCTGGAAGCCTGTGAGCATTACTACCCAGCGTTTCAATTCGTGATCTGGGGCGGCAAAAGCGCCAAAGAAGCGGTGGACGCCGCGGTGCTGGAGTGCGCGGGGCGGGCGTGACCTCCGTGCCCAAGGCACGCCATCAACAAATTCTCTTGATCGGCGCCGGGCGTATGGGCTCCGCCCTTCTGAAAGGTTGGATCGCGCGTGGCATCGGCCCGATTACCGTGGTCGAGCCCAAGCCTTCCGCTGAGATCAAAACCCTCGCCAAAAAGAAAAAGATCACCCTGCTGACAGCCGCGCCGGCGAAGAAATTTTCTGCCTGTGTGGTGGCGGTCAAACCTCAAGTGCTGAAAGACGGTGCGGGCGCGTTGGCGGATATCGCCGCGCCTGTGAATGGAAAAGAGGCGGCGCTGATGATCTCGATTGCCGCCGGGACCGATACCAACCGCCTCTTTGCCGCCTGGGGAGCCAAAGCCCGCATTGTCCGCGCCATGCCCAACACCCCAGGCGCCATCGGACAGGGCATCACCGGGCTTTATGCCGCCAAGGGCGCCACCCCAGCCGACCGCAAGCGCGCCGCCTCCCTGCTGGCGGCGCTGGGCGAAACGCTGTGGCTCAAGGAAGAAAGCCTGATCGACAGCGTCACGGCTGTCTCCGGCTCCGGCCCGGCCTATCTCTTTTTGATGGCGGAAGCGCTCACCGAAGCGGGGGTCGCGGAAGGCCTGTCCCAAGCCGATGCCGAAAAACTGGCTCGCGCCACCGTCTCCGGCGCCGGGGCGCTCTTGGCGGCGGACAAATCGCCGGCAGCGACTTTGCGCCAGGCGGTCACCAGCCCCGGTGGCACCACCGAAGCGGCGCTGAAGGTGTTGATGGCGGATGACGGACTTGTTGCGCTGATAAAGCGTGCCGTGGCTGCCGCCCGCAAACGGGCCAAAGAGCTTGCCTAAACCGGCAATCGTATCGTCGCTTTCAATCCGCCCAGCGCACCTTTATCCAGCACGATATCGCCGCACGGAGCATCGGCCAGGCGAGCGCAGCGAGCCGTCGGCCGTGCGACCATTAAACAGGAAGGCGGATGGTAGCTTTAAGGCCACCAAGCACACTTCTATCAAGTACAATATCTCCGCCGTGCGCGCGGGCGATATCGCGGGCGATGGCCAACCCTAAGCCCGTACCGCCCGATTGCAGATTGCGGCCCTGATCCAGGCGGTGAAAAGCCCGGAACGCCTCTTCCCGGCGCTCTTCCGGAATGCCCGGCCCATCATCCTCCACAATGATTTCGGCAAAGCGGTCATCCCGCGCCAGCGCCACTTTCACGGTGCGGCCATGCTTCAGGGCATTGTCCACCAGATTGGTCAGGCAGCGCCGTAGCGCCGCCCGCTTGACGCTCAGCGCCAGATGCTCCGGCCCCATCACCTCCACATCACGCCCGGGCTTCGCCTTGGCGGCGGCGGCGGCGGTGTCGCGGACAAATTCGCCCAGATCGATGGCTTCCGACTCCTCGCCGCCTTCGCCCCGGGCAAACGCCAGATACTCATCCAGCATGCGTTCCATCTCGGCGATGTCGCCGCGTAAATCCTCTACATCCTTGCCGGGCATCATCGCCAGCGCCAGCTTCATGCGGGTGAGGGGCGTCTTCAGGTCATGACTGACCCCGGCCAGCATCTCGGTGCGTTGGCCGACATGGCGTTCGATGCGCTCGCGCATGGTGATAAAGGCCTGCGCCGCCCGCCGCACTTCCGTGGCGCCATAAGGCTTAAAGTCCGGCACCGGCCGGCCCTTGCCGAAATTCTCCGCCGCCCGCGCCAGCCGCTCGATCGGCCGCACCTGGTTGCGCAGGAACAGGATGGCGATGGCCAGCAGAATCAGGGCCGATCCCACCATCCAGACAATGAAAATGTCCGGCCCGGACACGGTGATGCGGTCGCGGGGGCCGACAATTTCCAGCACGCCATCCTTGGTTTCCACCTTGATATCGAAATCGTCGCCGATGCGTCCCGAGGTGAAATGCCGGCCCGTGCCCACCCGGCTGGCGATGATGTCGTCCAGCGCTACTTCCACCGTGTTGCTGGGCGGCGGGCTGGGCGGCAGGGTGGCGCCGTCATGAAAAGTCAGGCGATAGCGCAGTTGCCGTGCTGACAAAGCGCGCAGGGCATCCCGTTCCAGCGCCGGCGTGGAATCTTCCAGCGTCACCAGAAGCGCGACATCGGCCGCGACATCGCGCGCCAACCGCCTGGTGGTGGCGTCCAGATCGCGCTCGAAGAACACATAAGTGACGATGCCCTGCAGCAGCACCATCGGCGCTACGATGATGATCAGGGAGCGGCCGAACAATCCCCGCGGTAGGAAGCGCTTGATGAAGCGGCCCGGCGCGATATCAGCCACGAGCGGTCTCGCCGCGGTCCGGGACCAGCACGTAACCTACTCCCCGTACCGTTTGCAGATACAGGGGCAGTTTGGGATCGTCTTCGATCTTGCGGCGCAGGCGCGTCACCTGCACATCGATGGAACGTTCCAGCGCCACACCCAGCCGGGTGCAAAGATCGCCGCGGGAGAAGGGATGCCCGGCATTGGCCGCGAACAATTGCAGCAAGGCCGCCTCGGCGCTGGTCAGCTTTACCGGCTTGCCGGCCTTGGTCAGGCGCGACCCTTCGGGATCGTAGAGCGCCGAGCCCATCTTCACCGGGCCGGCCACATCCCGCTGCACCGGCGCCACGCGCCGCAAGAGGCCGGATACCCGCAGCAGCAATTCGCGCGGCTCGAACGGCTTGGGCAGATAATCGTCGGCCCCCTGTTCCAGTCCGGCGATGCGGTCGGACGGCTCGCCCCGCGCCGTCAGCATCAGGATGGGAACCTGGGAGCCGGCGCGCACCGCTTTGGCCAGCTCCAGACCCGATTCCCCCGGCATCATCACGTCCAGGATCAAGAGGTCGAAGGCCATGCTCTTCATGAGCGCACGGCCTTCGGCGGCGTCCCGGGCGGCGCTGACGCGAAAGCCGTTGGCGGAAAGATAACGGGTTAACAGGGCCCGTAACCGCTCATCATCGTCCACCACCAGCAGGTGCGGTTCGTCAAAAGAGCCGGTCATGGCGGATATCTCATGGCAGCTATTACGGTCTGTCGCGCCCAAAAAGGCCGTTGGGTCTTGCGGTTTTTACACCCGCCATGCTGCAATGACCCTAGAACCTCAACCGGGCGGCGGGCAAGGCCCGGAAAGTCCGGGGAATCGATCAAAAGCCCAGGAATTCAGCGGAATAAAGCCATGGCAGATGTGATCCCTTTCGACCAGCGCGACGGCAGCCTTTGGTATGACGGCAAGCTGGTGCCCTGGAAATCCGCCCAGACCCATGTCCTCACCCATGGCCTGCACTATGCCTCCTCCGTCTTCGAAGGCGAGCGCATCTATGGCGGCCGCATCTATAAGCTGAAGGAGCATACAAAGCGCCTGTTCGATTCCGCCGAAACACTGGGCTTCCAGATTCCGTATACCCAGGATGAGATCAATGCCGCCTGCCAGGCCGCCGCCGATGTCCAGGGCATCAAGGACGGTTACATCCGCCCGGTCGCATTCCGCGGCAGTGAGATGATGGCGGTCAGCGCCCAGAGCACCAAGATTCATGTCGCCATCGCCGCCTGGTCCTGGCCGTCTTATTTCAGTCCGGCGGAGAAGTTGAAGGGCATCCGCCTGGAAGTGTCCAAATGGCGCCGTCCGGCACCTGACACCGAGCCGGTGCATGCCAAGGCGGCCGGCCTTTACATGATCTGCACTCTCTCCAAACACGCCGCGGAATCCCGCGGCTATGCCGATGCCTTGATGTATGACTATCGCGGTCTGGTGGCGGAAGCGACGGGCGCCAATGTCTTCTTCATCAAGGATGGCGTACTGCACACCCCCATTCCCGATTGCTTCCTCAATGGCATCACCCGCCAATCCGTCATCGCCATCGCCAAGGCGCGCGGGGTGAAGGTGGTCGAGCGTCACGTCCAGCCGGAAGAAATGGCCGGCTTCAGTGAATGTTTCCTCACCGGCTCGGCGGCAGAAGTCACGCCGGTGTCTGAGATTGGCGAATATCGTTTCAAGCCGGGTGTCTTGAGCGAAACCCTGATGAATGCCTATGCCGATGAAGTCCGCGGCGCGGTCCCGGTCACGGCCTGACGCAATGCAATCGGAGGGCTTAGCGCGCACCCATCGCGATTGCCCGGCCTGCGGCACGGCGGCAGCTTCCTCGCCGCTGGTCCGTTATCAGCATCCCGACTGGCCGATGCGGCGCTGTTCGTCCTGCGATCTGATTTACCTGGAATGGGTGCCGGAATATGGCGCGCTTTATGATGAAATCTCCTGGACCCGGCAGCACAAAAAAGAAGAACAGCGCCGCCTGAAGGCCATGCCCATCCTGGGGCGGCTGGACATGTGGACACGCTGGCGGTTGGGCCTGTTTGGCGATGCCACCCCGGCCGGCGGTCTCAATGCATGGGCCAAACCGGGACCGGTGCTGGATGTGGGCTGCTCCATCGGCAAGGGCTTTGACAAGCTGAAGGCCGACCGCATCCCGCATGGCATCGAGATCGACGCCAAGGCAGCGGCCATCGCCCAGGAAAAATTTGGCGCCCGCGGCGGCGCCGTCATCAACAGCGATGGCGTGGGCGGCTTAAAGCAATTGCCGGCCAAGCATTTCACCGGCGTAACGCTATGGTCCTATCTGGAACATGAAGCCAATCCGCGTGAGGCGTTGCTGGAAACCCGCCGCGTTCTCAGCGATGACGGCATCGCCTTGATAAAGGTGCCCAACTTCAACTGCGTCAACCGCATGGTGCTGGGTCGCAACTGGCCGGGCTTCCGTCATCCCGACCATGTGCAGTATTTCACCCCGGCCACTTTGGGCGCGATGGCTCGGGATGCCGGATTCTCGGTGAAATTCCGGCTCTATGGCCGTATCCCCACCAACGACAATATGTATGCAATCTTGCGCTCGGCCTAACTGGTTACCGCTCACCCCAGACAATTAAGACCGCGCCCGCCACCAGCAGAACAATCCCTAAAATCTCGCGTCCTGTGGTCTTCTGTTTGAAGACGATGTGACTGACGCCTTGGGCGAACAACACATCCACCAACCCCAAGGTGCGGACACTGGCGGCGGTGGCCAGGGCGAAGGCCATGAACCACATCTCGGAAGCCGCCGCGCCGGTAAAGCCGGCCAGCATGGAAGGCCGCCACAGCTTGAAAATTGCGGACAAAGTTTCACGCTTGAACAACAGCAGCCAAGCCAGCAGCACTCCCGTCTGCACCGCCAATCCCGCCGCCAACGAAAACGTCGCGGGCATGACATAGCCCGGCATATGCAGCGCCAGGATAGCGCCGCGATAGGAAACACTGGAAAGCCCGAACAGCGCCGCCGATGACAATCCCAACAGCGCCGGCTTGACCCCTCCGGTCAGCGCTTCGGGTTTAATGGAAATCACCGCCACCCCTGCCATGGCGATCAGGATCGCGGCCCAAGTCATCCCGTTCAAGGCATCGCCCAGGAACACCAGGCCCATGATGGCGACCAGAATGGGTTCGGCTTTCAGATAGGCCACGGTCACCACAAAGGAGCGATGCTCCATGGTCATCAGCATCAGGGCGGTGCCGCCGATCTGGGTGAGGGCGCCCGACACCGTCCATGCCGCGAAGGACATATTCATCGCCGGCAAATGGCCACCGCTTGCCGCCAGGGTCGCGGCCAGGAACAGCAAGGCAAAAGGAAAACCAAACAGGAAGCGCACCAGCGTGGCGCCCAATGCTCCCAGCTTGGGCGTCAATTCCCGCTGCATGGCATTGCGCGCGGTCTGCCCCGCCGCCCCGATCAGGGTGAAGACCACCCACAGGCTTGCGAACATCTCAGGCGTCTTCCACCGAAGGGCCCTCACTCGGCCCCGGCCGGATATGGCGCATACCGCTGCGGAAATAGACCACGCCGGTATAAACCGTCAGCGCCGCCGCCACCCAGAGCAGGATATAGGCCACCGCCGAATAGGTCTTGGCGGGGATGCCGGGGAGATATTCATCAGCCAGCGGCGTCATCAGCATGGTGGCGATGGCGATCATTTGCACCGCAGTTTTGAATTTGGCGATAGCGGTAACCGCCACCTTGACACGGGTAGACGCCAGGAATTCGCGCAACCCCGAAACCAGAATCTCGCGCGACAGGATGATCAACGCCGGCACCAGCCGCAGCAGGCTGAGCGTGCCATTGGTGGGTCGCGCGAAGGTGCCTTCCGCCACCAACAGCATCAATGCCACCCCAACCAACACCTTGTCGGCGATGGGATCGAGCATACGGCCGAAATCCGATCCCGCTTTCAGCTTGCGGGCGGCGAAGCCGTCCAGCCAGTCGCTGATTGCGGCCAGGGCAAAGACCAGCACCGCCACCACCCGCGCCACATCCCCCGGCATGACAAAGGCCACCGCGAAAACCGGCACCAGCACGATGCGCAGAATGGTCAGGGCATTGGGCAGGGAATACATGCTGTCAGCTTAAACGGGAGGGCGGTGCCCGGGAAACCTGCTTTTCGGCAAATCCGTCCCGCTTTACGCGCTAGGGTGAAAGAAATCGTAGATTTTCTTCGCCAGTGTGTCGGAAACCCCGGAGACGGACTGCAGGTCGGTCAGGCTGGCGGCGGCCACGGCGCGGGCGGAACCGAAATGCTGCAGCAAAGCGCGCTTGCGGCCGGCCCCCACCCCTGCCACTTCGTCCAGCGGATTGGCGCCAATGGCGGCGCTGCGTTTTTTGCGATGGCTGCTGATGGCGAAGCGGTGGGCTTCGTCGCGCAATCGTTGCAAATAATAAAGCACCGGACTTTTCACATCCAGGCGGAACGGCTCTTTGCCGGGCAGATAGAAATGCTCACGCCCGGCATCGCGGTCGGGACCTTTTGAAATCCCCACCAGCGCCACGTCTTCGACGCCCAGATCGGCGAACACCTGGCAGGCGACCCCCAACTGCCCAGGCCCGCCATCGATCAGGACCAGATCGGGCCGCGCCCATTTCGCATTTTCTACCGGCTCCGCTTCTTCCTTCATCAGCCGGGCAAAGCGGCGGCTCAGCACCTCGCGCATCATGGCATAGTCATCGCCGGGCGTGAGGTCGGAGGATTTGATGTTGAACTTGCGATACTGATTTTTCTCAAAACCGTCCGGTCCCGCCACGATAAAGGCGCCGACCGCATGCGCGCCCTGGATGTGGGAATTGTCATAGACTTCGATGCGGCGTGGCGGCGTATCCAGGCTGAAAGCCTCCGCCACCCCTTCCAGCAATTGCAGTTGGGCGCTGTTCTCCGCCATGCGGCGGCCCAATTGCTCGCGGGCATTGGCCAGCGCCCGCTCCATGATCTCCCGCTTCTCGCCGCGTTGGGGTTTGGAAATCTCTACTTTGATCCCGGCCCGCAAGGACAGTGCTTCCGCCAGCAGCGCCGCTTCGGGAATCTCTTCTGAGAGAAGAATGAGCTTGGGCGCCGGCCGCGTGTCGTAGAATTGCCCGACAAAGGATTCCACCACTTCCGGCAATTGCATGTCGAACGGCATGCGCGGGAAGTAAGGCCGATTGCCCCAATTCTGCCCGGCGCGGAAGAAAAACACTTGAATGCAGACTTGCCCGCCTTCGGCATGGGCGGCGAACAGATCGGCTTCTTCAAATGTGGAGGGGTTCACCCCCTGGCTGGCTTGAATCTGGCTCATGGCTTTCAGCCGGTCGCGCAACCGTGCCGCCGCCTCGAAATCCAAGGCATCGGATTGGGCGGTCATTTCCTTGACCAGAAGATCCTGCACCGCCCGGCTTTTGCCATGCAGAAAATCTTCCGCTTCCCGCACCAGCTCGCCATAGGCGGCTTCGTCCAAGCGCCCGACACAGGGCGCGCTGCAGCGCTTGATCTGGAACAGCAGGCAAGGCCGGGTGCGGGCCGCGAACACCGAGTCCGAACAAGAGCGCAGCAGAAAAGCGCGCTGCAGTGTGTTCAAAGTGCGCGTCACCGCTCCGGCACTGGCGAAAGGCCCGAAATAAACCCCCTTTTCGCTTTTGGCGCCGCGGTGCTTCAAAAGCTGCGGATAGGGATGATCCTGGCGCAGCAGAATATTGGGAAAGCTTTTATCGTCGCGATAAGAAACATTGTAACGCGGCTTGAATTGCTTGATCAGGTTGTTCTCAAGCAGCAGCGCCTCGGTTTCCGATGCGGTGGTGACGAACAGCATCTCCGCCGTTTCGGCGATCATGCGGCTCAGCCGCTCGCTATGCACCTTTCCGCTGGCATAGGAACTGACCCGCTTTTTCAGGTTCTTGGCTTTGCCGACATACAGCACATCGCCCGCTGCATTCAGCATGCGATAGACGCCCGGCGCGTCCGGCAGGGTCTTGAGATAAGCGGCAATGCGGTCAGCGCCCTTGAGCGGGCGGTCGGAATCCATCACGGCAATATATTAGCGGCTGCGCTCTATTTCCACGCCGGCGGACTCCGCCGCTGACAGGGCGTGAAGCTTCTCCACCCGCACCCGGGCGGTCTTGATCCGGGCATCTTCAAAACAGGCGGCGGCAATGCGTTCGGCCAGGGTTTCCACCAGATTGACATGACCGGCGGCCAGGATGGCGCGGATCTTTCCTTCGATCACGCCATAATCCACCACCTTGGCCAGGTCATCGCCCAGATCGGCCACATCTTCCACCGCCAGATCGACATTGATCCGCACTGGCTGCATCTTGCCCACTTCGTGGCGATAGACGCCGATCTGGGCCGGCAGTTCCAGATTGCGGATAAAGACATGGCGGACGGCGCGTTCGGCGCTGGCAAAGTTGGTCATTCCGACACCTGCACATCGGGGGTCTGCCAGATCAGATGCTGGCCGCCATCCACCGCGATCATCTGGCCGGTAACGGACGGCGCCTCCAGCAGATAACGAATTGCCGCCGCCACATCCTTGGGCTCCGCGCCCCGCTCCAGCACAGTGGCCTTGCGCTGGCGGGCGAAATCTTCTTCCGACTGCCGCAGATTGCGGATGGTCGGGCCCGGCCCCACCGCATTGACCCGGATATTCGGGGCCAGCGCCTGCGCCAGGGTGGTGGTGAGCCAATAAAGCCCGGCCTTGCTCAGGCTGTAGGAAATGAATTGCGGCGTCGGCTTTAACACCCGCTGGTCGATAATGTTGATGATGTTGCCGCTCTGGCCTGCCGGCAATTGCTTGGCGAATACCTGCGACAGCAGGAACGGCGCCCGCAAATTGGTCTCCATATGCGCATCCCAGCTCTGGCGGGTGGCGCTGTGCCAATTGTCATTCTCGAACAGGGAGGCGGAATTGATCAGGGCGCTGAGCAGCCCGATTTCTTTCACCACCCGCGGAATCAAACCGGCCGTCTCGTCCTCTTTGGCGAAGTCGGCGGAAAATAGAGCAACTTTGCCGCCCTTGGCGCGAATGTCCCCGGCGGTCTCTTCGGCTTCTGCCGCCGAGCCATGATAATGCAGCCCGATGGTCCAGCCCGCCTGGGCCAGGTCCAGGACGATGGCCCGCCCCAACCGCTTTGCCGCGCCGGTGACCAGAACGGTTTTCACAGAATGAATCCGACTTTCTTTTTCACGTCTTCCATCACCGGGGTGGCGATGGCGCGCGCCCTATTCGCACCGGATTTCAGAATACGGTCAATCTCCGCCGGATCCGCCAACAGGCGGCGCATCTCTTTGTTCACCGGCTCCAACTTGGCGACGGTCAAATCCGCCAGCGCATTTTTAAACCCGCTGAATTGCTGGCCCGCGAATTGGGCGATGGTCTGGTCCAGACCCTGGTCCGACAATGCCGCATATATGCTCAGCAGATTTTCCGCCTCCGGCCGGTCTTTCAACCCGTCCTTGTTGTCCGGCAACGGAAGGGAATCGGTCTTGGCGCGGCGGATTTTGCCCGCGATGGCCTCGGCATCGTCGGTGAGATTGATGCGGCTGGCGTCGCTTTCATCGGTCTTCGACATTTTCTTGGTGCCGTCGCGCAAACTCATCACCCGCGTCGCCGGGCCGGTGATCACCGGCTCGGGCAGGGGAAAGAAATCCGGCGCCTGAAAATCATTGTTGAATTTGCCGGCGATATCGCGCGCCAGTTCCAGATGCTGTTTCTGGTCTTCGCCCACCGGCACATGGGTGGCTTTGTAAACCAGGATGTCGGCGGCCATCAGCACGGGATAAGTGTACAGCCCGACCGAGGAACGCTCCTTGTGCTTGCCCGCCTTCTCCTTGAACTGGGTCATGCGGTCCATCCAGCCCAGCCGCGCCACGCAATTGAGCACCCAGGCCAGCTCGCCATGCTCCGGCACTTGGGATTGGTTGAAGATCGGCGTGCGGGCCGGATCGACGCCGGCGGCAATATAGGCGGCGGTGACTTCGCGGGTGGCGTGCGCCAATTCGGCCGGCTTGGCGTAACCGGAATCCTGGGTGATGGCATGCATGTCCACCACACAGAACAGGCAGGGCATCTCCTCCTGCAGGCGCACCCAGTTCTTCAGGGCGCCCAGATAATTGCCCAGATGCAGCGTGTTGGTCGGCTGCATGCCCGAAAGAACCAGGGGTTTATGCGTAGTAGACATGCCGCTTCTTGTGGTCCTTATGCTTCGACAGGCTCAGCATGAGGACAATAATCAAATCCTCACCCTGAGCTTGTCGAAGGGTGAGCGGCGGTTATGCCCGGCCAGCCCTGGAAAAGTCTAGAGCGGCGCGGCCTCAGGCCTGCCCGTCAACGCCAGCTTCAACCGGCTCTCGATGGACGCCAGCCGGTCGGGATGGATGATCTTATGGCCGAAGCCGTCACGGACATAGAAAACGTCCACCGCCTTCTCGCCATAGGTTGCCACCATGGCGGTGGTGATGGAAAGGCCGGATTCGAACAGGGCCTGCGTCACGTCATAAAGCAGGCCCACCCGGTCCAGGCACTCCACTTCCACCACGGTCGCCAATCGGCTGGCTTCATTGTCGAACAGCACTTTGGGCCGCAGTTTGAACGCGCTGGCCCGGCTCTTGAGCGGACGGCGGGCCATCAATTCCCGGCGCGGCCAGATTTCGCCCCGCAAGGTGCGGCTGATGGTTTGCCGCAGGCGTCCCAGCCGCTCGCTGTCGCCGAAGGCTTCGCCGTCCGCGTCCTGCACCGAGAACACGTCCAAAGCGAAACCTTCCGTGGTGGTGAAGACCTTGGCGTCCACGATGGAGCCGCCCGACATGGCGATGGCGCCGGCGAATTGTGAGAACAATCCGGCATGGTCCGGGGTGTAGAGCATGATGTCGGTGACGGCGCGGAATTTGTTGGGCGTGAATTCCAGCGCGATCAACTCGCCCGCCGCATCCGCTTTGGCGATGGCGCGGGCGTGACGTTCATATTCCTCCGCCTCAAAGGCCAGCCAGTAATTGTCGTAGTTGTGGGTCAGGGCCTTGTCGCGCTGCTCGGGCGTGAAATCGGTGAGATGCTCGGCCAGCCGCTCCTTGGCCTCCGCCACCCGGGCGCTGCGGGCCGTGGCTTGATCGCCGCCGGTCATCATCTGCTCGGCGGCGTAATAAAGCTCGCGCAGCAACTGGCCTTTCCAGCCATTCCAGACACCGGGTCCCACCGCTTTGATGTCGGCGACGGTCAGGATCAAGAGCAGCCGCAGCATTTCCGGCGACTGCACCTGGGCCACGAAATCCCGCACCGTCTGGGGATCGGAAATATCGCGCCGCTGGGCGACGTCGCTCATCAACAGATGGTTCTTCACCAGCCAGGCCACCGCCTGGGTGTCGGACGCGGAAAGGCCCAGGCGCGGACACAGGCTGCGGGCGATTTCCGCCCCGACATCGCTGTGATCCCCGGGCAGGCCTTTGGCCATGTCATGCAGCAGCACGGCGCAATACAGCGCCTCGCGGGATTGCACCCGCTTGATGATCTCGGTGGAAAGCGGATGATCGTCCTTGTTGTCGCCCCGCTCGATGGCGGCCAGATTGCCCACCGCCCGGATCAGATGCTCGTCCACCGTATAGTGGTGATACATGTTGAATTGCATCAGCCCCACGGCATGGCCGAATTCGGGAATAAAGCGGCCCAGGATGCCGGCTTCGTTCAATAGGCGCAGCGCCCATTCCGGGTTGTGGCGCGAGGTCAGCATGCCTAAGAACGCGCTGTTGGCCTCCGGATTCTCCCGCAATTTGCCGTCGATCAGGTCCAGCGAACGGGTGATGGTGCGCAAGGCATCTGGATGAATGTCCACCTGTTTGGCGTCGGCGATTTGGAAAATGCGCAGCATGTTCACCGGATCGCGGCGGAAAATGCCGGGATCGGCGGTCAGCCGCCCATTTTCGACATAGAAATCATCGCCCGTGCTGCGCGGCTTCAAAAATCCCGGCAGGATGCGGGTCAGGGATGGCCGCTGCTTGCGGTGCTGCACTTCCAGGGCGGCGCAGAAAATGCGCGTCAGGTCGCCGACATCCTTGGCGGTGAGAAAATAGGCGCGCATAAAGGCTTCCACCGCCCGCCGCGGCTTTTCGGCATTGTGGTAACCCATCGCCGCCGCCAACCCGGTCTGCACATCGAAAGACAGGCGCTCTTCGGCGCGGCCCACCAGATAGTGCAAATGCACCCGCACATCCCAAAGAAAGGCTTCCGCTTTCTGGAAGGTCTTATATTCGTCCTTGGTGAAGACGCCATGCTCGACCAGGTCGGCGGCATCTTCGACATGATAAAGATATTTGCCGACCCAATAGAGAGTCTGCAGGTCGCGCAACCCGCCCTTGCCCTCTTTGATGTTGGGTTCGACCAGATAGCGGCTTTCGCCCTGGCGCTCATGGCGCTGGTCGCGCTCGGCCAGCTTGGCGTCGACAAAATCCTGGCCGCTGCCGGTGGCGACTTCGGTCCAGAATTTCTTGCGCAACTCGTCCGCAAGACCCCGGTCGCCCCACAGATAGCGCGCTTCCAGGATGGCGGTGCGGATGGTGATGTCCTGCTTGGCCAGGCGCACGCAATCGGCCAGGGAGCGGGTGGCGTGTCCCACCTTCAACCCTAAGTCCCACAGCATATAGAGAATGAACTCGATGACATTCTCGCCCCATTGCGTCTGGCGGAAGGGGCGCACGAACAGAAGATCGACATCCGAACCCGGCGCCAGCTCGCCGCGGCCATAGCCGCCGGTGGCGACCACGGTGATGCGCTCGGCGCTGGTGGGATTGTCTGCCCGGTAGACATGCTGGACGGCGAAATCATAAATGACCTGGATCACCGCATCCTGCATGCCGGACAAGGTCTGGGCCGCCGCCAGCCCATGCAGGCCTTGTTCCATCACGGCGCGCTGCACGGCCTCGCGCCCCTGCTGGAACGCGGCCTTGATGACACCTAGGCCTTCCTTGCGCAGGCCCATGGCGTCCGGGCCGCTATTGGCCAGTCCGGCCAGGGTGGCGCGCAGGCCATCGGCGTCGAAGACGTCGGCGACGGAAAGGTGGGGAAGCGGTTTTTCCAGGCCCATGGGCGGATCGCGTTGAACGGCCGGGATAATGCCCGGGTGGGGGGCCGGGCGCCACCCCGGCTGAAAATCCGCCTTTTAACCCTCTTCTGGCTGGCGCTCACGGAACCCGAAAGCCCGTCCGGCGGTTCTTGTGACAGGGGCAAGAGGAGAGACGACCATGCGCATGTCCATGCTTGCCATCCTGGTTTCGGTCGGCGCCGGCAGCCTGATGGCCCTGCCCGCTTTTGCCATCCAGGACCAGCCCACCAGCCAGAACGGTATTGAGACCGTCTGCACCGGCGTCGGCTCGGCCAAGGACAATCCGGCCTGGACCGGCTATCCCATCAAATTGACCTTCTCCAACACGGCCGGCGAGAACGAGGCCATGGAGCACATCGCCATCACCCAAGGCGGCAAGCCGGTGCTGGAAACCGATTGCGACGCGCCTTGGCTGCTGATCAAGGCCCCGGCGGGTGAGTACAATGTCAATGCCTCGCTGCCCGGCAGCAACCGCACCGCGTCAGCCGCTTTCTCGACCGGCGGCAGCGGCGGCCAGAAGACCGTCAATCTGGCCTTCCCGGGCGCCAAGCAGGCGACCAACTCCATGCCGGCTGATCAGGCCCCCGCCGCCATGGACAGTCAAAAACCGGCCGCGATGATGAACGGCCAGCCGATGGATCATCAGTGAGAAGCGGCACGCGAAGCGCGTGAGCAGGTCCAGTGGACCTGCGAAAGCGACGAACGCCGCGAGCTTGGGCGAGCGGCCAGCACAAGGGCCAAGATTCAACTGGAAAAAAAGGCCGGTGACGAAAGTCACCGGCCTTTCCGTTCCATGTCATTTCCCTTGTTGTCATTCCCGCGAAAGCGGGAATCCAGCCGCCCCGCATCCTCGCTGCGCTCGGATAGGGCAGGCTTTTCTAAACTCGCTATCGCTCGCTAAGAAAAGCCAAGCCAGCTCAGGCGAGGGGCCGGACGCTATAAAAAGGGGCCAGCGGGAAACCGCTGGCCCAAATTCGAGAATCTTCTGGCCCCTTTGGATGCCAAAAGAAAAAGGCCGGTGGCTTTCACCACCGGCCCAATCCTTTAAAACCTCAATACCGTCTTAGACGGCCTTGAGGTTCGCCGCCTTGGCGCCGCGCGCATCCGGCACGACGTCAAACGAGACCTTCTGGCCTTCGGTCAGCGAGCGCATGCCGGCCGCTTCAACAGCAGTGGCGTGCACGAACACGTCCTTGCCGCCGCCTTCCGGCGCGATAAAGCCAAAGCCCTTGGAGGTATTGAAAAACTTCACGGTTCCGATCGTCATGGTAGTTCCTGCGTAAGTTCCGCCACGCGAAATGCGTCGGCGGACCGGGGGTACATGTGTCTCAGGGAAGGAAGGAACTGTCTCGTCCAGGCGCGCAACGTAAGGCGGGCAGGAGTCTCAATTGCGCTTCATCTGTGACGGGACGTATCCACGATGGCCGCGACAATACGCGCACTGGGGGGTCCAAGGCAAGGCGGCGGCATCGTACGCCCGGCCCGGTTTTTGCACCTGCGAATGGAAAATTTTAGCGAGTGGGGCTGCGGGCAGCGAGCACCCGCGGTCTGTCACAAACCCGTGCCGCACGCTCATCGCTTTCAGCGCGCGCCTTTTTTGATCTTGGCATAATCGGCCCACAGCCGTGCGATCCGGGCTGTCGCGGGGCCGCCGCCGCTGACCTGTCCGAAGGCTGCAATGGCATCGTCATACTTGCCTTCCCCCACCAGCGCCTGGCCCAGCACCATCGGCGCTTCGGAGGAATCCGCATTGCCGCCTTTCTGGATCACCCGTTTGGCGGCGGCTTCGGCTTCGGGATACATGCCGTAACCATAAAGCGCCTCGGCAAGCTTGGCGTTGTAGGCGCCATCCTGTGCCTCTGCATCGGCGATTTGCTGCGCGATGGTTTTCTTGTCGTTGTCGGCGCGCGGACCGGGATCGGGATTGACCGCGGCGCCGTGCGCTTTGGCGTTCACCGCGTCGCCCAGAAAACCATGCTGGCTGGCGATGTCGCCGACCATCCCGGCATCATTCGCCGAAACCGGCGCCCCCACCACGAACAGCAAGCGGCCCAGCCAGATCGCATCCTGGTCGCGCAAGCCGGAACTGGCAAAGGTGGTATCGATGATCTCAACCCAATCGGCCGGATCGTTATAATCGGCGGCTTCTTCTTCCAGCGTGTCCGCCATGCCCGCCTCGTCTTTGAGGGCGGCCTGGGCGGCGAGCAGGGCTTTCAGCGTGTCGCGATCCGGCACCTTGCCGGATTTCTTGTCGGCATCGATGCGCTGCTTGGTCAGCGCCACGGTTTCCTGGGGCGACCCTGTCGGCGTCAGCGGCGGTGGACGCCCGATGCGCGAACCGGATTGGTTGTCCGAGGATGATCGGGTTTGCTGTGCCATGGCGGATGTCGCAACAAGCAGAAGCAGCGCGGCTCCCGCCGCGCCAAGATATATTTTCATGGAAATCCCCTTACCCGCAGCGTCCGCCCGTGGAGTGGGCTTATCGCGCCGGCGGAACTTTAACTCTTTTGCCGCGCACCGGTCCATACTGCAGCACATGATTCATCGCGTGATGGCGTGCTGACTTCGTGTGACAGCTTTGCGTCAGTTCATTGCCTCTTCGCCACCATGTCTTTGATTCAAAGCCTGCCTTCGCCCCGCGGCAGTGTCGCGAGCGCGGTTAGGCCACCGACAACGCTCTCGCACGTTTACACTGTATGCGCCGGCACTACGTCAGTTCGTCAGTTATCCGCTGGTATGCGTTCGATACCGAAACGGGCGCATTGGAAATCGAATTCGTAAGTGGAAGCCAGTACCGTTACAGCGGTATACCCAAATCAACGTTGGAATCGCTTGAAGCTGCATCCAGCAAGGGGCATTTCTTTGATGCCCATATTCGTGAGCAATTTAAAACCGAGCGGATGCGGTAAAGCACCAAGTTGCTATGGACGGATCATGAAAGTCTCGATGACCTACAATCCCGCCTGCGGCACCGCCCGCAATGTCCTCGCCCTGCTGCGCGGGCGCGGCGTTGAGCCGGAGATCCTTGAATACCTGAAAGCGCCGCTCTCCAAGGCCGAGATCGCCGCCTTGGTCAAGAAGATGGGCGTGCCGGTGCGCGATGTCGTCCGCGCCAAGGAAAAACTCTATTCCGAATTGAAACTGGAAAACGCCTCGGACGATCAACTTCTGGACGCTATGGCAGAGCATCCCATCCTGCTCAACCGCCCCATCGTGACCGTGGTTAGCGACGGCGTAGCGCCACGCGCCAAACTCTGCCGGCCGAGTGAGACGGTGGAAGAAATTCTTTAAGAAGCCGGCGTATCGGTCGCCGGGAGTTTGGCGGTTTTGCGCCGCGTCTTGACCGGCTTGGGCGGCAGAAGCGCATCCAGCCGTGCCTGCTCGGCATCCCGCGCCAAGCGCAGCGCTTTCAGTTTTTCGGTTTTGGCGTCGGTCCGGGCGCGCTCCTTGGCGATTTCATCCTTCAGCTGCTCGTCGCGTGCGTGACTGGCAAACTGGATATCGGCCCGGCTGCGGGCGGATGATTTGTTCATGGCGAATTCCTTGAAAGAAGGCGCGCGAAGGCCGCGGGCAAAGCCGATGTCCTACAGGTGCGCTTTCTCAGTCCGGTTTACAAGCCCATTTGGGTTAATCGCGGCGACAAACTCCTTAACGGATTTCGATGATTTCGATCTCGCCGAGCGGCTCATCGGCCTCGATGAGGTCGCCTGCATTTGCGCCCAGCACGGCTTTGGCCAGGGGCGCGCGGAAGCTGATCAGGCCTTTGGACGCATCGGCTTCATCCACCCCGACAATGCGGAAAGTCTGCTGCCGGCCTTTGCGCGCGATAATGACGGTTGAGCCGAAGGTAACTGTCCCGTCCGCCACCGGCTGCACAATTTCGGCGGTGGATTTGCGGATGGTCCAGTAACGCAAGTCGCGCGCCAGGGTCTCGCGCAGCAAGACATTGCTCTCGCTCTGCATCGCCGCCTCGATGCGGGTGATGTGATCGTCGATCTGCTTCATCCCTTCCGGCGTCACCGGATTGGGGCCTTCCTCCACCATCCGCTCAGGTGGAGCGGCGGACTCGGCAGTTTCCTTGACGAAGGCTCGCGACATTCTAGTTTCTTTGTTCGTCCTCGCCTCTGGCGAGGACGCTGGATCCCCGCCTACGCGGGGATGACAGGGGAGTTAACGCGCTCTCGACCCAAAAGTTTTGGGTGCATTCGGCCGTCCCGCCCGCTTCATCCGGGTGCGGCCGGTTTGTTTGGCTGGCTTGGACGGCTTGGTGTCATCCGACAGTGAAATCTCCGCATCGAACGCCGCCCGCTCCACATCCGATTGTCGGGCAAAGGGATCGTCGGCAATGGTCAGGGCCGCGCTTTGCAACCGCTTGAGTTCGTCGCGCAGCCGCGCCGCGGTTTCGAATTCCAGGTCGGCTGCCGCCGCCCGCATCCTCTTTTCCAGATCGGCGATGATGGCCTTGATATTATGGCCGACAAATTCGCGCCCGCCTTCCGCCGCTTCCAACACGCCGCTATCCACCATCACATGGTCCTTCTCATACATGGAGCCCATGATGTCGGCGATGTTCTTCTTGATACTGGCCGGCGTGATGCCGTGTTCCTTGTTATATTCTTCCTGCTTGGCGCGGCGGCGGTTGGTCTCCGCCATGGCCCGCTCCATCGAGCCCGTCACATGGTCGGCATACAGAATGACTTTGCCGTCCACATTGCGGGCGGCGCGGCCAATCGTCTGGATCAGGCTAGTTTCGCTGCGCAGGAAACCTTCCTTGTCGGCATCCAGAATCGCCACCAGGGCGCATTCGGGAATGTCCAAGCCTTCGCGCAGCAGATTGATGCCGATCAGCACATCGAAAGCGCCCAGCCGTAGATCGCGGATGATCTCAATCCGCTCCAGCGTCTCCACATCGCTGTGCATGTAGCGCACCCGAATGCCCTGCTCATGCATATATTCGGTAAGGTCTTCCGCCATCTTCTTGGTCAGGGTGGTCACCAGCACGCGGTAGCCGCGCGCCGCCACCTCCCTGCATTCGGCGATCAAATCATCCACCTGGGTTTCCACCGGGCGTATCTCCACCGGCGGATCGATCAGCCCGGTGGGCCGGATCACCTGTTCGGAGAACACCCCGCCGGTGCGCTCCATCTCCCAGGGCCCGGGCGTCGCCGAGACAAACAAAGATTGCGGCCGCATCAAATCCCATTCTTCGAATTTCAGCGGCCGGTTATCGATGCAACTGGGCAACCGGAAGCCATATTCGGCCAGGGTGAATTTGCGCCGATAGTCGCCCTTATACATGGCGCCGATCTGCGGCACCGTCACATGGCTTTCATCCGCGAACACCAAGGCATTGTCCGGCAGATATTCAAACAGGGTCGGCGGCGGCTCGCCCGGCTGGCGCCCGGTCAGCCAGCGTGAATAATTCTCGATCCCGGCACATGATCCAGTCGCCTCAATCATCTCCAGATCGAATGTGGTGCGCTGTTCCAACCGCTGCGCTTCCAGCAATTTGCCATTGGCGCGGAATTCCGCCAGCCGCTGGATTAGCTCCTGCTTGATGCCCTTCATCGCCTGCTGCAGCGTCGGCCGCGGCGTCACATAATGCGAATTGGCATAGACTTTGATGCCGTCCAGTTCGCCCGCCTTATGGCCGGTCAAAGGATCGAATTCGGTGATGCTGTCCACCACATCGCCGAACAGCTCGACCCGCCAGGCGCGGTCTTCATAATGCGCCGGGAAAATATCGATGGTGTCGCCCCGCACCCGGAAGGCACCGCGGGCGAAATTATCGTCATTGCGCCGGTATTGCAGCGCCACCAGCGCCCCGATGGCCGCCTGGCGGTCGATCTTGTCGCCCTTGGCGATGGAGACGGCGGTGCCGGAATAAGTCTCCACCGAACCGATGCCGTAAATGCACGACACCGACGCGACGATGATCACATCGTCACGCTCGAGGATCGCCCGCGTCGCCGAATGGCGCATGCGGTCGATCTCTTCATTGATCGAGGAGTCTTTCTCGATATAGGTGTCGGTGCGCGGGATATAGGCTTCCGGCTGGTAGTAATCGTAATAGCTGACGAAATATTCCACCGCGTTATTGGGGAAGAAGCCTTTGAACTCACTGTAAAGTTGCGCCGCCAGAGTCTTGTTCGGCGCCAGGATCAGCGCCGGGCGCTGGGTGCGCGCAATGATCTGCGCCATGGTGAAGGTCTTGCCCGAACCGGTGACCCCCAGCAGCACCTGGTCGCGCTCCAGCGCTTCCACGCCTTGCACCAGTTCGGCGATGGCGGTGGGCTGGTCGCCCGCCGGCTGGTATTCCGACACCAGTTGGAATTGCTTGCCGCCTTCGGATTTCTCCGGCCGCGCCGGACGGTGCGGCACGAACTTGGCGGCGTCGCCTTTCAGCGCCGACAGCGGCACGGCGAGATAGGCCGGATCGATGCCGGCATCCGCCACGATGCTGGGCGCCGCCTGCACCGCCTCATGGAACCGGGCGGCATTGTCGCCTGCCGCTTTCTGAATGCGGGACTTGCCGCCGCGGCGGCGCGGAATCATGCCGTTATTGTGGGCCATGGTCTCTAAATAGGGATCAGGCGGGTACGATCCAACCCGCCGAAAGATGCTATAGCCTGAACCGGGCAGCGGCAAGAACAATACCGGAACATGAACCCCCAACAATTGCTCCAGCAGGCCATGGTGCTGCATCAAGCGGGCCGTTTTGACGAAGCCGCCCGGCTCTATCAGCAAGCCCTGTCCCAGGAGCCGGGCAACTACCCAGCTTTGCATCTGATAGGCATGCTTCGGTTGCAGCAGGGCCGCTTGCCCGAGGCCTTGGCGCTGATCGAACAGGCACTAAAGGTAAAGCCCGCCGAGCCGGAGACCCTGGCCAATTACGGCATCGTGCTTTCGGCGATGGGGCGTCACGAGGAAGCGCTGGCGGCGCTAGATCAGGTGGTGCAGGTCCGGCCCAAAGATTCCAAAGCTTTCAGCAATCGCGGCGGCATCAAAAGCAAGCTCGACCGCCATGACCAGGCTCTGGCGGATTTCGACCGCGCCCTGGCGCTGGACCCCCGCAATGCCGACGCCCTCAACAATCGCGGGTTGATCCTTCATGCTTTGCGCCGATATGACGACGCGCTGGCGGCCTTCGATGCCCTGCTGGCCCTGGCGCCGGATTATGCCGAAGGCCTCAACAATCGCGGCTTGGTGTTGCATGATCTTGGCCGCTCCGGGGATGCCCTGCGCGATTTCGACCGTCTGGTGAAACTGCAACCGGGCCGCCCGGGTTTCTGGGTCAACCGCGCCGCCGCACTATGGAAGCTGGACCGGCTGGATGAGGCACTGGAGAACTACTCCCGCGCCTTGGCCATCGATCCCAATCTGACCAAAGCTCTGGAAAGCCGCGCCAACCTGCTTTGGACCGGCAAGCGGGCGCTGGCCCCGGCCCTGGCCGATCTGGAACATGCCCTCCGCGTTGCCCCCGATCTGCCTTTTGCGCGCGGCGATCTCTTGCATCTCAAAATGCATGCCGGCGACTGGAAGGGCTTCGACCAAGCCAAGGCGGAACTGGATCAGGCAGTGCGCGCCGGCAAACCGGCTGCCAAGCCCTTTGTCTATCAGGGCCTGTCCGACAGCGCCGCAGACATGCTGGCTTGTACGGTCACCTACAACAACTGCTTCTTCCCGGCGCAAGCCGCCACGCCGCGCCCCGCGCAGCGAAAGCCCGGTCCCATTCGCATCGGCTATGTCTGCGGCGAATTCCGCGCCCAGGCCACAATGTATCTGATGGCGGGCCTGTTCGAAGCCCATGACCGCTCCTGCTTCCAGGTTTTTGCCTTTGACAATGGCGACGATGACGCCAGCCCCACCCGCAAGCGCGTTGTCGCCGCGTTCGATAAATTCATTCCGATTGCCACCCTCTCCGACCGCGACGCCGCCACCCTGGTGGCGGCGGAAGACATCGACATCCTGGTCAATGTGAATGGCTATTTCGGCGGCATGCGGATGAACCTGTTCGCCCGCCGGCCCGCGCCGATTCAGGTCAATTATCTGGGATTCCCCGGCACATTGGGCGCCGGCTATATGGATTACATCCTGGCCGACGCCTGCGTCATCCCGGAGGAGGAACACCGCTTCTATCGCGAGAAAGTAGTCACCTTGCCGGACTGCTACCAGGTCAATGACTCAAAACGCGCCCCGCTGGAAAAGACCGGCCGCGCCGAGCACGGCCTGCCGGACGACGCTTTTGTCTTCTGCCATTTCAACTATGGCTATAAAATCACGCCCGATCTCTTTGCCTGCTGGATGCGCCTGCTGCATCAGGTTCCGGACAGCCTGTTATGGCTGTTGGCGGGCGATCCCTTGTTTCAGAAAAATCTCACCGCCGAAGCCGCACAGGCCGGCATCGATCCCAAGCGCCTGATCTTCGCCCCGCCGCTGCCGGTCGAACGGCATCTGGCGCGGCTGGCTTTGGGCGATCTGTTCTTGGACAGCCTGATCTCCAATGCCCACACCACCGCCAGTGATGCGCTATGGGCCGGGCTGCCGCTTCTCACCCGCTATGGCGGCGCCTTCCAGGGCCGCGTCGCCGCCAGCCTGCTCAAGACCATCGGCTTGCCGGAACTGGTGACCGGGGATTTGCAGGACTATGAAGCGCTGGCGCTGCGCCTGGCGCTGGAACCAAATCTTTTGAGGGGCTATCGGCAACGCCTGGCGGAAAACCGCCTCAGCACGCCTCTGTTCGATACCGCCCGCACCACCCGCCATATCGAAGCGGCATACGAGAGAATGCAGGCCTTAAAAGAGTGCGGCGAAGCCCCGCAGAGCTTCGCCGTCCCCGCACAATAACTCGAACTCACTTCGCCGCTTGGATCGCGGCAGCGGCCTTTTGCGCATCAGCCTGGGCGGCAGCCACATCGGTGGCGGCAATGCCGGCATTGGCGGCATCGACCGCCGGCTGCAGCTTGGCCTTGTCGCCGCCATCGGCGATCGCGCCATTGCCCGCCTTGGCGCAGGGATTGCCCGGGGCGGCGTCAAAGCCGGGGCCGCTGGGGCCGACCAGGCAATTCAGAACATGGTGCAGGTGCATATGCACCTGATCGATGCTGCCCGCCTTGGCGGCAAAGCCGGCATGCTGGTCGGCGACCGTCAATTGAGCGGCGACATCGGCGAAGGCGGCGGTGGGCAACGCCAACGCGACGCAGGAGGCGATCAAGAGCTTCTTCATCTGGTATTTCCTCTAAAAATTATGGGGCGCCGTGGGGAGGTCGCGGCGCCCCATATTAACCGATTTGGCGGTTCCAGACTACCCGAGGCTGCCCAGATTGCGGCGCAGAGCCGTGGCTTCCGGGCCGGTGGTGGGGGTGGCGTTCATGTCCTTGTCGGGGCTGATGACGGAGCCGTTGAAGGTCAGACCGGCATAGGCGCCCGAACCCGAGGTCCAGACCACGATATCGCCGCCATGGGCGGTGGTGGCGCCTTCCGCGCCCGAAGACAGGTTGACCAGGGTCACACCGCCGCCGGCCCCCAGCTTCTTTCCAGCACATTGGGATCCTAAGCTTAGAATTCCACGTGGACAAGTTGTCGCG
>JADMIO010833517.1_pt1 | contig 29431 bp, 32 predicted proteins | sample 8958161 | NCBI WGS metagenome assembly JADMIO01 (sample SAMN16585339, study PRJNA669376) | soil metagenome | isolation source: Crop rotation soil | place: USA: Cullars Rotation, Alabama | collected 2011 | reverse complement strand
GCCGCGACTTCAAGTCACGTGAATTCCAAGCTTCGGATCCCACTGTGCTGGAAAGATGGTTCACAACGGGCTCGATTCAGCCGCCGCACCGGACTTGACCCTCGACGTGCGCAACACGTTCGGCCTGGACGTGGCGATGAGCGTTCCCGCGTTCTCGCAGCCGAACGAATACGTGCCCGATCTCGACACCGCGTATGTGTTCGACCGCGAGACCACGCTCGCGATCCTCGCCGGCTTCGCCCACAACCGCCGCGTCATCATCCAGGGCTACCACGGCACGGGAAAGTCGACACACCTGGAACAGGTTGCGGCGCGGCTCAACTGGCCGATGGTGCGCGTAAACCTCGACAGCCACATCTCGCGCATCGATCTCGTCGGCAAGGACGCGATCGTGGTGAAGGAAGGGAAGCAGGTCACCGAATTCCGCGAAGGCATCCTGCCGTGGGCGATCCAGCATTCGGTGGCGCTGGTGTTCGACGAATACGACGCCGGCCGCCCCGACGTGATGTTCGTGATCCAGCGCGTGCTGGAGGCGCACGGCAAATTGACGCTCTTGGATCAGAACCGCGTGGTGCGGCCGCATCCCTATTTCCGCCTGTTCGCGACGGCGAACACGAGCGGATTGGGCGACACCTCCGGCCTCTATCACGGCACCCAGCAGATCAATCAGGGCCAGATGGACCGCTGGAACATCGTGGTGACGCTGAATTATCTGGCGCACGACACCGAGGTCGACATCGTGCTGGCCAAATCGCCGACGTTCCAGACCGCCGAAGGCCGCAAGACGATCTCCGCGATGGTGCGCGTCGCCGACATGACGCGCAACGCGTTTGTGGCCGGCGATCTGTCGACCGTGATGAGCCCGCGCACGGTGATCACCTGGGCCGAGAACGCCGCGATCTTCGGCAATATCGGATTCGCGTTCCGCGTGACGTTTTTGAACAAATGCGACGAACTGGAACGCGCGTCGGTCGCCGAATTTTACCAGCGCGCGTTCGGCGAAGAACTCCCCGAAAGCGCCGCCAAGGTGCTTGTGGCCTAGGTTCGGCGCACGGCGTCAACAAAACCCATCGTCGCAGGCGATGCCCGCTCGTTCGACCAGCACAGATGCAATTGCCCCTGTACGCTCGCGTCGCGCAACGGGCGGAACACGACACCGCGCCACCGCAGCTGCGCCAAGCCCTCGGGAGCGATCGCAACGCCGAAACCGCCCCGCACAAAGCCAAGCGCGGTGTGCCACTCGTCGGTTTCCTGTTCGATCCGCGGGGCGAAGCCGCCTTCCGTGCACACCTTGATGATCTGATCGTAGAGCGCAGGCGCGACGGCGCGGCGGCAGATGATGAAGGGCTCGCCACCGAGCTGACGAACCGCAATCGATTTTTGTCGTGCAAGGGTGTGCGCCTTCGGCAACACCGCAATGAAGCGTTCGCGTACCAGCACCGTCGAAGCGATGGCCCGGTCGGGTCGCACCTCGCGCGTGATGGCCACGTCGACCGCGCCGGCGTGCAGCGCCTCCCACTGCGTTGCCGAATGCATTTCGCGCAGTTGCAGGTCGATGCCGGGATGATCCTGCCGGAAACGGCGCAGGATGTCCGGCAATCCCGTCAGCATGGCCGTGGAAGCGAACCCGACACGCACTGCGCCGATCTCGCCGTCGCGCGTCATACGCACGCGCTCGATGGCGGCATCGACCTCACGAAAAATTGAGCCGGCCCCCGCGAGCAAAGATTCACCGGCCGCGGTGAGTTCAACGCGCGGCTTGCGCCGCAGCAGCTTCACCGACAATTCGTCCTCAAGACTGCGGATCAGGGCCGAAAGATTGGGCTGTGCGATACGCAACCGCGCGGCGGCGCGTCCGAAGTGCATCTCCTGCGCGACCGTCGCGAACGCGCGGAGGTTACGTAACGTCACGGTCATATGAAATTCCATATAATGTCTTCATGACAATATTGATTTTTTGAAGTGCTGAGAACTGCCATTCTGCTCACGGTTTGAGGAGCACCGGCAGCATGCGCATCGTGGTTATCGCGTTATCGACGTTTCTGGTGGCCGTGCCGGCATTCGCCGCCGTTCCAGCAGTGCGCGAACAGGGCACCCTCGTTCTCGACGGCATTCCGGAGATTGCCGCCGACGCGCTGCCCACTTTGCGCGCGAAGATCACGCCCTATTTGTCGGCGCGATCCGCATTCTTTCAGGATTGGCTCGACGATGGATCGATGCTGATCACCACACGTTTCGGCACCGCCTATCAGGTGCATCGCGTGGCGATGCCGCTGGGCGACCGGACACAACTGACGTTCGGCGACGACGCAATCGACGCGGTCGCGGGCGTTCCCCAACAGCCGGCGTTTGCTTTCTCTCGCGACGCCGGGGGGAACGAGCGTTACGCCGTCTACCTGCAACCCACCGCGGGCGGCCTGCCGCGACTGGTGAGCGAACCCGATACGCGCAATGAGTCCATCGTGTTTTCGCGCGACGGCGTCTTGATGGCCTGGTCACGCGCCACGCCGGGCAGCCCGAACTACGACATCATGACGATGGATCCACGGCGTAACGCGCCCGCGCGGATAGCGTTCAAGGGAACCGGCGCGCTCAGCCCGGTCGACATTTCGAACGATCATCGCCTCGTCCTCATCGATCAGGCGGTCTCCGACACGGTCAATCACCGTTACGTGCTCGACCTGCGCACGAATGCGCTACGCCGCATCGGCGGCAAGACAGATGCGAACTATCTGGGCGGCAAGTTCACGCCCGACGGCAAGGCCGTGATCCTCCTGTCCGACCTGGGCAAGGAATTCATCCACCTCGTCCGCATCGACCTGGGCAGCGACGCGGTCACGGTGCTCAACCCTGCCGATCAATGGGACGTCGAGGCGTTCGACGTTTCGCCTGACGGAAAGACAATCGCCTATTCGCTGGACGAAGACGGCATTTCGCGCGTCGTCATCCGTGATGCGGTGACCGGCGCGCCCTTACCTTCGCCGCCCTTGCCGCGTGGCGTCCTCATCGCCCTGAAATTTTCTCCGGACGGAAAATCGCTGGCGGTCAATCTGACGTCACCCAAGGTGGCGCGCGATATGTGGGCGTGGAGCCTCGACACCCACAAACTGGTGCGATGGACGCAATCGGAGCTTGGCGGCCTCAATCCGGACAATCTGCACGACGCCGACCTGATTCACTTCGCGAGCTTCGACGGCAAGCAGATTCCCGCGTTCGCTTACGGGCGGGTTGCGGGCGAGAAACGACCGGTCATTCTCTACGTTCATGGCGGGCCGGATGCCCAGGACCGCCCCGAGTTTTTTGCAACATTCCAGTACTGGATGAACGAAGTCGGCGCCGTTGTCATCGCCCCGAACATTCGCGGCTCGACCGGTTACGGCCGCAGCTACACGGAAGCGGACAACGGCGACCGGCGCGAGATCATCTACAAGGATATTTCCGCGCTCCTCGACTGGGTTGCGCAACAGCCCGACCTCGATCCACACCGCGTCGTGATCTATGGCGGATCGGCGGCGGGGCTCGCCGTGCTCGGCAGCCTCGCGCGTTTTCCCGACCGGCTCGCGGGCGGCGTCGACATCTGCGGCATCTCGGACATCACGTCGTTTCTGGAAACGACGGAAGGGTGGCGGCGCGACCTGCGCCGGCCCGAATATGGCGACGAACGCGATCCGCAGATGCGCGCGTTCCAGATGCGCATGTCGCCGCTGGGCATGGCTGACAAGATCGCCAGTCCGCTTCTTGTGATCCAGGGCGCGAACGATCCGCGTGCGCCCAAATCGCAGGCCGACCAGATCGTGGCCAAGGTCCGGGCATCCGGCCACGAGGCCTGGTACCTGTGGGCCAAGGACGAAGGGCATGGCTTCCACAAGGCGGCGAACATCGAGGCACAGCGGCTGGTGGAAACCATGTTCTTCCGGCACGTGTTCGCGGGGCATTAGGCCGCCGTTTATGTGTAGCCGGTTTCTGGTATGGGTCGGGCATGTCGCAGCCCGAAAACCCCACCGAACCTTTCAAGCGCGCCGTCGCCGGCGCGATGCGCGCGCTGTCGGGTGAGCCGGAACTGGAAGTGTCGTTCGTGCCCGAGCAGCCGAGCCTGCGCGGCAAGAAGGCGCGGCTGCCGCTCCCCTCGCGGTCGTTGCCCGCTGATGAAGTCGCCGCGGTGCGCGGCGCGGGCGACGCCTATGCGCTGAAGCTGGCGTATCACGACGAACACACCAACCGCGAACTGCGCCCGGCGGGCGCCGAAGCGAACCTGTTGTTCGACGCCGTCGAACAGGCGCGCGTGGAAGCCATTGGTTCCATCGCGATGAAGGGCGTTGCACACAACCTGTCTGCGATCACGGCGCAGCGCATGAAGGCGCACGGCCTTGGCGCCGCGCGCGACCGCGCCGATGCGCCGCTGGCCGATGTGCTCGGGCTGATCGTGCGCGAAAGGCTCACAGGCGAGCCGCCGCCCGACTTCGCGCGCACCGCCGTCGATCTGTGGCGCCCGTGGATCGAGGAAAAGGCAGGCGCTGACCTCGCCCACCTTTCCGACGCGATCAAAGACCAGCGGGCCTTCGCCCGGTTGGCGCGCAAGATTTTGCATGACCTCGATTACGCCGACGACCTCGCCAATGAGCGCGAAGGCGAGGACGAAGAAGAAGAACGCGAGGGCGAAGACCAATCCGACGACGGTGAGGAAGGCAGCGACACCGAGGACCAGCAGGCCACGCCCGCGGACGCCGAAACGGCGGAGTCCGATGGCGAGTCCGAAGAGGACGTCAAGGTCGAGACGGAAACCGAAACCGCCGACATGGCGGACGTCGATGAGACGCGCGAGGGCAAGCGCCCGTGGCGGCCGGAACAGCCGTTCTCGAACACGCGCGACTGGGACTACAAGGTTTTCACCCACGCCTTCGACGAAACCATCGCGGCCGAGGAATTGTGCGACGCGGATGAACTCACGCGCCTGCGCAATTTCCTCGACCAGCAGCTGCAACCGATGGCCGGCGTGGTCGCGCGCCTCGCCAACAAACTCCAGCGTCTGTTGATGGCGCAACAGAACCGCTCATGGGACTTCGATCTAGAAGAAGGATTGTTGGACACGGCCCGCCTGCCCCGCGTCATCATCGATCCCCTGCACGCGCTCTCATTCAAGATGGAGCGCGAGACCGACTTCCGCGACACTGTCGTGACGCTGCTTCTCGACAATTCGGGTTCGATGCGCGGCCGGCCGATCATGGTGGCGGCGATGTGCGCGGACATCCTCGCGCGCACGCTGGAACGCTGTGCGGTGAAGGTGGAGGTGCTCGGCTTCACCACGCGCGCGTGGAAGGGCGGCCAGTCGCGCGAACGCTGGATCACCGAGAACAAGCCGCCCCATCCCGGCCGCCTCAACGATCTGCGTCACATTATCTACAAGGCGGCCGATGTGCCGTGGCGGCGGACGCGCAAGAACCTCGGCCTGATGATGCGCGAGGGTCTGCTCAAGGAAAACATCGACGGCGAGGCCCTGATGTGGGCGCACGCGCGCATCGTTGGTCGGCCCGAACAACGCCGCATTCTGATGGTGATCTCCGACGGCGCGCCGGTGGACGATTCCACGCTGAGCGTGAATTCGGGCAACTATCTGGAGCGGCATCTGCGTCAGGTGATCGAGGAAATCGAAACGAAATCGTCGGTGGAACTTGTCGCCATCGGCATCGGCCACGACGTGACCCGTTATTACCGGCGCGCGGTGACCATCCTCGATGCCGAGCAGCTGGCCGGCGCGATGACGGACCAGCTCATCAGTCTGTTTGTCGAGGATGCGCAGCCCACGCGTGGCCGCCGCCGGAGAGCGGCGTGATCAAACCGTTTGGCGCGTGTATTGCGCTAACCCTTGCCCTACTCGTCGGCCCAACGCACGCCGATCCAATCCGTGTCGATGCCAAACCCATCGCGCTGTTTGAATCGCGGCCGAACGAACATCACACCGGGCGGCTGATCTATCGCGGCGGGTTGGAACTGTCGTCGAACGACCGGCGCTTCGGCGGCCTGTCCGATCTCAGCGTCAGCGCTGACGGCACGCGCCTCCTCGCCGTGTCCGACATGGCGTTCTGGCTGAAGGCCCGTCTCAGCTACGACGCGCAAGGCAACCTCGCGGGCATCGCCGATACCGAAATGGCGTCGATGCTGAACGAAGCGGGCGCGCCGATGGTCGAAAAAGAAGGCGATGCCGAGGGGCTTACCGCTATCACGCCAGGCGAGCCGTGGGGCACGGTGCTGGTCAGCTTCGAGCGCAATGTCCGCGTCTGGCGTTACGACCTGTCGCACGGACTGAACGCGAAACCGGCGAACGTGCCCATCGGCGTGTGGGTCGCGCCGCTCGACAACAACAAGCAGCTCGAGGCCATCACCCTCTTCCGTCCCGACACGCTGCTCGCGTTCGGCGAAGAGGCACCCGATGGCGGCGATATTCCCGGCGCGCTGGAGGCGTATCCCGGCGATCCGGCGCACATGGACACGCGCCTTCTCACCGTCGCGGTGCACAAGCCGTACGCCATCACCAGTGCCGCGACCGCGCCCGACGGCAGCGTGTACATGCTCGAGCGGCGGTTTTCGTTTCTGGGCGGACTGGGCATGGAGATCCGGCATATTCCGCCGGCCGACATCCGCCCCCGCGCCCGCATCGAGGGCACGGTGCTCGCCAAACTCGGCGGCGAGGCGAACATCGACAACATGGAAGGAATCGCGGTGCGCAAAGGCGCGCGCGGCGAAACGCTGCTCTATGTGATTTCCGACGACAACTACAACGCGCTCGAACGCACGGTGCTGATGATGTTCGAGGTTCAGTAACCTCCGAGACCCGGCAAGGGATCGATCACCGGTCGCGCCAGCCAGTAGACGATCAACAGCGCCACGCTGGCCGCGAGCGACAGCAGAAAGAACGTCGCCATGTGTGCCGGCCACTCGAAGCCAGTCATCATCTGGGTCGCCGGAAAGAACGTGAGCGCGAAAACCGCGCTTCCCCAGGACGATCCGTTGAACGGCGCCGTCCACCAGCGCCAGCTGCGGGCGCCGGCAAAGGTGATGGCAGCCGCCGCCTGCGCGAATGCAAGCGATGCCGCCATGCCAAGCGCGACGTTCGGCGGCACCTCGAGCAGGTTCTGGATTTCCCACGGCATGTTGAGCGCGGGCCCGAGCGCGGCCATCGCAACCATCGTCCAGGCAAGGCCGATCTGAATCAGCGCCAGCACCGCGCCGTAACGGCGGTTCATCAGATGGACGATGAAAAACGACGCCGGGACGGCGACGGCGCCGAGCGGCAACCACGTGCTGGTGCTGGGCAGATATTCGTCGACGTACGTGAAGGGCACATCGCGGTACGCATAGCCCACGGCCATCACCGCAAACAGAACCAGCGCGGGCACCATCGTTGTCGCGGCCGCGTGCAGGACCGCGTCGATCCACGATTGCTCGTCTGTCGACGTCGACGCGCTTTGGGGAGCGAAAGCTTCAGACGCCGCGGGCACGCCGAGTCCACTTTGAGACACAGGCGTGGCCGATGCAGCGTACGTGCCGCGCACCATCCAAACGGCGAAAATCAGAGTGAAGACGGCTTACGCCGGTTGTCAGGCCGCCTTGGCGGCCTTCTTGTCTTCGGCCTTCTGAACCTGGCGCTTCAGCCTGAGCGCCTTCTGCGACAGGTTGGTGTCGCGGGCCTGCAGGAGAAACGCGTCCAGCCCGCCACGACTGTCCAGCGTGCGCAGCGTGCTCATCGCAATCTTCAGCCGGTGGCGCGTGCCCAGGCTTTCGCTGGCCAGCGTGATCTGCTGCAGATTCGGGCGGAAAACCCGCTTGGTCTTGTTGTTGGCATGGCTCACGATTTGGCCGGTTTCGACCTTCTTGCCCGTGAGTTCGCAGCGGCGCGCCATGGTTTAACGTCCCGAAAAAGAGCGGCCCTCATAAGGGAGGCACCCCGCCCCGTCAAGCAGGCGCGGCCGTTAAGGCTCCGCCTGCCAAGCCTATGAAATTCCGCCGCAATTGCCCCTATAGTGCGGCTCATAGCATAGGTTTAGTGGGGCCGGAGCCGACAGTATGCGTTTCAGGACTATTGTGCTCGGCGTGGCCTTTGCGGTGGGCATCGCGGGTTCGGCCTTTGCCGCGGGCGGCGTCGGCGGCGACCGTCCGGCAGGCGACGCGTCGACGCTGAACTTGTCCTACGACATGTACATGCTCGGGCTTACGCTCGGCCGCGTCGACGTATCTGCGCGCATCGACGGCCCGGCATATGTGGCGCAATCGACGCTCGATACCAGAGGCCTCATCAGCGTTTTCTGGCAGGCGCATATCGAAGCGTCGTCGAACGGTCAGCTCGCGCCGACCGGCATGCACCCGGCGCAATATGCGGCGGTCTCGCGTCACGGTTCGAAGATTCAGAACGTCACGGTCAACTACAACGGCGAGGGACCGATCGAGGTCCTCTCGAACCCGCCCTACAATCTGAACAAGTATCCCGTCACCGACGAACAGCGCCGCAACACCGTCGATCCGTTGTCGGCGATGCTGTTCGTCGCCACCGGCATCACCGCGAACGCCGACAATCCGTGCGGCACGACGGCGCCGGTTTATGACGGGCGGCGGCGCTACGACATCCATTTCGTTTATCAGAAAACCGAAAACGTCGAGCTCTCCAACCACGCGTACAAGGGACCGGCGTTCGTCTGTCAGGTAAAGTACGTGCAGATCGCCGGCTTCAAGCAGAAGATTCTGGAGGAAGGAAAACGCCTGCCGCCGATGTTCGCGTGGATCGTGTCGATGCCGGGCCGCGCCGACGCGGCGCGGCGCTATCTGATTCCGATCAAGCTATGGGCGGAGACATCATGGGGCACGGCAACGGCTGTCGTGTCGCGCGTTCAGCTCGACGGCATCAGCGTGGAGCAGCGGAATTGAGCACGCGAAACTGGCATTCGCGGTATGGTTGACGCCAACCTTGACTCGAACTTGCGCCACACCCCAACGACTAGCTTGTCATGCCATCGTCACTACGATATATTGTGCGTGAACGAACACTGAAGCAGTTCGTGGTTAGTGATTCGAACATGATCCGTTCGAATCGCGTTCTGGTGGGTTTTGCACTTATCCACAGGCTATCCGCAGGCGCTTTTCCGCCGACCCTGCCCGGCAGCCAGCCCACCCCGACCCCATATCTGTCGCGATGAAAAAGCTGCGTCCCCATCAGATCGAGCGCGAGATGTCCGGCCGTCCGGTGTCGGCGCGGATCACGGCCGTGCTGGGGCCGACCAACACCGGCAAGACGCATTTCGCCATCGAGCGGATGCTGGCGCATCGCTCCGGCATGATCGGGCTGCCGCTGCGTCTGCTCGCGCGCGAGGTCTACGACAAGATCGTGCGGCTGAAGTCGATGGCGGACGTCGCGTTGATCACCGGCGAGGAGCGCATCGTTCCCGCGCACCCGCGCTATTACGTCTGCACAGTCGAGGCGATGCCGGTGGATATCGGCGTGGCGTTTCTGGCCGTCGATGAAATCCAGCTCTGCGCCGATCCCGAACGCGGCCATGTGTTCACCGGTCGCCTGCTGCACGCGCGCGGCGAGCAGGAAACGATGTTCCTCGGCGCCGCCACCATGCGCGGCGCGATCCAGCGCCTGGTGCCGGAGACGCATTTCATCACCCGGCCGCGGTTTTCCGATCTCGCCTATACGGGGCACAAGAAGCTCACCCGCCTGCCCCGCCGCTCGGCGGTGGTCGCGTTCTCGGCCGAAGACGTCTACGGCGTCGCCGACCTGATGCGCAGCCAGCGCGGCGGCGCGGCCGTCGTGCTCGGCGCGCTCAGCCCGCGCACGCGCAACGCCCAGGTGGCGCTGTACCAATCGGGCGATGTGGATTTTCTGATCGCGACCGATGCGATCGGCATGGGCATCAACATGGACGTCGACCACGTCGCGTTTTCGGCGCGCGAGAAATTCGACGGCTTCACCATGCGCCCCTTGCACGCGAGCGAGATCGGCCAGATCGCGGGCCGCGCCGGCCGATACATGAATGACGGTACGTTCGGCGTCACCGGCGAAGCCGAGCCGCTGGAAGCCGAAATGGTCGAGCAGGTCGAGAACCACCGCTATGATCCCGTGCGCGTTTTGCAATGGCGCAACAACGCACTCGATTTCGGCGGCGTCGAACGGCTGTTGACCAGCCTCGATGCGCCGCCGCCGATGAAGGGCTTGGCGAAGGCGCGACCCGCATCCGACCACGCCACCCTGATGGCGCTTGCCGGGAACGCCGATGTGGTCGCGCGCGCCACACACCGCGCCGCCGTGCACCGGCTTTGGGAGGCGTGCCAGCTTCCGGACTTCCGCAAGCTGACCACCGACGAACACGCGGCGCTGGTGCTGACCATCTATCGCCACCTGATGGACGACGGCGTGTTGCCGGATGATTGGCTCGCGCGGCAGATCGAACGGCTCGACCACACCGATGGCGATGTCGACACGTTGTCGGGGCGGCTGGCCCAGATCCGCACCTGGACCTACGCGGCGCACCGGCCGCAATGGACGCGCGATCCCATGCATTGGCAGGAAGCGACGCGCGCCATCGAAGACCGCCTGTCCGATGCGCTGCACGAACGGCTGACGCAGCGGTTCATCGACCGGCGCACCTCGCGGCTGATGCGTGGGCTGCGGGACGAAGAGCATTTGTCTCTCGCATTGGACGATTCCGGCGCCGTCGATCTGGCCGGCGAACACATCGGCAAGCTGGAGGGATTCCGTTTCGCGCAGGACCCGCGCGCCGAAGGTATTCACGGCCGCACCATCCGCATGGCGGCGATGCGCGGCCTCGAAGGGGAGATCGAACGGCGGGCGAGCGCGCTCGGCCGGGCCGGCGACAAGGACATCGTGCTGTCCGAGCACGGCCAGTTGTGGTGGTCGGGTTCGGTGGTCGCGAAACTCGGCAAGGGCGCGCATCCGCTGTCGCCGCAACTGGAACTGTTGGCCGATGAGACGTTGAAGGGTTCCTCGCGCGAGTTGGTGATCGCGCGGCTCGAGGCGTGGCTCGACGCGCACATCCTGCGCCGGTTGGGACCGCTGATCGAATTGCGCGACGCGGCCGAAGCGAAGGGCGCGCTGCCCGCCGAGGCACGCGGTGTCGCCTATCAGTTGGCCGAAAGTCTCGGCACGCTCGATCCGAAGACGGCGACCTTGCCGCCCGATACGCATCCCGCCGCGCGCGTGCTCAAGCGGATGGGCGTGCACGTCGGCACGCGCTCCATCTATCTGCCGAAACTGTTGAAGCCGGAGGCGTCGGCGCTGGCCGCGCTGTTGTGGGCCGTGCACACGGGCATGCACCGGATTCCGCCGCCGCCGGCGCCGGGGCTGACCTCGTTTCCGTTCGACGGCGGCATGCCACCCGGGTTTCTTGCCGCCGCGGGTTTCCGCATTGTCGGCAAACGCGTCATTCGCCTCGACATGCTGGAGCGCATCGACGGCGTCCTCGAACAGGCGGCGCGCATTGGCCGCGCGGTGGACGAGACGTTACCCGAACTCGCGTCGCTGTTGGGCGCCAGCAATGACGACGTGATGTTCGTCGCCAAATCGCTCGGCTGGCGCACGCAAGGCCACAAGGTCACCGCCGATGACGGCACGGTGACGACGCGCGCCACCTGGCGCAGCACCACACCGCAACCGAAACACGCGTCGAAAAAGCCGAAGGCGCCGAAGATTCACATCAATCCGGACTCGCCGTTCGCGGGGCTGGCGGCACTGATCAGCGCGAAGTGACCCCCGCCCGATCCGCTTCCGCTCCGCTTCAGCGGATCGACCTCCCCCTTTCAGGGGGAGGAAAATGTTTGCATCTGCTCCGACCTCCCCCTGCAAGGGGGAGGTCGCTCGCGCAGCGAGCGGGTGGGGGTCGTGTGACGTGAGCGCGTCACTCCGCATCGACAAATGGTTGTGGCATGCGCGCTTCGCGAAGACGCGGGCGATCGCGCAGATGCGCTGCGAGGCCGGCCACATCCGCCTGAACGGCAATCGCATCGAGAAATCGTCGCATCCGGTTCGCGTGGGCGACACGCTCACCATCCCGACCGCTAAGGAAGCGATCGCGGTGCGCGTGCTGGCACTTGGCATTCGCCGCGGCCCACCGGCGGAGGCGCGAGCCTTATACGAGGTCGTCAAATTGCAATGACAGATGAAAGTCCCGCGCAACGAGCGCAGAGACCTCGCCTCAATGCACTGGCTGGGCTCGGACAATTGGTGGCACGCACACTTCTGGCGCTGATGACATATGCTTTCCTACTCGCCGTACTCTTAGAACCACTCCCCGTGCATGCGACGACAGTTCTCCAGTACAGCGCGTTCTTCGTGATCAATACCGTCGCAGCGATGGCGAGCGGTTACATGGTGTCCGAGCGCCTTGCCAAACCCAGAGCCGTGCTGGGCGGCTGCGCATTTCTCGCCATCGTGGTTGGAGGCTTGGTGGTTTGGCACAGTTTTCATGGATATTCGGTCAGCACCACCGGAATGGCTCTCGATCTTGGATTTCTGGCGACGCTCATAGGGGGAGTAACAACCGGTATGTGGTGGCCCCTGCGGCCAAGATCTGAACGCGCAACTGAAGAATTCCGGGCTGATCCGGAAGCTTGAATTGTGCGAGGTCATGGGCGGCAATTCGGGTGCTTGATCCCCGCGCCCTCCCGCCCTAAGTCACAGGCGGCTCCTGGAGACCGGCATGACCTACGTCGTCAACGACGCCTGCATTAAGTGCAAGTACATGGACTGCATCGAGGTCTGCCCCGTGGACTGCTTCTACGAGGGCGAGAACATGTTGGTCATCCACCCCGACGAATGCATCGATTGCGGGGTTTGCGAGCCGGAGTGCCCGATCGACGCCATCAAGCCGGACACCGAACCGGGTTTGGAAAAGTGGCTGGAGGTCAACGCCGAGTACGCCAAGACCTGGCCCAACATCACCCGGAAGGGCACGCCTCCCGCAGATGCGAAGGAATTCGATGGCGTTCAGGGTAAATTTGAGAAGTACTTTAGTTCTAAACCCGGTTCCGGCACGTAGAAATATTCTAGGCCCTTGAACTGCGGAACCTATTTGAATCCGTCATAAATTCATCAGAAATCGATTCGTTTTGATGAAAATTTGCACGGTTCATCAAGAGCTTGGCCCTGTTTCCTCTTCCATTTCCCAAACACCTGTGTTATATAATTCTCACGTTGGCTGGCGGAGTCCGCGCGGCCAACAGCCCGGCGTTATTGCGGCGCGGTATCGGATCTAGTCCTGCGGAGGTTTTCGTAACCCATGGCGGCCAAGGCGCAGCTCCCGGTGGGGAACTGTGGACGTGGTTTCTGATGCCGTGAGTGGACGCAGGCACACGACTTATGGGGGGCCAACAAGCTTGGCCTGGAGAATTTAGGAAATGGCGACTGTGACAATGAAGAAGAAGCTTCCCGAGAAGGTTGTGGCCCCCGTCAAGGCGCCGGCGCCCTCGAAGAAGCACGAATTCCGCGCCGGTGATTTCGTGGTCTATCCCACGCACGGTGTCGGCCGCATTCAGAAGGTCGAGGAACAGGAAGTCGCGGGCCTCAAGCTCGAGCTGTTCGTGATCGCCTTCGAGAAGGACAAGATGATCCTTCGCGTGCCCACGCTGAAGGCCAAGCAGGTCGGCATGCGCAAGCTGTCGTCGCCCGATATCGTGACGACGGCGCTGAACACGCTCAAGGGCCGCGCCCGCATCAAGCGCACCATGTGGTCGCGCCGCGCGCAGGAATACGAAGCGAAGATCAACTCGGGCGACCTCGTGGCGATCGCCGAGGTCGTGCGCGACCTGCATCGTGCCTCCGGCCAGCCGGAGCAGTCGTACTCCGAGCGTCAGCTCTATGAAGCGGCCCTCGCCCGCATGGCCCGCGAAGTCGCCGCCATCGAGCGCACCGACGAACAGACGGCGGTGAAGCGCGTCGAAGGCATGCTGCTGAAGAAGGCGGCGTAAGCCAACGGATCAAGGTTTGCGGACGGCCGGCGGGAAACCGCCGGCCGTTTTGCTTTTCACACCCTCATTTCACACCATCCGCCGCGCGTTGAAGGCGCATCCGGCCAGGCATAGAGTTTCGTTGTTGCCGGGGACTGCCATGAAATCGCTCTGGCTCGCACTGCTGGCGTTCGGCGCCGCGACCGCGGCCCACGCGGACGCGCCCGTGCCTTCCCCCGCAGCTTCCGATGAAACCATCTGGTACGCGGTGATCGGTCACGACGGCGCGCAGATCGGCGGCGCGAACGAACGCATCACGATCGGCCCCGAGGGACGCGCCGTTGTCGCGTTTCAGGAGATGGACGCCTCCGACCCGCACAGTCCTACCATGCACCTGAGCTGGCGCACCGAGCGGCGGCAGGACGCCGCGGGGCGGATGGTGTTCATGAGTTCGGATGTACAGACCGGCAAGGCGGCGACGCATAGCGAGGCGCACATCGACGGCAACGTCGCGGCGATCACCCGCAGGACGCAGAGCGAAACACGGCATGCGACGGTCGCCCTGCCCGCCGGCGTGCGGTTCGATTCCGGCGATGATTTGCTCCCCGGCTGGAATCCGGCGCAGACGCCGAAACTGGAATTCGACAATTTCGATCTCGACGCCCAGAGCGTCGAGCACATCGTCATCGAGCCCCTGTCGAAGCTGGCGGTCGCGCCGGGCCAGATCGCTGCGGTGCGCAAGCATTACCAGAACGGCGCGCTGATCGCGGTGGTGCGCCTGATCGTCGACGCGAAGGGGCGGATCGTCGAATCCCGCCAACCGATGTTCGACACCACCCTCGCCATCCGCATGACCGACCGCGCGACGTCGATCGCGACCCATCCGCCGTACAGCATGCTGCCGACGCTGATGCGCAAGTCGCCCTATCGCATCGGCAGCGGGTCGCTGAACGCACACATCCGCTATCGCTTCGCCTTCAAGGACGGCATCGAGTTCGCCCTGCCCGCGACGGGCGAGCAATCGGTGACTGCCGAACCCGGTCACGCCAGCATCGACATCTGCGCCAATTGCGGCCCGGGCCTCGCCTCCGACCCCGCGAGCCTGGCAGCGGCAACCAAACCGAGCCCGTGGTTGCAGAGCGACAATCCGCGCATCAAGGCGCTGGTCGATCCCATCGCGCATCTCGACATCAGCGACACGGAAAAGATGGACCGGCTGCGCGTGCTGGCGCGCCGGGTTCTCGCGAAGGTGGATTTCGTCGGCTACTTCTCGGCGCTGGACGCGGTCAACCGCCGCGCGGGCGATTGCACCGAGGCGGCCGTGGTGCTCGCCGCGTTCGGACGCGCGGCGGGGATTCCGACGCGCGTCGCGAACGGGCTGGTGTACTCACAGGTCAAATACCACGGCGTCAGCAACGCCTTCCTGCCGCACAGTTGGGTGCTCGCCTATACGGACGGACGCTGGCGCAGTTTCGACGCCGCGCTCGACACGTTCGACAGCACCCACATCGCGGTGACCGTCGGCGACGGCGACGAGAAGTCGATGGCCGCCGCCGGTCAGCTGGCCAGCCTGCTCGAATGGCAGAGCATGGCCGAGGTCAGGAGTGCGGCGTCGAACTGATCTGCGCCGTCTCCGTCGTGCCGGTCGTCGACGAAGCCGTGTTGTCATAGACGACAGGCAGCGCCGGGATCGCAGCATCGGCGGGGTCCTGGCCGGTCTCCACGTGGGCCGGATCCTTGATGGCGCCGATGACGTAGATCACTTCCTTGGCATCGCCGGCGAAGGCCAGGGCCGGTACGGCGATGGCGGCGGCGGTCAATGCAACAAGCGTACGTTTCATGGATAGCGCTCCTTTCAGGATGCGTGTTGCTGCGGAGGGGTGGACGACGACGCGTCGTCCGTGTTTGCCGGTTCGTAGACCACCGGCAACGGGGGGATGGCGGCGTCAGCCGACGGGTCATAGTATTCGGCGTGCGCCGGATCGTTGATGCCGCCACCCATAATGACCATCACCTCGGTGGCATCACACGCGGCCGCCGCCGTCGGAGCGGCAATTGCCGCCGCAACCAGAGCTGCGGCAACTGCGGGCCGCGCAGCGAACCGGTACTGCACGCAGACCTTTCCGGTGCAGCCCTCCATGAAATCGACGCGTTCGCCATCGCTCATGTGGGTGAGATCGAAGACCTCCCGTTTGCACAGGCGGCAGACCTCGCCGTCCATGATCGCGGACAGGTCGCCCTTGTAGGGACAGGGGCTTTGGATTCTCGGGAAGATCGCCATGACGCCTCTCCTCACGAAAAGTTTACTATGACAGATTCTTGAAGCACCGGCCAGTATTGGCGCAAAATAATTGCGCATTTCACAGACACACAGATGTATTCCGTCTAATCGTCTGCTGAGTCAGCGTTTCTTGGTTTGCGCGGCTTCCTCGGCTTGCGTGGCTTGTGTTCAGCAGCGTCCGCGCGCGGCTTGCGTTCGCGGTGTGCGCGTACCGGCTTCGGCATCGCGTCGAGAAATTCGATCTCGCCGGGTGCGTGCAGGCCGATCATCGGACCGTTGTAGAACTCGAGCCAGCCGCGCACGCGCACGTGCTTGCCGGCGAGCGCTTTCCAGTCGACGCGCACGCGCCGGAACGCGGCCTTGTCCTCCGGCGCGATCGTGGCGGTGAAATCGCTCCGCCAATCGGCACCGAAATTCAGATACACGCGACCCTTCACCACCGCCGCGGTCACCACCGCGCCTTCGACGATCTGATAGGTGCCGGTGAAGCCAACGGCGGTTGGCGCGCGCACGACAAACGTGCCGTCGTTCCAATGCCCCGCACGGGCATCGCGCGCGCGCTTTTCGATCGCAAGCAATGCGGGCGCGCACGGCGCGCTCGCCAGATCCGGCGCCGCGCGCACCGTTCCGTCGGTCAGCAGCCGCGCCTGCACCCAGCCGCCGTCCGCGAACACCTGCGCCTTCAGCCGCCCATAGCGATCCGGCGTGCCGGCAGCGATGGTGACGGGCGCAACCAGCGCGGCTTGCAACGTCGCACGCGCGGCGTCCGCTTGTTCACGTGTGACGCGCTCGCCGCCCGAACCAGGCGCGAGCACACCGGCGAGGTCGATTTCGCTTCCGTCGCTCGCGAAGAACGTGTCGCCGTCGGCGATGCGCGCGACGGTGACAGGCTTCGTTCCCTCGCGCGGACACGTTGCCTCGGGTGCGCGTGGCGCGCGCGGTGCCTTCGACCGCGGCCGTGCGGCATCTGCCGCGCCGCACATCGCGAACGCCAGCACGACAACGATGACCGGTCTGATCCCCACCCCGCGAATGTCGCGGCTCGGCCTTCATTTCACAACGGTAATACGACGGATTTGGCGGTTTCCGCGGCCCTCGCCCTGCGCTAGGTTCGCAACAGGGGCAGAACGGAGCGGAACATGGGTCCATTGATCAGGCGCGCGGCCATTGCCGGCGCGGCGGCCATCGCATTTGCCGCCGCGGCGGACGCGCAGGTGTCCACCAATCCCAATATGGCCCCGGCTGGCCGCTACAAAGTGTCGGCGCCGCACACCCAGGTGGTGTTTGCGATCATGCACATGGGCCTGTCGCCCTATTACGGGCGCTGGAGCGGCATCGACGGCAAACTCGAATTCGATCCCGCGTCGCCGGAAAAGAGCACGGTCAGCGTCACCATCCCGATGAACACCGTGAACACGCCGAGCGACCGGCTGACCACCGAATTGTGCTCGGCGAGCACGTTCAATTGCGCGGCGAACCCGACCGCGACGTTCAAGTCCACATCGGTGCGCCGTACCGGCAACAACAGCGGCGACATCACCGGCGATCTGACGCTGGCCGGCGTCACCAAGCCGGTGACCATCCACGCCACATTCCACGGCGGCACCAAGCGCATGGACAGCGGCGCCTACATGCTGGGCTTCTCGGCGACCGCGTCGATCAAACGCAGCACCTTCGGCCTGACCAAGATGTCGTGGGCGGCATTCGTCGCCGATGACGTGAACCTGCTGATCGAAGCCGAATTCGCCGAAGACAAGGAATAGGAGTTTTGATGCGCAGGACGATTTGCACCGCGCTTGCGGCCGCGACGGTCGCTTTCGGCATGACCGGCGTCGCCTTTGGCGAAATGGCGATCCCGCCCGCGACCAACGATCCCGGCAAGGTTCCGAGCGGCCAGTACAAGCTGAACACCGAGCATTCGCAGGTCATCTTCTCGGTGCTGCATCTCGGCGTCAGCCCCTATTACGGCCGCATCCTCAAGCCGACGGGCATGCTCGATCTCGACGCCGCCAAGCCAGAGAACAGCAAGATCTCGGTCGACATCGACATGTCGACGGTGACCACCACCGTCGGCGTGCTCGACAACGACATCAAGGGCGACAAGGGATTCAATGTCGCGCAGTTTCCGAAAGCGACATTTCAATCGACCGCCGTGCGCCGCACCGGACCGAAGTCCGCCGACGTCACCGGCAACCTTAGCTTCCGCGGCGTCACCAAGCCGGTCACGCTGCACGTAAGCTTCGTCGGCGGCATGCAGATGCCGTGGGCGAACAATGCGTGGGAAATTGGCTTCTCCGTCGTCGGCTCGTTTAAGCGCAGCGATTTCAGCATGGGTGGCTGGAATTCGATTTCCGACGAGGTGCAGCTGATGATCGAAGGCGAATTCGGACAGAACCAATAATGGCGCTGCGCAATTCACTTCTCCGGTACGGCGTTGTGGCCATGACCTTTCACTGGGTCATCGCCGCGCTCATCCTGTTCAACATCTGGTTCGGGTTTTACGTGCACGACATGGCGGACGACGATCCGGACCATTTCGCCTATGTACAGATTCATAAATCCATCGGACTGACCGTTCTGACGCTCGCGTTTCTGCGGTTGATCTGGCGGCTGTTCGATCCGCCGCCGCCGCTGCCCACGACGATGCCGAAATGGGAGATGTGGGGGGCAAAGCTGTCGCATTGGCTGTTGTACGGCCTGATGTTCGCCATTCCGCTGATTGGGTGGGCGATGGTGTCGGCGTCGCGGCTGGGCGTCCCGACCATGTGGTTCGGGTTGTTCCAGTGGCCGCATCTGCCGTTCCTGCCCGACCTGCCCGCCGCCGAGAAGGCGGCGCTGCGCCCGCAATTGTTCTCGGCGCACAGTATTCTGGCGAACGTGATGATTTACGTGTTCGCCGTGCATGCATTGGCGGGGCTGAAGCACCATTTCGTCGACAAGGACAGCGTGCTGAAGCGCATGCTGCCCGGGACCAAGGTGGAACCTAAGGTGGAACCATGAAACGCTTAGCGATCGCCTTCGCCGTTTTGCTTGCGCTGACCGCGGGCGCGAACGCCGCCAACTGGATGGTCGACTACGGCAAGTCCAAGCTGTGGTTCGAAGGCAAGTGGAGCGGCGAAGCGTTTTCCGCCGCGTTCCAGAAATGGGCCGCGGTGATCGCATTCGATCCGGCCAATTTGCCGGCATCGAAGGCGACGATCACCGTCGACCTCGGCAGCGTGAAGGGCGACGATGACGAGTTGACCAGCGGCATGAAGGGTCCGATGGGCTTCGCCGTCAGCCAGTTCCCGCAGGCGACGTTCACGACGACATCGATCGCGTCGAAAGGCGGCAACAATTATGTCGCCGCCGGCAATCTGGTGATCCACGGCATCGCGAAGGCGATCCAGCTGCCGTTCGCCGTGACCATCACCGGCAACAGCGCGCACGCCACCGGCACACTCACGGTGATGCGCACCGACTTCAAGGTCGGCGTCGGTTCGAGCATGGGCGTGGACTGGGGCGCGGAAACTCCGGTCGCCCACGCGATCCAGATCAGGTTTGATCTGACGGCAACGAAACAATAATTGGCGATCAGAGAAGCCACGCCTGACACCATCGCCGAAGCCGGCGCGATGTTGCGCGCGGGCGATCTCGTCGTGCTGCCGACAGAGACCGTGTACGGCCTTGGCGCCAACGCGTGCGACGAACGCGCGGTGGCGAAGATTTTCGCGGCCAAGGAGCGGCCGCGGTTCAATCCCATCATCGTGCATGTGCTGGATGTGGCGCAGGCCGAAAGGTTGGTGTCGTTCCATGCGCCCGCGCGCCGGTTGGCCGAGAAATTCTGGCCGGGTGGATTGACGTTGGTGCTGCCGCGCCGCGAGCAATCGCCGGTGGCGTTGCTGGTGTCCGCCGGTCTCGACACCGTCGCCGTGCGCGCGCCGGCGCATCCGGTTGCGCGCGCGATCATCGCCGCGGCGGGCGTTCCCGTTGCGGCACCGAGCGCCAACCGCTCGGGCCGGATCAGCCCGACCACCGCGCAGGCCGCCGCCGAGGAAATGGGTGACGCGGTTGGACTGATTGTCGATGGCGGCGCGTGCCCCATCGGATTGGAATCCACCGTGATCGGCTTTCGCGGCGACAAGGCCGTGTTGCTGCGCGCCGGCGCGGTCGCGCGCGAGGACATCGAAGCCGTGATTGGCACGTTGGAGAGACCGTCCGGCGGTGTCGAGGCGCCGGGCATGCTGGCCAGTCACTATGCGCCGCGCGCGCGGCTGCGCCTGAACGTGACGGACGCGCGCCTCGGCGAGGTGCTGCTGGCCTTCGGGCCGGACGCACCGGCGGGCGCAACCAACCTCAGCAGCAACGGCGATCTGGCCGAAGCCGCCGCCAATCTGTTTGCCATGCTGCGCGCGCTGGACAAATCCGGCGCGCAAACCATCGCGGTGATGGCCGTGCCAAACCGCGGCCTCGGCGAGGCGATCAACGACCGCCTTGCGCGCGCCGCCGCGCCGCGCGACTAAGGCGGATGGTTGCCGCCGACATTCTCGCGCGCCTGAAAGACGCCGCCGGTTCCAGTGGCTGGACAGAAGACGCGCACGAGATCGCGCCGCACATGAACGAATGGCGCGGGCGCTGGCGCGGGCACACAAAGCTGTTGCTCAAACCGGCGACGACCGAACAGGTGTCGCGCATCCTCGCCATCTGCAACGAAACCAAGACGCCGATCGTGCCGCAGGGCGGCAACACCGGTCTGGTCGGCGGACAGATCCCGACGCAGGGTGAAATCCTGCTGTCGCTCGCGCGCATGAATCGCATCCGCGCCGTCGACGTGCAGGATGACGTGATCGTCGCCGAAGCCGGTGTCGTGCTGGCCACGGTGCAAAAAGCGGCCGACCACGTAAACCGGCTGTTCCCGCTCAGCCTCGCCGCCGAAGGCTCGTGTACCATCGGCGGCAACGTTTCCACCAACGCGGGCGGCGTGAACGTGCTGCATTACGGCACGATGCGCGATCTGGTGCTGGGGCTCGAGGTCGTGCTGGCCGACGGTCGCGTGCTCGATCTGCTGCGGCCGCTGCGCAAGGACAACACCGGCTACGATCTGAAACAGATGTTCATCGGCGCGGAGGGCACGCTGGGTGTGGTCACGGCGGCGGCGTTGCGCCTGTTTCCGAAGCCGCATTCGCATACCGGGACGCTTATTGCGCTCGCGGGTGTCGCGCGCGCGGTCGATCTCCTGAACCGACTTCAGGCCGCGACCGGCAATCTAGTGACCGCATTCGAATTGATGCCGCGCATCGGCATCGATCTGGTGCTGAAGCACATTCCCGATGTCGCCGATCCCCTGCCCCGGCACAAAGGCTGGTCGGTGCTGGTGGAAACGTCGAACCCACGCGCCTTCGATGCGCGCGAGGTGTTGCAGGAGGCATTGCTGGCCGCGACATCGGACGGCCTAGTCGCCGATGCAGTCATCGCCAAGAACGAACGCGAACGCGCGAATCTTTGGCGTTTGCGGGAATCGTTTTCCGAAGCGCAGAAACTGGAAGGCGCGTCGCTGAAGCACGACATTTCGGTGCCCGTGTCGCGCATTGCCGAATTCATCGCGACCGTCGCGCCGCTGGTCGAACGTGCCCTGCCCGGCGCGCGGTCCGTCGTGTTCGGTCATGCCGGCGACGGCAATCTGCATTTCAATATCAGCGCGCCGGTGGGCGGCGATGCCGCGCTCGTCGCCGCGCGCGATACCATCGAGGACATCGTGCACGACGCCGCCAACCGTTTCGGCGGTTCGATCAGCGCCGAACATGGTTTGGGCCTCGCCAAGAACGCGCAAATCGCGCGTTACAAGAGCGAGGAAGAAATCGATGCCATGCGGGCGCTGAAGCGCGCGTTCGATCCCAACAACATCGTCAACCCCGGCAAGGTCCTGCCACCCGAGGAAAACAGATGACCCGCGCCTACGACGCGGTGATCGTGGGCGGCGGACCGGCGGGTTCGTCGGCGGCGCGCACGCTGGCGGCGCGTGGGCATCGCGTCTGTGTCATCGACAAGAGCCCATTCCCGCGCGACAAACTGTGCGGCGGGCTGGTGACGCTGCGCTCCAAAAAACTGTTCGAGACGATCTTCGAACGCAGCTGGGACGACAGCTTGTTCATCGAGAGGAACGGCGTCACCTTCTACGACCACACCACGCGCATCGGCGCCATCGAGAATTATTCGCGCCTGTTCCTGACCATGCGCTTCGATTTCGACGCGCACCTTCTCGGCCATGCGAAAACCGCCGGCGCTGAGGCGATCCTCGGCACGCGCATCGACGACATCGACACGGCGAAATGCGAAATCGTCCTGCCGGACGGCGAACGCATTTCCTATCGCTATCTCATCGGTTGCGACGGCGTGAATTCGTCGGTGGCGCGCGCGCTATACGGGCGGCCGTTCGATCCCGCCTATGTCGGCTTCGCACTGGAATGCGAGGTGCCGTACGACCGCGTGAAGGGCGACGTGCCCCTGCCCGAGGTATCGTTCGGCACGGCGCGCTGGGGCTACGGCTGGGTGTTCCCGAAGAAGAAGACGCTGACCGTCGGCATCGGCGGTTTCCACCGCAGCAATCCCGATATGAAGGGCGAGCTGGACCGTTATATGAAAGGTCGCGGCGTTGACGCCAGCGGCATCAAGATCAAGGGCCACTTCATTCCGTTCGGCGCGTTCCACAAACCGCCGGGGCGCGGCAACGTTCTGCTTTGCGGCGACGCGGCCGGGTTCGTGGATTCGCTGTCGGGCGAAGGTATCGGCTACGCGATGCAGAGCGGACATGCCGCCGCCTGCGCCGTATCCGACGCGCTGAAGGCGAACGCACCGGCCGACGCGCTGACCGCCTACACCAAAGACGTCGCCCCGATCACGCGCGCGATCCGGCAATCCAACATCGCGCGCTGCTTCGTGTACGCGAAGCGGATGGAACCGATTTTCGTCTCGTCGATCCCCGGCGCCATCCACTTGCAGAAGCGGTTTCTCGATATCCTCGCCGGCGAAAAAGACTATGACGAAGTGCCGCTCCTCCTGGCCCGGCACTTCATCAAGGGTCTCGCCAACAGGATGTTCGGCCGGCGCGCGGCCGCCTAAAAAAACTCCTCCCCCTCTGGGGGAGGTGTCCGCCGAAGGCGGACGGAGGGGGCACATGCCGTGTCGCCCACTCCGCCTCATTCGCTTCGCTCATTCGGCACCTCCCCCAAGGGGGGAGGAGTTCGTTCAATTCCTTATTTGATCGCCAGCAGTTCCATTTCGAACACCAGCACCTGGTTCGGCGGAATGGGTCCGCCGGGCGTGCCGCGTTCGCCATAGGCGAGATCCGACGGGATCACCAATTCCCAGCGGTCGCCCTCTTTCATAATCGACAGCGCTTCGACCCAGCCCTTGATCAGGCGGCCGGCGGGAAACTCGGCGGGCGAACCGGGCTGCGTCTGGTCGAACACCGTGCCGTCGATCAGCTGGCCCTTGTAGGTCACCTGCACCGTATCGGTGAGTTTCGGCGTGCGGCCCGAGCCCGCCTTGAGCACGCGATATTGCAAACCGGAGGGCCGCACCACGACGCCCTGCTTGGCGCGGTTGGCCGCAAGGAACGCGGCATTCGCCGCCGGCGACAGATCGCCGGCGATGGCCGGCGCGGCGACGGCCGCACCCACGAGCGCGGCCAGCGCCGCAAACATCAGAAAACGCATGAAGACCCTCACGCTGTTGGCGCCCGGTCCGGGCGCGGTGGCAATGATGAGGGCTACTGAACCGTCACCCTGCCCATGTCAATCATGCTCACCGGTGTGCACTGCTACAGTTTGAATTGTGGCAACGCGACATGGACGCCATAGTTCGCCGCCACGATAAGCCCTACCCTGATCACCACGGCCAGCAATATGGCAATCCCGATCCAATAAGCCCAAGGGTTGTCTTGGCGCGTAATCGGCCATCCGTCCGTGGAATCGTCGCCAAAACCGAAATCGAATTTGCCTCTAAAAACGGCGACGACAAGAATGACCAGCATCACCGTTGCAACGAATATGGCCACCATGACATTGGCTCCAGCGCCATGTTCAGGTTATTCAGTATGCCCAAGAGCCCGACAGGTGCGAAGCGGCCGGCCGATGTGATTGGCAACGCGGTCTATGTGCCGCCCTCAAACTGAAACAGTGCCGAGCAGAGACATGCGCATGACAAAGAGGCGCAGACAATGCCGTCAGTAACGGCCAAGCCGGCAGGGCCGATCGTCGGCGTTGGCGCCGTCATCGTCAACGATTCCGGCGAGGTCGTGCTGATCCGGCGCGGCAAGCCGCCGTTGCATCAGGAATGGAGCATCCCCGGCGGCAAGGTGGAACACGGCGAAACGTTGCAGTTGGCGCTGATCCGCGAGGTGCAGGAAGAAACCGGACTCGTCGTCGTGATCGACGGATTGATCGATGTCGTCGACGGCATCATCCACGACGCGAACGGCGAGATCGGGCACCACTATGTGCTGATCGATTATCTGGCGCACGTTGCCGGCGGTACGTTGCGCGCGGGCAGCGATGCGGCGCACGCCGAATGGGTGGCGTACGACCGTCTGCATGAATATCCGATGTGGAGCGAGACGCGCCGCATTATCGCGGCGGCGGTGACGTCGCGCGGATAGAGCTCTGTCACGCGAACACTCGCGCGGACCGTCGGTGGATTTCGCGGGGTACGATCGGCGGACGTGAGGAGCGGGTCAGTAGGCTGACCCGCTCCTCACTTTCTACAAATCGCTGTTCGACTTGGTGCCTTTAATGGTGACCGCGCCGGCAGGCACCGGGACACCCGGTGGCAACGTGCAAATCTTCCCCTCTTTCGGATCGGTGGAAACCGTGCCCTTCAGGTCCGTACAGGACTTATCTGGATGGCTGGCGTCGACGCGGAAGGTGTTCGACTTGCTGACGTTGAGTGTGGTCGCCGCAGTTGCCGTCACGGCCAATGCCGCTAGCGCGACAAACGACGCGCACACTATGGATAAGGGTTTCATGTTGGACTCCCCCAAATAGGCCCCTGCACCCGCGATCCTACACCCACGCCCCAGACCGCGACAGGTGCGAAGGTCACAACGCCCGCTATTGCGGGCACGTGCGATCCTTGACGTAGGTAATGCCCCATGGGCCCTCGCCGTTGATCTGAACCACGGTCTCCTCGTTGGCGAACGCGTAGTGGACGGTGCCGACCTCGAGCGCGGCGAAACTGCCGGCCGGAAGACTGCGCGCGGTGGTTCGGTCACCGCCCGGTCCGATGCCCAGGTTCAGCGCGCCGGACAACACGGTGACGATTTCGGGTTTCGGGTGCGTGTGCGGCGGAATGCAATAGCCCTTCGGCATCTTGAGACGCATCACGAAGGCGCCGGCCTTGGACGGATCGCCATAGAGCACGGCCGCCATTCCACCCATCGGCAAAGAATCCGGGCCCGCCTTCCAGGCGATGTCGGCGTTGTTGATGAAGACGTGCTTGTCGTGTTCGGTCTCGGCAGCGCTGGCCGTCAAAGCCACCGTTGCGCCCAACAGAATGATTGCGAATCCCGATTTCATTCCAGCCTCCGTTTGCGCCCTCAATCCGGTGATATTCTAGTACCCGCTCGGTTGTTGGTCCGTCTGCGGTTGCGGCGTCGGCTTCCGGCACACGGGATTGCCTGCCGCATCCTTGGTGACCGTCCCGCCGCCATCGGTGCAGGCCTTCACAGCTTTGGGATCGTTCGGATCAATCCGGAGGTCGGAGTTCGATTTGCTGCTGTTGACGCTAGTCGCCGCAGTTGCCGTCACGGTCAATGCCGCCAGCGCCAAGAATGACGCGCACACGATGGATAAGGGTTTCATCTTGGTCTCCCCGAAATGGGCCCCTGCACGCGCGATCCTACACCCCCACCCCAGACCGCGACAGGTGCGAACTCCACCCTAGACAAGCGTGAGATGGCGACGACGACCCGGTACGAATTCGTACATGTGCGAATGCAACGAGCGCTTGCGGCGTGGCAGCGCTGATGTAGGCTCCGCTACCCGTCAAGCCAACGGTATCGGAGGCTAGCATGGCAACCATTCTCGGCACGGCGGCCGACGACACCCTGACCAGCAGTTCGCGGCCGTTCGACACCACGCCGGACGTGATGATCGGCGGCGCGGGAAGCGACACCTACGTGGTCCCACAGGTCGGACGCTTTCCGATCTATTCGGAGCCGATTATCTGGGTGCTGTTTCAGGGCGACGTCGATATCCACGAAGCCCCGGCGGCCGGCGACATCGACACGCTCGACCTACGGGATTCGTTCATGACCCTGTTCACGTCGATCCAGTTCGACGGGACAGACCTGTACATGACCGGTTGGGCGGGCGCGGCGCAGGAGGTGCGGGTGTTCGACAATTACGGCGTCGACGCCGACGGCAACCTGCTGGCCGGCATCGATCGCGTGGTGCTGTACGACTACGACACCGGGGGCGACGTTGAGTTGGACCTGACCGTGGCCAACCCGTTCCTCAGCTTTGTCCGCAACGGAACGAACGCGGCGGACACGTTGGCCGGCGACGACGCGGCCAATGTGATCGACGGCCGCGATGGCGACGACGCGCTGAACGGCGGCGCGGGGGCGGACTTCATCGCCGGCGGGCTCGGCCGAGACCGGGTCAAGGGCGGGGCCGACGCCGACAGGCTGTTCGGTGGCGCCGGCACGGACAATCTGTTCGGCGGCGATGGCGACGACCAACTCTCCGGCATGGGCGGCCGCGACCGGCTGACCGGCGGGGGCGGTGCGGACCGGTTCGTGTTCGATCACAGCGGCCGTGGCGCTGACGTGATCAAGGATTTCGGCGCCGCAGGCGGTGACCAGATCGACCTGTCGGGGCTGGTGTTGTCCTTCGACCCCGCGGCCGGCGCCCTGGCCGATTTCGTGTGGCTGACGGCGGCCGCGCACGGGAGCTGGCTGGAGGTGGACGCGAACGGCGCCAACGGTGGAGCACACTTCGTGCGGGTGGCGCTGCTGTCGGGCGTGACCGGATCGGTAGACGCGCAGGCGCTGTACGACGATGGGGCGCTGTTGGTGGGTTGATCTCGCAGTTTACGAAATCGCCGGTTCGGGAAAGCCGGCGGTCAGACCTTCGTCACCGCAGCGCGCCTCGCGGGCGAAGGCGCGGCGCGCGATCTCGTCTTCGCAAATGCGCATCATCTCGGTCACGTCTTCAACGCTGTTGATGATCCAGCGGACGTAGCCGTCGTCACCCAGGACCGGCGAGTTCCACACGCTCCAATACCGCTCTTCGAACCCACCACCGTTTTCCAGGGTACGCTGAATGCCGTATTTCTGAACCGGCAATTTGTGAGGGCGGCGGTGTTCGAGTACCGACAGGAATGACGCGCGCACAACCGAAACGCCGTCGGCGCCGCGGTCGTTGGGATCGTCCGGAAACACGTCGAAGACATGCCGGCCGACGATCTCTTCGCGGACCGTCATCGTAACGGTGCAGTACGCGTCGCTGGCCGCGACAATGAAGAGGCCGGGATCGAGCACCAGATAAAGCGCGGGAGCCTTTTCGAACAGCACGCGAAAATCAGGCCGCGAAAGCGCGGCATCGCGCGTCGCCACAATATCCAAGAACCTCTCGGTAGCAAACCGCGCCATCGCTGTCTCCGGTTGGTGACATGATAGGCGAGCGCAATGAATGACCGGTAAAAAGCGGCGCAGGCGAAAGAACACCGTTGCGCCACGCGGTCCGGCCGTTTTCCCCGGTCTAAGGATCACCCATATCTATTCTGTAGCTTTGATGATCTCAACTAGCCAAGTTTTGCGACAACGCTGGCGACCCCGGCAGGATTCGTGGCACGACGCATCGTAGGGCGGAGGCAAGGACTATACTTTGAGTGATGACTCTACGAGCGCAGAACAGCAGCCAGAAAAGCGCGCACCATTTCACAAACGCGCGTGGCGGTGGCTGGTCGACAAAATCGAGCGCCGCCGGAATGAGAAGCGCGCCAAGCGCGAGGCAGAACAACCTCAAGAGCGCCTTGCCAGAAGAACCTTAGTCGCCACTTGGTTTATCGCCTTCGCTGGTGCGGCCACAGCGTTCGCGGCTTTCCTGCAATGGCAAACCTTCGAAAGCACGGACAGAGTATTGCACGCGCAACAGCGTGCCATCGTATATCTTGGCGCCGTCGGGTACCGATTGGACACGCGTAGTTTGGAGCCGCCCTGCTGCATCTGGAATCTTCCGTCCGCTCAACAGACCGAACAGGTCGTCCAATTCAGTTTTGCCTTTGGGAACAGCGGCAACTCGGACACAAAACGCCTCGTCGTCTCCACCCAATGCGTCCGCAAGGGGCCACCGGCGCAACCGGAAGAGCCTTTCTCCCTGTTCAAGTGGGACGACAACGAAGCTAGACCCCTGACGATTGCGCCCAAGCAGACGGTGATAGTCCGGGGCGGCGCAGGTTGTACGTTGACTCAAGACGAGGTGTTCGATTTTCGGATGGGTATTGTCCACTTGTACGTCGTGGGCGAGGCCCGTTACGGCGACCGCTTCGATGAAGGTCGCCCTTTCGTCACGCAGTTCGCCTTCGAAATGAGCGTGCTGGCGGGGGAGGATGACTTGAGTAAATTCAGCGCATCTGGCCTCGCCGTGGGGCGGCACAACTGCACCGATGACGACTGCGAATCCCAATAGCAGCGCGCCCGCCATGATTCGGTTGGGGAGCAGCTCAGGGCAGTAAGTCATTGATATTGCTAGGATGAATAGGACTACTAGCGCCACGTATGAAAAAAGGCATATTTTTCTCTTGACGCCAAGGTATCGCCTTCCTACATTCCGATCTTCAACGCAGCCGGCTCGGACCGGCGGAAAGGAAGCAGCGATGGACGCCGCGGGTGAACGTGGCGGATTGGACGGAAGACGCGGCGATACAGGACCATGCGAACGTCAGCGCGCAGCCGGGGTCAGAGGACCGGCACCTGGGTCCGAGGATGGTGGGAGCCTCCGCGCGAATGCGGGGCGGCCGGCGCATAAGGCCTGCGGGTTGCCACCCTCGGGCGCTGCGGCCGGTTCGGCGGTTCGGTTTCCGCCAACAATGTCCGTGTACGGAGGAATGACCCTCCCCCGTGCCGGCGATGTTGCGTATTCAGGGCACCGCAACCGGAACGATGATTGCCAAGAACTTCCCTCTCCCCCTCAGGGGGAGAGGGACCGAGGGGGAAAG
>JADMIO011283427.1_pt1 | contig 29437 bp, 18 predicted proteins | sample 8958161 | NCBI WGS metagenome assembly JADMIO01 (sample SAMN16585339, study PRJNA669376) | soil metagenome | isolation source: Crop rotation soil | place: USA: Cullars Rotation, Alabama | collected 2011 | reverse complement strand
GCGACAACTTGTCCACGTGGAATTCTAAGCTTAGGATCCCAATGTGCTGGAAAGCCAGGTCGTGGGCGCAGACCTGGGCGTCAAAGCATCGGGCGGCGTTAAGGGTTTGGACGACGCCCGCGCTATGGTCGAGGCCGGGGCCACGCGCATAGGCGCAAGCGTCGGCGTCAAGATAGCGCAGGAGGCGGCAGGCGCACGACCGGCAGCCACAGCGAGTGCGAGCGCATACTGAAGAAGACAAAAGTAAAAAGGCAAAAGGTAAAAGTGAAGCGGAAGAGCATACAGCCTCTTTCTCTTAACTTTTACCTTTTTACTCTGGCCCTGAAAAGGCGTCCGGCGATTGGCTTCGCAGGCGGTCTGCGGGGTGAGAGCAAAGTGTGTAGCTCGTCAAGATTCCGGTTTGAAGGATTCGGAAGAGAACGGGCGCTCCCTTTGCCGCCTCTTCAAGCCCCCTTTCATACCGGCTCAAGCTTCCTACACAAGATGCTCCCTTTCCACCTTGACCGCTCGCGGCCAATCGCCGGACGATGAAGAGCAAGGATGAAAGATATTGATTCACGTGCCTATTGATTCAAATGAATCAAGCTCTTTCCTTGCCCTTCAAAATCGGTATCCGATTCCGGCGCTGAACTGAAAGTTGGGCGAGGTGTCGCCGGGGATAGTTATGGGCGCGACGATTACCGTTCCGCCCGGACCCGCCGCAAAGCCCTGGAATGTCGTCTGGCCCACGCGCATGATAGTGACTCCGGCGTCAAAGCGCGTGACGATGCGGCGCGAAGGATAGAACTCAAGGACGCCGCCCAGATCAAACGCCGGGTGCGTCAAGCGGCGCGGGCGAAACTCCGATTCGGGAAAGACGCTGCCCGCAGGCGCAGGCCCCGTGATGACCACGTCGCCGAAGCCGCGCGTCGCGCTTATGAAGCCCGGTCGGGCTTTGCCGAAGATGCCGAAGTTCTTGAATCTCTTCCCGGCCTTCACGCCGAATAAGCCTTCAGTCACGCGCCCGTTGTTACGCCTATCGGAAATGATGCCGTTGTCGTTCGGAAAATAGTTTGTCTCGGCTTCGAGCGCAAAGTTGTCGTTGAAGTTGAAAGTGAATCTGGCACCCAGGCCCGGCTGCGTGTGGTCGGGCGAGAAGGTGATGGAAGAGAACTGAGCGCCTACCTCGAAACGCGTGGCCCTGGACTTTTCAGGCTCGCCCTGCGCGTGTCCATCCTGTTGATAGAAACAGATGTATGAAATGATGAGTGCGATTAACAACAGGGACTTTTTCATTAACTCTCCTTTGACGAGAAGTTGTTTTCTCGCCGTAAACCTATTTTCGAGAGCGCGACGCGAGCAGGCACACTTCGACTATTAACCCCTGGCCTTGCGCGCGAAAGAGTAAGTGCTCTCTCTTCCTGCGTGCGCCGCCGGAGAAGTGCGCTTCCTCAAACTCTCTACAGTGCGGGAGCGTTCTTAACTAACGTGTTGCTATCGAAACAGTGATAGTGCTCTATCCAGTATAGACCTCTTCATGGGCTGCGGCTCCAGCCTGGCGTAGCCTTCGGGCAATTCGAAGAGCGACTGGTCAAGCTCGATTCTGGTTATCTCAGTCACCTCTCGATTGGTCTCCATAAAGGTGCGCCCGTCGTTGCTGTAGGCGCGTATGCTGAGCCTGACGGGAAAGCCGAAGCGTGCTGTCCCTATCTGCTTGCGCTCAAACTTATAGTTGCGCTTCTCGTAAAACTTGGCGCAACTGTTGTAGCAGCCAGGAACTAGAAAGCCTACGTTCAGATAGCCTGAGATGTCCGAAGAGCATTCCGTGCCGTAGAGCAGGTCTATGTACCAGCCGTCCGTCTCCTGCCTGAGCTTTGTCTGCTCACAAGCCTGCGGGCTGGCGTCCGACACCGTTATGGTCTTGATGTGACGCGCCGTGAAGCCGAACATCTCGCGGCGCTCGCCCGTGTCAACGACCGTCACCGTCTCGGTCCACAGGCCCTTATATTTTTCAGGTTGGCTCGCCCTGGTTTTCACAGCCTGCTTCTGATAGTACTCGGCCCATGCCTCTTCCAGACTCGTGTACGGCGCGTCGAAGTAACGCCGGTTGACGTTATCGACCCACACCAGGCGCTTTAAATCGCATTGGTAGATGTATGCGGAGTCGTACGTCTTGCCGTCCTTGCCCGCGAGCTTCAGTTCTTCGCGCTGGCGAACGCCTTTGAAGTAGGTCGTGTGCTCGAAAGTGCTGCCGCCCGTCTGGCTGTAGCGCGTCACCACGCGCAGGTCTGCCAGTGCGACGCGCGCGACAGACAAGATGACGACCGTCGCAATCAGTGACCTCTTCATCTCTCTTCTCATAGCTTCTCCCTAAAGACTGCAAGCGCACCACGAGCCACAAGGTCAATAGACCGGGGCTAGTGCATCAGTACTATTTCGGCCAGAGATTTTCTATGCGGTCGGCTGCGCCGACTTCTACGCGAGCGCGCGGCAACGGAATCTTCTCACCCTTGGTGCGCGTCGGCGTCACGGCCATTTCGCGGCTGGAGGGCTGAACGCGCGTCCTGCCGGAGGCGTCCAGGTTGGTCAGCAGCACGCTCTGCACGGATGAAATCAGAACCGTGGGCGGTTCCTGGTTCTTCTCAGCGGGCTGGTCCGGCACGTAGAAGACCGACGGCGAGTAGCGCGTGTCGCGCAGCACCCACAGATTCCAGTTGCCGCCGGAGCCTACGATGGGCTCGCTCGACACCCACTCGTAAACGTCATCGCCGAGGTTGAAGCTTATCTTGTTATCCTCTATGCGCCCTATCTTCTCGAAGTCGTAGCCCTCGCGCGGCGTGAGCGAAAAGATGAAGCGTCCTTTGTCAGGAACGTAGAACCAGATGAGCGCGCCCGTAAAGCCCTGAGACGGTCGGCCACCGCCTACGCGCCGCCCGTTGAGAAAGAGCTTGTAGTCCTTGAAGGCCATCTCCACGCTGTCGAGCGTAAAGTCGCGCGCGCGCGGAGTGCGAGGCGCTTCCCACAGGCGCGACTGGTCGAATGATGCCTTGACCACGTCCACAATCTTCACGCCCGTTTGCGGGTTAATCAAAAGGTCCAGGGCAAAGCCGTCGCCGTCGTCAAGAATCTGCGCCTCCGTCGAGCGCGGCAGCGTGGAAGTGTTAAGCTGAAGTCCGCCTCCGGCACGACCCGTGCGCGTGGGCTGACGCGCTCTCATACGCTTCTCGAACTCAGGGTCCAGTGGGCGTACGGAAACTTTGAACTGCCGCGAATTGACCAGAGGCTCTATCACCAGGTCGTAGCCGAAAATCAGAACGCCGCTCGTGTCCACCAGCACGCGATGAACCACGTGATTTTCATCCACCAGGACTTGCGGCTTGACGACCGATTGCAGGTCAAGCTCGGATGAGGTCGATGCGTTCTGAGTTTCCGGCGAGACGGCCTCGGTCTTGAAAGCTACGTAACCTGCGTTTTCAAGCGGCACGACCATTTGCTGCACGCTCTTCCCCTCCTGCGCCGACGCCGCGAGCGCGGAAAGTAGAGAGAGCGCGATGATGAAAGGGAGAAAGGCTTTACTTCTCATCCTTGAAGCTTCCCTTGATGACGGTCATGTTCACGTCGCTCGGAGGCAGAAAACCGTTCAGGGTCGAGCGCGCAGGATTCGTCTCCTTAGAGTTTTTAGCCGTTATGTCCTCAAGATTCTGAACAGAAGGCGCAGCCTGATTCACAGCGCGCAGCCGCTTTTGTACATAGACCGTGCGGGTCACAATCTTCTCTTCGACCACGCGCTTCTCCACCGGAACTTCGACCACTCGCACCTGCTCAGCCGCCGCAGTCGGTTCATTAGTCCCTGTCTCTAGCTTCGGCTGAGAGAGAAAGGAGCGCATGGCAAGCAGCGAGGTCGCCGCCAGTAGAATCGCTGCGGCGGCGGCTACGGGGACGGGGACGCGGAAAGAGGATTGAAACGCCCTGCGCCAGAAGGGAATCACGACCGCGTCGGCGCGCGCAGCCTCGTCGAGCCTCGCTTCAAGCTTAGAGTGATACTCCGTCCAGAACTCTTCTCCGGGGGTAAGCGCGTAGGCCGCTTCGTCAAAGCTCGTGAGCGCTTCGCACATAGAGCTATATTCTTCGCGGCAGACCCTGCATCCTTCGGTCTCTTCCAGAACCTGAAGCTCGCGCTCCGCGTCCACCTCGTTGAAAACGAGATCGACCATCTCTTCTTTCATCTTGCGGCAATCGTGCATGGCTTTGTAAAACTCCGAGTTCCTATTTTCCGCCCGCGGCAAACCTTATAAATCTCCTCGGTTCGCAGTTGAGACCCAGATGCTGGCGCAGCTTTTGAACGGTGCGAAACAGCGACTTCTTGACGGTGCCTGTCGAACAGCCAAGGATGGCAGAGATTTCCTCGTAGGTCATACCCTCGTTGTGCTTGAGTACGAAGATAAGGCGCTGCTGCGCCGTTAGCTCCGAGAGCGCTTCTGAAACTCGCTCGACCATCATCTTGGTGTGGATGTCGTCCTCCAGGTTGCGTCCCCTGGTGAGCCTCAGCGAATCCTCGTAATCAACGGCCTCAATCTCAACCAGCCGAATGGCGTGGGCTTCCGTGCCCGCGTGGCGCGACGAGGCGCGCCTGTAGTTGAGAAAGGTGTTGACGGTTATCTGGCGCAGCCAGGTGTAGAAGCTGGATTCGCCGCGAAAGCTTTCAAGGTGGCGGTAAACTTTCAGCCAGACCTCCTGCGAGAGGTCTTCGGCGTCCGACGCGTCGCGTACGTAGTAGAGCGCAAGCTGGTAGACACGCCGCTCGAACCTGCGTGCCAGGCTGGTAAAAGCTTCGCGGTCGCCGCGCCGTGCTCTGTCTATGAGGTCGCTCTCGCCGTCAATCACCGGGCAGTAGCCTTTCGCTTCAGGTCAGGTCAACACCATAGACACAGGGACGCGCCGTTGGGTTGGCGTAAAGTTTCAGAACAATTCAGAACCCAGATGTTCTGAATAACCAGCCGGGCCATCATCTTAAAGCTAAATACGGGGTAAAGTCACCGGGGGCGCTCCTCTGCGCTCAGGCTCTTTGTGATTTCCCCTCGGATTGCTTGAAACTGGCAATGATTTGCGTCTATGCTCAGAGCGTTCTCTAAATAAAAATCTAGCAGGGTAAGGTAACGATGGCAGCCAAACGTAATGTGCTGGCAGTTATTCTGGGCGGTGGCGCGGGCACTCGCCTGTTTCCTTTAACGAAAGAGCGTTCGAAACCGGCTGTGCCGCTCGGCGGCAAGTACCGCCTGATTGATATTCCGGTCTCAAACTGCATCAACTCGGACATCACGAAAATCTTCGTCCTGACGCAGTACAACTCCGCCTCTCTGAATCGCCACATAGCCCGCACCTACCGCTTCTCTCAGTTCGCAGACGCCTTCGTAGAGATACTTGCGGCGGAACTCACACCCGAAAGCCCGCAGTGGTTTCAGGGGACTGCGGACGCCGTGCGACAGGTGCTGCCGCACATCAACGACTGGGGCATAGACACGCTGCTGATACTTTCGGGCGACCACCTGTACCGCATGGACTATCGCATATTTCTGGCTCGCCATTACGAGACGGATGCGGACGTGACCGTTTCGGTCATCCCCTGCCGGCGCGAGGTGGCGTCGGAGTTCGGGCTTTTAAAGACTGATTCGACGGGGCGCATCACGGAGTTTAGAGAGAAGCCGAAGGGCGAGGCCCTGGACGAGATGCGTGTGGACACGACCGATCTGGGCTTGAGCCCGGAGGATGCGCGCGTGCGCCCCTTCCTGGCTTCGATGGGAATCTACGTCTTCAAGTATGACAGGCTGATACAGTTTTTATCGCAGGACCCAGGCGCTATGGATTTCGGTAGAGAGATTATTCCCGCCGCCATCAGGAACGGGCATGTGCAGGGCTTCATGTTCGACGGCTACTGGGAGGACATAGGAACCATAGCGGCCTTCTACGAAGCCAACCTGAATATGACTTCGCCCATCCCGCAGTTCAACTTCTTCGACGCCGACGCGCCCATCTACACGCGCGCGCGTTACCTGCCTCCTTCAAAGCTGCACAACTGCGAGGTGGTGGATTCCATCGTCACCGAAGGCTGCATCATCAACGGGGCGACCATCACGCGCTCCGTCGTGGGCCTTCGCAGCCGCATTGACCGTGGCGCGCGTATAGAATCCTCCATCCTGCTCGGCGCGGATTACTATCAATCCCTGGACGACATGCGCGAGGAGACCGCAGACGGGATTCCCCACATAGGCATCGGCAGTAACACCACTATCCGCCGCGCCATCATAGACAAAAATGCGCGCATAGGCTCGAACGTGCGTCTAGTCAACGAGAGCGGCCTGGAGAACGCGGACGCGCCCGACGGCAGTTACTACATACGCGACCGCATCATCCTCGTCCCCAAGAACGCTACGGTCAAAGACGGAACAATCGTTTAAGGCAGAAGTCCGCAATGATGAATGAAGAAAAGATAACTCAACTTGAGTAGTCTTTCTTTAATTCCGCATTGCGGCATTGCGGATTTCTGCCTTGCCTTACTGTTTTGTTGCCAGTTGGCGGTTGCGCAGTTGTGGTTGCTGGTTATTCTGGTTAGGGTCTGCGGACTGCTGGCCGCTCATGATGTAGCTGTCGCGCGCACGCACGACCATGTTGGGGCGGTTGACGCGCACGCGTATCTGTCGGCGCTCTCCGGCCTGTGCCTGACTCTTAGGATAGTAGCCTATGCTGTACTGTCGGCGCAGCTCTTCGGCTATGACGGAGAACGCCTGCGAGAGGTTGCGCCCGTCGCCGGCCTGCTCGACGCGCGTGCCTGTGCGTTGAGCCAGGTCGCGCAGGTAGGCTTCACCCACCTCATACTCTTCGCGCGTACATCCCCTGCAATTTGCGCCGCCACCACCGCCGCCACCTCCTATGCTCACATTCCCGCCGTTTAAGATGGCACCCAGGATGTCGCCGACGGTCATGCCGCCGCCGCCGCGTCTTCTTCCGCCGCCGCCACCGCCAATGCGGCCAACAGTATCTTCGTAAGTGTCGAACTGAATGGGGTAGATAAGAGCGTCCAACTCTTCGGCGTCGCGTATGGTGCTCTCGTAGGTGGCGCGGCGGCTCGTGGTGTCAACGCCGTCCGTGAAGAGCACTATTGCTTTGCGTCCCTTAATCTGATTCAAGCGCTGGTTAATGACGAAATCCATCGCGTCGTAGAGCTTCGTGCCGTCGCCCGGCTCAGACCTGCGTATGGCGCTCTGTATGGCGTAGCGGTCCGTGGTCGGCTCGCAGAGCAGCCGGACGCGGTCGTCGAAGGAGACTACCATCACGCTGTCGTCCGGTCGGAGTTGGTTGACGAAGCTGATGGCGGCCTCGTGAATCTCTTCCAGCTTATTGAGCGTCGAGCCGGAGGTGTCCAGTACGAGCGCAACCGTGAAAGGCTTTTCGACCGAAGCGAAGTAGGCCACCTCCTGTTCCGCGCCCTCTTCGTAGATTTTGAAATCCTCTTTGCGCAGGTCAGGCACATACTTGCCGTCCCTGTCCATCACGCTCACCGGAACGGTCACGAGCGTAGTGCTGACGCGCAGAGTGTCGCCTTCGCCCAACTCTACCTGCTCTATGTCAGGGGTCGGAGTCTGAGACGGCTTTGAGCTGGAAGGCTGCGCGCTTCCGTTTGTGGTCGTGCCGGTCAGAACAGGAGGCCGCCGCCCCGCAGTAGATTGTGTTGGAGTAGATTGTGTCGGCTGAGCGTCAGGCTCGGCGGGCGGTGGCGATTGTGTGGAGGTCTGCCCTACGCGGCGTGGCCGTGTCTGAGCGTGAGCCGCTTGCATTGAGGAGAGTGAAAGCGCAAGGAGCACGAATAGGATGGCGAAGTTTCTCATAGCCTTTTAGCTCCTGTCTGGTATCCAGGGCGGACGCCCCCAACGGGTGGCGACACATATGATTCTATGCAACTCGAAAAAGATGCTTTCGAGTTTACGCTACGGTTTACAGGTGGGGAGAGCTGATGCGAAGGACTTAAAGATAACTCTTCCGGGCATCGCAGAGCAAGCTGTTTCGCGCCCCCTCTCGTCGGACGGAAAAGACGCCTTGCTGAAATCGGAAAACCCGCCAATGCCGTACAGCGAGGCTGTGGGCGGAGTCTCTTGTTCAAGAGCAAAATTTTTCGTGCGCTTCGGGTCTAAAGCGGCGCTGCGGCCTTTTGCGCTGAAAGGCTTTTACCCTAATATTTCTTCTGATGCTGATGGCACTCCTGTTGGTAATTGTCGCCGTAGCGGGCGGCACACTTGCCACCTATCTTTATGAAACGGATGCGCCTGCCTCTGCACGCCTCTGCGCAGGCTCGTGCACGGGCCTCGCTGGCTTAGGGCTCGCGGGCTTTATCCTGGCCTCCTTCCTGGGATTGTCGCCCTTCACGCTCATCCTCGCGGCCCTGGCCATGTGCGCGCCCGTCGTCCTGTTGAGAGACGCGCGCGCAAGAGCGCGTGTTGCTGAAGACTGGGAGGCTGCGCGGCACGCTATATTTCATCCATCGCCGGAGGCAATCACCAGCTTTCTCTTTTACGCGGGCGCAGCCATTCTGCTCTGGCTCATCTTTGACCGCGTGATGATGGAGAGCGACGGTGCAATCTCTACCGGAGTGACTAACAACTACGGCGACCTTCCTTTTCACCTGGGCGTCATCACGAGCTTTGTCCACGGAGAGAATTTTCCGCCGCAGGACCCTGAGTTCGCCGGAGTCAAGTTTACCTACCCCTTCATAGCCGATTTCGTAGCGGCCTGCCTGGTGCGCGCAGGCGCGAGTCTTCGACAGGCGCTCTTTCTGGAAAACTTTGTGCTCTCGCTCTCACTCGTGGGGCTCGTCTACCGATGGGCCAGGCTCCTGACCAGAGAGCGCGCGGCGGCTCTTCTCACGCCCGCGCTCGTGCTGTTGAGCGGCGGCTTCGGCTGGTGGATGCTCTTCGACGACGCGAAGCAAGGCGAGCAGGGCATCCTTGGGCTGCTGGCCAATCTGCCGCACGACTACACAATCACGTCTACAGGAGGCTGGCGTTGGGGCAACGCTCTGACCTCGCTTCTGATTCCGCAACGCAGCCTCCTGCTCGGCCTCCCGCTCGCCGTCCTTGTTTTTATACAGTGGTGGCTAGCCCTTGAAGATAAGAGAAAGACACTAGAGGTCAAGGGCGGCAAGGCAAAGGGCAAGAAGCGAAAGGCCAAGGTTGAAGCGACCGAGAGAGCAGCTTTTGAATCTTCAAGCCTTAGCGCTCCGTTTTTCCCGCTGTCCGAATCCGCCAGGCGCATGGTTGCGGCGGGGATAATAGCGGGCTCGCTGGTGCTGGTGCACGCGCATAGCTTTGGGGTATGCATACTGGCGGCGGCGTGCCTGGCCGTCATCTTCCGCAAGCGCTGGCGCGAGTGGGCGCTCTTTTTCGCGGCGGCGTTTCTGGTAGCCGTGCCGGAGATGCTCTGGTCTGCCAGGGGAAGCCAGACGAGCTTTCGCAGCTTCATAGGCTGGCATCTAGGCTGGGACAAGGGGGATGAGAACTTCGTCTGGTTCTGGATAAAGAACACGGGACTCTTTATCCCTCTCCTGGTCGCGGCGCTTCTGTGGCGGCGCGGGCAAGCGCGGCTCATCTCGCGTCGTGCGCTACTCTTCTACCTGCCATTCTTGCTCTTCTTCATCATCCCGAACTTGATACGGCTTGCGCCGTGGGTATGGGACAACAACAAGGTTATATTCTACTGGTACGTCGCGAGCACGCCACTGGTCGCGCTGCTCCTGGTAGAACTGTGGCGCGTGAACATGGCGGCGCGCGTCGCGGCTATCCTCCTCTTCATCTCGCTCACGCTGGCCGGGGCCCTGGACGTGTGGCGCGTCGTTTACGGCACAACCACACTGGGCGAGTTTGACCGCAACGGCGTGCTCTTCGCAGAGATGATAAAGCAGCAGACAGAACCCAGAGCCTTGATCCTTAACGCGCCGACCTTCAATCATCCGGTATTATTGACGGGCAGGCGCTCGCTCCTGGGCTATCCGGGCCACATCTGGACGCACGGGCTTGAGTACGCGCCGCGCGAAACGGATATACGCCGCATCTACAGTGGAGCGCCCGGCTCGGAAGATTTGCTCAGAGAGTATGGCGTTGAGTATGTTGTCACGGGGCCGCTTGAACGCAACATGATGCCGGTCAATCAAGCCTTCTTTGAACGCTACACGAAAGTTGGGGAAGTAGGTGGGTACAGCCTCTACAAAATCACGCGCCCGTAAGGGGAAGGGCGCGCGTAAAGCCGTACAGACAGGAGTTGAAGCGCAGGCGCAGCCGTCCAGGCTCTCGAAGCGTAAAGAGCCGGAGGCCGCGCCGCCCGCAACATCCGGCGAGGCGTTGATTCCGGGCTGGCTCTGGCCGGGGGCGAGCGCCCTGATTCTCATCACCGGAGCCTTTCTCAGAATTTATCAATACGACCTCAAGCCCTTTCACCATGACGAAGGCGTGAACGGCTTCTTTCTCACCAATCTCTTTCGCAATCACGTTTACACTTACGACCCTTCCAACTATCACGGGCCGACTCTGTATTACTTCGCGCTGCTCACGTCTCTCATCTTCGGCCTGAACGATTTCGCTGTTCGATTAGTGCCGGCGCTGTTCGGCATTGCGACCATCTGGCTGGTACTTGGGCTCAGGCGATACCTGGGCACAATCGGCGCGCTCACAGCCGGGGCGCTGCTGGCCGTCTCGCCCGCGGCGGTCTTCTACTCTCGCTACTTCATACACGAATCGCTCTTCGTCTTCTTCTCTGTGGTCATGGTCGTCGCCGCTTTACGCTTCGATGAAGCGGAGCGGCCAGCCGATGCTGATTTGAGGGATGGCTGGGTGGGGTTGATAGCAGCGGTCGGGCTCGCGGCGTTTGCTCTTCTGGGCGTCAAGCGCATGGAGCTATTGACGAGCGAGCTGCCGCTTCTGCACATCACCTACAGGACGGCGCTGCTGCTCAGTTTCATTCTGCTTCTAGTCGTTTACGTCTACTTCATGCGACGCTTCGGCGGAGGAAAGGTCACTGCTCTGGCCTATATGTTTGCCGCCGCCGCGCTTCTGTTCGCGACGAAAGAGACGGCGATGATAACGGTCGGCGTATTCCTGATCGCGCTCGTCTCGACAGACATTTACATGAAGATGAGGCGGCAGCCTCCAGGCGGGTATCAGAAAGGGAAGGCAAAGCGCAGGAAGAATGAATCAATCACAATGGGGCGCGGACTGTTGGAGTCGCTGCGCCGTTTCGGCGGCGTGAGGGACTGGCTCATCCTGCTGGCGTCCGTCATAGCGCTTTTCATACTGATTCATGTGCTCTTCTACTCTTCCTTCTTCACCAATGCGAAGGGGCTTGACGATTCGCTGGGTACTTTCAAAATCTGGATGCGCACGGGAACGAGCGAGTTTCACGCCAAGACCTGGGAGACATACCTGTACTGGCTCTGGCAGGAGGAAGCGCTGCTCATGCTCCTAGGCGCGGCGGGCGTCATCGTGGCCGCATGGCGTGCCACCAACCGCTTCGCGGTCTTTTCAGCGCTCTGGGCCATCGGAATCATAGCGGCCTATTCACTCGTGCCCTACAAGACACCCTGGCTTGTCCTGAGCTTTATCCCACCGCTCGCGATTATGGGCGGCTACGCCGTTAAAGAGTTGTACTACGGGGAGGATAATTCGCTCGTAAGAGCCGCAGCCCTCGCCGTAGCGCTCATAGCCGTCTGCTTCGCAGCCTACCAGACGGTCATGCTCAACTTCTATCACTACGACGACGAGAGCTACCCTTATGTCTACGCGCACACGCAGCGCGGCTACCTGTCGCTTATACGCGAGATAGAGAGCGCGGCGGAGCGGGCCGGGACGAAAGAGAAGACCACCATCTCGATTGATTCGCCCGATTACTGGCCAATGCCCTGGTATCTGCGCGACTTTAAATCGGTCGCATACCCGCAGCGCGTAGGCAACCACACGGAGCAGATAGTTGTCTGCAAAGGCGACCAGGAGAAAGAATGCCAGGCCATTCTAGGTGGACGTTACCGCCGCGTCGGCGCTTACCCTTTGCGCTCCGGCATCATGCTCGTCCTCTACGAGCGCAACGACATACCCTGAAGGTGGGGGATAGGAGTTAGGAGTCAGGGGTTAGTAAAAGAAAGCGAACCGGATTTTCTTTCTCCTATCCCCTGACTCCTAACCCCTATCCGCTACAGTGATTAAAAGCCGCTCGCCTGATGTTTTGGTTGACATGGCGGCAGAGACCAACATATAGTGTCTCTCTCCTTTGTGGGACTCTAGGGACTGTGTTTTGTTCTGCTTCGGTCGGCAAACATGGTCCACCCCGAAAGATTACTGGCACACTGAATGTTTAGACTACAACGATTAGAGATAACCGGTTTCAAATCCTTTGCGGATCACACCGACCTCATCTTCACAGGCGAAGGTATCACGGCCATTGTGGGCCCGAACGGCTGCGGCAAGTCCAACGTCTCGGACGCCATAGCGTGGGTTTTGGGCGAGCAGCGTGTAAAAAACCTGCGCGGCGGCGAGATGAAGGATGTCATCTTCACGGGCTCGCGCAATCGCCCGCCGAGCGGCATGGCCGAAGTCGTGCTCCACATGGTACGCGACGAAACGGTTGAGGAAGAGCCGGACATAGAAGACATTGACGCGACGCTACAGGAATTGGACGACCAGCGCGTCGCATTGGAAGAGCCGCCGGCGGAAGCGCCCCTTGCGCATGAGCCCCAGCCGGAAAGCGCTCCGGTGGGAGTGGAAGCGGGAGCCGAAGCTTTAACGGCTGAAGCGGGCCTGGCTGTGACGAATGACGCGCAGGTTTCCGCTCTCACGGATGCAGCGACGTTCGCCGACGCAGAGAGCGCGGAGGCAAAAACCGCGAAGGCGCAGGGGCGTCGTCACTGGCGGCCCACGCGCATGGCGCTTCAGTTTGCGCCGGGCGAGACCGTCACGGTCACGCGCCGCCTCTATCGTTCGGGCGAGAGCGAATATCTCTTGAACGGGCGTACCTGCCGCCTGCGTGACATACAGGACCTCTTCTCCGGCACGGGATTGTCGGGCGCACACTACGCCATCATCGAGCAGGGAAGAATCGGCCAGATTCTCTCGGCCAAGCCTATGGACAGGCGCACGCTGATTGAAGAGGCCGCAGGCATCACCAAGTTTCGCGTGCGCCAGCGCGCGGCGGAAGCCCGTCTGGAATCTGCGCGCACCAACCTCAACCGCGTCTCCGACATAGTCAGCGAGATTGACCGGCAGGTGAACAGCCTCAGACGGCAGGCAGCCAAGGCTCGCCGCTATCGCATCCTGCGCGAAGAGCTGCGCGAGCTTCTGCGTCGTGTTTACGTAGCCGAAGAGCGCTCTCTGACGGCCCTGCTGTCTGAGACAGAGACGCGTGTACAGGAGGCCGCCGCCGAAGAGCGCGCGTTGGTTGAAGACCTGGCCGCGCGCGAAGAGGATGCCAGAAGCGCCACGCACGAGGCGCGCACCGTCGAAGAAGAGTTGTCGCAGGCGCGTGCGGCGGCGGCGGATGCCGCGCTCCAGCGCGACCGTCGCCAGCGCGAGCGCATCTATCAGGAAGAACAGGTTGCCGCTCTCTCCAAACGGCGCGAAGAGATTGAAAGCGAAATCGAAGGCGTGCGCTCGCGCATCCTCGCCGTAGAAGAGGAGATTGAGCGCCTCGGCGAAGAGGACTCCAGCCTTCGCCTCGCGTCCGAAGAGAGCGCCGAGATGCTTCAATCCGCAGAAGCCTCCTACGGCCTGAAGCTCATGCAGGTCGCCGAGGCCGAAAGCGAAATCGAGCGCGCCCGCGCAGAGCTTCTGACACACACGGCTGTCGCCGAGCGCCTGATGGAGATTGGCCGACAGCTTGAATCCGCGCTCGAACGCCTCACGCTGCAATCCGAAGGGCTGGCGCGCGAAGGCGAGCGCGCAGCTACTCTCCATGCCGAACGGCTGGCAGAAGCAGAGGGGCTGAATCAGGAGATTGCGCGTGCCCGCGAGTATCTGGCAAAGCTTATAGCCGAGCGCGAAGAGGCCGTCCGTCGTGTGGTAGAAGGCCACGAGGAGGTCTCGGAAACGGACTCTGTTCTGTCCGGCATACGCGACGAGCACTCGCGCACGCGCCATCGCCTGGACAGCCTGCTCGAATTGGACCAACGTCGCGCGCATTACTCCGTCGCCGTCCAGCGTCTTTTCAGCGCGGGCGAGGCGGTGGAAGATTTTCATTTCATGGGCACGCTCGCGGACATGCTACAGGTAGAGCCGCGCTGGGAGCGCGCCGTGGAGGGCGCGTTCGGTTCTTCGCTTCAGGCGGTCATAGTCCCTACGCCAGACGACGCCGCGCGCGCAGCCCTCTGGCTCAGGCAGAATGATGCGGGCCGCGCCAGCTTCCTTGTCGTGGGGCTTCACGGCGCAAGCGAAGAGGCCGAGACCGATACCTATAGAATCCACGCGGCAGATAATACGAGCCGCGAGCCTTCGGACGATGGCGCGGCCTTTGAAGGCGAGCCTTTGCAGGACGTGCGCGTCGGCGATTTGCTTGGCGCGCCGCGCGAGCTTCTGCGCGTGCTCGAACGAACGCTGTCGCAGAGGATGAACGCTCGCCTTGCGGACAGCCTCGAAGATGCCCTGGCGAAATCGCTTGTGACCAACGAGATGTATGTCACGCGCCAGGGCGATTGGGTTGCGGGCGGGCAGATGGTCACAGCCGGAGACGAGCGCGCGCTTGAAGAGGGCGCAGGACTCTTAGGATTCAAGCGAGAGCTGCGCGAACTGGAAGTGCGCGCGGGCGAGTTGTCCGTAGAGATGACTCACGCCGAACAGATGGTCGCACAAGCGCGCGCACGCCTCGTCGATCTGGAAGACGCTGTGGTGCTTTTGAACGAGGCCATAGGACGCGAAGAGCGCGACGCCTTAGCGCGTGAATTGAATGGCGCGAATCTGGCCCAGGAGATTGAGCGCGCAGAGCGTCACATGCGCGTGGTGGCGGACGACGCCGCGCGGCTCATGCAGGAGCGGCTCGAATTAGAGGAGCGGCGTGCCGTGGCCCTGTCGGAAGCAGAGGCTGCGGAAAGCGCACGCGCCGCAGCTTCGGGCATGGTGGCAGAGGCCGCCGCGCATCTAGCCAGCGCGCGGCGCGAGGCTGAGGCCGAAAGCGAGATGCTGGGCGGAGAGCGTGCCGCCGCAGCAGCAGCAGCCGAAAGGCGTCGAGCCACCGCAGCCGAGCTTCGTCGCATGGAGATGGAGAGGCAGGAGCTTGGCGTGCGTCTTGAGCGTCACGGGCGCGAGGTTATGGAGACGGGCGCGCGACTGGAAGAGCTGCGTTACTCCATCTCGGAGATTGAGAAGAGCGAGAGCACTATCACAGAAGAGTGCGAGCGCGAAGAGAGAGAGATTGCCGCAACCGCCGCGCGCCTTGAAGAGGCACGCACGCGCGCAGACGCCCTGGCGATGGAATTGTCGGAGCTTAATCACCGCGCCGCAGAGCTTCGCGAAGCGCGCGCGCAGTTGGAGGTCCAGCGCGCGGAGGCCACCGCACGCCTGAGCTACGTGCGCGAGGCATGTTCGTCAGAGCTGAATCAGGCGCTCGAAGACCTTGCGCGCGAGCTTCCGGTTGAAGATGAGTTTGATTTGGATGCCGGGCGTGCGCGCGTGGAAGAATTGCGCGCGCGCGTGGAGGGCTTCGGCGCTGTCAACATGATGGCGCTCGAAGAGCTGTCGGAAGCGGAAGAGCGCTTGCAGTTCCTGACGGGCCAGCGCCAGGACATCATAGATGGCATAGCTTCTACGGAAGAGGCCCTGCGGGAAATCAAGCGGCGCTCGCGCGAGCGCTTCCGCCACGCCTTCGAGGAGATTAATCGCAACTTCGGCGAACTCTTTCAGGAGTTGTTCGGCGGCGGGCGCGGCGAGATGAGTTTAATTGACGCCGATGATATTCTAGAGTCCGGCATTGACATCATAGCGCAGCCGCCCGGCAAGCGCCTTCAGAACGTGCTCTTGCTTTCAGGCGGCGAGAAGGCTATGGCGGCGCTCTCGCTGGTGCTGGCTATCTTCCGCTATCGCCCGTCGCCCTTCTGCCTGCTGGACGAAGTGGACGCGCCGTTGGACGAAGCGAACGTCGGGCGCTTTACCGACAAGATAGGGCAGATGGCCGCCGAGACGCAGTTCATAGTCATCACGCACAACAAGCGCACGATGGAGATGGCACGCGCTCTCTACGGCGTGACGATGGAAGACGCGGGCGTGTCGAAACTGGTCTCCGTGAAGTTTGAATGAAGAGAGAAAAGCTTTTTCACTTGCGCCTCCTCATAGCCGCGCTCGCAATTCTGGGCGCGGCTATTTGTGCCTCTGCACAAACTAAACCCGCCAAGCAGAACACTCGCGAGGCAAGCCCTCCGGCGGCAGCGTCTAAGGATTCCGCGCCTGAGACGAGCCAGGACGACACGCGCTACATATACGAGTTCAGGCAGCCGGATTTTTTCGTCAGCCGCATACGCATAGAGCACGGCGCGGACGGGCGCGGGCTAATAAGCTTCCTGCGCAAGGGCAACGACGAGCCCATAGAGGATACTTTGGAGCTGTCACAGGCAGCCGTCGAACGCATACGTGCACAGTGGGACGCGCTGCGCTTTCTGGACTCAAGCGCGGACTATCAATCAGAAAAACAGTTCCCGCATCTGGGCACGATTCGTCTGGAGATGAAGCGCGGAGGACGTGACCGCTCGGTGGAATTCAACTGGACGGATGACGCGAACGCGAAGGCCCTGGCGGCAGAGTACTGGCGCGCGGCGGACCAGGCCATTCTGGTCTTCGACATCTCCGTCTCGCGCGAGAACCTGCCGCTCGAAGCGCCCAAGCTCATGGACCGCATGGATCAACTTCTATCGAGCAACGGTCTCTCGGACCCGAAACAACTCATCCCGCTTCTCAGAGAACTCAGCACGGACGAACGCATCCCCCTCATCGCACGCAACCACGCCAGCCGCCTTCTTAAAAAGATAGAAAAGTAGAATAAAGGGCGAAGCGAAATTGCAGAAGTCCGCAATGAAGAAAGGATAACTCAAGTTGCGTAGTCTTTCTTTACTTCATCGTTGCGGCATTGCGTTTTAACCGATTTGCGTGAAGATAAGAAGAGCCTCTGACCCTTCAGGCGGTTGGAAAGAACGGTCACGAGTGTCCATGCTGACAGAAGCGCCTGACTCACGCACACTTGCTTTTATACGCGCTGCTCGGATAAATTACCGTCTCACCGGAGCGCATCCCGCCCTCGTATAGTGAAGCGCAGAAATGACGCGGATGGCTATTCTTCTCATCAAAATTCATATGTCTGAAAGGAACCCTTTTTCAAAAGAGCCATGAAAGCTTTCCCAACCGATAACATACGCAATCTCGCCGTCATCGGACACGGCGACGCAGGCAAAACGCAGCTTGTCAGCTCTCTTCTCTACGTAGCCGGGGCGACTCCGCGCTGGGGTCACGTGGACGAGGGAACCGCCACCACCGATTACGAAGAGGACTCGATTGCGCGCAAGATAACTCTTAACTCTGCGGTCGCGCATCTGGAACATCGCGAACACAAGATTAACTTCATAGACACGCCCGGCTACGCTGCCTTCATAGCGCACGCACGCCCCGCGCTTCGCATAGCCGACTGTGCCCTGGTCGTAGTGGACGCGGTCAACGGCGTTGAGGTTCAGACGGAGAAAGCCTGGGCCTACGCCAATGAGTTCATATTGCCGCGATTGATGGTCGTCACGAAGCTCGACAAAGAGCGTGCCGAACTGGGCAACGCTTTGACGAGCGCGACCGAAACCTTCAGCCGCGCCATCATTCCTTTCACTCTGCCCATTGGAAAAGAGAAGGACTTTCGCGGCGTCGTCGATGTCGTACACATGAAGGCTTACGAGTTTGATGAGCAGGGCAAAGCGCGTGAGATTCCTATCCCCGAAACCGGGCGCGACGTGGTAGACCGCACGCGCGAGAGGTTAATAGAACTCGTGGCGGAATCCGACGACGCGCTGATGGAGAAGTATTTCGAGCAAGGCACTCTGGACGACGCGGACATACTGCCCAATATCACCAATGCCATTGCCAACAGCAAGCTCTGTCCGGTCTTCTCCGTCTCGGCCACAACGCTCGTGGGCTTAAGCATCCTGCTGGATCACATCATAGAGTTTGTGCCGGACCCTGCGCATCACGTCGAAGAGCACGGGCGGACTGCGCCGGAGGCGGACGGCGGCGAGAGCATCACGCGCAAGTATGATGACAACGCGCCTTTCTCTGCTTTCGTTTTCCGCACCATCGCGGACCCCTTCGCCGGACGCATCAATGTGATGAAGATTATCAGCGGACACGTCTCAACGGACGCCAACGTCTACAACTCCACGCGCGGCACGCAGGAGCGCCTGGGCGCTCTTCATGTCGTTCAGGGCAAGCAACTGGATAAGGTCAACGAGGCGCACACGGGCGACATCATCGCCTGCGTTAAGCTGAGAGAGACGCAGACGGGAGACACGCTCTGCGACAAGTCTGCTCCGATTGTCTACGACGGCGTTGAATACCCTGAAGCGGCCATAGCCTTTGCTATAGAGCCCAAGTCGCGCCAGGACGAAGAGAAAATCTCCGTCGCCCTTCACAAGATTCTGGAGGAAGACCCCTCGCTTCATTTCGACCGCGACCCGCAGACCAAAGAGTTTCTGCTCTCAGGCTCCGGCCAGCTTCACGTGGAGACGGTCGTGGAGAAGCTCAGGAACCGCTATCACGTGGAGGTCGCGCTTCATCCTCCGAAAGTTCCTTACAAGGAGACCATCACGGCGCGCGCGGAAGTGCAGGGACGCCACAAGAAGCAGACGGGCGGGCGCGGGCAGTTCGGCGACTGCAAGGTCATCTTCGAGCCTCTTGAGCGCGGCGCAGGCTTTGTCTTCGAAGACAAGATTTTCGGCGGCGCTGTCCCGCAGAATTTCCGCCCGGCCATTGAGAAGGGAATCGTGGACGCGGCCTCGACGGGCGCGGTCGCGGGCTATCCGCTCGTGGACTTCAAGGCCGTGCTCATAGACGGGTCGTATCACACGGTTGACTCTGACGAGCACTCTTTCCGGGCTGCGGGCCGCAAGGCATTCCGCGCGGCGATGGAGAAGGTCAAGCCAACACTTCTTGAGCCCATCATGGACGTGGAGGTGAGCGCGCCGCAGGAGTATAGCGGCGACATCATGGGCGATTTGAACTCGCGGCGCGGGCGCGTGCAGGGCATGGACATGCGCGGCAACCAGCAGGTGATTAAAGCGCAGGTGCCTATGGCCGAGATGCTGGATTACCAGTCGAAGCTCAACTCAATCACGGCAGCACGCGGCTCATATCACATGCAGTTCTCACACTATGACCAGGTGCCCGGACAGATAGCACAGAAGGTCATAGAGCAGGCACGCGCCGAAGGACGCATCAGGGCTGAGGAGGAAGAGTAGTCCTGCCTGTTCGCATCACTTTTGAGCGGAGCGACGATGAGCAAGCTAATGAATCAAGTGAAGGGTTCGACGATGGCGCTGGATTTAAGCCCCATCGTCGAACTGACTGACGAAAGGTTTTCCGAGCTTTGTCGGGCCAACCGCGACTTGCGCCTGGAGCGGACGGCGGAAGGAGAGTTGGTTGTCATGCCACCCGCAGGAAGCGAGAGCAGCAGGCGCAACGCACGTATTACTTCACAGCTTTTAGTATGGTCAGATAGAGACCGCACCGGCGTTGTCTTCGATTCCTCCGGCGGTTTTAAGCTTCCCAACGGAGCCATACGCGCGCCGGACGCGGCGTGGATTAGATTAGATTCATGGAACAAACTCACGGATGAGGAGAAAGAAAAGTTCGCTCCCGTCTGCCCGGATTTTGTCATAGAGCTGCGGTCTGCGAGCGACTCTCTCTCCGGCGTTCAGGAGAAGATGCGTGAGTACCTGGAGAACGGCGCGGAGCTTGGCTGGCTGATAGACCCGCAGGACAAGCGCGTCCACGTTTACAGCCGAGAGGCGCAGGTTGAGACGCTGGACAATCCTCCAAGCATCACGGGCGAGCCTCTTCTTCCAGGCTTCGTGCTTGATTTACAGGAAATCTGGTAGAGAAATTTGAAACGAAGCCTTCACAAGTATCTGGTCTTGAGAATCTCCATGTGATGACGTTCGTGCCCGGCGATGATGAAGGCCAGCGCACGCACGCTCACTTCATTGTCGCTGGCAACGCCGCGCCTCAGCCACGCCGCATCATCCAGATGCTTGAACATGAGTAGATTAGCCTTGCGCACGAATTCAAATTCCCGCGCCAGCTCATCCAGTTGACACTCATCGAAGCTCGCATAGCGAATGTAGTCGTCCTGCTCAAAGCCGGGCACTTCCGTCTTATCGTTGCGCGCAAAGCGCAGAGCCCTGTAAGCGAAGATGCGCTCCGCGTCTATGACGTGCCCGACTAGTTCTTTAATGCTCCACTTGTCGGGCGCGTACCTGTGGCCCGCTTTCGCCTCGTCAATGCCGCGCAGCAGCGCGAGCGTCGAATCCAACTGTTGAGTCAAGGTCTCCAGAATATCTACGGCGGGCACAAGCGAGACGTACCTGCCGTAGTAGGACGCGTATTCCGTCGCATCTGGATAATTACTGGCCGTCGCAGACATCATGGCAATCATCCTCCGAAAAAGTTATGGTCGCATCATACAGGAACCACCCGCAGGAGTATAACGCATCGCCGCATGAGTTCAACCGCTCACCTTATACATTCGATTGAAAGTTGGCGGCAAGTGTCCAACCGCATGGGAATAAGGCTCATCAAAAGAGGGCGTGGGGCGTAATGTTTGGCAGCTAACTTGCTGCGGCGCGCGTTCCGGCTTATTCTCTCCGGGCTTCATAAAAATCTTTAGAGGAAGACAATTTGATGGGGAAAATCTCTTTAATGTTGATGATTGCGTCCGTGGCCGCCCTCATCGTGGCGGGACGCGGCGAGACGCGAGCGGCGGGCGTGGATGACGCAGCCTTCTGGACGGGCAGGCCGGATGCGGCCACCTTCGCAAAGGTGCAGGAGGAGCGTTTGCAGAAGGCTAAGGCCGCGCTAGACCGTATGCTAGCCGTCAGGGGAAAGCGCACGGTTGAGAACACGCTCGTCCCTTATGACGAGGTGCTGCTTTACCTGGACGCCGCAGGGCAACAGGCAGGCTTGATGCAGGAAGTGCATCCTGACGCGGGCTTCCGCTCGACCGCCGAGAAAATCCAGCAGAAGGTCGCGGCCTTCTACACAGACCTCTCGCTCAACCGCGCAGTCTTCGACGCTCTTAACGGCATAGATACGAGCAAAGCGGACGCAGAGACGCGCTACTACGTAGAGCGCACGATGCGCGACTTTCGGCTGGCTGGCGTGGATAAGGACGAGGCCACGCGCAACAAGATTAAGGCTCTGCGTGATGAGCTTGTGCTCATAGGCCAGGAGTTCTCGCGCAACATACGCGACGACAAGCGCACTGTGATTGTCGATGACGTAAAAGAGCTTGAAGGGCTCCCGGCGGACTACATAGAGCGGCACAAGCCCGGCCCCGACGGAAAAATCACGCTGACGATTGATTACCCGGACTCGCTGCCGGTCTTCTCCTACGCGAAGAACGACAATCTGCGAAAGCGCATGTACGTAGCCTATAACAATCGCGCATATCCGAAGAACATAGCAGTGCTTGACCGCCTCGTAGCCAGGCGGCACGAGCTAGCCAACCTCATAGGCTTTAAGACCTGGGCGGACTACATCACGGCGGACAAGATGGTGGGAACTTCCACGAACGCCTCCACCTTTATTGACCGCATCGTGCAGGCTTCGGGCGCGCGAGCGGAGCGAGAGTATCAGATGCTACTCAAGCGCAAGCAGCAAGACGTGCCCGACGCCAGAGGAATCTACGCCTGGGAGACATCCTATTACTCCGAGCTTGTGCGCAAGGCCAGCTACGATTTCGATACTCAATCGGTGCGCCCCTATTTCACTTACGACCGCGTGAAGCAGGGCGTGCTGGATGTGACGGGCAAACTCTTCGGCGTGACGTTCAAGAGGGTCGCGGACGCGCCCGTCTGGGATCCGCTCGTGGAATGCTACGAGATGTTCGAGAACGATAAGCTGGTGGGCCGCTTCTACCTGGACATGCACCCGCGCGAAGGCAAGTACAGTCACGCGGCGCAATTCGGCGTGCGCACGGGCGTTGCCGGAAAGCAGATACCCGAAGCCGTCCTGGTCTGCAACTTCCCAGGCGGCATCGCGAATGATCCGGGCCTGATGGAGCACGACGACGTGGTGACCTTCTTCCACGAGTTCGGCCACCTCCTGCACACTCTCTTCGCGGGGCGTCACAGGTGGGTCGGAATCGGTGGCATCAGCACGGAGCAGGATTTCGTAGAAGCCCCTTCGCAGATGCTGGAAGAGTGGACGTGGGACGCTCAGACGCTACAGAGCTTCGCGCGCCACTACAAGACGAACGAGCCCATACCGGCGGCGCTGGTGCAGCAAATGCGGCGCGCTTCGGAGTTCGGAGAAGGCTTACGCGTGCGCCGCCAGATGGTCTATGCGAGACTCTCTTTGAGCATATACGACCGCGCGCCCAACCAGGTCAACACGGACGCGCTCGCCAAACAGATAACGGAACAGTATCAGCCGTTCCCGTTTGTCGAAGATACGCACTTTCAAGCCTCCTTCGGACATCTGGACGGCTACTCGGCGGTTTATTACACCTACATGTGGTCGCTGGTGATTGCCAAAGATATGTTCAGCCAATTCGACAAGTCGAACATGCTTGCGCCCGGCGTGGCCAAGCGCTACAGGGAGACTGTGCTTGCGCCCGGCGGCTCAAAGCCCGCGTCCAAACTGGTAGAAGATTTCCTTGGGCGTCCCTTCAATTTTAACGCCTGGCAGAAGTGGCTCAACGAAGAAAGCTAATACCGGATTGCAGATTAAAATGAAGGAAGCAAGATGAACCACGCGCATCACGCGAATAGACACGAAATTAATTCTGCTTCGTGTCTGTTCGTGTGGATTCGTGGTTCATCCTGTTCCGTCTATTTTCAACTCGCTCCTTGCGGGAAAAGGGATGAAGCCGATTTTTCAAGCTTTGCCTTCTACTCCGGCGGCAGCGGATTGTCCGTCGGCTGTGGGTCTCTGGGGCGTGGCCTCGGCTGGCCTGTGCCGGAGCTGGGCGTGATGTTGATGGTGCGCACGTCGCCTTCATCAGTCTTATCTCTGCGGGTGCCTACGAGTTTCTGCGCGGCAGTGTTTGAGATGGCGACGCTGGGGCTGACGCCGAAGGAGTAGGAGAAGGTGACGGCGAAGGCTCTGCATTCGAATGTGTATTTCTGATTCCTTTGATTAGAGCCGCGCCCTCGCTCTTCCCCGGACGGTTTTGGCAGGCCAAGAGTCTCGGACATGCGCGCGAAGAAGTCTTCGGCGCTGTCCCATCGCATCGCGCCGTTGAAGTTGACCTTGATGTAAGCGAGTCGCTCGTCCACAAATATCAGGTCAACGTCATCAACCCCTTCTGCCTTGTCGCCCTTCAGCTCCGAGCCCTCGATCCGCACGGCGCGCGAGCCCACGCTATTGTTGCCTGAGATTTTAGAGTCGAAGAGGCTGGAGTCTTCGAGCGCTCCCTTGACCTCCGGGAGCAGCATCCCCAGCCGGAAGCCACGCATGGCGGGCGCTTGCGCTACGGCACACTGCTCCTGCGGCTGCTGTGCCTCCTTTTTCTTCTGCGCAGAGGCGCTTGCGAATGCAGTGGCTGTGATGAAGATGACGGCTGCGATTTGAAGAACGCGAGCGCGGTTCATGAAAATTTTTCTCCTTCTGCCGGTTGATGCTACACGGAAGCCGCAGGGTTGTACGAGGTGATTCTACTCGTCGGGCTTCTTTCCCTCAACATAGAGCATGGGGACGGTCATGCGCAGCTCTCCCACGCGGGCCGCAGCCTGGTTCAGGCGCTCTTCGAGAAGAGAAAAGACTTCCTCTTCCTCTTCGGGGCGAACGACGCTTCGCCACCCGTCCAGAAAACCGAAGCGTATCAGAGAGTGCCTGAGCATCGCGCTCCCGTCCAGAAAGCGCATCTGGAATTGGTCTTCAATCACGCGGGTTACGCGGAAGCCCGCGTTTTCAATGAGCGCGCACGTACTCTCTTTTGTCCCGCGATGCTCTTCCTGGGCCTGTAGGCGCGAAAGATGCTGCTCCTTACCAAGCTCTTTTAAGACCTCGCGATAGGGGCTGTAAAATTCCGCGTAATGGCCCATGACGTTGGTCGTCAGCACAAGCCGAGCGCCGCCGTGCGCGACGCGAAAGCTTTCGGCCATAACTGCCGCAGGCGCTGCGAAATTATTGATGCCCAGATTCGAGACTATGAGGTCGAAGGCCGCATCTTCAAAAGGCTGCTTTGCCCCGTCCGCCTCCACGAGCGAGACGTTCGGCAACGCGTAAACCTTTCGCTTCAACCGTGCGCGCCCCAGGGCTTCCGTCCAAATCTCAAGGCCGGTCACGGAAACCGTTGGGCCGAAGGCGTGCGCCAGCTCGAATAGCGGAAAGCCCGTGCCGAACCCTATGTCTAGAATCTTAATCTGTCCGCGAAGCTCTATATGCCGGAAAAGCAGTTGCCCGAATCTGGATGACCAGAAAGATAGCTCATCGAAGGCGGAAGCTACGTCTGCGTCATGATAATCCGTAGAGCGCTTGAGGTAATCTGTCATAAAGTTCCTGATAGTTTTCTGATACCGACATATTAGGACATTACGGAAAAGGGCCGAAGCAAATTGCCCCGGCCCTTTTCTGTTTGTACCGCGCGTTTCTTTGCGGTGATGGGTCTTACGGTGCGCAGCCGCTTACGGTGTAGTGCGCTCCGCTATCTACGACCGGACCGCTTTGCGGGACGTATACCTTGCGCACGGCGGTCGCCACGTTGCCGCTCGAATCCTTGACCTTGAGCGTAATCGTGTAGACGCGACCGTCGCCGCCGCCCGCACGCTCACTACGCAACTGCAAGGACTTGCAGTCCGGCGTAATGACTATGTCGTTCAGCGTATTGCCGTCGCCGCTTCCGACTGCATCCTCCGGCTCGTCGCTCGTCACCTGCGAGATGACGACATCGTTGATGTCAACGCTGGCGTCGCACAGGTCCGAGACGCTCGCCACCAGTTGAGACATGGTGAAGGTCTGATACTGGTGGTTCGGCGGCGAAAGGGTGAGCGTGTTCGTGGTGAGCACGATCACGGGCGCGGTTGCGTCCTTGACCTGGATGGTCTGCACGCCGGTAGTCGTGTTGTTAGACGCATCCTTGGCCGTCCAGGTGATTGTCGTTACGCCGACAGGGTACGGCGCATTGAGCGGCTGGCTGTCGCTGCGTGTGCCGGTGATGGTGACGCCGGAACAGTTGTCATTGCCCGTCGCCGTCCCCGGATTCACATTGGCGCTGCAAGAGTTGGCAGGCGCGTTAACAGTCTGGTCAGCCGGAACGCTTAACGTCGGTGCGGTGTTATCCGTCACCGTCACGGTCTGCATAGCGCTCTTGGTGTGGCCGTGGCCGTCGTCCGCCGTGTAGGTGATGATGGTCTGCCCGACGGGGAAGTTATTCCCTGCGGGTACGCCCGTACGCGTCACCGTGACAGAGGCAGAGCAACCGTCGCTGGCCGTGGCCGTGCCGAGCTGAGCATCCGTGACGACCGTTCCGCAGGTGGTCGCTCCCGGCCCGGTCGAAACATTGACATTCGGCGGAGCCGTGATAAGAGGATCGGAGGTATCTACGACATTCACCGTGACCGTATCCTCGCTGAAGTCACCTGACGGGTCGGTGACCTTGAGCGTGATGGTGTGCGAGCCGAAGGCTAACGAAGTGCCGAGCGTTACTCCTGTGCCGAGCACCGTCACGCCTTCGCGCCATTCGTACGTGAGCGGCGTGTCGCCGTCCGGGTCGCTTGATGCAGAGCCGTCCAGCGTCACGGGTGTCAGTCCGCCCGCGCACTCGACCGTCTGGTCTGCGCCCGCATTGGCCACAGGCGGAGTGTTGCAGCCGCCCTCCGTGTGTCCGCCCGTCTGGGTGTTGCCCTTCATCTCCCAGATGTCCTGTCCAATGCTGCCACTGGTCACAGTCTCTATGACGATGCCTATGTGGTAGTCGCCCTCCTGCTGGACGCCGAACAGGAATCTCAGGTTGGCGCTCGCGCCGTTATTAAGCGGCGTGGCGAGGGTGATGGTGCCCGCTCCGAGCGTGGAATTGACGCCGCCTCCCTGCGCCTGCAAGGGCGGTGTCTCAAGTATGGTTCCATCGACCGTTACGTTGCAGGGCGCGGAGCCGTTGCACGTAACGGCGTCGTTAACGCCCGTCACCACTGTAGACGAAGACGTGCGCGCGCGCAGGTCTGCCGTGCCCGAAGGTGAAGGCGTAGTGGTCATGTCCACTATGCGGAAGCGTAAGCGCGTTACGCTTCCGCCAGTGTTATTTGTGAACCTGCGGCGCAGGTCTATGGTGCCGTAGGTAGAGTTGTTAATTGGGTCAGAGGTTGTGTCGCGCACAAGATTCGGCGCTGCGCCGAATCCGGCGGACGAGTCCAGTCGCGCCCTGTCGAACTTCGCCGTGCCCGGAGCGTTGCACGGCACAGGCCCGCGCGGACCCGTGGAGTTCTCAGGTCCGGGCGCACCCAGTGTCGGCGTAGCATTGCTGCCCACGGGCGTCCCAGGAGTGGTGGAGACCACAAGGAAGTCGGATGAGTTGTCACCCGCATCTATAGTCTCGCCCTTGACGACCCTGCGAACGAAGCTGTACTCGCTCGTGCTGCCGCTGGCCGCTTGCAGGTTCGCGCCTTCACGTAGCAGGTCGCAGTTGTTACCCGTGTTGCCGCCGAAGCCTACGCCGTCCAGACGCGTGCCGGTCTGTATGTTAGACAGGTCTGCACTCGTAAACAGCGCTACGTTGCGGTCGTCCTCTATGTTGAGCGCGAGCGGTTGATCGCCCGTGGCATACCCGCTCAGGCTGTAAGCGGAACCTGTGAGCAGGTAATTGCCGCGCGCCGGAATCACCGTCCCGTTGGGAATGACGGCGATGATGACCGGCGTGTCAGAGCAAGCGGAACCGCTCTTGACCAGCGCCCAGCCCGTAGAGGCATCCGAAGCCTGCACGGTGATGTCACCGTCCGTGTTGTTAGCAAGCTCCACGAAGTCATCGTCTGGGCCTGCGGGACCTGAAGTGCGAAGCTCGCTGATGACCACAGTGCCCGGTGTGCCGTTCGGGTTAATGGTGCCCACTGCCTGAGCATCGGTGATGACGCCGTTGGTCGCTCCGCTGATATTGACCAGGAACGTTTCGGCTGTCTCAGAGTTGTCGGCGTCCGCAAGCACGGGCACGGAGATGGTTTGAACGGTCTCGCCCGGATTGAAGGTGAGCGTGCCGCTCGTCGCTGTGTAATCCGTACCAGCCGTCGCGGGATTAGCGCCTCCCGTATCATTGGCCGTTGCGTAGTTCACGGTCACCGTGTGCGAGAAGGCGTGCGAGAGAGTCACTGCGAAGGCCGCAGGAGCCGAGCCGGATGAAGGCTCTGCCACGGAAGCGTCCTTAACGGTGATATCCGGCTGCGTCAGGATGGGCGTCACGGTCGGGTCAGTTGAGCCGCCAGCCGCCGGGTCATCCGTCAGCACGTTTGCAAAGTTGCTGCCCGAAACAGTTCCCTGGTTGGAGACCTGCGAGACGCCTGCTGGCAACGGGCTGTTGACCGTTACCTTGAACTGCACTCTCACTGTCTTGCCTGCGGGCAGCGTACCGATTGTCGCATTGACGGTCTCGCCCGAAGGCGCTGGCTGCGGTAGAACCACGCTGGACGATGCGGCCTTGAGTGCGCGCGCCTTCCTGGTGTGAGCCAGCCTGGTATCGCTTGCGGCAGCAGTCCTGTTGGACCAGGCGTTGGCCGACGTAGCGTTAAGCGATGCGTTCGTGCTCCTGACCGCCTCAATCGTTTGAGAGAGCAGGTCCACGCTGTCTAAGCCCAAATCACCATTGATGATTGAAAGGGCAGACTGCGGAGCCGTGGCGCTGTTACGCTCGGTGGCGTTGGCCATAGCAAAGTTGTCTTGCGGCTGGCCTGTCTCCGGCATCAGGAATGCGCTCGGAGCGCTGGAGCAGCTTGTGAATCCGCTGGTGGCCGAAAGCAGGGCCGTGCCTCCTACGCCGAACGTGCCGGAGGTGCTGGTGTTCTGCGAGTTGACGTAGTTCTCGACTGCCGGCGTAGCTGCGGGCGAAGTCGGGAGCCCGACGATGCCGAAAACGTTGACGGCGGCGTTCGTCCCCTGCTTGCGCAGGTTGATGCCAGGCGAAGTGGTGCCGGTGCTGACGGCGGTGCTGCCCGCCGTGGTGTTGCCGTGCAGGTCCAGGCACAGTTTGGTGTTACCCAGTGCGGAGCCTGAATCAACGCGTATGCCTGAACGAGCGGCTGTCGTCGTAGCCGGTGCGGCCACTACGTTGTCTTTGATGGTAACGTCCATCGTGCCGTTCGAATTTCGCGCGATGGCAAAAATTCCGTTGCCGTCTGTGCCCTGAACATTGTTGTTGGAGATGGTCGCCGTGTAGCTGCCGGCGTCCGTCACGGCAAACTGCTGGTCTATGCCCGCCGTGATTCCTGCGCTGCCGACGGCGTTGTTGGCGTTGATAAAGTTGTTGCTGATGGTTGAGGTCAGCGTGACCTGGCCGAAGGCCGACGTTTCGATGACGACGCCGTCGATGTTGCGGATTCTATTGGCCGCAGACCCGTTATTGGAGATGTTGAAATTACCCTGTCCTTTACCGGCCACTGATGCGGTCACGAAACGATCCGGCTGATTCCCCACTCCCAGGGAGCCGCCGTTCATGAAGTTCCCCGTGACTGCTATAACGTCGGTCGCGCTGCCTGCTATGCCGAGCGTGCCCGCAGGCCCGGACAAATTCACATTGCCGCCCTGAATCACCATTCCAGCGCCCTGGTTGAAGTTGGCGATGGTGTTGTTCGAGATGGTGGCTTTCGTGACGTTGCCGACGGCTGTCGTCGAGCTGAGCATGATAAGGCGTATGGCCGAGCCGTTGGTGACGGACGTTGAAGTAGAGGCTGCGCTCGTCAGCGTGTTGCCGGAGATGGTGACGCTGCTCAGCGTGCCCGTAGGATTCTGTATGTCAATGCCGTGACGGGTGGAGTTGGTCAACACGCTGTTGGTTATAGACAACGTGCCGCTCACGTTGGCGTTGGCCGTGCTGTCGTTGAAAGAGATGTTCGAGTCTTCGTCCAAGCCGCCCGTAGCGGAATTGTTGATTGTCCCGTTGGCGAAAGTGAAGTTGGTTACCTGCGTGCCGTTGATGCCGCTGCCCGCCGTGCTCTGTATGTTCATGTCTGTGAACGAAGGGCTCAGGGTATCTGTCAGGCTAATGGCGTGGCTGGTGG
>JADMIO011124171.1_pt1 | contig 29441 bp, 22 predicted proteins | sample 8958161 | NCBI WGS metagenome assembly JADMIO01 (sample SAMN16585339, study PRJNA669376) | soil metagenome | isolation source: Crop rotation soil | place: USA: Cullars Rotation, Alabama | collected 2011 | reverse complement strand
CGCGACTTCAAGTCACGTGAATTCCAAGCTTCGGATCCCACTGTGCTGGAAAGAGCGCTAATCGCGCTCTATCGGCCCGGTCCGATGGAACTCATCCCGGAATTCATCCGACGGCGTCATGGAGAAGTGAAGATTGAATACGAACATCCGCTGCTCGAACCTATTTGCCAGGAGACGTATGGGATCATGGTGTACCAGGAGCAGGTCATGCAAGCCGCCCAAATTCTGGCGGGCTACACCCTGGGGGGAGCCGACCTCCTGCGCCGGGCAATGGGTAAAAAGAAGGCCGAGGAAATGGCGAAACAACGGGAGGTTTTTGTAAAGGGATGCGCAAAGGTCAACGGAATCCCGGCGGGCAAAGCCAACCAGATTTTTGATTTGTTGGAAAAATTTGCGGGCTATGGGTTCAACAAATCGCACGCGGCAGCGTACGCAGTGGTTTCTTACCAAACCGCGTATTTGAAGGCGAATTACCCCGTCGAATTTCTCTGCGCCATGATGACCAATGATATGAGCGACACGGCCAAGCTCAGTCATTACATCAACGAGGCGCGAGTCATGGGCATTGAGGTGCTGCCGCCCGATGTCAACGAAAGCGACGTGAATTTCGCCCCTGCGCCATCGCGGAGTTCGAAAGAAAATGGCGACACTTCCAGCGCTGTTCCGGACAGCAAGACTGGAAGTCACGCATCGGCCATCCGTTTCGGACTGGCCGCGATCAAAGGTGTCGGTGAAGTCGCCGTGCAGGCCATTCTAAAGGCTCGGAATGAGGTGGGGCGGTTCAATTCATTAGCGGCGCTTTGCGAGCATGTCGATGGCCGCACGTTAAGCCGCAAGGTGCTGGAAGCACTGATTAAATGTGGCGCTTGTGACAGCCTGGGGCAAACGCGGGCGACGCTCTTCGCGCAGATTGAGCGCGCATTGGCCAGGGCGGCGAGCATCATCGGGGACCGGCAACGCGGCCAAAGTTCGCTATTTGGAGCATTGGAAGAGAAAGCGACGCAATCAGCGGATTTCTCCGTGAACTTGCCTGAATGGCCGCAACATGAACTCCTGGCTTACGAAAAAGAGTTACTCGGGTTCTATGTCACTGGGCACCCTCTGACTCCTTTCGCGCCCATCCTTGAAAAATATACGCTCGCAACCACGGTCACACTCGCGTCGTTGGCCAACCGAAGTGTGACTCGCATCGGCGGATTGATCGCTGCGGTTCAAAACGGTGTTTCCAAGAAGAGCGGCAAACCTTACGCCATGGTGACACTGGAGGATTTGGAAGGCTCCGTGCAAGTGCTCTGCATGAATGAGAACTATGACAAGAACAGAGAACTTTTGACGCTCGGCAAAGCCATTCTGGTTGTAGGAGAAGTCAATGTCGGGGATGAACGGCCGAAGATTTTTCCCCAAGAGATCATGCCTTTGGAAGACGCGCCACGCCGATTCACAAAGCAGGTCCATTTACGGTTGCACACCTCTCATCTGACACCAGGTCACTTGGAATCCATCCAGCAGCTTATTTCTACGTTTCCCGGCAAATGTCCCTTATTCCTCTGCTTTATGCGTCCGACAGGGGAAGTTATTTTCATCGAAACGCACGAAAAGTTTTTTGTGGCGCCCTCCCAAAAACTACAGCAGGCAGCCGACGAGATGTTTGGGGAAGAAACTTACTACGTGAAAGTGGATAACACCCCGCCCGAGCGCGCGCCCCGGAAATGGGAGCGGCGCGCTGACTACGCAGCGGCGGAGGAGTAAGCGATTAATGAGCCGCTAGGCCGAAACGGTAGGTGATTGCCGGGGAGAGTCCCCAACTTCCCGCGCATCGTGACCAGTTCCAACAATATGTACCTGCGTGTAGCCGCCCTTGCTTCTGAAATAGACAATGAGAAGCAAATATAACACTGCCATCGTCGCTGGCACTGCAGCCGTGATTTTCAAGGCCATACGGCCACCGTGTAAGTCCGCATCATGAACCTGGGTTTCTTCGGCTGTGCGCGCGTCCGCCGCTTTTCCTCGGACAGCTCCCACTTTCGATCCATCAAGCCCTTGTGTTTCCCACGCCAGGAAACGGTTCTTGCCCGGAGATTTGTATTGCTCGTAAACCGCCGGTGCTTTCTCTTGCAGGTAACTTGCGGCGTGGTGATCTTGATTGTAACCAATGCCTGGGCCCCCAAGCAGTCCGGCTGATAACATTCCGATGCCGCCCATGGCTCCGATCGTAATCGCGCCTCCCTTCGGGAATCTCTCTGAAACAACGGCGAGCATCGTCGGCCACAAGAAGGTTTTGCCAATGCCATAAATGGTAGCCGCCACAACCACGAGCAATCCTGTTTGCACATAACCCAGCATCATCAATCCGATTGCGCCACATACTGCTCCCGCGAATAATAAACCCAGAGGTGATATTTTTTCCACAATTGGTCCGGCAAAGAACCGCAAAGCGAACATCAAGGTCGAAGTGTAGACGAATAGTAGCAGGCCTTTTTCGCGGCTAGCGAGAATATTGCCAGTGATATTGCTAATCCAGGAATCTGTCCCGAGTTCCACATAGCCCAGTAATGCATGAATGAAAAGCAATAGTAACAGGACCGGCGCTGCGAACTCTGCTAGCATCTCACCAAACTTGACCCCATGAACACTCGCTTCGGATTTAGGGAATCTCTGCCCGAGGCACATGGCACCGTAAAATACGACAGGAATCATGAATAAACTCATTTGAGTTTCCCAGCTCACCTTTCCGACCAGAAAGTACGATGCCAGACCACCGACAACCAACCCACCAGGCCAGCCTGCGTGTAGAATATTTAGATAGTGCGTCTTATTCTTAGGGAAAAGTGTTGCAACCAGGGGATTCACTACCGCTTCTGCCATTCCATTACCAATGGCGAACATAAACATACCAATATACAGACACCAGTATGCGGCCTCTTTGTTGCCGGTCGCCTTGAAGATCGGTGTTGCCGCCAAAGTCACAACGGCAGAAAGGAAATGCATGATGAAGGCAAAAATCATCAATTTGCCATAGCCAACCGCATCAGCGATGAGAGCTCCCAAAAGAATGATTACTCCGAACCCGACTAGTCCACCCCCGGTAATCTGTCCAAGTTCAGTTTGGGTGAATCCGAATTGCGTGCCCCAATCTCCCAGAATACCGCCGCGGATTGAAAAACCTACTCCCGCAGCAAGAATGGCCATAAAGCCTGCTGTTAAAAGCCTTTTGGCGTTGGGGGCGATTGCTTCGTTACTAACTTGGACATTGCTCATAAATATAATGGGGGGTTATGGAAGGTGACGGTCATTCCACAGAATTTTTCATGGTCGGGGCAAATAACAACATTCGTGGGATAGGGTTGTCAATCCAGAAATAAATTCCAAATCACGAATGACAGAATGACCAATGGCGAAAGAAGATAAAACCCCGAATTTCGGGACAAGCTCGGAGCTCGTCCGAGCTTCGTAATTGGATTTCTTTCGTTCATTCCGTCATTCGCTCAGTCGTCATTTCATCAACGCCCTTTCCCTTTCCAGCAATCCCGGATGGGAATAGTAAAATCCGCTATATACGGGGTGTGGTGTCAGGTTACCCAAGTTTTTCTCATTCAATTTTCGCAATGCTCTGATCAAAGGCTGTGCCTGGGTCATTACTTTTGCCGCAAATGCGTCGGCTTCGTACTCATGACGGCGGGACCACCAATGTGCCAGCGGCGAAAACCAAAACGTGATCACTCCCGATAACAAACCGAACAACAACAAAGCTGGGGCGATATTTCCGGGAAGGAACCCGAATGCGCGGTAAAACCAGGATTGTGTTGCCAGCAGCGAAATTACATAAAAACCGGCCAGAGAACCCAGTGCTGACAGGATCAGAGTTTTAGGAATGTGCTTTAATCGAAAGTGACCGATTTCGTGAGCCAGAACCGCTTCCAACTCCTGCTCTTCCAGTTGTTGAATTAGCGTATCGAAAAGCACAATTTTTCGAAAACCACCGAAACCAGTGAAAAAAGCATTCGAATGTTTCGACCGCTTGCTGCCGTCCATGACCTGAATGCTTTTTGCTTGAAACCCCGTTCGTGCTGCCAAAGCCAACAAGCGTTCGCGCAAGCTGCCGTCGGTCAACGGAGTGAATTTGTTAAACAGTGGCAGGATTAAAACCGGCGCTAATATCAGCATCACCATTTGAAACACCAACATGCTACCCCAGGCCCATAACCACCACCATGGGCCTGTCCATTCCACCAGTTTCAGTATCAGGGTCAATAGCGGCCACCCAAGCAGCAAAGCCAGCAATATTCCCTTGACCCTATCGAGCCACCAAAGTTTTTGCGTCGTTGTGTTGAACCCAAAATGTTCTTCCAGCCGGAACTGATGATACCACTCGAATGGTAAACCAGGAATGGACAAGAGCAGACCCGCAGCCAGGAGGAATAAGCCATTTGCCCAGGCCGCCTCGCCGAGCCAGCTGTGAAGCAAAGTGTAGATTAGAGGAAGGACCCCGCTGAAAAGCACAATGAACAACAGGACGGCATCATAAACAATTTCGATTCTGCTTAATTTGCCTTTGGCCAGCGTATAATTGACGGATTTGGAGTAGGTCTGTTCATCGATCGCTCCCTTGAATGATTCGGGCACTCGAGTTGCATGAGCCCGGACATATTGTTGGTTTAAATTCTGCAACCAAAGTTGTGCTAGCGCCTTGGCCAGCACCAGTCCGACGACGATCCAGAATGCGACACCCATAACAGTCATGGAAATACACTAACGTCAAAACGAAGAGTCGAAAAACGTAATTTCTCCCACACTAAATCTTTTGCGTGCGTTGCACATCCGCATTCGTTTGCTTAGCCTCAATAAATGCTCAACAGATTCCCATATCTGCCATTCTGTTCCGGGGCTTTACTTTTGTTAGGTCTCAATTGTTTTGCCGGCGCTGAGGAGGTCGGCCCCTATCCCCGAATTACCGAAGAGGCATTCAAAGCGAGGCTGCCATTTTTTGATTACGCCAAAAACATCCCATTGGAGGGCAGGGTGGTGCAAGAGCGGGAAGGGGAAGGCGCGAAGCGGCAGAAGATCGTCTTTCGCGGCGCGCAAGGTTTCCTGGTTCCAGGCTATTTGGAATTTCCGCTCAAGGGCGAGAGGCCCTATCCACTCGTTTTGCTGCTACACGGTTGGTCCGGTTCAAAAGAGGATTGGTACAAGGATGACAATTATATAAGTGGCGGTGTGATGCGCCGAGCATTGCTCGAAGCGGGCTACGCGACTCTCATGTTGGACGCCGCAACCCACGGCGAACGCAGCAACGAGATCGACTATCAGCACGTCAATCCATTTGAAGATCCAAAAGCGTCTTCGCGTCGCAATTATTTTACCTACGCCGAGATCTCGATCCAGACGGTAAAAGATTATCGACGAGCTATCGACTTCGTATTCGAACGCGGCGAAGTGGCGACTAACCGTATCGGTCTGGTAGGCTATAGCATGGGCGGTATGGATTCCTTTTACCTGTTGGCTGTCGAACCACGTATCAAAATGGCGGTTGCCTGCGTGCCTATTTTGCTCAGCGCCGATTACGGCCCGACCTCACCAATCGATTACAGTTGGGGCGTTCGCAACAAGCCGTTCCTGATGTTGATGGGACGCAGAGATGGAAAAGATGATTACGTGGCCAGGGTCGAGTCATCGTACCGGCAATACATCCAAAATTCCCAATCCAAACTGATTTGGTACGATCAAGGACATAAACTGAGCTCAATCTACGTAACTGACGCCTTAGCGTGGGTGAAGAAGAATTTGTGAGTTGGTGATCGATCCTTGATTAAGTCGCAGATGAACGTAATGTTTTCAGCCGCCATCAGGCCGCCCCCATAGCTCAAATGGATAGAGCAGCGGTTTCCTAAACCGTTGATCCCCGTTCAATTCGGGGTGGGGGTACCATTTCCTGGAATCCGAATTCGGAATACGAAATCCGATGGCCAAAATCCGGCCATTGACATTGCTTAAATTTCCTTGCGTCGGCACATTGTCATGCTCGTTTTGAGGTTCACAAAGCGAGTTCGCTCGAATGAAAATATTGTGTATCCATGCCCATTTTGACGACTTCGAATTTGTTGTGGCAGGCACCTTCGAAATGTGGCGAAGAAAATTGGGGGCCTCTTTGAAGGCACGCTTGATCGTTTGTACGGATGGGACCGCCGGGCATCACTTTCGCACTCCCGAGGAAACTGGCGCGCTTCGGATGCGGGAGCAATTAGCTTCCGCGACAATTGGCGGATATGAATTTGAAAGGCTTAAATTACCCGACGACGGCCGCACGCCGCGTGACGCGTGTTTGGAAGTTAGCGTCCCCTTGATGGCTAGTTTATGGAAATCAATTCGCGCATTCGAGCCGGATTATCTTTTTTGTCCTCCGATTCCTGCTGACCCGCTCGCGGGAATGCATAATGACCATGTCGCAGTAGCTGATGCTCTGCGACGCGTCGCTTATTTGATCAACGTGCCTCATGCGTTCACAAAGGAATACCCGGCGGATGAAGCAGTTTCCAAACCGTGCAAGGTGCCGGTGATTATCAATCTTTACGACGGTTACATGGTTGGCAACAACGCGCATGATTTTGCGGTAGATGTCGAGGAAGCGTTCCCGAAAATTTGTGAAATGACCTGGTGCCATCAGTCACAAATTAGCGAATTCCTTCCATGGGTGGGGTGCCACAATATCGAGCCGCCCGCTTCACTCTCGGACTGGTCGCGAACGTTGCGAAAGCGATTTGATTCTCGAAACCGCGAGCTTGGTGTTCAATCCGAACGGGCGCTGGAATACTTCACCGTCACTTCATGGGGCGCGCCGACGACTTACGAACAGCTCGAGAAGGATTTTCCGAGTATGTTAAGAAACGAACAGAACGACGGGCACCGCTCCCGTCTATGATATCAGCTCTTCCGAAGGTCTGTTATCAGCGGTTCGAAGCTGCTTCTCTCAGTCCTTTTTGACGCAGTGCCGAAGGGGAGGCGCCGAAGGCACGTTTGAATAGACGGTAAAATCCGGATAACTCTTCGAACCCTGACTCGAACGCTATTGCAACAATGGATTTGTCACTGTGCAGAATGAGATCCTTTGCATGATTCAATCGTTCTCTCAGAATATATTGATGCCAGCTCAGGCCAGTGATTCTTCGGAAAACTTGTGTGAATTGGCGTCGGCTTAAACAGGTGCATCGAGCTGCTTCGTCCAAGGTTTCCTGGCGATAAAAACGTTTTTTGAGACCGAGGGCGTAATTGGCGACACGTTCGCTGCTATCGCGCCCTCTAATGAAAATCAATTCACCGTTACCGGAACGGCGGCGCGCCAAACGCAGCGTTCGGACCGCCAAATCCACTAGTTGCGAACAAACCATAAACTCCCAACCCTCGGTCTGGCTGCGTTGTTCGAAGAGCATTTCTTGAAAAATGGAGCGCACTTCCTGCGAGGTCTTTTCGTGATATGTATCAAGAGGCCAGTAGCAGGGACCCAGTCGTCTCATTTCGTCGGATAAGAATTGCGGCAGGACACTCGGTTGGTAATGAATCCCAAATGCGGTAATGGGTTCGCCTGGATCATCTTCCTGGAGAATGCGTACCTGTTCAGGAACATGCAGCAAACAATTGCGTTCGAGCCGAAAGCTGCAATTTCCCCCTTGCCATCGGCCCTTGCCGGATATTACGAGGTAAAATTGCGGGTGCTTTTCCTGCACATCGCCAACAAAGCCCATGTCGTGCCGGCTCTCATACGCGGCCACACCGAATTCAGGCATAAAAACCTTCTTCGGTCTCTTGACCAATTCATCATTTAGAAGGGAAGAGGAGCGCATGAACTGCGCGCTGAAATCGGTCATGACCAATGAACCGCCTGCGGCTCCACTCGAAAGACTGGGTTTTAGTCCATCGTTGACGACTTGCATAACACTTACAAATTCTACGCAATTGGCCGGTCAACAACAAGATAAAGCCTATGCTTGACGGTTTGTTTCACGTGAACAGCCCATTTATCCAGTCAAGATCGCCCCTTTCACCAAGACGGAGATTCGCCCATATAATATCGTAGGCTAGGCCATAAACTCAAAAGTCCCACAAGCATCCTGTGATGATTGCCAAAAGGAATTCGAGTATGCCCCAGCGCAGCGGCGCGGCTCAGAAAACTCAGCCGACCGGCTTTACCCTGATCGAATTGCTGGTAGTGATTGCCATTATCGCGATCCTGGCATCCATGATCTTGCCGGCGCTTAGCAAAGCAAAAACAAAAGCCAAGCGGGCATCCTGCCAGAATAACCTTCGGAATCACGCGCTATGGTTCACGATGTACGCTTCGGATTTCAAAGATCTGTTCCCGGTTGCTACCGGTCACAACGGTTGGACTTCTTTATACGGCATGCCTGAGACGTTAAAATTGTGGTTCATGTCTAATGGAATGACGCAAGGCACCAATAGCACACCCTGGCTTTGCCCTTCCCGGCGCGATACGCCGCGCGGTGTTATCAATCCGGATAAGGGGTATATCATCGATCATTATATGGTCACCACTGATCTTCGCGGAGATCCCTCCTATTTCGGAAAAATCTCACCTAAGAGAGCTACCGACCCTCTTGGGCCCTTGACGGCCGATCATACCGGGTCGTACCTGACAGCCCCGACCCGATGGTGGTCCAATCATGGAGACAAAAAAGACCCTGATAACCCTCAAATTTGCCTTCCTTCCGGCTTGAATCAGTCCTGGAGCGATGGCCATGTTCAATGGGTTTCTGCAAAGACAGTTCTGCAGGGAAAAAACGTGCCCGCGCCGATGGTGAAGGATGCCTGGCCTTGGTACTATATTTGGTACGAAGGGCCTGGGATTCCTTAGTTCCGCAATGACGAATAACTAAATGCCAAATGACGAGCAGGTGGAAGAGCCCGCTCTGATTTGTTTCATTCGTCATTCGCCCATAACTAGGAGCTGGCGTGACTACCCTGATATTCCGGATCGGGTTCCAATCGGCCAAGGAAAAACAAAATGATGGATAGTCCGATGACTGGCATCACCCCGTAACCAATGAATACCGGGGTATAGCCGTATTGATCGATTAGCCGTCCAGACAGCCAACTGAAAAGCATTCCACCCGCGCCTGCGCCCATGCTGGCCAGACCCCAAACGGAGGCGACCATGTTTTTGGGAAAGACATCCGCGGGGAATGCAATCGTATTGGCGGTGTAGCCAGTATAGCCAAATGTAGCGATAGAGACAAAGAAGATCGCCAGAGAGGCGCTTGATGCGAAGGTGGCAGGGATTGCAGAGGTCATAAGCAACGCAAAAATACTGACCGAAATCTTTCGAGCTTTCGGAATGGGAATGCCACGCGTGATGAACATCTGAGTCAAAATCCCTCCAACAATGTTGCCAATATCAGCGGTGACAAAAGGAATCCACGCAGTGGACGCTATTTGTTTCAAACTAAAATTGTGCGCCGTGCTCAGATATTTGGGGAACCAAAACACATAAAAATACCAAATGGGATCCATGAAAACCTTCGAGAGCGTCAGAAACCCCGTAAATCGAGTGCGCAGCAGTTTCCAGGGCGGTGGCGGCCTCGAGTTAACCTCTTGTCGCAGGTGAGCAGGTGTGTGATACACGAACCACCAAACAACGGTCCATAAATAGCCAAGTAATCCGACGACGACAAACGCTCGAGCCCAACCCCAATGCAACACCATCGACCCCGCGAGCGGCGGCCCGATCACAGCTCCGACGGCGGCGCCGCTGTTGAAAATGCCGGCGGCCAGCGCGCGTTCGCGAGGAGAGAACCATTCGCTTACCACTTTTACGGCTGCCGGCCAGTTGCCCGCTTCACCTGCGCCGATCAAAAAACGAAAAACACCTAGCGAGAAGGGGCCTGTGGCAAAAGCGGTCACTAAATCAACGGTGGACCACCAGCCCATGCATAATGCATAGCCCAATCGAGTGCCGATCCGATCTAAAATGGGTCCGAAGACTCCATTCATCACACAATACGCCAGCATGAATGCTGAGATGATCAGCCCATAAGATTCATCGGTCATTTGGAACTCTTTTTTGAGTCCAGGCGCCACCATAGCGAGGGTTTGCCGATCTAGATAGACAATGACCGTGGCCAAAAAGGCCAGGCCAATCATGACCCAGCGCAAATGCAATGCCGGTGGTTCATGAAAGGAAGAACCCGGCGGGCTGGCTGGTTCAGGAGATTGCGGAGTTCTGGAAGATGGCTGAGGCGTAGGTAAATTAAATTGATTGGTCGTGTTTCATCCGAATCCTACTGGGTTCGGTCGTTCGATGGATTTTCGTAATAATCGAAGCTTGGACCAAGCTTTTTCCTTAACAACGCGGTTGCGACATTCAGCTCTTCTATGATCTCCCTGGTCACCCCATTTGACGCCGCTTTCAAGTTCTTCTCGAATGCTTGAAGATTTCTAGAGCCACAAAGAGCGCTGGTGATTCCTTCCCTGGCCAAAACCCATTTCAAAGCAACCTCTACTGTAGTTAAGTGATGGCGGCGAGCGATAAGGCGGATATTTTCCAGTGCGACCTTGGTTTCTTTTTCCGCCCCACCGAGTCCGTGCCTGCACTCCGGATTGGATTGGTGATCAAAATGACGCGTGCGCCGTCGCGAAGCGGGCAGGGCATTGAAGTCCGGAAAATGGTCCGCCAAAAGTCCTTGCATCAGGGGCATGTAGGCGACTACGCCGATTCCCTTGGCTCGACAGTAAGGTAAAATCTCCAATTCAATTGCCCGTGAGAGCAGACTATAAGGAAGCTCGTTGACAACAATTTTTGCCCCGGTGGCAAGCGCTTCGTCGAGTTTTAGTCGTCCAAAATTGCTGACGCCAATGTGATGGATTTTGCCAGCCTGCTGGAGCCGCATGAGCGTATCAAAAACATCCTGAACACGAGGAATCTCAATCTTCTCAGTGGTAAAGTGTCGGATGGAGTGCGCTGTAATTGGCCAGTGCACCATATAAAGATCGATGTAATTACTCTGCAGCCTGTTCAAGCTTGCTTCACAATGCTGTGCCAATACTTTAGGAGACGTATTGGAGGGGCTGATTTTTGTTGCTACAATGATTTTGTCCCTGGAAATGCCCTTAAGGGCTCGACCCAGAGAAGCTTCACTCTCTCCTTTGTTATATGCCTCGGCGGTGTCGAAAAAGTTGCAGCCGCGTTCAACGGCTCGATGAACTACGGCTTCGACGTCGGACTGGTTTTGAGTCCCCCAATAATCGCCACCCCCGAATGACCAACAGCCCATACCCAAGGCTGGTAGTTTCAAGTCATGACTACCACATTGTCGGGCTTCCATGATTTTCTTTAGGCCATACTAATGAGGAAATTGGAATTATTCCTAGCTTTTCAGGCAGCTCATGTTTGTAATTCGGGCGAAACAGTTTTTCTTTGGGTCAGCAGATAACTTGAGTCCTCGACCCTACTGCCCTAGATTCTGCGCCACATGAGTAATGCTTTGAAGGAACAAGTTGCTGCCGCCTCGGGTTGGATTAGCAAGTTGCGCGCGGAAATCGGCAAAGTGATCGTTGGCCAGGAGCAATTGGTGGATCGTTTGTTAGTGGGTCTGCTGGCTAATGGGCACGTTTTGCTGGAGGGAGTGCCTGGCCTGGCCAAGACCATGTCCGTTCGGACCCTGGCCACGGCGATACACGCAAGTTTTCATCGCATCCAGTTTACACCCGATTTGCTGCCTGCCGATATCGTCGGCACTTTGATTTATAGTCCGCAGGATGGAAAGTACCACGCCACAAAAGGACCGGTGTTTGCGAATTTCGTGCTCGCGGATGAAATCAACCGGGCACCGGCCAAGGTTCAATCCGCTTTGTTGGAAACCATGCAGGAAAGGCAAGTGACTTTGGGAGGGGAAACGATGCCGCTGCCATCTCCGTTTCTGGTGTTGGCGACGGAGAATCCTATCGACCAGGAAGGCACTTACCCGCTGCCCGAGGCACAAGTGGACCGTTTCATGTTCAAAGTGCTGCTCGATTACCCATCTTTCGAAGAGGAACGCAAGATTCTCGATCGAATGGCGTTTACGTCGCCCGAGACCCGCGTCGAGCCCGTTATTCCACTCGATGAAATCCAGCGCACGCGAAAATTAGTCGATCAAATTCACGTCGACGAAAAGGTGCGGGATTATATTGTCCATTTGGTCTTTGCCACGCGGGTGCCGGATAAATACAAACTCGAGATTAAACATTTTATCCAATTCGGCGCATCACCCCGGGCGACGATTTATCTTACGCTGGCAGCCAAGGCTTGGGCCTTGTTGCAAGGGCGCGAGTATGTCACACCTGAGGACGTCAAAAGCATCGGTCCGGACGTATTACGGCACCGGATTATCCTGACGTACGAGGCAGAAGCTCAGGCCGTCACGACGGATGTGATCATCAAGAAAATCTTTAATGCGGTGGCGGTGCCGTAAGGGAACTGAAGTTCGAGTGTCGGATATGGGGTGTCGAGTGGAAGAAAAATGAGCCAGCATGCTTTGGAAAGTTTTGGCGCTTATTGTAAGGCCAGAGAACTCTTTTATCCTGTTGTGAGCGACATGGTAACTCTCGGGAACGATCCGGGATGTTATCGCTTGGTTGCTCAGCCAGTTTCCAATGCCGATTCGGTCTGTTCAAATATTGAAGAGGGTTACGGCCGGTTAAGTAGGAATGAGTATCCTAGGTTTCTGGATTTTGCTCGCGAATCCGCTCGAGAAACACGGGCCAGATACGAACGACTAAACTGCCGGCTTAGCGTTCACATCATTCACAACCGTGTCGGACTTGCTGAGGAGATTATTGCAATCTTGACCAAAACGATAAGTGCACTCCAACAACAGCTTCAAAACCGCAGCACAATATCCACCTCCTGCTTGAAGGATGAAGATATAATATCCGCAAACGATAGCTTTATTCCCCCGCTCGACACACGAATCTCGGCCCTCGACACTCCCATCCTCTCATGACTCTCCTGGAACTGCTCAGCTCTGTCCGCCGCGTGGAAGTGCGCACTAACCGGCTGGTGAATGACACCATGGTTGGCGCGTACCTCAGCCATTTCAAAGGGCGCGGAATGGATTTTGAAGAGCTCCGTGAATACATTCCCGGGGACGAAGTGCGGGACATTGATTGGAATGTCACATACCGCATGGGACGCCCTTTTGTAAAACGTTTTCGCGAAGAAAGGGAATTGGCGATGGTTTTGGCCGTGGATGTTTCTGCTTCTTCCACCTTCGGATCGAGCGAGCGATCCAAACGCGAGTATGCCGCGGAAATTGCGGGCACACTGGCCATTTCAGCCTCTCGCAGCAGCGACAAAGTCGGGCTATTGCTTTTTAGCGATCAAGTTGAATTATTTCTGCCGCCGCGCAAAGGCCGGCGGCATATCTTGCGTCTGCTGCGAGAAATGATCGGCTTCGAACCGAAACATCGCGGGACAAATGTCCCGGCTGCTTTGGCGTTTCTCAATCATGTGCTCCATCGTCGGTCGATTGTTTTTGTGCTGACAGATTTTCTTCACACGTTCGGTGCATCCGCTCGCCGGCCTGGGGCGGGGAGAGATGTGATTCAGGAAATCGGTTTGACCAATGCCAGGCATGATCTGGTTTGCCTCCACCTGCACGATCCCCGGGAAAGCGCTTTACCGCCCGCCGGCTTGTTGACCATCGAGGATGCGGAAACAGACGAACTTTTGGAATTGGATACAACCAGAGCGGGCGTGCGAAAAAAATTTGAACAAATGAACGCGGAGCGCCTTGCTGAATTGGAACGTGCTTTCCAACGCGCGGGGGTGGATACCTTGCGGTTTAGCACAGCGGACTCTTTTGCCCAGACCTTGCAACATTTCTTCGAAACCCGTCGTGGGCGACGCAGAGGTTAAGTTCCACTACGGTTGATGAAGCAGTGCGATATCGATTCTTCAATTTTGCGAAAAGCTCGCCGCGCGGAAATCAGCGCGGAGCGATTTCCGCGCTGACAGACCAAGCGGTTGTGGAGTCTTCGAAGTGCGACCGCTGTGCTCTGGGAAGCAAATGGTTATTTTGTCTCTTGTTTTCGTGGGGCTCGTTATTCGCTCTCGCGCAAATAACCACTAATTCCGATGCTGATGAAATACCTCCTCTTCGTCCGCCGCGCGCGGAGATCCCGCCGGGTCTTTGGGAACGACACAGTGGAGCGTTTATCGGTGTGAGCCTCATTGTACTGTTGGCGATCGGCATACTGCTTTGGGTCATGTTCCGGGTTCGTCCAAGAGCTACCATTCCACCGGCCGTTCAAGCACGGCACGCATTGGGTTCTTTGGCAGGACAACCTGAGAACGGGGTTCTTTTGAGCCGGGTTTCACAGACTTTGCGTCGTTATATCATGGCGGCTTTCGGCCTTAAACCCGGCGAACTCACTACGACGGAATTTTGCCGGGTCATTTCCAGTAATTCGTCGGTTGGAGAACGGCTCTCCTCGGAAATCGCCCTGTTTCTACGGTCCTGTGATGAACGCAAGTTTGCACCGGTGGCAGAACCTGCTCCCCTCAACGCGGTAGCGATTGCGCTGCGGTTTGTCGAAGAATCGGAGCAGCGTTGCGCCGAACTTCGCAAGGCCGAGCAAGCTGCCCAAACTTCTCCCACGAATGTTTCAAAAAGCGGAAAGACGCCCAGCTGATTCTGAATGAATTCCGCTTTTGAATTTCAGTTTCCGTGGATTTTGGGTCTCCTCGGATTGCTTCCCTTTTACGCGATTTTGCGCGGAAAGATTGGCAAGCTCTCCGCTTTGCGATTTCCCAGCGTGGATATCGCGCGAGGGGCTGGTGCCGCTGCCCGGGCTGCTTCGGGAAGATTGCTGCTGTTCCTGAGATTATTAACGGTGGGACTCTGTATCGTCGCCCTGGCGGGCCCGCGCTTTGCCAATGATCAAACGGAAACTCAGGCTAGCGGTGTGGACATCATGCTGGTTCTGGATCTCTCCTGGTCGATGATGGCTTTGGATATGAGCGGTCCACAGGAACGTTTTACTCGGTTTGATATCGCTTCCCAAGTCCTGGAAGATTTCGTGCGGCGCCGCCCCAGTGATCGGCTTGGGTTGCTGGTTTTCTCCGCCGTCCCGTACTTGGCCAGCCCGCTGACGCTCGATCACGATTGGTTGATCCAGAATCTGCATCGGCTTTATGTCGGATTAGTCCGAGATGTCGGCACTGCCATTGGTGATGCTGCTGCCGCAGGAGCCCGAAGGCTGAAGGGGCTTAAAGACAGCAAGAGCCGGATTATCATTCTGTTGACCGACGGAGATAATAACCGTGGCGAAATTGATCCCGTGCCTGCCGCCCAACTGGCCGCGGCTCTTGGCGTAAAGGTGTATACGATAGGGATCGGAATTGAGGAGCCATGCCAATTGCCGCTATTCGATCCGGCCACGGGAAAATTGCGTTTGGATAGTGCTGGAAATGTAATCCCAACTATGACGCTTCAGCCGGCCAATTACAATGTGTTGGACAAAATGTCCTCGTTGAGTAACGCCAAATTTTATCGGGCAAAAAATCGTCGTGAATTGCAAAGCATCTACAATGACATTGATCGTCTTGAAAAAACCGAGGTAAAGCTGCGTCGTTTCACCATTTACCGTCCGCTGTTCCAATGGCCATTATTAGCAGCTTGTGGGCTGCTGGCTTTGGAACTTCTCTTGGCAAACACACGATTTCGGAGGGTGCCATAAGGGGGGTCCGAAGGCCGAAATCCGAAATCCGATATGAATTTCGCTCAACCTCATTTTGCCGAGCCGAGTTGGCTCTGGCTGGCTGTGCTGGGACCACTGCTGCTGTTTCTCTTGCAACGCTACTCGGCAGTTGCCAGGCGTCGGCAGCTTTCGCAAATCGCCGCCCCACGTTTCCTCAAAGAGTTGACCGGCAGTCATAGTCCAATGAAACGCGAGATCAAGAACGTGTTTCTGATGTTGGTGCTGGTTGCGATTGGGATAACCATGGCGCGTCCGCAGTGGGGTGAGCAGGCCAATACCAGCCGTTTCCTTGGGCAGGACGTCGTCTTCATCCTGGATTGCTCGCGCAGTATGCTGGCGGCCGATGTGTTGCCCAGCCGCTTGCAGCGGTCCAAGCTTGCCATACTCGATTTTCTGCAGCGGAGAGGCCATGGGCGAATGGGGTTGGTCGCGTTTGCGGGGCAGGCCTTTCTTCAATGTCCATTGACCTTCGATTACAGCGCTTTTCGCGAAGCTTTGGCCATTATTGACGATAAAACGATACCCATTCCTGGCACCGACATCGGACGCGCTCTCGATGAAGGATTTCACGCCCTGAAAAAAGATGACCGTCAAAAACTTTTGGTCATCATCACGGACGGTGAGGATTTGGAGAAAGGCGGCGTGAAAATGGCGGAAGAGCTGGCCAAAAAGGGCGTGGTGATTTTTACGATCGGCGTCGGTACTCCGGGCGGGTCGGAAATTCAGGTGGTTAACGAGCAAGGAAAGGCGGAACTGTTACGCGACGCTGGCGGTGAAGTGGTTCGCAGTCGTTTGGACGAAACGACATTGCGGGCGATTGGCCAGGCTGCGCACGGAGCTTACTATCCCCTTGGACCGTTGGGAGAAGGTTTGTCAAAAGTTCGGATTGCGGCGGAAAACCTGGATCAGTCAGTGACGATGCCGGACCGAAAGCTTGGGAAGGACCGTTTTTACATACCGCTTTCAATCGCGCTGCTGTGCCTTGTGATAGAATCACTCATTGGCACGCGGCGCAAACATTCGGACGGGCCACTGAGGGAAATGCCCTCGCGATAAAGTCTTCAAAGAAGTAGCGCAGAGTTGCACTCTGCCGTATCGCAGATTTTTAATCTGCTGAGCGAACGAAAACAGCAAGGCCGCAAACCCGTAATCTACGCTGTGCAAGTCGATCCTGATTGCACGTCAGCTTCGCAGAATATCTCTGGGCATTCGGAATAAGCGTGCAACCAAGGGCATCGAACTATTCCAACGCTCTGCAGAATGCAATTCTGCGATACGGCAGATTACAAATATTACAAATCTGCGTTACGAACAATCGCCTCCTGCCGTCTGTCTTTAGAACGCTTTTTCTTGCCGGGGCCGACCCGATCTGATATGCTCAATTAACCGTGTGTATCTGGCGCACCCCTGTTGGGTGCGCTTTTTGCGTACGTCAAAAACGACTTGATAATTTCTCTCCGCGAGTCATTTATTACGCAATGCAACCGGGCGATTACGAGATAGCCGCCTTTTTTGTCCTAGTAGCAATTTTTGGAGTTTGCGAGCATTTTTGGCCAGCGCGACAAGTCGATCATTGGCGTGACTTGCGGCTGGATGTGCTGTCTTTTGCGTTTGCTTTAACCGTTAATCGGATTTGCACTCACCTGATTAAAACGGGGGTGGGCGATTTTACGCCAGAGTATTTGAGCAGCACGGTGCACTTTCTTCAAAATTTGCCGAGCTGGGTAAGGATTGTCACAGCGATTTTTGTGGTGGATTTTATCATTTATTGGATTCACCGGGCACAGCATCGTTACACCCTGCTATGGAGAACCCATGCATGGCACCATTCAATCGAACAGATGTATTGGTTCGCTGGGTTCCGGACCAGTTTTTTCCATTCATTTATTTATAATATTCCGCAGGTGGTTATTCCGGTCACTTTGTTTCGCCTGAGTCCCGCGGAAGCAGGCATAGGATATTCGGTGGCTTTGCTGATCCAATTTTGGGAGCACACCAACCTGAACGTAAAAGTTGGTCCTCTTGCCTGGCTAATCATTACGCCGGCATATCATCGGATTCACCATTCTGCCACCGCGCAACGGGGAAAAAATCTAGGGACAACTTTTTCACTGTGGGACCGAATGTTTGGGACCTACGTCGATCCAAAGTCTGTGCCCGATTCTTTTCCGCTAGGCCTGGGAGAACCGGTTCCTGGAAAAAACATTCCTAGAATGCTTCTAGGAGTTTAAATAACGACAGCTGGCGGCGTCAGCGAGCACAATGAAAAAAGTGAGCCGGCATGATGGTCGCCAGCTCGACCTCTCGGGAGACAGAGCCAAAAACCTGTTCGAGATACGGAAGCGCGGCGCTCGATAGTTGATACACAAAAAAACTTCCCTTCGGCCGCAGGACAGAATGAGTCTTGCGCACGATTGTGTCGCGCAAACTGTGAGGGAGGGTCTTGAAAGGAATGCCGGAAATGACGCAATCCGCGTGCTTCACCCCAAGTTTCGCAAGCACGAGGTCAATATCCGCGGCAGATTCTTGCACAACATGCAGCCGAGGATCGTGAAACGCCTTCCCCAGGAACTTGACGAACTCATCATTAATCTCAAGCGCGATTAGTTTGGCATCGGGCCGCATTCGCTCCAGCATCCTTGAAGTGAATGTTCCTACGCCAGGGCCGTACTCGACGATAACTCGCGCGTTTTCCCAATCTACTTTTTCGAGCACGGAATCGACAACGAAAGAAGTGCTGGGCAGCATCCAACCTACGTGGTTGGGATGCTTTAAAAAGTTTCGCGCAAACAGCAGCAGTTGAGAAACGCTGCTTTTTCTGGTCGAACCATTGGTAGAGTGGTTGTGGTGATTAATCCCTTTTGAAATCGTGCCCATAATCTTAAGTGGCAGTCAAACGTCATCAACGCCTTTAGCGGTCGCTGTTGCCGTGGCTATATTATTCCCGAGTTTGCTCCATTACTGCGACGCTGAAACTTTAACACGTCACAGCAAAAATTCAAAACGCTAAAATTAGAAGTCACAACGCAAGGGCGCACGAGTGCCTCTTCAAGGAGGGACAATCACTCGGAGCCGGTTACGTTCGATGGCAAAAGTCGCCGGCAAATGCCCAATTAATTCCCCGTCAATTTCGACGGGCGTAGGCGAAGGGCTCGTCAGAGATAGGGAAGCTGTCTTGAAAACTCTTGTAGCCGAAGGAGGCAATCTTCCGTTGAAAAGCAATCCCGGGCCGCAACGCGCGAGAGTCATCCAATTCACTCGAGGCAAAACACATACTTCGAGTAAACCATCACGCAAGTCTGCTTGTGGAAATAGAGTAAACTGCCCCCCATACAGACGGCCGTTTCCCACAAGAACCAGCTCACCGTCAATAGAATGGCCATTGCCAGTGGCTCTGATTTTTGAGGGCTTGCCCATGACGGCGTGTAATCCCGCCAGCACGTAAGCAAGAGGCCCTACAACCTTCTTCACTTGCCATTTCACCAATTCAATCGCACGCGCGTCCAATCCGGCTCCAGCCAATTGCGCGAAATAGGCGCGTTTACCGTTGGTGTTGACGCTCGGCAGATCGATTTTTGTTTCTCGAGCCTGGCGGATGATATCCCATGCGGAGGCCAAAGCTGCCGGCAATCCCAGTTCACGCGCAAAGACATTCACTGTGCCCAATGGCAGCACACCCAGGCGAACTCGTTCGAAACCGTTGTTGGCGTCGCCGATGCCATTCAGCACTTCGTTCAGAGTGCCGTCCCCGCCAGCTGCAACGACAGTCTCAAATCCCTCCTGGACGGCCTCGGTCGCCAGCCTTCGCGCATCTCCGGCGGCTGCGGTTCGTTTGAGTTGACACTCCTTGCTGATGGTCTCCAGGTGATGCCGAAATCGGTTCGCCTTCTCGCCTCGAGCCGCAGGATTAAAGATCACACACGCGCGCACGCCTTTTTGTGCGGCGGAGTGGGCGGTAAGTCGAGCAGAAACAGAAGGCCATCCTTTTGGTGCATTCTATAGGCCGGTCATATGGAGATTGCGGGTCAATTCTCGATTCGTCCGTCCGGCGAATCTCGTTTCAGAGAATTGTCTCGACGACCCGGGGGATAATTTTGTCGGCGATGAGAATCCGCCCGCGGACGAAAGACGCCTGTCACAAAACGAGACGATAAAAGGTTTTTGAAAAATATTGCACAGCATTCTGAACCTTTCTCAATCGTGCGCGATTACGCATTCGGATTTTGGCAGTAAGGCTGCTTAGCACCGCGCGTAGTGAAATTTTATGAACACTGTCTACGTACTGATCGCCAATTCTGATCGGCGAATGAACAATCTCATCGAGGTGGCTGTCCGCGATGTTTGTTATGAACAATTACTGGTGGAGTGCTCAATCACGTCCCGTCTGGACGAAATGCTTCGCCAGGGATGCCTTGACAAAGTGGGGATGATCTTTTTGGCCCCCAACCACGTCGTCATAGGCCCCCCGCAGCGTGCCGTGGCAGCTACGATGGAGGAGGCGACGCGCAGCATCCAGACCATCAAAAGCCGCCGGTCCGTTCCGATTATCGCCGTCGGGGTTCGGTCGGATTGTGAAATGCCCTTGCTTGAAGCGGGTGCTGACAGTGTATTTGGGATTCTATTCGACCGGGATAAACTCCGATTTGAGATTCGGCGTGGGCTGGGGCTTCAGGAGCAATTGCAAGAGTCCGAAGCGCCCGCTCGCTGGTCTTTGGCCAGCAGCTTCTTCCGGGGGCTGAACAGACTTCGCCAAAACTAAAAGCCGTTGCAAAATCGCGAGGCTTATTCCAGCGCTTCCAATTTGGTCGCTTGCAGTTCCCATTGAGGATTGAGTTCGGCGAGACGTTCCTGCACGACAATTAACTCACGGTTGATTTCGTTTGCGCGTCCAGGTTTTTGGTACGTCTCCTCTTTTTCCAGTTCCGAAACTAATTCGGTCTGCTGCGATTCCAATCGTTGAATTTCCTGCTCGAGACTGTAGACCCGTTCCCGTTGCGCTTTGCGTTCGTTGGAGCGCGCCTGACGGGTTGCAGCTTCTAAACGCTTCTGCTCCTTTCTCGACCCGGCCGAGGAATCCTTATCAGACGGCCGTTCCTCGGATGAAAACCTCCGGGCTCGGTCCTCACCAGCCAAGGTTAAGCCGGCACGAGCCGAGAGCGCTTTGGTCTTATCAAGGTAATATTGGTACCCACCCGGGTAATGCGTAAGCTTCCCCGCGTTGACATGCACAACGTGCCGAGCGAGGGCCCGTATGAAATAAACATCGTGGCTGATGAACACCAGCGTCCCCTGGAATTGATCCAGCGCGTAGGCCAGCGCATCGATGCTGGACATATCCAAATGGGTGGTGGGTTCATCCATTAGCAGCAAATTCGGTGGATCCAGGAGAAGTTTGACCAGGGCCAGGCGGCTTTTCTCACCTCCGCTCAGCACGCTGACTTGCTTGAAAACATCATCTCCACGGAACAGGAAAGACCCCAGTAACGTCCGCACGAATTGTTCCGTGACCCGCTGGGGTGTGTCGAAAGCCTCATCGAGAACTGTGCGCGCAGGGTTAAGCATATCCACGCGGTATTGAGAATAATAACCTGATTTGGCGTTGTGACCAAGAGTGCGCACGCCTGCCTGGGGAATAACGACACCGGCAAGAATCTTCAGCAACGTGGACTTGCCTGCCCCATTGGGTCCGACCAACACGATTCGCTGACCCCGCTCTGCCTGAAAATCCATTCCTCGATAGACAATGTTCTCCCCATAAGCGTGGTGGATTCCCTCAAGTTTGATGACGCGCTGCCCACTTCGTTCGGGTTGTGGAAATGCAAAATCGATCTTGCGCTCGTCATTAACAGGCGCTTCGACTTTGTCCATCCTGTCTATTTGTTTCAGTTTGCTCTGGGCCTGACTCGCTTTGGTGTTTTTCGCGCGGAACCGGTTCACGAACTCCATTAGCCGGGCAATCTCGCGTTCCTGGTGTTTATAGACCGCAAGAAGTTGTTCTTCATGGGCCTCGCGTTGCTCCAGATACGCGTCGTAATTGCCTCGAAAGCGAATGAGCTTGCTCGAACGAATCTCGACGATGCTGCCGACGAGATGGTTGAGGAATTCGCGATCATGGGAGATGACAACAATCGCGCCGGGATAATTCTTCAAGTAATCCTGAAACCAAAGCAGGGCTTCCAAATCGAGATGATTGGTTGGCTCATCAAGCAGCAGTAAATCCGGTTCCTGCGTTAATAAGCGAGCAAGGTGAGCGCGCATGACCCACCCTCCGCTCATTTCACTGGCGGGCCGGTCGAAATCCCCCTGACGGAATCCCAGGCCGGAAAGGATTTGCCTGGCCTTGGCTTCAAGCCGGTAACCACCCAACTCGTTGAAACGGTCATGAACGTCGTCGTGAATATCTTCCGGATGCAAGGCCTCTACCGGATGATCCGCTTCCCATGCCTTCAAAATGCGGCGAAGTTTGACATATTCCGGCACGATTGCCGTGGCCAATTCTATCACCGTTTCGTCAGCAACTGGCGCATTCTCCTGAGGCAAATAGCCGAAGCTCACGCCTCGCTCGAGTATGATCTTGCCTTCATCCGGCTTTTCTTCGCCCAAAATGATTGAGAAAAGCGTCGTTTTTCCGGCGCCATTGGGCCCGACAAGGCCGATTCTATCCTCTCGGTTCACCTGTAGCGTGGCGTCCGCGAACAACACGCGGGCTCCGTAAGCCTTTGTAATACCAGACAAAGTCAGCATCGAACTCCTAAACTGCCACGAAATGTCGAAAGTTCACGCAGAAAAATGAGTGCCGGAACGCGCCCATCTCGTGCGCAGCAACGACCTATCAGTAACTGTCAGTGAATTCCACGCACTAGCGTTTGCTGCGCCGGGACAGGCGCGCTCTCCAGAGGAAAGAAAAAACTCCTGATCTTTGATTATCAATCGTCATCATCGACCTTACGCACCGCCCAGGCAGGGTATGGCGCGGCAGACCCTTTCATCGCATGCCATAATATTCGATTTAACAAATCTTCAGGGCACCTGTCAGGCGCTCCCAGCGGCAACCGCGCCGATGCATACGCATATTTGCGCAGGAGCGGGTCCGCGATTTTCTTTGGCTCCGGGTTCATTTCGTCCAGCGCGACATTGTTCTTTACAGTGACGAACGGTGTGAGATCGGCCTTTTCAATAAAGCAGTCGAACATCGGTGTCGCTGTTGCATCCATTTGATTCATGGGGGGCAAACCGAGGATAAGTTCAATCGTGCGCAGCACGCTGGTTTGGTTATATTGTGTGCTCACCACCTGGCCTCGTTTCGTGTAGGGACTGACCACATAGGCAGTCGTTCGATAACCACTGACATGATCCCAGCCATCCTGCGGGTCGTCTTCGATCGCAATGACGCAGGTTTGTGGCCAAAATTTGCTGTGACTGATGGCTTCGACAATTTGTCCAAAAGCGAGGTCATTGTCTGCTACCTGGGCCGCGGGAGTGGGCGAACCAGCAGCGGTGCCGCTCGTATGATCGTTCGGCAGGCAAATAATGACCAGATTTGGAAAAGCGTTGCTTGCTTCAAATTGTTTCAACTCTTTTATGAACTGAGCCGCCCGAAAAACATCAGGCACTGACATATCCCAGCCGACGGTAGCCGTATTCAAGTAAGGCCTCAAAGATTCCACGGCAGGGTCGCTATACAGGTGAATGCTATCCGTCCCTTTCACAAACTCCTGGTAATGGTCGCGCCAGGTCAGACCTTCCTTGCGGGACTTGTCCTTCCATGATTTTCGGGTGATGGCAAACTCGCCATAATCGCGGAGAGTTTTGCCATGCGCGATTGCATTATCCCAGATGAATCCTGCCGGAGAGTAAGCGAGCGCATCGACGTCAGAATCTTCCATCCCATCCGGGTAACTCCTGGGAAAACCCGCGAATGATCGTTCCAAGTAATCGGTAACAATCCCGGTAGTTGCCCATTCATGTCCGTCTGAACTGATAGCCCCGGAGCAGTACGTGTTATCCAGCAGCGCAAATTCACGAGCGATCTTGTGCTGGTTTGGAGTGATCCGTTCACCAAAGATGCAAAGGGACGGGTCCCCATTACCTTCGCTCATATCGCCGAAGACCTGATCGTAAGTGCGATTCTCCTTGATAATATAGACGACATGTTTGAACACGCTTGGTTCACCGACTCGTTGTGGGACAGCCTGGGGAGACTGATCGCGACGTGGTTTGAGACTCGCCTGCGCAAGCAAGGGATACCGCATATTGACCAATGCGATCCTCGTCCATTCTTTCAGTTTTTTGGCGGAAGGTTCCGGCACGAAGGAGAGTGAACCATGCCACTGATGCGAGTTGAACTTCGCGGATTTATTCTCCCGAGCTTCGCCTGGGCTAAGCCCCTTGATATTGGCCACATACAACGCCTTCCGTTTGGCATCATGCACGATCGCTCCAGGATACCAGCCTACCGGCACTAATCCTTCAAGCTTCGATTTCCCTGGGGCAAAGCTGATGACTGCCACCGCATTTTGTGTCCCGTTACAAACAAACAATTTGTCGCCAGAAGCATTGAAAGCGAGTGCGTTTGGGCTCGCGCCGAACAAGTCGCTGGGATTTTGACGGGTCCAGATGGTTTCAACGACTTTATCGTTTTTTGTATCCATCACGCTGATCGTGTCGCTGGCTGCGTTCGCGACCACGACGTAGCGCCCGTTCGGTGAAAGAGCGAGCGCCGAAGCATGCAAGCCCACAAGAATCTCCTGTGTGGAAGCTTTGGATTGAGAGTTTCTATTTTCCAAATCGATGATGGAGACAGACCCTTCGTTTGCGATGTGGCGCACCGGATCGACCCGCACTTTCATTCCGCGCCCGGCGGGTCCAGTGAGATCTCCTGCGCCTGGACGCCGTCCTCCCCAGTTGCTGACGTAAGCCTTCTTTCCAGCAATCACGACATCAAATGGCGCCACTCCCACGTCCCACAGACGCAAAACCTGGCCTGTTTCCGCATCTAATTCGCCGAGCCGATTCGAAAGATTCAGCGCTACATAAAGCCGCTTTCCATCTCGTGAAAGACATAATCCCGCGGGAATCTCGGCTTTTCGGTCCGGCGCATTAGCGGGCGGCAATGGAAGCGACCGCAGCGCGGTAACTTTTCCGTCCTTCTCTGTCGCAAACACTTTGATGCTGCCATCCACATTGGCCAGGTAAATTCTCGTTCCATCGGGCGAAAAAATAAGGCCTGTAAAGCTAAGCTGGCCGGATTTGTCAGGCTGGAGAATCTGAGTTGTAACGGGGTCCGCAGGTTTGTGATTGGCGGGTTCTGGCGGCAAAGGCACTCTTTGAAGAATACGATTTGTGTTGGGAGCGATAACCAGGAGTTCCGCGGTTTTTCCTGAAGTCACCAGGATTTTCCCATCAGGCCGCAAAGCTATCGCCTGAGGGCGCAATTCAGGTAACTCGAGTTGAAGCCCGGCCGGGCTTAAAACCTGATTGACCGGTGTAATGGTTTGTCCATCGCTCTTGCGGCCTACTGTTTCTGTTGGGCTTTGAAGTTGTGCTTGCGCTGAAAACAGCAAGCACGTCGAGGAACAGACGACTGCAACGTAGTTCATGATGACGTTCATTGTCTTACTGCGTGATTCGGTAAGTTTAAGGAGGTTCGATGCCCGGTTCATATGCGCTCAAAATAGCGCATTTTTTCCCAGTCTGTCACGGTGTTGTTGAATGCGTCTATTTCCAGGCGCGCATGGTGAACGTAAAACTGAACCACCTCCTCGCCGAACGCCGAGCGGGCAAGTTTGGAACGCTCAAACAAATCGGCAGCGATTTCCAGGCTGCCAGGTAATCGAGCTAGCTTTGGGTCCACGTAGGCATTTCCAGAATATTCATCGCCACAATCCAATTGTTCTTCTATCCCAGCCGCGCCGGCAGCGAGCATCGCAGCAAAAGCGAGGTATGGATTAGCATCGGCGCCGGGCATTCTATTTTCGATCCGGAAAGCATTATGCTCGCCCACCACGCGATAGCCTACGGTTCGATTATCCATTGCCCACGCCATGCGTGTCGGAGCCCAACTCCCGGCTTGATACCGTTTGTAACTATTGATTGTCGGACCAAAGAAGAGGCACAGCTCAGGTGAGTACTTGATCAGCCCTCCCAAAAACTGCCGGAACAATTTGGAGCCTCTCGCCGCCGGATTACCCTGTTTGACAGCTTGCTTCGAAGATTTCGGGCCTGATTCCCAAAACAAATTGCGCCCATTCTTCCACAAGCTCATGTGAATGTGGCAGGAATTACCCGCTTCCGAAGGCGCATATTTGGCCATGAACGAAACTGCTTTTCCGTATTGCTCGGCTATTTCCTTAATGCCTTGTTTGAAGAGCACGTGCATATCCGCCATGGGCAGCGGTTCGGTGTAGGTGAAATTAATCTCATGTTGGCCCCGGCTCCATTCCCCCTTACTGCTTTCGATCGGCACTCGGGCCGAAGTCATACTATTGCGAATCGATCGCATCAACGGCTCGTCACGCGTGGGTTGCATCACATGGTAATCGATGCGGTAATCGCTCGAGGGTTGCAAATCACGGTATCCGCTCTGAAATGCCGAATGATAAGTCTGGTTGAATAAGTAGAACTCCAGCTCACTGGCGCAAAAGCAAGTCACCCCATCCTTTTTAAGCCGATCAAGCTGCTTTCGTAATACCGACCGCGGAGCCTCCGCCACTAACGAGCCGTTGTCGCGAGCATAATCACAAATAATCAGCGCAGCTCCAGTCTGCCAGGGAATTTCCCGCAACGTATCTTGATCCGGACGAAACGCAAAGTCGCCAAAGCCAGCTTCCCAACTGGCGACTTTAAAACCGTCCAATGGATCCATCTCCATATTCACAGTCAGAAGATAGTTGCAACCGTGTGTGCCATGTTTCAGCACGGACTCGAGAAAGACATCGGCGCGAAATCGTTTGCCGACCAATCGTCCGAAAGGATCAGGAAACGCAACAATCACCGTGTCTATCTTACCATTTCGGACCTGCGCCCGGAGTTGCTGAATGTTCATGCAATGTTATTGAATTTTGAAGGGCAAAAGGTGAGACGTCCACACAACACTTGTCCACTTAAAAGTTTATTGGGAAAGCTGAATTGCCCAACCGGGAGCGCCAACATCTCCTTGGGTAGGGACCACTTCCACGTGGTCCCAAATTAATTTGGACCTACGAATGAGGGTAAATGGGGACGACGTGGAAGGCCGTCTCAAAACTCAGCACGTAAACTTCCACGTAAGTTCCACGAGAATCTGAACCTGGCAGGGACCATTTCCACGTGGTCCCAAATTAATTTGGACCTACGAATGAGGGTAAATGGGGACGACGTGGAAGTCGTCCCTACCAGGTTTTGTTGTGGAGAAACGGAGGATTGTGGACAACGTGATTTGGGTACGACGTCGAAGTCGTCCGCTACCTTTGCTGCGCGTTCTTGGCAAATTCTCCTTTCTTCAACGGATTCGCTCGCTACTCTTCGCTAATGCCCAAAGGCGAAGGAATCCACCGCGACATTGGCCGCCAAACGCCCGCTCCGGGGGCTCACATTTGCCTGGGGCAAACCAACATTTTCTTCGTCACTGTCAACGCCAAGGACGCCGTGCCGTGGATGGCCAACGCCACTGTGCAGAACTCCCTGGCAGACATCTGGCGCACAGAAGCGACCGCGTGGCTGGTGGGTATTATTTGATCATGCCCGATCACGTGCATTTCTTTTGCGCGCCGCACGATCGCACGATCTGCATTTCGAAATAGATCAATGGGTGCAGTTCTGGAAAAGCCAATTCAGCCGGCCTCATGTGGAGCAGCCCTGGTCATGGCAACGCAAATCCTTTCATCATCGCCTTCGCAATCGCATCGAATATGAAGACAAGCTGACTTACGTTCGCGAGAACCCTCTTCGCAAACTACTCGTAGCCCGGCCCGACGAGTGGTCGTATCAAGGGCGCATTCACGACCTCCGCTGGACGACTGACTAACGCGTCGTAGGGACAACTTCAATCTTCCCAAATCACGTGATCCAAATCCTTCCCCTAAAGAAAGAGTGACGACGCCGTGGAAAGCCTCTCAAACTCGCTACGTACAAATTCCTCGTAAGTTCCACGAAAATCTGAATTTTGGTAGGGACCACTTCCACGTGGTCCCAAATTAATTTGTCCAGAGAACCACGGATGAGGATAAATGGGGACCACGTGGAAGTGGTCCCTACCAGGTTTTCCCTCGCTCCCGTTTTTGGGGAGCCAGATTTTGTAACCAAGCTATGTGGGCATCAGTGATCCTCGCCGCCTTTTAAAAAAGCCGACCGGATCTTTAATTACAGTAACTATGGACAGGCCGTAACTGTTGGATGGAGCTGCTGATTTCCGTTCTTCAATTCACCCCCGTCGTCGATATTGGGCAGACGGACTGGCGCGCCACCTGGAAAAACGATTGTTCCCTGATTACTGCAGTTGTTCAGAAGTTGTGAACTAAGGACGCCATCCTGATACTTCAAACCGTTGCAGGCCGCTATGGCGTTACGAAATGCCAACAGTCCATCGGATGGATTATTTAAAGCAGTCAATTCCGCATCGCTCAATATCCAGATGCGGATCCGATACCGATCCATTGTGAGCTTGCGGCCACGAGGATGGGTACCACCGGGTTCACTTCGATCTTCGATATCGACTCGGAACAGCACGGAGCGAGTTTGGACGGGCTCATTGGGAGCGGACCAATTGCCGACCCCGGTGAACACGACTTTGTTCCCAGGCGTTCGAGGTGGTTGCAATCCTGGCATTGGGTCGACAGGGTTGCAGGTCCCATCGCTATACAGGCCAGTGGAGTCGAGATTCGTCGCCAGGCAAGCGCAACTAAGAGTGTCATAGAACCGCGCATGAAGAGAGCCTACAAGGCCACGGAAGCTATGGCGGACGTGGGTCCAACGACCACGAATGCAAGGGTTGCCATTGATATGTTCGAGAGTGACGACACAACCAGAATCTCCCAGAGGACCTGCAACCTGGCCGGCGTGGGTTACATAGCGAACGTCGGCGGGACAGATTTCAGGATCATCCTGGCGCCCACCACCAGTGACGCGGCAACCGAGGACCGGCGGCTTGCAGCACAAGGAAAGGCTGGCATTGCACTGGCTCTCAGCGACGATGTTCGAGCCGGCGAGGTTAACAGCGCATTGATTGCTAATACCGGAAACCAGTGCCTGAACCAGAATCGAGTTGTCGATGTTCGTCTCGACACACATGTTAAAGCCTGAGGAACAGATGGGAATCGGGCCGAGGCTCTCGCCAGGCAGCAAGGTGTTTGTGAGCGTCAGATTGACAGGTCCGCAGGGGAGCAGGTCAGGGCCGGTCCCCAACTCAGTTACAGTGATGCCGTGAAGGATGGCCGCTCCGGTGTTTGTCACGATTACATACCAGGTAATATTGGTGGCGATCACATTGCAATGCGGCGCCAGGCTTTGGGTCGGCAAGCTTCCATTCACAGAAACGAGTTTCTGGCACTCAAAGCTGGCGGGAACAACCGTGGAAACAGCACTAGCTTGAGCGCTGACTGCGGCTCCGTTGGCATGAAGACCGCCACACCTTGCGGTGACACTCACGGTATTGGTGGTGGTGTCGGCCCAATTTGTTCTCAGGTTGGAGATCGTAATAGTGCCACCGACCGCCAGTG
>JADMIO011260370.1_pt1 | contig 29448 bp, 10 predicted proteins | sample 8958161 | NCBI WGS metagenome assembly JADMIO01 (sample SAMN16585339, study PRJNA669376) | soil metagenome | isolation source: Crop rotation soil | place: USA: Cullars Rotation, Alabama | collected 2011 | reverse complement strand
TTTCTTGAATTGGTCACTATTCTTAAACAATAACCCTGGTTTTTGGGCCAGATATATAATTTTCCGCAAGTTCCTGTATCATCATAGTAATTTTGAAGGGCTGAAAAAGCTGCCGCAAAAATTAGAGGTAGCCTGGCCAATACGTGAGAATGTGAACTTCTTCTGAAATTATACGTTTGAGCGAAGTTTCTTTACAGATTGGAGCTACCTTGATGCTCCTTAACTGCTTCAATTAAATCGGTTTTTGTTGAGTATCTTGGTATAAATTGTGTTTTTAGGGAGCGCCATCTGATGAAGGATTATGGCAAGGCGCAGAATATCAGAGAATTTGATTGTCAGTTCATGTTTGAGCCACTTGACAGCATAATCCTGCAATTAGTCTTGAGGGACAATATACTGTAATACAGTCACTGAGATGATCCTGAATTGATTTTAGGGAATTCACGCGGACTGTAAGGAAGTTTTTGCTCTTATTGTAAGTTTTTGGTCACCAATTCTCTTCAAGTTCGTCATTATTCTGCCAATTTTAGTATATTTCGTTGCTTATTTCTCTAAAGAACCAAGAATTAAATCCTCATCTGCTGGCCAGCCTTTCCTGAGACGCCGAATAACTCGAGGAACCAATATACAGCACGACATTCATAGTCTGATTGAAAGGATTTTTGAAATCTATGGCCGAGAGTCATTTCTTCGCTGATATCATCATAATATGTAGGCGCAACTTTCATCATTCATGATGCATAGAGTTTAAGAGACTCCAGTTGATCACCCGCATAAGCTTCTTCATGGTTTGTTTCTCTTTTGATCGGTGTGTAGATTCCGTCATTATTGAAAATAGAGTTGTTCAATTTAGAAAAAAACGGTATGAACTCTTCTTCTCAAGGGTATCCGTCTGGAGTTTATCTAGGACATACTTAACGCACCCGTCTAACTATTTTAGAGTCATTCAGGACTATCTCCAGTGCCATTATGTGTGTGAGGAATGGGGGCAAACACAAGAAACTCGTTCCAAAGTTTTGCTTTTAGCTCCAAATGGCTCAGAAGGCAATAAAAAAGAGGGTAGAGATAAGGTATTGGGGACCGCCAAGGGTAGTTTAGCGGTGTACTGAAAAATTAAATGCATTCAAAATTCGAAGCAGCAATTAATTAACTCTTAAATTATTCATAATCCCAGCATGATATTATTGGTTTTGAGATTTTGGAAGTCGATGTCTTAGGAAGTGTCATTGTTCCCCCTCAATGAGTGAGTTTTCGAGGCATTAGACAATCATTGGATGGATATATTTTGTCTCTATAAATTTTGGGCTATAAAAGCATTGTATTTGATTAAAATGAGCATTTTCGCAAAAAAGATTAGTTGCAGAGGGTCAAATTTAAGCTCTATCTGTATTACTTCATCTAAGCATTATATTTTCATTAAAACAATCTATAAATGAATTGTATCAGCTTTAAAAATTTAGTTTTTCATCAAAATCTTTTTAAGAGTCCTTCTTCACTAAAAGTTGACCATTTTTCTTTCATAAGTTGTAAATTAACAAGCAATTGAACAAATAACTGCAATGTACAGCATCATTAGTCATATGAAATTTAAGATTATTAGCGTTTATCTGCAATCAATAACGTTATTAAAGACAAATTTATTGAATCGCCAATAATTAGTGGTTTTATGAGGCAATTATGATGGAAGATACGTTGCAAAGGAGCTATAAAGGAAGCAATCTTTTCAGCCGGTAGACTTTTAGCATGTAGGAATTTCTTGCAACTTAGCCCTTGTATTCATCAGATGTACCTTCAGACATCTCATTTCTTGCTTTGAATATTAGAAATTTGCTCAAACCATTTTGTTTCGTTGAGGCCTTCTCAAAGCTTGCTATTTTCGAATTTTCGTGAAGCTTTTGAAATTTGAATCCTGGAACAGAAAGTAGAAATTCTTAAAGTACGATGTAGAGTGTATTTTTCATTTTCAGCCTTGAAAATTGTAGTTTTAAAATCTTGATGTTTGAGATATGAGCAAGTATAGGTGCGTTCATCTCATTATGACTTAAATTTTCGGACGTATAGAGTACCAATCTTGATGATTGTCTCCTCAAACATCGCAATCCGTTAGATAAATTCGTGTTGAGGCTTAGCTACAGCTTCTAAGAAAGGAATGCTGCGTAACGGCAGTGGCGGTGAGAATTTAGAGGCCATTTTTTTAAAAGAGCAGCTGCATCAGCCTACATTTGAATTGATATCCGAATCTTTGGCCATTTTATTCGAGCGATTGATCATTCTCTTTTCATGTTCTAATAGCTGCTCTTAAGAGACGAATAAATCCAGATTGCCGTTCGATTCAGAGTAGCTTTAGCTCTTCAGTATTAAAATACTATTTTCAGTTTTCGTCGGTCATCAACCTCTATATTTGGGATTGGTCCCTCTAATAAGGAAGTATGTATGTATCATGTGATGGGCATTGTTTGCCAATGCTTGCACAATGATTGTGCATAAATTATGTACCTCTTCCCAAAGTCTGTTATTCAATCAATTTTAAGACTGGTGGTTCTTATTTTCAACTAAATCGTCTTTAAGTGTATCATCTCAGATCTTCAGACTTCCAGACTTTTTCAACGACCAGCGTCAGCTCTTTTTTGAATTTCTCAGTTGAAAAAATTTTGCACTTCTATATCCTTCTATATCAGTATGAAGGATTTCATAATTTATATTGCCCGCCATAGCGTATAGCATAGAGATAATCTTGTACTTCCCACTGTTAACGGAAAGCTCTAAGCAGCTCGAGTAAAAGTTAGATTTCTGCCTGATAACATGATTTTTTCTATAAAATTTCATTTTTTGTCATTTTGGTCTTTAATTATCTTCAATTTTGTCCGATTACTCCATTGGAGCGCTCAAGTAAACGGATTATTATCTAGTTTGCCTGATTGGTCAAGTTGTTATCACCTTTGGTAAGCTTCACTATTTGCGTGGTGAATTTCAAATCTTTTCTTTTAATCGCAAATACCTATTTCGCCTAGAACATCCTCTTCAGTTAGCTTGTGTCTCCAGAACTTCTTTCCTCTCATTGATTTTGATTTGTCTTTCTATAAAACCATTTTTTGGGACTGTTTTTATGCAACTTTAGAAGAAGCTGGAGGTTATTTTAATCCTAATACCGGAGTATATTAATTCGAAAGGATTTAATATCGAAGGTAACGATAAATCATAACCATCACCCTTAAGCATGATCTTGTGGATAATGATATATCGACTTTACCCTACCGTTCTCAAAAGGGCCACTCTTAGAGCTTTCTCTATCTGAACTAAATTATTTGGAAATACTTTTCGGGTAGTTTCTCCTGAATAAAAAGGAAGACTACTAATGTACCCTAAAGCTAATCAAAAATTTTCATATTTTAGTTGTTATAATCTTTGGTATGGTCTCAATTCTATTGTTAATTATCTTTTTGTTCATTTTGATATGATTTCATATTTTCAATTAGCACAATATCTTCAAACAATTCAAAAAATACATGTAATTTAAATAAAGACTTCCCCCTAGAATCCTCTCTGTACTTCTTATTAAATTTTTACAGCGATTAGAGAGGCTTCTTTGACATCTCTGGCTTGATGATTGGTTTTTGTCATCTGAAGAGTTCTCAATTCGAAAATTAGACAGATCCTTCCACTTTCTTCGAAAAAGCAGGCATCAAAGAGCTTAATCTCTTGAAGATTATAAAACTTCATCGGCAGAGTTTTCTCATGGTATATGCTAAGAAAAAACTTCGTTCCAGCTGGCCTTTGCTATATTCACTATTTGTGAAATTTACTTGGCGATTGAAAGGTAGACTATTGATTGATATCAGTTCGTTCTGTAGTTTTCTTTGCTTTATTGCCCCTTTGAAAGTACGCTGCGATGCTCTTTAGTTGGATTTTCCTTTCATTGTTAAGAAGCTCCTTTTATTTCTTTGCTGGCTTTATCATCATCCGAAATCATCTCCAGTAATAAAATATTACTCGAGTCATCCTGTTTTCTTGAATCCCTCTAAATGTTTTCCGCTTTGAATTTCAATGAAGCTTTTAAAATTGAAATCCTTGAGGAGCAATTGAAAAATCTTAGGATACGATGTAGTATATATTTTTTTTCCATATTCTGGTAGCTTTAAAATTTTGATATTTGGTATTAGAGCAGTTAATGGTGTGGTCATCTCATTATGACTTAAATTTTCGGGCGTATAGAGTATAGATCTTGCTGCTACTCTCCTAAAGCACCGCAATCTTTTATGTAAATTCGTCTTGAGCCTGAATTGTAGCTTCTAAGAAAGTAGTGCTGTGTAACTGCAGTGACGGTGAGAATTTAGAGGCGACTTTTTTCGAGGAGGTGCATCAGCCAATATTTGAATTGATATCCGAATCTTTGACCATTTTATTCGTGCGATTGATCATTCTCTTTCCATGTTTTAACAGCTGCTCTGACGAGACCAATAAATCCATATTGCCGTTCGATTCAGAGTAGCTTTAGTTCTTCAGTATTAAAATACTATTTTCCGTTTTCGTCGGTCATCAGCCTTTGTACTTTGGGATTGTTCCCTCTAATAAGGAAGTATGTATGTATCATGTGATGGGCATTGTTTGCCAATGCTTGCTCGATGATTGTGCGTAAATTATGTACCTCTTCCCAAAGTCTGTTACTCAATCAATTTTAGGACTGGTGATTCTTATTTTCAACTAAATCGTCTTTAAGTGTATCATCTCAGATCTTCAGACTTTCAGACTTTTTCGACGACCAGCGGCAGCTTGTTTTTGAATTTCTCAGTTGAGGAAATTTTGTACATCTACATCAGTCTGAAGGATTTCATAATTTATGTTGCCCGCCATAGCGTATAGCATCAGAATAATCTTATAATCCTCACTGACAACGGAAAGCTCTAAGTAGCTCGAGTAAAAGTTAGATTTCTGTCTGATAACATGATTTTTTTAATAAAATTTCTCTTTTTTGATGTTTTGGTCTTTATTTATCTCCAATTTTGTCCGATTGCTCCACTGGAACGCTGAAGTAAACGGATCATTATCCAATTTGCCCAGATTGGTCAAGTAGTAAGCACTTTTGGGAAGCTTCATTAGTTGTGTGGTGAAATTCTAAATCTTTTCTTTTGATTGCAAATACTTATTTCGCCCAGAGCGCCCTCTTCAGTTCGCTTTGTGTATCCAGACCCTCTTTCCTCTCATCGGTTTTGATTTGTTTTTCTATAAAACCATTTTTTGGGTTGTTTTTCTGTAACTTTAGAAGAAGTTGGAGGCTATTTTAACCTTAATATCGAAGTATCTTAATTAGAAAGTATTTAATATCGAGGGTAACGATAAATCACAGCCATCATCCTGAAGCATGATCTTGTAAATAATAGCACATTGACTCTACCCTATCAATCTCAAAAGAGCCACTCTTGGAGCTTTCTTTATCTGAAATAAATTGTTTGGAAATACTTTTCAAGTAGTCTCTCCTGAATAAAAAGGAATAATGCTGATGCTACCCTAAAGCTAATCAAAAGGTTTCATAATTTATTTTTTAAAGGCTTTATTAGAGTCATGATTCTATTGTTGATAATCTTTTTGTTCATCTGGATATGATTTCATGTTTTCAATTGATACATGTATAATATCTCCAAAAAATTAAAAAATACATGTAATGTAAATAAAGGCTTCTCCTCTACAATCTTATCTGTACTTCTTTTTTAAATTTTTACAACGATTAGTGTGACTTCTTTGGTATCTTTGGAATGATGGTTGGTTCTTGCTAGCCGAAGAGTCCTTAATTCAAAAATTAGGCAGATCCTTCCTCTCTCTTCGAAAAATGAGACATTAAAAGAGCTTAATCTCTTGGAGATTAGAAAACTTCACCGGCAGCGTTTTTTCAGAGTATATTCTGATAAAAATTTTCGTACCAGCTCCACATTAGCTAAATTTACCTTCTGTGGTAGTTGCTTAGCCGTTGAAAGGTAGACTATTGATTGGTACCAGTTCATACTGTAGTTTTCTTCGCTGTATTGGCCTTTTGAAAGTACTCTACGATGCTTTGTCGTTGGATTTTCTTTTCATTGTTAAGAGGCTCAAATAACGATTCTTGAAAAAATTAAATGAGATTGATGTTTAGATTATAAGTTATCGGCTAAAAATCGTTCATTGAGCTCAATTAACTTATATTTTAAAATCTCTCTAAGCCAAAAGACAATCTAATTGCAGAATGAGATCAATCGAATGCGAGAAGTCACTTTTATACATGAGTTTGTAATTTGAAGTTTACTCTATTCAAAAAAGATGATATAATCCATCAAAACTGCAGAAAATTCTTCATCTAACTCCAAAATAATCAAATGATAAATAGGAAAAAAAAGAAAATGGAGTCAAATACGAATCTATGTAAATATCTAACGCGCACATTGAATAATAAACTTTAGTTTGGGCACAAAACACACACTTTGGCAGAGATGGATGAAAGACTGTATATGTCAAAAATTCATTGACTTCTGTGTGCTACTGCTAAATCATAAATCCTTTATAAGTTTAACTTTCTTTAGCATTCTAGATCTATGTTGCGCGGAAATATTTTGTTTAAAGAGTTTTTTGAGGAATATATGAATCACTCTTGCTAAGTTTATATTATTAGATTTGTTCCTTATTATTAATCTTTCTCCTCACTATAGTATTTGTTTCTCTTAATCTCTTAGGTTTACGGGTTATGTGAATATTATTATTAATGAATAGATATTATTAATGATATTAGACTCCTTGTTGAGAACGGGTCAGATTATATCCCGCTTATAATTTCAAGGAGTTGGTCTTTCGGATTTAGCTTTCACTTTGAGGATGAAATGCTTGTTCCCTTTATTTGGGTCACTCCAGAAATGATTTCTTGGAATTTAATGCTCAATGCGTTGACAATCTTACCTTCCAATGAGCTCATTTTAGTTTCAAATTCACTCTTCATCAAGCTCATTTCGCTCTTCATCTCACTCTTCAAAGTGCTAATCTCATTCTTCACAGTGTTAATCTCATCCTTCATTTCAACTTGACACTTGTTCACATCTTGAATTGAGACAGTAGAATCACCTTTTACCCCATAGTTCTCTATAACGAGTAAAAATTTACCATTCACATCGGCTTGAGAATGCTCAACTGACTCTAATGGACTTACCAAAGCACTGCGTCTGCAACAGCATACGCATATGCATACTCTTTTAATCCAACAACATGCTATTTTAATCCAACAACATGCTATTTTAATCCAACAACATGCTCTTTTATTCCAACAAGATAGTCTTTTAATCCAGCAGCATACTCCTTTATTCCAACAAGATAGACTTTTAATCCAACAACATAATTTTCTTACAATAGTTGGTGCATTTGCTTCCTCAGCAATTTCTAGTAACATACTTATTCTCTCTCTTAGATCGATAATCTCAAAATTGTCCTTTACTCGTTCATATGTCCCTGATATGATCGCTATTATCAAATTAAGAAGCACGAGGCATTGGAAGAATGTCACCAAAACATAGAATGGAATCATTACTCCTCCGTACTCGGAAGTAGTACCTGCTGTAAAGATCAAATTGAACATCTCTATCATATCATTGCCAAAATTACCCGAATCATAGGAGGGGTCTGAATTTGCTCTTCTAATTTGGAAGAAAACAATTGAGAAAGCGACAAGGTAGGATATGATGACGATAAGAAAGCTGATCATGTCTTTGAGAACTTCGATAATCATGCGAATGAGGTTCCTCAATGGATTAATGACCCGAAAAGCAAGCAGAGTTCTGGTAAAGAAGAAGACTATTGCAGTGGATACGAAGAAACTTAAGGCGTCCACATTCCATTTTTTCCAATAAAAAACCGAGACCAGTATCACATTGCTGACTAGTAACATGTCAACGTAATTCCAGAGGTCTTTGAAATATCCTGGATAATTTGAAATGCATTGAAGGCACTCAAAGGCAACAATGACTCCAATAAGTGCATCTAGTGTAATGAGCAATTTGGAAGACTGGTCATCTGCTATCGTTCTTGTGACAGCAAAGGATACGAACAACCCAAGTGTAATCCCACAAAAGGTACACTTTATCCACATTATCGTTTTGCAATTTCTCCAGAGCAAGTCGATAATATTTTTAGACGCATCAGAAAGAAGCTCTTTACTCTCAATTTCATTAAATATTCTGAGCAATTGTAGTATTTTATCATCATCAATCTTGTAAGAGCAAGGGTAAAGCACAAGACTATAATCGATAGTATAAAATTTCTGTCCTTTTTTTCTTTGAGTGCTTATTGCAGTTTCCCACTCTTCCTTCTTGACACTCAGACCTTTAAAAAGTATGAACTCTTTCGAGGTCTTATTTTTAATTCGCCCTGCATAAGGTAAAATGTCTTCTTTATCATTTAGGAGAAACTGTCGAACTTCTTTCGAATAGAACGAATTAAACACATTTAGAAAAGGTAGTTCCCCAAATTCTTCGTAAATCTGTTGAGTAGATTTTGAGATCTTAAGAAGCATCTTGTCTCGAGTAGGTGAATTGAAATTCAAGAGGTTTGGTAGCTTTTTGAAGAAGTAGAAGAAGAATTCGTCAGTTTGGGAGTTTTGATCACCGTTGTAGTTGAGAACATAATCAAGCTGAGTCCAGTTATTTTTGTCAAAGGTAAGATAAACTTCATTCTCGATCACTAAATCAATGTTTCTTGTAGAAGCAGATTTGGGAAGTAGAAATAAGATGAAATTTAAAGCGTTCCAGAACTGAGGAAAGGAACCAATCTTGGAGAACTCGTGAAAGAACTCTTTCTGAAAGGGATTTTCAATTAGTAAGTTGAGGAAATTGGAATGTATGAGAGGATGAAAGAAGAATTGATTAGGGATCCCTATAATTCCTTCAAGCTCCCACACTCCAATCGTCTTGTCGTAGGATCCTGACACAATATATTTATTGTCATCTGTCACTGCCACTGATGTTATCCAATCAGAATGTACTTCTTCAAATCGATGAAGAAGTTTCTTTTCTGCAATATCCCACACTCCAATCGTCTTGTCGTAGGATCCTGACACAATATATTTATTGTCATTTGTCACTGCCACTGATGTTATTGTGTCAGAATGTGCTCCTTTAAATCGATGAAAAAGTTTTTTCTCTACAATATCCAACACTCCAATCGTGTTGTCGTGGGATCCTGACACAATATATTTATTGTCATTTGTCACTGTCACTGATGTTACTCTGTCAGAATGTATTCGTTCAAATCGATGAAGAAGTTTCTTTTCTGCAATATCCCACACTCCAATCGTGTTGTCGTGGGATCCTGATACAATATATTTATTGTCACTTGTCACTGCCACTGATGCTATTATCCCAGAATGTGCTCCTTCCAATTGATGAAGAAGTTTCTTCTCTGCAATACCCCACACTCCAATCGTGTTGTCCCACGATCCTGACACAATATATTTATTGTCACTTGTCACTGCCACTGATGCTATTATCCCCGAATGTGCTCCTTCAAATTGATGAAGAGGTTTCTTCTCTGCAATATCCCACATTCCAATCGTCTTGTCATCAGATCCTGAAACAATATATTTATTGTCACTTGTCACTGCCACTGATGTTATCCAATTAGAATGTGCTCCTTCAAATTGATGAAAAAGTTTCTTCTTTGCAATATCGCACACTCCAATCGTGTTGTCGTTGGATCCTGACGCAATATATTTATTGTCATTTGTCACTGCCACTGATGTTATCCAATTAGAATGCGTTCCTTCAAATCGATGAAGAAGTTTCTTCTCTGCAATATTCCACACTCCAATCATCTTATCTCGAGATCTTTCTGCTGATACAATATATTTATTGTCATTTGTCACGGCCACTGATGCTATCTCTCGTAAATGCGCTTCTTCAAATCGATGAAGAAGTTTCTTCTCTGCGATATCCCACACTCCAATCGTCTTGTCATCGGATCCTGACACAATATATTTATTGTCACTTGTTACAGCCATTGATGTTATTTTGTCAAAATGTGCTCCTTCAAATCGATGAAGAAGTTTCTTCTCTGCAATATTCCACACTCCAATTGTGTTGTCGTGGGATCCTGACACAATATATTTATTGTCACTTGTCACTGCCACTGATGCTATCTCTCGTAAATGTGCTTCTTCAAATCGATGAAGAGGTTTCTTCTCTGCAATATCCCACACTCCAATCGTGTTGTCCCACGATCCTGACACAATATATTTATTGTCACTTGTCACTGCCACTGATGTTATCCAATTAGAATGTGCTTCTCCAAATCGATGAAGAGGTCTCTTCTCTGCAATATCCCACACTCCAATCGTGTTGTCGTTGGATCCTGACACAATATATTTATTGTCACTTGTCACTGCCACTGATGTTATTGTGTCAGAATGTGCTCCTTGAAATCGATGAATAAGTTTCTTCTCTGCAATATCCCACATTCCAATCGTCTTGTCATCGGATCCTGACACAATATATTTATTGTCACTTGTCACTGCCACTGATGTTATCCAATTAGAATGTGCTTCTCCAAATCGATGAAAAAGTTTCTTCTTTGCAATATCCCACACTCCTATCGTCTTGTCATAGGATCCTGACACAATATATTTATTGTCACTTGTCACTGCCACTGAGGTTATTGTGTTAGAATGTGCTCCTTCAAATCGATGAAAAAGTTTCTTCTCTGCAATATTCCACACTCCAATCGTCTTGTCTTCAGATCCTGACACAATATATTTATTGTCATTTGTCACTGCCACTGATGATATTGTGTCAGAATGTGCTCCTTCAAATCGATGAAAAAGTTTCTTCTCTGCAATATTCCACACTCCAATCGTCTTGTCTTCAGATCCTGACACAATATATTTATTGTCATTTGTCACTGCCACTGATGATATTGTGTCAGAATGTGCTCCTTCAAATCGATGAAAAAGTTTCTTCTCTGCAATATTCCACACTCCAATCGTCTTGTCTTCAGATCCTGACACAATATATTTATTGTCATTTGTCACTGCCACTGATGATATTGTGTCAGAATGTGCTCCTTCAAATCGATGAAAAAGTTTCTTCTTTGCAATATCCCACACTCCTATCGTCTCGTCTCGAGATCTTCCTGCTGACACAATATATTTATTGTCACTTGTCACTGCCACTGATGTTATTGTGTCAGAATGTGCTCCTTGAAATCGATGAATAAGTTTCTTCTCTGCAATATCCCACATTCCAATCGTCTTGTCATCGGATCCTGACACAATATATTTATTGTCACTTGTCACTGCCACTGATGTTATTGTGTCAGAATGTGCTCCTTGAAATCGATGAATAAGTTTCTTCTCTGCAATATCCCACATTCCAATCGTCTTGTCATCGGATCCTGACACAATATATTTATTGTCACTTGTCACTGCCACTGATGCTATCCAATTAGAATGTGCTTCTTCAAATCGATGAAAAAGTTTCTTCTCTCCAATATCCCATACTCCTATCGTCTTGTCCCACGATCCTGACACAATATATTTATTGTCATTTGTCACTGCCACTGATGTTATTGTGTCAGAATGTGCATAGGAACCGATATAATGATGTTGCATCCCAAAAAGACCAAGTCCTTCTTTTCTGCTTTTTTTAAATAGCTCTTTCATTTGATTAATTTGTAAAAGAATTATTAAAACTTGTTTTTATCCGATATTAATCAGGTATTTAGTTGAGATTGGTGACGAATTGGATATCACACGCGATCAACTATAGTTGATTCAGTTTGACAAATTGTCAAGGAGCATTTCTGATTTTTTTAAAACATGAATGAAATGAACTAGGGTCTAAAGATGGGCTAGAGTCTGAAAATGGACCAGCGTCTAAAAATGGACTTGTCTATCCTATCTTACTGTCTGACTGACTAATTTAATTAGCTGACTCACGGATTAAACTGACTCACTGATTAAACTGACTCACCGATTAAACTGACTCACCGATTAAATTGACTCACGGATTTAATTGACTAACTTATCTATCCTACCTCATTGATAGATTCATCTATCCTACTTATTTTCTAGCTCACCTATCTATCTATCCTCAAGATTCTCTCTATAAAAGAGTATTTATTTGCTCTCTTCCTTTGTTAGCGTTTTTGTGGTATTGAACGTCAGTTAAAATAATCTTAAATTGCTACATAAAAATCGAAAACTACCCTAATCCTATTTCCTGTAGTAGTTTAATCATCCAGCATTAATTTCTTCGAGTTTCACGCTGGCGATAAATCGCGACGTGTTCCTTAAGCATCCAAACGACACGTTGTGTCAGTGATGCAATGATCCTATTCTCAAATCTCTGGCTGTATGAGGGTCTTAATGGGCCCACCTATCCTAGCTTACGGTCTGACTCATTTAAATGCCTGGCATATTTAAATAACTGACTTTTTAATTAACTGATTTATCCAATTAACTGATTTATTTAATCGACTGACTTATCTATTCTACCTATTCGATAGACTCATCTATTCTGCTGACTGATTGGTTCACCTATCCAATCTACTCTCAGGAGCATCTCTATAAAAAGATGCTTGCTTGCTCCTGTTCCCTTTTTTAGAAATTTTTTGCATTAAACTCCAGTTAAAAAGTTTTTAATTGCTGTGTAAAAATTGGAAGCTATTCTCATCCTCTTTCCAACAGTAGCTTAACTAAGGACTTACTTATCTACATGTATATATCCTACCTTATCAACAGCTTCACTTACCCTTTCTAAATAACTGATTCATTTAATTAAGAAGTATTCTCCTACGTTTGTTACTGATTTGTTTAATCTACACTACTGTCTAATTGATTTATCTTTTTTAACTTATTTACGGTCTTATCTATCCTAACTTATCGCCAAACTTACTTATTTACTCTTGAGCTCTCTCGATCTCAAAGACTTTTTCGATACTTTTAAGGATATTAATTAGTTCGTTTTGCCTTTTTGGTATTTTTCTGGTCTTGAATTCCAGTTAAAAATTTTATATAACTTTAGAAGAAGTTATCTTAATTCTTATCTCGCGAGTACTTTAATTACGAAACGTTTTATTTCCTTTGCCTCCGAAAGTAATGATAAATCACAGCCTGAACTCTTAATCATAATCGAAGCCCTATAACCAATGATGCAGAGGTCCTACCCTATCAGTCTACAAAGAATACCTGGGGTAGTTTCGATATTTGGACCTATTTTTTGAGGAGTAAATCGTAAAAAGAAATAATAAACAAGAAGAACACACTAAATCTTATCAATTTCATTTATTTTGAGAGCCAACTATCTATGTTTTTAAGGCAAACAGTATATTTTGTGTATCTTTATAGGATTTTGCAATTGTAGTATCACTATGTTAAAGATTTCGAGAATAAGGTAGTAAATGATGAGTAGGTGAAGCAAAGATTGATTCTTTCATGGATATTGAGCAAAACATTTTCAATTTAATCACTCTCTTGTTGATCTGAAGACCAAAAAAATGTATGCATCAGACACTTGACTTAAATGTAAAAAGTAGAGTTTACAAAATTTCTCCTTCCATGGTATCAATTCTTTGATTGAATCCTGGATCCTCCTTTGCACCAAGTCTATCAGAGGTGCACAAAAGCTTTTCTTTTTTTAATTCTGGTACCCATAATACAATTAATGCCATTTTTTGCGAACTTGACCATCTTCTCCAGCATCATTCCGATCTCGAGCTTTACAGCAGCATCGCGCTGTTGATAGAAGCATTATTCCTGCTTCTAATATCGTTGCCATCCTATATTTTGCTGGACAGACTCCATTTTTGAAATTAATGTAGATTGCTTCAGATGCTGAGTTTTGAATCGAAAGGTGTAGATATTACGCAAATTTCTTGAATTGGTCACTATTCTTAAACAATAACCCTGGTTTTTGGGCCAGATATATAATTTTCCGCAAGTTCCTGTATCATCATAGTAATTTTGAAGGGCTGAAAAAGCTGCCGCAAAAATTAGAGGTAGCCTGGCCAATACGTGAGAATGTGAACTTCTTCTGAAATTATACGTTTGAGCGAAGTTTCTTTACAGATTGGAGCTACCTTGATGCTCCTTAACTGCTTCAATTAAATCGGTTTTTGTTGAGTATCTTGGTATAAATTGTGTTTTTAGGGAGCGCCATCTGATGAAGGATTATGGCAAGGCGCAGAATATCAGAGAATTTGATTGTCAGTTCATGTTTGAGCCACTTGACAGCATAATCCTGCAATTAGTCTTGAGGGACAATATACTGTAATACAGTCACTGAGATGATCCTGAATTGATTTTAGGGAATTCACGCGGACTGTAAGGAAGTTTTTGCTCTTATTGTAAGTTTTTGGTCACCAATTCTCTTCAAGTTCGTCATTATTCTGCCAATTTTAGTATATTTCGTTGCTTATTTCTCTAAAGAACCAAGAATTAAATCCTCATCTGCTGGCCAGCCTTTCCTGAGACGCCGAATAACTCGAGGAACCAATATACAGCACGACATTCATAGTCTGATTGAAAGGATTTTTGAAATCTATGGCCGAGAGTCATTTCTTCGCTGATATCATCATAATATGTAGGCGCAACTTTCATCATTCATGATGCATAGAGTTTAAGAGACTCCAGTTGATCACCCGCATAAGCTTCTTCATGGTTTGTTTCTCTTTTGATCGGTGTGTAGATTCCGTCATTATTGAAAATAGAGTTGTTCAATTTAGAAAAAAACGGTATGAACTCTTCTTCTCAAGGGTATCCGTCTGGAGTTTATCTAGGACATACTTAACGCACCCGTCTAACTATTTTAGAGTCATTCAGGACTATCTCCAGTGCCATTATGTGTGTGAGGAATGGGGGCAAACACAAGAAACTCGTTCCAAAGTTTTGCTTTTAGCTCCAAATGGCTCAGAAGGCAATAAAAAAGAGGGTAGAGATAAGGTATTGGGGACCGCCAAGGGTAGTTTAGCGGTGTACTGAAAAATTAAATGCATTCAAAATTCGAAGCAGCAATTAATTAACTCTTAAATTATTCATAATCCCAGCATGATATTATTGGTTTTGAGATTTTGGAAGTCGATGTCTTAGGAAGTGTCATTGTTCCCCCTCAATGAGTGAGTTTTCGAGGCATTAGACAATCATTGGATGGATATATTTTGTCTCTATAAATTTTGGGCTATAAAAGCATTGTATTTGATTAAAATGAGCATTTTCGCAAAAAAGATTAGTTGCAGAGGGTCAAATTTAAGCTCTATCTGTATTACTTCATCTAAGCATTGTATTTTCATTAAAACAATCTATAAATGAAGACTATCAGCTTTAAAAATTTAGTTTTTCATCAAAATCTTTTAGAGAGTTCTTCTTCACTAAAAGTTGACCATTTTTCTTTCATACGTTGTAAATTAACAAGCAATTGAACAAATAACTATTAGTCATGTGAAATTTAAGATGATTAGCATATATCTGCAATCAATCACGTTATTAAAGAGAAATTTATTGAATCGCCGATAATTAGTGGTTTTATGAGATAATTATGATGGAAGATACGTCGCAATGGAACTATAAAAGAAGCAATCCTTTCAGATGGTAGACTTTTAGTACGCAGGAATTTTTCGCAACTTAGCTCTTGTATTCATCAAATATACCTTCAAACATCTCATTTCTTGCTTTGAATATTAGAAATTTGCTCAAACCATTTTGTTTTGTTGAGATCTTCTCAAAGCTTCCTATTTCCGAATTTTCGTGAAGTTTTTGAAATTGGGATCCTGGAACAGCAAGCAGAAAATCTTGAAGTATGATGCAGAGTGTATTTTTCATTTTCAGACTTGAAAATTGTAGTTTTAAAACCTTGATATTTGGTATATTAGCAAGTATAGGTGCGCTCATCCCATTATGACTTAAATTTTCGAACGTATAGAGTATCGATCTTGATGGTTGTCTTCGTAAAACATCTCAATCCATCATATAAATTCGTGTTGAGATTTAGCTACAGCTTCTAAGAAAGCCGAGCTGCGTAATGGCAGTGGCGGTGAGAATTTAGAGGCCATTTTTTTAAAAAAGAGCAGCCGCATCAACTAACACTTGAATTGATATCCGAATCTTTAGCCATTTTGTTCATGTGATTGGTCACCTTCTTTCCATGTTCTCACAGTTTCTCTCAAGAGACAAATAAATCCATATTGCCGTTCGAATCAGAGTGGCTTTAGCTCTTCAATATTAAAATACCATTTCCTTTTATTGTCGGTCATCAATCTCCGTATTTTGGATTGTTCCCTCCAATAAGGAGGCATGTATGTATCCAGGTGATGAGAGTTGTTTGCCAGTGCTTGCTCAATGATTGTACGTAAATTATGCCCCTCTTCCTAAAGTCTGTTACTCAATCAATTTTAGAACTGGTGGCTCTTATTTTCAACTAAATCGTCTTTAAGCGTATGACCTCAGATCTTCAGACTTTCAGACTTTTTCGACGACCAGCGGCAGCTTGTTTTTGAATTTCTCCGTTGAGGAAATACTCTACTTCTATATCACCATGAAGGATTTCATAATTTGTGATGTCCGCCATAGCGGATAGCATCAGAATAATCTTGTAATCCTCACTGACAACGAAAAGCTCTAAGCAGCTCGAGTAAAAGTTAGATTTCTGCCTGATAACATGATTTTTTCTATAAAATTTCTCTTTTTTGCTATTTTGATCTTTAATTATCTCCAATTTTGTCCGATTGCTCCACTGGAACGCTGAAGTAAATGGATTATTATCCAATTTGCTCTGATTGGTCAAGTCGTTAGCACTTTTGGGAAGCTTCATTATTTGCGTGGTGAATTCTAAATCTTTTCTTTTGATCGCAAATACCTATTTCGCCTAGAGTGCCCTCTTCAGTTAGCTTTGTGTCTCCAGAACTTCTTTTCTCTCATCGGTTTTGATTTGTCTTTCTATAAAACCATTTTTTGGGCTGTTTTTCTGTAACTTTAGAAGAAGTTAGAGCTATTTTAACCTTAATATCGAAATATTTTAATTAGAAAGCATTTAATATCAAGGGTAACGATAAATCACAGCGGTCATTCTTAAGCATGATCTTGTGGATAATGGTACATCGACTCTATTCCTACCAATCTCAAAAGGGCTACTCTTGGAGCTTTCTCTATCTGAAATAAATTATTTGAAAATACTTTTCGGGTAGTCTCTCCTGAATAAAAAGGAAGATTGCTGATGCTACCCTAAAGCTGACAAAAAGGTTTTATATTTTATTTTTTAAAGACTTTATTAGAGTCATGATTCTATTGTTGATTATCTTTTTGTTCATCTTGATATGATGTCATGTTTTCAATTTGTACATGTATAATATTTCCAAAAAATTCAAAAAAATACATGTAATTTAAATAAAGGTTTCTCCTTTACAATCTTCTCTGTACTTCTTTTTAAATTTTTACAACGATTAGAGTGGTTTCTTTGGCATCTCTGGCTTGATGGTTGGTTTTTGTCATCTGAAGAGTCCTCAATTCGAAAATTAGGCGATCCTTCCGCTTTCGTCGATAATTCAGGCATTAAAAGAGCTTAATCGCTTAGAGATTATAAAACTTCACCGGCAGCTTTTTTCACGTATGCAGTACAGCAGCATTTTTCGGCAAGAATCAGCCGAGAGTTATTGTAGGGAAGCTTTTTTCTTAATAGATGATAGTAAATGTGAACGACCATCATGAATATCACCCCCTTGAAAATTTCAGAGGTAAGTAGAAGGGAGTCAAGAACAAAAATTGTGATCTTGAGCAAGATTATGACAACCCCCCAGTAATAGGCTCTTCGAAAATAGCTGTTGTATAAATTACCAAAAACTATACACAACCCTTCTGATTCGTATAAGTCTTTTCTTTTCTTGTACAAGATGACAAAGATGACTAATGGCCCCAAAACCCCAAAAACCCATTTTGATATCCAGAGTCAACAGGATAGATAAGTAAGCGGAGAAGAACCTAGTTTAATTATAGCTGAGAACTCTTGGTATTTATAAAGATTTTTTTTCTGATTGTACCTATTTCTCAAGAAACAGATGTTGGGTTTAGAAATAATCAAATTTATTGGTTTACAGCAATTAGTCATCACATATTTAAATTTTTTTCGAACTCAAGACAATAAAATATTTAAAACCCATGTCAATGTAAACCTTGTTATACGGAACTCAAAATATCAATTTTTTGACACCGTGTTCCCATCCCAAATGAGAACGGCGGTATTATAATCTACTTCGGAAAGGTAGATTTTCTTACTTTTTGCTGTACCAGGAGCGAATTCGAGCCAGACAGAGCTCCAAGTGCCTGAAGGCCATTCTTGTACATGTTTGAATGTTTTCTGTCTAGCTTTTAGGACCCAATCTCCAAGAAACTGTCCACCTTGACCGCCCGAGAATCTAATAGTGACAGGTTCTTTGCTCGTATTAATAAAGGATACTCCTTGTCCCATTTTTGCTTTTTGATTTTTCAGTCTGCGATTTTCTAATATTTTATAAACAGAGTGAGAAAAGTACTCTATAAGGCAGACAACGACTCATGAGTTTTTTAATTTTTCTAAAATTCCTCTTTTGGCTTTTTAAATTTGTAATATTTTTGTTTAAGTCGCCTATTTTTAGGATCCAAGCTGTTTAGGTTTTTGGGAGTTTGGGGTTAGTTAGAGTTAGTTAGGCGTGTTATGGGCTGATTCCTTTCCATGGTTGTATGATCTAAGTGAAGGACAGCGCCATTGAAACTATATCCACTACATAATTAGCAATATATGTGTTGATTAATTAAAAAAAGAATAGATTTAGCCGTGTCTTATCATTTTTGTGAAGTGTGAAGCCTTCAAGCTAGGTTAAAATTTGAAAAGGTAATTTAAGTATCTTTTCAGTGCAATATCTTTTTTTTGGATTATGCGCTGATAGACTAATTTGGCTTGTCATTGAAAATTGTGAAGCCACTAAGCCAGATTGCGTTATCTGTTGATTATGCGCCAGTAATATTTAGCAAAACCATGAAGTTTTCCTCTGCTAAAAGAGGATGAATTACAGAGAGATTTTGTATTGTATATAACCTTCTGGCAGTTTAGTAGCTTCCATTGTAGGAAAAAGCGCTCTCAGTGTCCGTGAAAATCTATTTTGAGACACAGTTAATCCATCTTGATGCAATATTTGATTTCGTACCCAAACCGAGAAGTTTTAGAAAAGCTCTGAAGCTAGAATAACCAACATATTCCCTTCAACCTTCAAATCTGCAAAGTATTCTTTCATGAGAGTGGAGAATTGAAAGGGCTAAGATTTATATTAAGACTATCATGGAATTTATAAGGATTAGTGACCCAGCTGGTAGCTGGTGAGTAATTATTGTAAGTATTAAACAACTCAAGATGGATAGTGGATTTGAACTCTTAAAACACCCGCCCATTGGCACTGGGTAAAGAAAAAGATAATGGTTCTTAATGAAATAACTTTTGGGTAAGCTCATCTATCAGAGTATCTAATCCAGATCCTGATACATTACCTAATGTGTATCTCCTTCTTAGTTTTTTTGAGTTACTTATACAGTAGTATCCACGGCTCACCTTAGTTACTTAGTGTATCCCCTGATTACTTATTGTATGCCCCCTTTTTTTTAATTGATGATCAAATTAAAATTCAGGAAATTTATCCTATCTAAAATCATATAGGAGTATCTGTTTGACTAAATATATACAGTTTTATATCATCCACAAAAATAAATGTTTAGAAGATAAAGCGGACGATTAATAATAATATTTAATGGAATTATTAATAGTATTTAGTGGAATCATTTATAAAGTTGGAACTTTGATTTGTTAGTCTTGATTTGGGAATGACGTTTTTCTCGATGACTTGGGTCTTCTTCTAAAGCCGAATTCTGAGTAGAATCGTGACTGGATAGAACTTCAGTTAGTTTAATTATTTGTCTTTCACTCGTTATTTCCTCAAATGTGTTCAGAGGATATGACGTTTTGTTGCAACTCTCTGCTCTTGAAAGGCTGTTTCTCTTAGAGTCTAAGGTTAGAGGTGAATCAATAGTTTCTGTTTTTTCAATTTCCAATGCTGCCTTTGGCGATGTAGTTTCTATTTCAGTTTTCTGGTCTTGATTCCTGTATTTCAAAGAAATAAAAATTAAATTTAATAATATGAAGGCATACCGAGAGGATCTTTGGATACATATTCCATCTCTTCTGTGGTACTTTTCAAATTTTTTTTCACCTTTTTCTAAATGGTATTCTCGAAGAATACGCAATGTTTCTTGTTTCTCTTTAAACAATTTAATCTTCGCTTTAATAAAATCCAAGTAAAGTTTTGCTATATGGACAAGTATAAAGGTGCCAGTAAAAATAGCTGCTAACAGTACAACTATATCACAGGCGATGCCCATCTTTTCGCCCCGATAAGATAACTTGAGTGTAATTACCATCAAGGTCACCCTGTAAGTGTTGACGCAAGATAATTCAGCATTAAATAAAAACTGCTTCTTGTATGGAGGTATTCTGACAAGAATTTCATAGTATATTTGAACCAAAACAAGGAAAATCATACATTTTACTGTATCTGGTACAGCTAACAGAGAATTTAACGTGAATATTAGCATCTTGAAGACGATGATAACTATTCCCCAGTAATATGCTTCTTGTACATATCCCCTGCAAAGGTGACCAAATATTGTAAATAGATCCTCTGATACTACTAAAATTTTGCGATTCTTGTAGAGTAGCAGGAAGATGGTGAGTGGGACAGCAATACCCCAAAAAACTAATGCTGGAATAACTGCAATATTTCTGAAGTGATTATATTCAGGAGTGAAACATTCAACTGAGTTGGGCAACTTCACAAACTTACTATCATCATAGGGATCAAGTGTATTACAGCTCAGATAGTTTGAGAGAGCACCAATGATGTTCGGTTGTTCTAAAATTGTGAGAACAATTGCGACTGTACCCAATCTGACTGCTGCTCTTTTTACTTTAGGCTTACTGAATTTGATGATAATCATTCTAATGACCTCAAAAATGAAAACGAACCCAATTTTGATGATTGGAGAGAAAACATAAAGGAGGATTTCTAATTGTAATTCTTGAAGAGGTGTGGAAGCTCTTGAGTAGAATAAACATTTGAGTGATTGGAATGCTTGCTTGTTCGGATTTCCAATTATTTGAGGAATATTAATGACTTCTGAAGTGATCTGCAATCCAAAAGAAGCAAATATCGAGAATATCTGCGTAAAGGTTGTAAAAATGACCATCAACTGAGCAGGTTTGGGTTTTCCTGGAGGATTACTACCGGTAATATTTTTTTTGGGTTTTCCTGGAGAATTTCTCTCTCTTTGAAGTTCCGAGTGTATCTTCTTATTTTTCTTGAATGAAATCACCAAAAGGAGCAACTCATACAAGATTTCTCCTAAAAGATAGAAGAAACCTAATGCGTACAACCTTGGATTAATATCACATACCCCACAGTTGCCTTTACTATCCGTAACATAATTATTTTCATAATCGCACTGTAGGCAGAATGGACCTGTGTACCCCTCACTGCAAGTGTTATTTGGACCTCCTAGGCATCTTGTACCACTATCATTACATGATAGAATGATTAAGGAAGAAGGATTTTGGCTTCTGTAGTACCCAGGTTGAATAATGACTTTGCCATCTCCTTGACAGTTTGCACCCACAGGACAGTCAGTGCAAGTCAAATCACTAGGATGTACAGGATATTTACCTTGAGGGCACAATACACATTTACCAGTCTCTGTTTGATTGAGTTCACCTAAGATGCAGCCTCTAAGCCGAATATTAAATTGTTGAACCTGAGTGAAAGAGCTTGATTGATATTCTGCAGTTACCAGGTATACATCTCCTGCTTTTCCTTGAAGAATGATACTAGATGCAACAACTGTACAAATGGAATTGTAGCATGGTGAACTGGGATAAACCTGAGAATTCCAGCGACTGCTGAGAGGAACAAAAGTAAGTTTAACTGATGAATCCGAAGATTCATCTCTGATTGTCTGCACTCCATACTCTCCAGTATATATCAAAGTAAACTTTATTTCTATTTGACTCAGAGAGTAGGAGGTTAGATCTGGAACAGTGGGATTATAAGAAAAAGTGTCATCATAATTTTCTAGAGCTAGATATGATAAATCTGAAAGATTTAGAACTTCAATCTTCAAGTTTGTAGGTCCAAATGCAAAAGGGGTACTCAAATTGAGACCTTGATAAGTATTCTGATTATAATTCAGATTCAGCTTGTCAGAATTTGAAAAGATTATTGCGCCGGCCACTATTGCAGCAATCTCACTTGCGGAGTTATTTTGTATGAGTAAGAAAGGCTGATTGGCATAAATCATTCCACCTCTCTCTGAGACTTGAACACTCTCAAAGATATTGTTGACAAGAGAGATATTTACCGTCTGATTAGGTGTCAGTTCATAGAGTATTCCTCCATTTGATGACGTGATATTACTGAACTTTGTGTTCACTAAATAGATCTCTCCAAGATTTGAGGAATTGCTGCTATTTTGAGTTGTGCTACTTAGGAATCGCATACTCGAGGAAGTTGTGCTAATACTGCTCCTATCATGCACACCGATAATACCACCATTGCCACGAACAAAAATATTTTGGAGGTCAGTCGCATCCATAAAGACTCGAAGCAAATTTGATGTGCCGACTGATTGAATTATTCCCCCATTTTGAGACGTTATGTTTTCAAAAGAGGAATTTGTAATATTCATTACAGCTTTTTTTGCTGGTCCTTTGGTAGAGGTACAATTGAGATAAAAGACACCTCCATCTTTTGAAGATTTAATATTTTCAACAGAGTTGTTGGTAAAGTGGATGGTGATAGGTAATTGTGTACTTCTCCATGACATAATCGTTCCTTCTTGAGCTGTGATATCACGAAAAGAGTTACTTGCAAATTTAATTGAGGTACTGTCTGGAGATTTATCATATTGGGATGCATCAATGTTGGTCAACAGTATTGATGATGGATTAAGAATAGCTCCAGAGCAATCCACGCATGTGATCAATGTAAAATTATTATTTTCGATCGATATAATATTGGAATATAACGATTCTTGACCTGTGTAAATCGCTGACGTTTGAGTTCTATCTAAATTATAAAAGTTAGAGTTCTTGATAACCACCGAGAAACTGGTAGTGTTGTCATTGCTGCTCTGATTATTGCCAATCAATTTGGTATTTGAAGCGATTAGTCCTCCCCCATTTCCGACACTTGTCCAATTTATATTAGAGAAAGACGAACTATCAATAATCAGACTGAGATTATTCAATGGTTGCTGGAGATATTCATCAGAATTTATGATAATCATTGCTTGACTTAGGTTCAGGTTACCAAAATTACTTTGTGTGATTTCCATTTTCCATCTTTGGACGATGCTGGTATATTTGGTGTTACAGTTTAATGTTATAAGTGGATATTTACCCAATGTGAGATTTATCACAGTTATCCTACTAAAATATGCATCAATATCATCCGTACTGAGTATTCCAAAATTTGATGCTGCAATTTGAGCATTAGAATTAGTGTTAGATGCGACTTGGAGTGAAGTAAAATTAAAGTTATCTATATTCAGCTGCAGACCTTGATTTAAAATGGCATTTATGAATATTCCCTTTATACTTCCTGCCAATTTTAAAACTCCTCCATACAAAACAACGCTAACATTCTCTGAATTTTCAATAGCAATGATAGATGAGTCTGAATTTTCGCGTTGCTGACTAAGATTGAAGAGCGTATTTTTGAGAGTTATCTTGGAGTTTAAGTTGTTGGAAAAGTAGATAGCTCCATTTTCACTCACTAAGTTGTCAGAGAGGTTTGAATCGCTCATATCAAAATTTATTTGAGATGAGTCAATATAAAAGATGCTTCCATATGACGCTGTATTGTTTGAAAATGAACACGTTGAGACATTTACGTTCAAAATATTCTCAGCATCAAGGGTTGTTAGTTTCATTAATCCTGCTCCAATCAAGCTCAGACTTTTACTGTTCTCGAATGATGTGTTAATCAATTTAAAATTCTGGAATACCAATTTTAGAGCTCCTTTTGTATCTCCAAAGAACAAATTAGCGTAAGAAGAAGCTTGGATAATAAGTGTTGAAGTAGAAACTGACATTATATTCCCATCAGGTCGATTGATTTGTCGAAAAGAGTTATTTGACATCAACGTTGACAACTGAGCCACAAAGATCGAAAAGACCGATGTTTCAATTGTATATCCGTCTCCTTTTGCGAGAGTAACATTTTCGAAAATGTTACCTTGAATTATGATACTTTTCGTTTCAGATATAGAGGAACTTTGAATCTCAATTGAAATAAAATTAATCACCTGTGTTATTTCTTGATTAATTGTCTGTAGAATGTTCTGGAAGGTTGAGTTTAGGAGTACGAGTTGAGTCTCTATCACACCACAAGTCATACTAATGAAATTACTTTCAGTCTTCACGTAAATGGCATTCATGTTTTGAACAGTAATGCTATTGCAAGTATCTGCTGTTATGGAATAAGCAGCAATCTTCATCGTACTTGAGAGTGTGTTTGAGTCCCAAAAAAAGTTGTCAAGAAGTGAAGACTGTAGTAAAAATGCATAACCAAGTATATCGACCTGGTAGAGAATATTTCCAACAAGAGAGACTCTGTAAACAGAGTTACTCGAAATGATTGGAAATTTTGCAGAACCGTTCCCAGTGATTCTTGAGAAGGTGTTGTTCGTGACAACTACGGAACCATTAGGAAAGTTAAAGTTATCCAAACCAACAACATATTCGGAGTTAGTAACATTTATTTGATCGAACGTGTTTCCCTTGACGAAAACAAAATGCACACAATTTTGGGGGTTATAAAGAGAGGTTTGATCTCTTGCAGCATAAAATAGTGAACTTGCGAATGAGTTTCCAGAAAACACTTTAAGTTCTGCTATTGCGAAAAACTCAAAGTTAGTTGTTGTCGGGAGAGTGACGTAGCTAGTATTGAGATCAATATAACCAAAATTATTGGCGTAAAGAACGTATCCACCCAATTGCAAAAGGCGAGAATTATTTTGAGTAATATTCCTGAAAGTGCAATTTTGCACAATTGATTGGGGGTTTGCTGCCCAGATGACAAGGGAGTCGTCATCAACTTGTATGTTCGAAATTGTAGTATTGTAGAGTATAAAAGGTCTTGTTTCTGCATACAAAAAGGAGTCATTAACTTGATAAGACTGTTCGATGACAAGTGATCTCGTCACGGTAGCGTAATTAAAGTAATCATTGTCAAGGGTTCCATCGTCAGAGACGAGAGCTGATGACCGATGAATAATAAAATTAGTAAATGTCGAATTCATGATGAAGAGTGAACTGAGATACGTTCGGCTTATGAAGAATGATGAAAGTCGCGTCACAATATTATTAGCAGCTGTTAAATTAACAAATTGTGTCATCACACCTTCATTTTGAAAGAAATAATTATGGTTGAGAGAGTTGTTGGCAACATAAACGTTATAGTACTCCACATGAATTGGCTCAACGGCTCTGATTCCCATATTTGTTGCTCCGTAGTATAAATAAAATACTTGTCCATAGGTAAAGTTGCCATTAATAATGTTCAAGTTGCGGAAAGAAATCGTGATCGGAACTAACGTCGTCGAATTAGTCCAGTAACTTATAGGGTCGATAGATCCGTAAAAGATAGAATTGTACTCTCCAAACTTCGTGTTGTTCACAGTAAAGTTGGTCACTTGCAATCCTGTAAGGTAACTGGGGCCAGAAAGTCCGAAATATATAATGTAATATTTCTCTCCAAATGCACAATTATCGATTGAAATATTTGCCAAGCTAGGAAAGGTCCCTGGAGGAGAGAAAGTTGGCGAATAGTTATCAATCCATATGAAATAATTGTAATCATTTAGGCTCATCGAAAATAGAGATGTCACTTGAATATTAGAAATGGAGGCAATTTTATTTGCATTCATGTACAGCAGCGATTGCCCTGGATAGCCTCCAACCGTCACGTTACTGAATGTAATATTGTTGAAAACTGAGCTTAGAGTGTCTCCTGCGTAAATAAATTTCTGGCTTTGATTTGTGTAACTGCTAAAATCGCAGTTAGCGACGGATATATTTGAGTAGTTTGTAGTAGAGGTATACCTTGAGTAGATTGCCCAGGAAGGCATTACCATCGGAGAAGAATTACAAGTGATTTGAATGTTTGAGAAGGAAGCATTTTGATTTCCTAACACAAACAGTAGTGATTGTCCTGAGTAGCCTCCAAACACCACATTACTCAATGTGATATTTTGAAAATTTGAGCTGTTAGTCGTTGCTGAGTAAAGAAGTGATGGTTGTTGGTCAGTATAACTGCTAAAATTACAATTCGAGAAAGATATGTTTGAGTAATATGCAGCATTGATCTGATTTGAGTAGATTGCCCTAGGCATTACCATCGGAGATGTACCGCAACTGAATTGGAGGTTTGATACTTTCATAACTACACCAGGGTAATAAAATTGAGAAGTTTGAACAACCGCATTATTTGAATTTGCAAAATAGTTTGCAAACCTTATCGTTATTGAGGATACGGTTATATTTGTCGAGTGCTCAATCAAAATGGTTTTTGAACCATCAGTTGTAATGAATGAATTTGAGATGGTTAAATTTGGGATACTCTGAAGATCAATACTGTTGTTGTTTGTAGGAGGAAGACTTGTAAGTGTATTATCAGTCATGTCAAGGCAACAATTTGATAAATTGAAATTCCAGACACTACTGATTATGTTTTGGTAAGTATAGTTGTATCTATATTGTATTGAAAGTCCAATCAATGAAAAAGATTGGAGTTTTGAGACAGCCAGGCGAGAGTTATTCGCCAAACTAAGAATGGGGAGCTGATTGCAAACAGCTGAACTATTAATTGAGGCAGGAGGAAACTGATACTGTATGATGATACTTTCAAAATTTAAAAAAATTCCGGGAATAGAATTAGTGATCGTTAGAGTTTTGCCAACACAACTTGGAAGCAGAGTGATCGTGTTGTTGATATTTTTGAGAGAACTCCCTTGATATAGAGCACTAATTGCTTCTTGGAGAGTCGGGTAAGAACTGCCATTAGCCACTGAGAGATTTGTATCAACAAATAAGTCCAAGCCAGAGGTACAATGAAGGATCGAAAGAAAACAAATGAGTAAGTGAAACTTGCTCAACATTGAAGGCGCTGAAAATATTTTACTTTTGCTAAATTTTTTATCATCAGCAGCTGACCTATCCTCAGTTACTGATTTGGCAAATTCGAATGTTTCAATTTTGAAAAATTCATTTAACAAATTCGAATTTTTAATCGACTCTGATCGAATGTAACAGCAATTAATACGGGAATCATCTTCATCCATAGATTGTACATAGATTCATTCCTTACTGGAAATACATATAACTATCCTTAGTTCATTAATCAAAAATATCTCCCACCGGATGAGAATTAAATTGACTCACGGATTAAATTGACTAACTTATCTATCCTACCTCATTGATAGATTCATCTATTCTACTTATTTTCTAGCTCACCTATCTATTTATCCTCAAGATTCTCTCTATAAAAGAGTATTTACTTGCTCTCTTCCTTTGTTAGCGTTTTTGTGGTATTGAACGTCAGTTAAAATAAACTTAAATGCTATATAAAAATCGAAAACTACCCTAATCCTATTTCCAGTAGTAGTTTAATCATCCAGAATTAATTTCTTCGAGTTCGAGGCTGGCGATAAATCGTGACGTGTTCCTTAAGCATCCGAACGACACGTTGTGTCAGTGATGCAATGATCCTATTCTAAAATCCCTATCTGTATGAGGGTCTTAATGGGCTCACCTATCCTAGCTTACGGTCTGACTCATTTAAATGACTGACATATTTAAATGACTGACTTTTTAATTAACTGATTGATTTAACTAACTGACTTATCGATAGAAAGATTCATTTATTCGATCTTATCGATAGAATGATTGGTTTATTCTATGTATTGTCGGGCTTTTCTATCTATTTATTCTCAGAGTCACCTCTATAAAAGGTATTTGCTTGCGTCTATTCCTTCTTTTTGGCATTTAACTTTAGTAATGCAACTTTGAATTGCTGTATAAAATTGGAAGCTATTCTCATCCTCTTTCTAACAGTAGCTTAACTAAGGTCTTAATGGCACCTACTTTACTTATCTACATGTATATATCCTACCTTATCAACAGCTTCACTTACCCTTTCTAAATAACTGACTCATTTAATTAAGAGGTATTCTCCTACTTTTGCTACTGATTTGTTTAATCTACACTGCTGTCTAACTGACTTATCTATTTTAACTCATTTACGGTCTTATTTATCCTACATTATCACCAAACTTACTTATTTACTCTCAAGTCCCTCGAGCTCCTTCTTCTTAAAGTCTTTTTCGATATTGTTAAGGGTATTACCGGTAACTACTTTGCTTTGCTTTTTTTGGTATTTTTCTGGTTTTAAATTCCAGTTAAAAATTTTATATAACTTTAGAAGAAGTTAGAAGTTATTTTAATCCTTATCCCGTGAGTACTTTAATTACGAAACATTTTATTTTCTTTGCCTCCGAAGGTAATGATAAATCACACAGCCCAGACTCTTAATCACAATCAAAACCCTGTAGCCAGTGGTGCCTAGGTCCTACCCTATTAGTCTACTAAGAATAGCTCTGGTAGTTTCGATATTTGGACCTATTTTTTGAGGAGAAAATCCTAAAAAAGAAATAATAAACAAGAATAACACACTAAATCTTATCAATTTCATTTATTTTGAGAGCCAACTATCTATGTTTTTAAGGCAAACAGTATATTTTATGTATCTTTATAGGGCTTTTCAATAGTAGTACAAATATATTAAAGATTTCGAGAATAAGGTAGTTAACTGTTGAGTAGATGAAGCTAAGATTGATTCTTTAAAGGTATTGAGCAAAATATTTTTAATTTGATCATTCTCTTGTTGGTCTGAAGACCAAAAAATGTATACATCAGGCACTTAACTTAAAAGTAAAAAACAGAGTTTCCAAAATAGTTCCTTCCATGGCACCAATTCTTTGATTGAATTCCGGATCCTCCTTTGCACCAAGTCCATCAGGGATGCACAAAAGCTTTTCTTTTTTTAATTTTGGTACCCATAATACAATTAATGCCATTTTTTGTGAACTTGACCATCTTCTCCAGCATCATTTCGATCTCTATCTTTGCAGCAGCATCGCGCTGTTGATACCATCATTATTCCTACTTCCAATATCGTTGCCGTTCTATATTTCATGGACAGACTCCATTTTTGAAATCAATGCAGATTGCTTCAGATGCTGAGTTGTGAATCGAAAGTCGTAAATCTGATGCAGTTTTCTTGAATTGGTCACTATTCTTAAACAATAACCCTGGTTTTTGGGCCAGATAT
>JADMIO012752884.1_pt1 | contig 29451 bp, 18 predicted proteins | sample 8958161 | NCBI WGS metagenome assembly JADMIO01 (sample SAMN16585339, study PRJNA669376) | soil metagenome | isolation source: Crop rotation soil | place: USA: Cullars Rotation, Alabama | collected 2011 | reverse complement strand
CTTTCCCCAGCACATACGACATTAATCGTGCCGATACCCAGGTTAGGCGCGCTGTCAATAACTATGACATCATAGTCATGAGCAACAGTTTCAATGGCCAGTCGGAGCATCAGGTGTGGATCGGTGGGCAGTTTACCTTCATCAAATTTGCCCATTAACTCAGTTTCAATACGGTGCAGAGCCAGACAGGAAGGAATAATGTCAAGCCCCGGCCAGCAAGTGGGCTTTATTGCATAAGTGACATCGTCCTTTTCCCCAAGATAGAAAGGCAGGAGAGTGTCTTCTGCATGAATATGAAGATCTGGTACCCATCCGTGATACATTGAGGCTGTTCCCTGGGGGTCGTTACCTTCCACGAGCAAAACACGTAGCCCCTTCAGAGCCAGATCCTGAGCAAGATGAACAGAAACTGAGGTTTTGTAAACGCCTCCTTTATGGGCAGCAACCCCGATCACCGGTGGAAATACGTCTTCAGCACGTCGCAATCGCGTACCAAACACATCACGCATATGATTAATTTGTTCAATTGTATAACCAACACGTTGCTCAACCCGTCCTCGAATTTCCATATCCGGGTGCGGTAGTCGCCCTGCTTTCTCGGCATCTCTGATAGCCTGAGAAGAAACCCCAACTAAATCCGCTGCTTCACCTATTCTCCAGCGCCGGGTTATTTTCCTCGCTTCCGGGCTGTCATCATTAAACTGTGCAATGGCGATAGCCTTCGTCATTTCATGACCAGCGTTTATGCACTGGTTAAGTGTTTCCATGAGTTTCATTCTGAACATCCTTTAATCATTGCTTTGCGTTTTTTTATTAAATCTTGCAATTTACTGCAAAGCAACAACAAAATCGCAAAGTCATCAAAAAACCGCAAAGTTGTTTAAAATAAGAGCAACACTACAAAAGGAGATAAGAAGAGCACATACCTCAGTCACTTATTATCACTAGCGCTCGCCGCAGCCGTGTAACCGAGCATAGCGAGCGAACTGGCGAGGAAGCAAAGAAGAACTGTTCTGTCAGATAGCTCTTACGCTCAGCGCAAGAAGAAATATCCACCGTGGGAAAAACTCCAGGTAGAGGTACACACGCGGATAGCCAATTCAGAGTAATAAACTGTGATAATCAACCCTCATCAATGATGACGAACTAACCCCCGATATCAAGTCACATGACGAAGGGAAAGAGAAGGAAATCAACTGTGACAAACTGCCCTCAAATTTGGCTTCCTTAAAAATTACAGTTCAAAAAGTATGAGAAAATCCATGCAGGCTGAAGGAAACAGCAAAACTGTGACAAATTACCCTCAGTAGGTCAGAACAAATGTGACGAACCACCCTCAAATCTGTGACAGATAACCCTCAGACTATCCTGTCGTCATGGAAGTGATATCGCGGAAGGAAAATACGATATGAGTCGTCTGGCGGCCTTTCTTTTTCTCAATGTATGAGAGGCGCATTGGAGTTCTGCTGTTGATCTCATTAACACAGACCTGCAGGAAGCGGCGGCGGAAGTCAGGCATACGCTGGTAACTTTGAGGCAGCTGGTAACGCTCTATGATCCAGTCGATTTTCAGAGAGACGATGCCTGAGCCATCCGGCTTACGATACTGACACAGGGATTCGTATAAACGCATGGCATACGGATTGGTGATTTCTTTTGTTTCACTAAGCCGAAACTGCGTAAACCGGTTCTGTAACCCGATAAAGAAGGGAATGAGATATGGGTTGATATGTACACTGTAAAGCCCTCTGGATGGACTGTGCGCACGTTTGATAAACCAAGGAAAAGATTCATAGCCTTTTTCATCGCCGGCATCCTCTTCAGGGCGATAAAAAACCACTTCCTTCCCCGCGAAACTCTTCAATGCCTGCCGTATATCCTTACTGGCTTCCGCAGAGGTCAATCCGAATATTTCAGCATATTTAGCAACATGGATCTCGCAGATACCGTCATGTTCCTGTAGGGTGCCATCAGATTTTCTGATCTGGTCAACGAACAGATACAGCATACGTTTTTGATCCCGGGAGAGACTATATGCCGCCTCAGTGAGGTCGTTTGACTGGACGATTCGCGGGCTATTTTTACGTTTCTTGTGATTGATAACCGCTGTTTCCGCCATGACAGATCCATGTGAAGTGTGACAAGTTTTTAGATTGTCACACTAAATAAAAAAGAGTCAATAAGCAGGGATAACTTTGTGAAAAAACAGCTTCTTCTGAGGGCAATTTGTCACAGGGTTAAGGGCAATTTGTCACAGACAGGACTGTCATTTGAGGGTGATTTGTCACACTGAAAGGGCAATTTGTCACAACACCTTCTCTAGAACCAGCATGGATAAAGGCCTACAAGGCGCTCTAAAAAAGAAGATCTAAAAACTATAAAAAAAATAATTATAAAAATATCCCCGTGGATAAGTGGATAACCCCAAGGGAAGTTTTTTCAGGCATCGTGTGTAAGCAGAATATATAAGTGCTGTTCCCTGGTGCTTCCTCGCTCACTCGACCGGGAGGGTTCGAGAAGGGGGGGCACCCCCCTTCGGCGTGCGCGGTCACGCGCACAGGGCGCAGCCCTGGTTAAAAACAAGGTTTATAAATATTGGTTTAAAAGCAGGTTAAAAGACAGGTTAGCGGTGGCCGAAAAACGGGCGGAAACCCTTGCAAATGCTGGATTTTCTGCCTGTGGACAGCCCCTCAAATGTCAATAGGTGCGCCCCTCATCTGTCAGCACTCTGCCCCTCAAGTGTCAAGGATCGCGCCCCTCATCTGTCAGTAGTCGCGCCCCTCAAGTGTCAATACCGCAGGGCACTTATCCCCAGGCTTGTCCACATCATCTGTGGGAAACTCGCGTAAAATCAGGCGTTTTCGCCGATTTGCGAGGCTGGCCAGCTCCACGTCGCCGGCCGAAATCGAGCCTGCCCCTCATCTGTCAACGCCGCGCCGGGTGAGTCGGCCCCTCAAGTGTCAACGTCCGCCCCTCATCTGTCAGTGAGGGCCAAGTTTTCCGCGAGGTATCCACAACGCCGGCGGCCGGCCGCGGTGTCTCGCACACGGCTTCGACGGCGTTTCTGGCGCGTTTGCAGGGCCATAGACGGCCGCCAGCCCAGCGGCGAGGGCAACCAGCCGAGGGCTTCGCCCTGTCGCTCGACTGCGGCGAGCACTACTGGCTGTAAAAGGACAGACCACATCATGGTTCTGTGTTCATTAGGTTGTTCTGTCCATTGCTGACATAATCCGCTCCACTTCAACGTAACACCGCACGAAGATTTCTATTGTTCCTGAAGGCATATTCAAATCGTTTTCGTTACCGCTTGCAGGCATCATGACAGAACACTACTTCCTATAAACGCTACACAGGCTCCTGAGATTAATAATGCGGATCTCTACGATAATGGGAGATTTTCCCGACTGTTTCGTTCGCTTCTCAGTGGATAACAGCCAGCTTCTCTGTTTAACAGACAAAAACAGCATATCCACTCAGTTCCACATTTCCATATAAAGGCCAAGGCATTTATTCTCAGGATAATTGTTTCAGCATCGCAACCGCATCAGACTCCGGCATCGCAAACTGCACCCGGTGCCGGGCAGCCACATCCAGCGCAAAAACCTTCGTGTAGACTTCCGTTGAACTGATGGACTTATGTCCCATCAGGCTTTGCAGAACTTTCAGCGGTATACCGGCATACAGCATGTGCATCGCATAGGAATGGCGGAACGTATGTGGTGTGACCGGAACAGAGAACGTCACACCGTCAGCAGCAGCGGCGGCAACCGCCTCCCCAATCCAGGTCCTGACCGTTCTGTCCGTCACTTCCCAGATCCGCGCTTTCTCTGTCCTTCCTGTGCGACGGTTACGCCGCTCCATGAGCTTATCGGGTCCACTCGCGAACGCAGAAAGGCCCACCCGAAGGTGAGCCAGTGTGATTACATTTGCGGCCTAACTGTGGCCAGTCCAGTTACGCTGGAGTCACTAGTATTTAGGTGACACTATAGAAGCGGCCGCGACAACTTGTCCACGTGGAATTCTAAGCTTAGGATCCCAATGTGCTGGAAAGAGGCGTTGTCCACAAATGACGTGGCATTGCCTACGAATGGCGTGGCGTTGCCCATGGACAGCAAGGCGTTGCCGACGGTCATCAAGGCGTTGCCCGTAGACAACGCGGCGTTGTCCGAGGACATCGAGTCATTGCCCATGGACGGCGAGGCGCTGCACGCGGCCATCGGGCATTACCCATGAACATCGAGGCGTTGCCCGCGGCCGGCAGGACCTCGTCCATGTACTCCAAGGCGTTGGCGACGGACTTCAGGGCGTTGCCCGCGGACGACGGGATGCTGTCCGAGGACATCAAGGCATCGCCCATGGGCAACGAGTCGTTGCTCGCGGGCAATGAGGCGTTGCCCACGGACAACGGGGCAGCGCCCATGGTCAATGAGATGCTGCCCATGGACAACAAGACGCGAGACTCGTGCAACGCGACGCCTCCCGGGCCGTTCGACATCGTCGTCGCGACCCGCGCTTGATCCCCGCCTTCCGCAATTCGCGGGGTAGATACTATAGACTGCCGACCGTGAAGATCGTCCATACAAGCGACTGGCATGTCGGCCGCCGATGGAAGGGGATCCAGCGCCTCGACGAGCTCGAGGCTGTGCTCGACCATCTCGCCGCCTTCATCGAAAAGGAATCCATCGACCTCGTCCTCCACACCGGGGACGTCTTCGAGAGCCGAAACCCACCTGCCGAGGCCGAGCAGCTCGTGAACCGGTTCCTGGTCCGCGTCGGCCGGACCGGAGCTCACATGCTCGTCATCGCCGGCAACCACGACGATCCGCTCCGCCTGGACGCCCGCTCGCTGCTCACCGAATTCGTCAACGTGCAGATCCTCGGCCGCCCACGCACAGCCTCCCGGGGCGGGACCCGGACCATCGTGACCCGCAGTGGTGAGAAGGCCATCGTCGCCGCGCTTCCGTTCGCATCCCCTGGTGCCTGGGTGTCGGCGCTGGACATCGCCGGCGACGAGGCGAGCGCCCGGTACAAATATGCCCGGATGTTCGATCGCGCCGTCCAGGATCTCTGCGGTGCCTTTCAGCCTGACGCAATCAATCTCCTCATGGCGCACACGCACATCGAGGGGGCCGTCTTTGGCGAATCGGAGCGCCGCGTTCACATCGGAGAGGACTGGGCCGCCTCGCCGGAGGCTCTGCCGTCCACGGCGAGCTACATCGCTCTCGGCCACATCCACAAGCCGCAGAAGATCGACGGGCCCGTGCCTGCGTACTACGCTGGATCGCTCCTCCAGATGGACTTCGGCGAGACCGGAGAGGAAAAGACCTTCGTCGTCGTCACGGCGTCGCCCGGCCAGTTCGCGACGGTCGAACATATTTCTTACGAAGGGGGGCTGCCGCTCTTCGACATCCGCGCCACGCTCGCGGAGCTCGAAGAGACCGCGGATCAGCATCGCAAGGGTTGGTTGCGCGTGACGGTCCCTTTGACAGAGAGAGATCCCGATCTCAATCGAAAGGTTCGCGAGCTGCTCCCGAATGCGCTCGTCGTGCGCGCCGAGCTCCCCGATGCCGAGGAGCCGGCGGACATCCGGCTGGAGAAAGGGATTTCGCCGGTGAGCCACTATCGCGGCTACCATCTCCGCGCGCACCAGCACGAAGCGGACTGGGCCGTTCTGGAGGCATTCCAGAACCTCTACGACCAGGCATCCGTGGAGGATTAGACCGCTGCGTCCCGTCCATCTCACCATCGAGGGCCTCGCGTGCTTCAAGGACAAGCAGGAGATCGATTTCCGCACGCTTGAGCTCTTTGCCATCTCGGGGCCGACCGGGGCCGGCAAGTCGACCCTGCTGGACGCGATCATCTTTGCGCTCTATGGAGAGATCCCCCGGGTCAACGTCAACAATCGGACCGAGATGATCTCGGCATCGCTGAACCGGGTCCGCGTGGTGCTGGATTTCGACGTCGGTCCGAGCCGCTACCGTATCGCGCGGACCCTCCGGCGCAACGGCGCTCACATGGTCCGATTCGAGGAGCGCGACGGAAGCGACTCCTTCAAACCTCTGGCGGACCAGGTTCGCACGGCGTCCGAGCAGGTGGCTCAGATCCTGGGGCTCGAGGCACCCGCGTTCATGCAGGCCGTGGTTCTGCCGCAAGGCGAGTTCGCCCGGTTCCTCAAAGCGCAACCGAGAGACCGGCGCAGCATGCTTCGCACGCTCCTTCGGCTCGACGTTTACGAACGCATGCGGGAACGGGCCCAACGTTCAGCGGCTGCAAGGAAGGTCGCCGTCGATTCGCTTCGCAAGCTCCTATCGGACGAGTACGCGGGCGTCGACGAGGCCGCCGTAGCCGGGTTGGAGACGGAGCACACCCAGGTCGTCGAGTCGCTCGAAGCCTGGAGAAAGAATCGGGACGACATCCAGGCCGGGCTCGCCCGGCTGCGCGGCCAGCACGCGAAAACCCGGGAGCTTCAACAGGTCGAAGAAAAACAAGCCGCTCTCCAGAAGCAGGCCGAGCAGGTGAGCCGCGATCGAGCCCGGATCGAGGCATCGGCCCGCGCACTTCCCCTGTTGCCGTTACTCAAGGAAGCCGACCGGGCCGCCACCTCTGCGCAGGCAGCCACGAAAGCGGCCGACGAAGCCACGGCTCTCCACGACTCCGCGCAAAAGGATTGGAAGACGAAAGCCGCCGCCTTGAAGTCCGCGGATAAAGCCGCCAAGGCCATCAAAACGATTCGAGAGCAGGTGGCACGCCTCCACCAGGTGCTCGGCCGCCTGCCCGAACGGGACCGGCTCCAAGCGACGATCGAGCGGCAGACACGGGACTTGAAGACTCTGGAGACCGAGCTGTCCACGCTCGCCGCGACCGTGGAATCGGCCAAGGCCGTGCAAGCGCAGCAGCAGGCCGTCGTCGATACCGCCAGGCAGGCTGTGGAAGCCTCCGGCTACGACCCGGATCTCGACGAGTTGCTGGAGAGCGTCCGGGACCGGGCCGTCGCCCTCGGCGGTCTGCGAAAGAGCGCCGCGGAGAGTCTGGCTGACCTCGCTCGAAGGCGCGAGACGCTGGAAGAGCAAACCGGAAAGATCGATCAGCTCAGGAAAGAAGCCGAGTCCGCCCGGAGGTCCACAGAGGAAGCGCACCGCAGCTTCGAGGCTGCCGAGGAGGCGCTGCATCGCGCCATCAGTCTGAACGAAGCCAACCACCTCCGCGAGGGATTGATCCCCGGCCAGCCCTGCCCCGTGTGCGAGCAGATCGTCGATAGTCCCCCACTCGCCGATCTGGCCCCCGAGCTTGAGGCAGCCAGGGCCGCGCTTCAAAACGCACGAGAGGAGCGAAACGAAGCGGAGGCGCTCGCCAGAAAGAAAGAAGCCACGCTCACGGGTGAACAGGCGAAGCTCAACGCCGCCCGGCAGGGTCTCACGGAGTTGGAGTCGCGCAGCGCCGAATTGCAAACGATCATCACCAACAGCGAGACGGAGATCCGCGGGACGCTCGGCGACCCCGCGCCCAAACGGGTTGCCTCGATCGAATCCTGGATCGAGCAGCAGATCGCCTCCCTTGCCAAAAGCCGCAAAGCGAATCAGGAAGCCACGGCGAAGGTGGCCACGGCCGAACGAACCCTGGAGAAGGCCAGGAACGATGAGGCCGCCGCGATGGACCGGCTAGCCGAGAGGGAGGCCTCGCAAAAGCGTTTGGAAGAAGAGCGCACCGCAAACCTGCAACGGCTCGCAACGTTGCAGGACGAGATCCATACCGTCACCGAGTCAGCCGATCCGGCCGCCGAAGCCGCGGCCTTGGAGGAACAGCTCCAACAGCTCGAAGCCAACCTCAAGGCAGCCGCCGAGGAAGAGGCAACCGCTCAAAACCGGCTGATGACCGCCCAGGAGGCGCAACGCCTCAAATCCGAAACCGCCGAAGCCGCTCGTCAGGAGGCTGCGCAGAGAGCCAAAAGCCGGGACGAGGAGATTGCCCGGGCCGGCTTTGACGATGAAGCTGCCATCCGGGCAGCTTTCCTCGACGATGCCACCGCCAAGCGCCTCCAGGAGCAAGTCCAAAGGCATACGCAAGAAAGCCACGCCGCCGAAGAGCGTCTCGCCGTGCTCAGAGCCGAGTTGGGAGAGGAGCGGGTATCCGACGAGCAGTTGGCGACCGTCGAAAAGCTCGCCGCCGAGGTCACCGGCCAAGTGGAGACCTCGCTCGGCAACGAAAAGAAGCTCGAAGAGCAGATCGCCCGCACGAAAGAGCGGCTCGAACGCTCCAAAGAATTCCGCAAACAGCTAGAGATCGAGGAGGCCGCTCTACCCGTCTACGACCTCCTGGCCAACGACCTGCGAAGCGACAAGTTCCAGGCGTACGTCCTTCAGGAGGTGTTCACCGAGCTCGTGCAGGGCGCCTCGGCCCGTCTGCTGATGTTGACCGGTGAGCGTTACTCTCTGCAGTTCCACGACGACGAGATCCGGGTCGTCGATCACGACAACGCCGACGAAACGCGGATCAGCGACACGCTCAGCGGAGGAGAGACCTTCCTGACCTCGCTGGCTCTAGCCCTGGAGCTCAGCGACCAGGTTCAGCGCGCCGTCGGTGCGGTGAATCTGGACAGCCTGTTCATCGATGAGGGTTTTGGCACCCTCGACCCTGATACTCTCGCCCTCGTCTCCGAGACCCTCCAGAGCCTGCGGGTGGGTGGCCGGATGGTCGGCATCATCACCCATATCCCGGAGCTGCGAGACGAGTTCGCCCAGCAGGTGATTGTGACCAAGCACCAAGGGTTTTCCACCGTCGAGGTGCGTGGGTTGGCGGAGACGGCGTGATTTGGTCCAGAGGTAAGGGCTGCCAACATCAGGCGGTCCGGGCATACTAGGAGATGTTCATGGAGACGCAGGCGACGCGGGAGCGATCTCGGAACGGATCTCCCGGAGCATGTCCTCCGCAAGGGCCGGTTTGTCAGCCAGGGTGCCGTAGGCATCTAGAATGCGCTCTTCGAACTTCACCCAGGCATCTTCGCCTGCGCAGATCAATTCGCAGACGGTGACAAGGATCATCAGGCGCAGGCAGGCCTGAATGTCGTCTACGAGAGCCCTATAGCGGAGGACCTGGGCCGGGGTCTCCTGCTTCTCCCCGATGGGAATCAGGGAGACAGAGCCCCGGAGTCGCTCCGGGTCGAGGAGATCGAGGGAACCCTCCAGGCTGGCCCAGATCTGACTACAGGCCAGAGTCTCAAGGGAGTTGGCGCCCAGTGAAGCCAGCGCTCTCTTTGCCCGCCCGCGCAAGGCAATAGTCTCGGTGCCCGAGACCTCGATCTCCCCCAGACGGGCCATCCAATCCCTGAGCTCAACCCGCAGCAGATCGGCGGCGACGATCCGCGGCTCCAGGGCAGAGGCATCGGGGTTGGCCATGGAGACCGTCCGGAGATGGCGCACGATTTCCCGGGGAATGCCGCCGCCGAAGAGCCCCAGCACGAACCAACAGGAACGGGGCACGCGATGCTCACGAGGCGTTTTCTCCAGCCTGCGGTCGATCATCTCTGACGCAACGGCCACGCTCATGCGCGGGATCTCGATAATCTCATCGAAGGTGCTCTCGAAAATGTCCCGCCCGGAAGAGAGGCGCTGGCGGAAGGCGCGGGTGGCGTCCTCCGAGATGGAAATCAGGTAGTAACAGCCTTTTGTGAAGAGAGCGCCCTTGATCTCGGTAAGGAGCGCCTTGACCATCTCGGGATCATGGATCTTGTCGAGCTCGTCGATGGCGAGGATCACCTTCCGGTTGTAATGGCCGCGGGCGGACTGGATGAACTCAACGAAGCGCGCGGTAAGACCGGGCAAGGTCAGGTCTCGGGCTTGGAGGGACCTGGACTGGCTCAGGGAAAGCCACTTCCATGCGATCCCGCCAGAGGTCTCGCGGTTCTCCGAGTAGTTGAGGGTCTCCAGAAACTGCCCGGCCTCCCGGGCGAGTGCCACGAAGCGCCAATTCACGATAGAGCGAGCCAGGGAAATGAGAACACGCCACCCGATACCTCCCAGGAAGACGAGCGCTGCGACAGCCAACAGGATCTTACCGTAACGGAGTGCTCTCATCTCCGTAGACGACGTTGTCTCCGAAATCGTAGACGATTCGATCGTATTCCTCGGCAGCGCGTTCTCAAGCAGCCGTTTATGTCCCATAAGCAGATTGCGCAGATGACGTAGCCTGGGCACGTCAAGCAGGAGAGCATCTCTCTCTTCTGCGAATGCCTGAAGGAGGTAGTTCGTGGCTAGATAGCCGCCGCTCGAATCACGTCCAAGTAGCTCGGCATTAAAAATGCGCCCTTGGTGAAGCAGAGGTATGATATCAAGATAACGGCCACAAGTAGGATCCTGGCTATGATAGCCCGTCCACTCGTCTGTCGTCTCGCTCCCGAAAGTGCCAGGGGGACAATCCTGCCGGAGGTCCTCTTTCCACCTTCTGAGTTGGTCAACAGTCGGCCGTTTGCCCGCCTGAAGCAACTTTAATTCACCCCGACAACCCGGCACCAGCAGATACTGCGCATTTTTCTCTCCTGGACTGGCCAGTCCGACCGCATCAATTTGGCCAAGAACTGACTCAATTCTGTAAAGTTCGCTCTGCAACGCAAATTGGCACGCTTCTATTGGTGATACTGCAAGTGGCTCGTCCGATTCGCTCTCTGAGAATAGGAAGCCACCCTCCACCAAAGCCAGAACACTGATGGCCGCGGCGGCAATTACCAAGCTGACAATGAGGATTCGCCTCAGAATCTCTCGAAGCGCCCGGCCTGGCTGGGTCGATTGCCCATAGAGGCTGCGGTGTACGTCGTCAAGAACCCGCCTGCTCACCACCCGACACACGGTCATGAGAAAGCCCATGCCAGGATCGTGGCGGATCGGGGCCGTCATCGACAGAGTCAGGTGCTTGCGTCCAAGTTGCGCCAAGACATGCGAGATCAGCGCCGACTTTCCCGCCCCCCGGACCCCCGTCAACCCAATTACTCCCCCATCCGACCGGCCGATGAAGCGGATGAGTTGCGCTCCATGACCGCTCGTGTCCACATATCGGTCTGGGTCGGTCTGGACGGAGAGCGCTTCGTCCCCCACTTTCCCGATCTGCTCGTCCACGGGAGAGTATCTCAGCCGACTGTAGATCCAATGGCCAACCGCCGCGAGGATAATGAGAACCGCAGTGCCGAGCAGCGTCAGCAACCCGGCAGGAGGTTCTTCCAAGATCAGAGGCAGTAGCGCAAGGTCACTCCATGTCAAGGCCAGCAGAAAGGCGGTCCAGCCGAAAGCCTGGGGCAGAAAGGCTAGAAGTCCGGTCCGGGACCGCTTCCAGAGGAGATGACTTGCCAGCACCGGAGGTAGAAGGGCTGCCAATAAAAGGGCGGCGAGGACCAGCCGGGAGTCGCCCGGCGCAGTCAGAAACAGGTAGAGCCATGGCCAGAGAAAAAGGGTCCCCACAAGCAGGAGGTAAAGACGAGGCGCGGGGAGCCGCAGATCCCGTATCCCGAGCCCCAATCCCAAGCGCCGAACCAGAGATGAGACGTAGCGCAGAAAGAAGGGCAGTGCCGTCGATATCAGAGACAAGAGGGCCAGGATGAAGGCAGCGTCCTGGATCGCACCCGAGAAAATCGATTCGGCAACGTTTGCCGCCCCTCCCTCCAGGCTCACCACCAGGATGGCGAGAAACCCTGCAACGCAGATGGCTTGGATCAACCAGAAGTACCATCGGGGCAGGAGATGTTTGACCGACTTCCGAGCTCGTGCAGAATGGCGAAGCGCGCCACTCACCTGGGCAACCACAAGGACCAGCCATGGCGTGATGAGCTCCGGGAACAGATTTCCGATGGCCCACACTATCGTCGCAGCCACCGCCGGCACGAAGAGCGCGACCAGCAGCCAAAAGGCCCGGCGGTCTTTCCATAGGACTTGGAGCCGCCGGATGAGCACGGCTATGGTGAACCGCTGGAGCTTCCACACAGGGTGTAGCGTCATCGGTTATCTCCGGGAGAGGACACCCTCTCGGCGTTTTCGTAGGAGCATCATTCTATAGTCGGGAAGGGTTCCCCGAGCTATGTTGCCGTCCACGTACTGCTTGAAGAGAGCGAGTTGCTCGGCATCTTCGACCGAGAGCAAGGCGTGCCAGTGGAGATCTTATCCCGGAACTCCAGAAAGGTTCCAGAGGCTTGAGGTGGCTCCGGCAACCTCACAGCACCGCGGATACGTCGTGTGGCTCGACGCCTTCGTACGCAGCGGCTTTCTCCAGCCTTCCGGCCGCTGATCCGCTGCCCCCGAAACCTTGGTAAGACACACCTCCGGCCTCGCCGGGGGGCTGTCGGCCCATGCAGCCCCCCGGCGTCCTACGGGTACATCGATTGTCAAAGAACCCTGTACAACCGCCCTACCTGCAAGATCTTCCATCTGCCAGCCGTCCGAAGCGCCTATCCAAGGCCCGGAAGGCCTGTCCATCGCGGCGCAACGTTAATTTTCGGCCAGCAACCTTGTTCTGTCCCAGATAACCTTGTTCCGCCGTGGATAAGGTTGCGTCGCCGCAAACAAGGTCGTTTTGCCGTGGATGACCTTGTTCCATTGCAAACAACCTTGCGCCGCCGCCGAGCAACCTTGTTTTGCCGCAAACAACTTTACGCCGCCGTAAAACAACCTTGTCTTGCCCCAAACAACCTTGCGTCGCCATGGATAAGTCTGTGTTGCCGTGAACAACCTTGTTTTGTCGTAAACAACCTTGCGTCGCCGTGGATAACGTTACGTCGCCTCCAACAACCTTCCGTCGCCTTGGGCGCGCCTTCCGCCCGTCTCCCCACCGCCGGATACCCCCGGTTTTTCAGGACAAAACAGTACCAGATAATTTTCATGCCCGTTCAGAAGGGGTGATTTCGGGAATTAATTCCCAATTTTGAAGGGGAGGGAACAAATCCGCCACGACCTCCGTACTATGGATACGTTGCAAGGGCCTGAAGCTTGGGTGCTCGTTCCAGGCTTCGGCCGGAAGTTGCGGGTCGGTTCTTTGACAATCTGCTTGAACGGTGGCCACCGAGCCCAAGGCCGCCACCGTTCTGCCTCGGAGACCCGCCTGTCGAGGGCGGCGGCAGCGGGTCTTTGCCGGAGGTGTGCGGAGGCTGGAATGCTCCGCACACCTCGGACCGGGGTTTTGTGCTGAAACCGGAGCTCTGAAGGACAAGCCGCTGACGGCCCGAGGATTCCTTGGAGGTTCCCATGTCACGCCTGAGCTCCAGCAGGCACTCAATCTATTAGAGGCGGGGCCATGGAAACATGAGCCCTTTGCTCCGCAGTCGGCGCGTGGCCGAGCACCTCGTCTACCGCCGCTCAACGTCCGGCTCCGAGAGGAGGACTCACATGAAAAGGTCTGTCGGGCTCGCGGTTGTGCTCCTGCTGGGTATGTCCCATCTGGCCGTCGCCGATCCTTCCATCAAACCGGGAATCGACGTCTTCGGCACCGTAGCAGGTGGACATACCTACTACGACTTTGCCAGAAATCCCGTCCCTGCCGGCTTCTTCTGTGACTCCTCTTCCCCCTACACCAGCCGCGTAGCCCTCAAGGGACTCCCGATCGAGACCGGTGTTCCAGGGCAGCTCCGGAAGACGGATACCATCATCGAACGCATGGACGAGGCGGTGTTCGACGATCAGGGCCGTGCCGAGACGCGCATTCGTTTCCGAGCCTTGTCGATGGTGAGCATCGCTCCCATCAAGACCTCCTGCGGCGCCTATCACGTCTATGTCACGCTCGACGGCAAGCAACCCGTGACGAAGATGCGAATCCACCACAACCACGAGAACGGAGGGACCTTCCGCGCGCCGCTTGCCGCCAACGTGCGCATGACGTTCGTGCCCGTGCAGGACGCGAATCCTCGGAAGCTGGTTCTCAAGGGGCGCGTCGAGTTCCCCGCACTGACAATTCCATGGCGCTTTCCTGATGGCAAGGTCCTGAAGCCGTTGGAATCCGCGGTCGTAGATACCAACGGGGATCTGCGCCCGGATACACGGGTACCCGGCACTGCGAATTTCATGGCTGGCTACCCGCCAGGGATCCGGTCCATCAATGCGGCCGGCTGCTACTGTGTATGCCATCATGAAGAGGGCAAGTATCACTGCTCCGCCACCGGCGGCTTCGACTGCTCGAGCCAGATCAACTGCTGGGAATAGAGATCGAAGTACAAACCGGTCGGTTTCTCATCGAGCGCCTCGCCGGACGCAGATTTCCGGCAACTGGACCACGCCCTTCACGTCCTGCCCGGCCGGCGGTGTATGTACGAGCCGCCAGTGCCGGGCAGGCCTGTTCCCCGGTGCTCCGCCCCCAATCCCTTCGGGACCTTGCGGAGAGGGAGACGTCGCAAAGCTCGATGTCCCGGAGCCCGGGCTTGATGGGACCGCCTATAGCGAGTAAGCTATGCAACCTCAACGGGCTCAACCTAGAAGGAGGCCACATGAATACGCCCAAGATCATCCGACTCTCCATCCTCTGTCTTCTCGTCTTCCTCGCCGTCTTCACGGCGTCCGCGCAGGCGGCGCCGAGATGCGGCTGCACGTACTGCATGCAGGACCCCTCGCGGGATTGCAATCTGGACGGCCAGCAAACCACCTGCAACTATTTCCTCTCCGTTGCACTCTGTCCGCCCAGTTCTACGAGCAACCCTGCCGAATCCACGAGCCAGATCGACGAGCCCCTCTTCATGCTGCAGTCCGGGTCCATGCAGGAGCCCCTCGGCTGCATGATCTACAGCCACTGAGCCCCCCGGGACCGCCGGCGCCTCGCCGGCGGTTTTCTCTCGAGCCTTGGACCAGACGCAAAATCTCCTTCCGCGGCGTCACGAAACGCGGCCAGGAACAGACCGTAGGCCTCCCGCAGTCCGGTCCGGATCGCCTTGACGTGATTCGTCGGAGGCCTCCGACCAGGTTCCCCCTCGCTCTACGGCACGCTCAGCACGAGCTTGCCGATCGTCCGGCCGGACTCGATGCGGGCGTGGGCCTCGCGCAGGTTCTCCGAGCTCAGCGGGCCGCCGACCTCGCACAGCGTGTGGCGCAGCTTGCCATCCTCGAAGAGGCCCGCCGTCTGGTCCAGGATCTCGTGCTGGACCTCCATGTCCGGCGTCTCGTACACGGCCCGCGTGAACATGTACTCCCAGCAGAGCGCCGCGCTCTTGGCCTGGAAGGGGTTGATGGGAATGGGCTTGCCTCCTTTGACACCCACGATCAGACAGACCTTCCCCTGCGGCCGCACCGTGTCCACCATGTTCTGAAGGTGCTCTTCGGTGCTGGCTGCGCAGAGGATGTAGTCCGCCTCGCCGACGCCAATCCGCTGTAACTCGTCTTTGAGGGGCACGCGGTGGTTGACCACCTCGTCCGCGCCCATTTCGCGGCACCAGGCCTCCGTCTCCGGACGGGAGGCGGTGGCGATCACCCGCAGCCCGGCAACCCGCTTCGCGATCTGGATGGCGATCGAGCCGACCCCGCCGGCGCCCGCGATGACGAGCAGAGTCGCGGCCGGGCGGCTCTCTGCAGGTTGGGGCTCCACTCCCATGCGGTCGAAGAGCGCCTCCCAGGCGGTGAGCGTGGTAAGAGGCATCGCCGCGGCCTCCTCGAATGTCAGGTTGCGCGGCTTGCGGCCGACGATGCGCTCGTCGACCAGGTGGTACTCGCTGTCGCACCCCTGGCGGACGATGCTCCCCGCGTAATAGACCTCGTCGCCCGGGGAAAACAGCGAGGCGCCCTCGCCGGCCGCCTCGACGATCCCCGAGGCATCCCAGCCAAGGATCTTGGGCTCGGCCTCCACCTTGTCCTTGGGTGCCCGAACCTTGGTGTCCACGGGGTTGACCGACACCGCCCTGACCCGGACGAGCAGGTCCCGCCCCCGCGGCTCAGGCTTGGGAACCTCCAGATCGACCAAGCTCTCCGGATCTTCAATCGGCAGGTACTTGTAGAGTCCGACGGCTCTCATCGCTCCCCCTCTGGAAGGTCGGGTGCGGATTCCTCTCTGGTTCTTCTCGCGCCCTGGCGGATGTTACTGCGGAATAGGTTCCGCACAAGAGGTTCTCTCGGCCTGAAGACCTGCGTTCCTCTCACAGTGCGCTCGTGGCGGACAGATATAGGCTTCCGCGTATCTGCCCATATGACGTTCCCAGGAAAGGAGCAGACCATGAATCGGAAGCGCCTGACGATCCGCGGCTTGACGATGTCGCTCGTGGCTCTTGCGGCACTAGCGGCCATGCCGGCGCTCGCCTCCGGCCCGGCCGGGAGCCGCGCATCCCATGCCTCCACGGCCGAAGGCTCTTCGTCGTACACGCTTTTTGAAAGCGGGCAGGTGCGCCCGCTCGCGCTGTCTCCGGACCGGCAACGCCTGTTCGCCGTGAACACTCCCGACAACCGCCTCGAGGTCTTCCGCATCGTGGGGCGCCAACTCATCCACACGGATTCCATCCCGGTGGGTCTCGAGCCGGTCGCCGTCGCGGCGCGGACGAACCGCGAGGTCTGGGTGGTCAATCACCTTTCGGACAGCGTGAGCGTGATCGAGCTCGATGATCTCGACGATGACGCCACGACCGGGCACGTCGAACGCACTCTCCTCGTCGGCGACGAACCGCGTGACATTGTCTTCGCCGGACCGCAGCGACGACGGGCGTTCATCACGACGGCCCACCGGGGCCAGAACCTACCGTTCGATCCCCAGATCACGACGCCGGGCGTGGGTCGCGCGGACGTCTGGGTTTTCGACGCGGAGCAGACAGGCAACTCCCTCGGCGGCACGCCGCTGACCGTCGTCACCCTCTTCACGGATAGCCCGCGCGCGCTCGCGGTGTCGCCCGACGGCGCCCGCGTCTACGCCGCCGGCTTCCACACGGGCAACCGCACCACCACCGTGCCCGAGACCTCGCTGCCGGACGGCTTCGGCCCGGACGGCGTCCCGGGGCCCGCCGTCAACGCCGAAGGCCGCCCCGCGCCCGAGACCGGCACCATCGTCAAGTGGAACGGCTCGCACTGGGTCGACGCGCTCGGCCGTCCCCGCGACGAGCATGTGAAATTCTCGCTGCCCGACAAGGATGTGTTCGTGATCAACGCCATGGCCAACCCGCCGCGCGCGCTCCCGGGCGCGGGCAACGTGTTCCAGGGCGTCGGCACCATCCTCTATACGATGGCGGTCAATCCGGTGAATGGAAAGGTTTACGTCGCCAACACCGAGGCGAACAACGCCGCGCGCTTCGAAGGCCCGGGAACCTTTGCCGGGCAGAGCCTGCGCGGCCACCTGCACGAGAGCCGCATCACCGTGCTTTCCCCCGGCGGCGGCGTGGCGGCGCGACACCTCAACAAGCACATCAACTATGCCGCCTGCTGCGCGCCGATCCCCAACGCCGAGAACGACCGCTCCCTCGCCCTGCCCCAGGGCATGGCGGTGACCGGCGACGGCAGGACCCTCTACGTCGCGGCCCTGGGCTCCGGCAAGGTGGGAGTCTTCTCCACCGCGCAGCTCGAGAACAATACGTTCGTGCCGAACGCGGCGAACCATATCTCCTTGAGCGGCGGCGGCCCGACCGGCCTCGTCCTGGACGAGGCTCAAGGTCAGCTTTACGTGATGACTCGTTTCGACAACGGGATTTCGATCGTCGACACGAGGACTCGGGTGGAGACGGCGCACACCCAGTTGCACAACCCGGAGCCGCCGGAGATCGTGACCGGACGCCGGTTCCTCTATGACACGAGGTTCTCGTCGAGCCACGGCGATTCCTCCTGCGCGAGCTGCCACGTGTTCGGCGATTTCGACAGCCTGGCGTGGGACCTCGGCAATCCGGACGGCGAGGCGATCGACAACCCCGGCCCGTTCATCACCAAGCTTCTCAACATCGTCACGGGCCAGCCCATGGACCCCGTCTTCCATCCCATGAAAGGACCGATGGCGACGCAGAGCCTGCGCGGCATGGCGAGCCACGGCCCGATGCACTGGCGCGGCGACCGCACCGGCGGCAACGACGCGTCGAGCGAGCAGCCGGACAGCGGGACGTTCGACGAGCGCGCGGCGTTCGACAAGTTCAACGGAGCGTTCCCCGACCTGCTCGGCCGCCACGCGACCCTCTCGCAGGCGGAGATGGATGCGTTCACCGGCTTCATCCTCCGCATCACCTATCCGCCGAACCCCAACCGGAGGCTCGACAACGCGCTCACGCCGGATCAGGACGCCGGACGCCAGCTCTTCGATCGGGTCAACTGCGGCATCCCGTCGGCCCCGGAGCTCAACGGCGCCGTGCTCACGTGCAGCAGTTGCCACAAGATCGACCCGCAGGCCAACCCCGGCACCGCGGCGCCCGGGTTCTTCGGCACGTCCGGCTTCTCGGGCTTCGACTTCAACCCGCAGCTTCTCAAGGTCCCCCACCTGCGCAACCTGTACCAGAAGGTCGGAATGTTCGGGAATCCTCCGAATCCCGGCTTCCTCGGCGGCGACAATGGGTTCAAGGGAGACCAGGTGCGCGGCTTCGGGTTCCTTCACGACGGCAGCGTCGACACGGTGTTCCGCTTCACCCATGGGCTCAGCTTCTCGGAGGTCTTCAACGGGCCCGGCACCGACAGCATCCCGGAGGGACCGGAGGGCGAGACCCAGCGCCGGCAGCTCGAAGCGTTCATCCTGGCCTTCCCCACCAACCTGGCGCCCGCCGTGGGCCAGCAGATCACGTTGAGGACCGCGCACTCCCCGGCGGTGGAGGCCCGCGTGAGCCTCCTGATGCAGAGAGCGAACGCGGGAGAGTGCGATCTCGTGGCCAAGACCCGGATCTTCGACGACGAGGTCGGCTTCCTGTACAGGGGATCGGGCCTGTTCGCGAGAGACCGGAGTGGACAGCCGCCCATCCCCGCCGTGGTGCTGAAATCCCTGGCCGCGGTGCGGCCCGTGACCTACACCTGTGTACCGCCCGGCTCCGGCGAGCGCATCGGCGTGGACCGCGATGAAGACGGCGCCTGGGACGGCGACGAGCGCCTGGCTCACACCGACCCGGCGGATCCCGACAGCCGGCCCTGATCGCAGGGCTTCGAGGTGAAACCGCCGGCGGGCTGGTCGCTTCTGCCGCTATGATAACTCCATGGCACGCAAGCTGACCGTCCTGCCGGCCCTCCTTCTCTTCGCGGCTGGAGCCGTCCCCTCCATTACTGCGGCCGAGTTGGCCCGGGGAAGGGTGATCGAGAAGGTGATCTGCGCGAACCAGCCGGATCAGGCCTACGCTCTTTATCTCCCCTCCACGTATACCCCTGAGCGCCAGTGGCCGGTCCTCTATGCCTTCGACGCGCGCAGGGATGGCACGGCGGTGGCGGAGCTCTTTCAGCGGGCTGCCGAGACCTACGGCTGGATCGTGGTCAGCTCCCGGAACACCGAGAGCGACGTGGCGGGCGATCGGCCGCTGGAGGGAAACTTCGTGGCCATGAGGGCGTTGTGGGCGGACACCCACGCCCGCCTGTCCATCGACGACCGGCGCGTTTACGCGGCGGGCCACTCGGGCACGGTGCGCTTCGCCTGCGTTCTCGCTCTCACGGCCCCGGGATCGATCGCCGGAGTCATCGGGGCCAGCGCCGGCTTCCCCATCGGAACAGCGCCCAGGCGGGACAACCCCTTCGTCTTCTTCGGCACGTACGGCGACCGCGATTTCAACTACTACGAGATGCGGGACCTCGACCAGGCGCTCGCGGCGGTCGCCGTGCCGCACCGCATCGAGGCCTTCGTCGGCACGCACGAGTGGCCGCCGGCCGATCTCGCCACCCGGGCGGTGGGCTGGATGGAGATCCAGGCGATGAAGAGCGGGCTCCGGGAGAAGAGCCTCGCGCTCATCGAGTCGGAATGGTCAGCGGACCGCGAGCGGGCACGGGCCCAGGCCGCCGCCCATCCGGCGGACGCCCTCCACACCTGGTCGGCCATGGCCGTCGACTATGCCGGTCTGCGGGATGTGTCGGAGGCCGAACGCGAGGCCGCGGCCCTGGCCGCCTCGCCGGCCTGCCAGCGGGAGCTGCGCGAGCGCGAAGCCCGGGACCGCCGGGACAAGGAAATCCTTGCCAATGCGCCCGGTATCCTGGCGCGCGCCAATCCGGGCAACGAGCCGGTGACCGTGGCGCAGGTCGCTGCCGCGCTGAAGATCCCGGAGCTCAAGAAGCGCGCTGGGGCGGCCGACCCCGAGGAGAGCCTCTCCGCCAAGCGGATCCTCAACATGTTTATGGGGCAGTTGGCGTTCTATCAGCCGCAGACGCTCCTTCCGAAGAAGAAGTACGACCTCGCCATCTTCATGCTTTCGGTCGCGGCCGAAATCCACGAGGACCCTGGCCTGTGGGTGGAGATGGCAGCCTTCCACGCCCTGAAAGGAAAGCCCGGCCACAAGAAAGCGCTGGAGTCCCTGCGTGTGGCCATGGACAAGGGCCTTGCCGACAGGAAGGCCCTTGAAGAAAGGCCGGAATTCGCCGAGCTGCGGAAGGAGCCGCAGTTCCGGGAGATCTTGGCCCGGATGCACTGAGGCTGGACTCACCGGTCACCTACCGGGCTGGAAGCGTTATCCCCCTGAGGTTGTCCGCGGCGTCCACGTCGATCAAAAGGTTGCGCGGGTCGATCCCAGCCCCGGCAGGCTTCTCCGACACCGTGACGGTGATGCGCTGCTCGCCGGAGCGGACGCGGTGCACGCGCAGGTATAGCGGCTCGCCAAGCCCTCCGTCCTCCGCGGCCGCGAAGACGCCGACCTCGACGAGATCGTTCATCGGGATCTCGGTCTCGACGCCCACGCTGTCGACAACCACCTTGCGCGCCTGCACGTCGAGACTCACCTGCCAACTCCCGGTTTCCGTCTGTCGCGCCGTCACCCGCTCCGCGGCGAGCTCCCAGAAGGTGTTCGCCTCGAAGAGATCGACCAGCAGATACCGGAGCGAGGCCGGCGTGACCGCCTGAAGCTCCCGGTACAGATCGAGGGAAGTCGCCAGGGGAGGATCTCCCGAGCCGTGCTTCTGGAACAGGCGCCGCAGAGCAACGTTGACCCGCTCCTCGCCGATGTACTCGCGCAGCGCGTACATTGCGAACGGCCCCTTCCTGTACACCTGCAGCCAATCGGTGGCCCGGAGCAGCGGAACGTTGGCACGGGCGTGGGGCGTCACGTACGCCTCCCGCATCAACCTCAGAAGCCGGCGCAGGTGGTCGGGGCCGTAGGTCTTCTCCACCACCGACATCGCGGAGTACCACGCCAGGCTCTCGGCGAGCAGCGGGGCGCCCTCGACGGGTGCGGGTGTGACCTGGTTGCCCCACCACTGGTGCGCAACCTCGTGCGCCACCACCGCGAACGGGAAATCGAGAGCCCGTGGACCGTCCGCCGGGTCGAGAAGGGAGAACGCTTCCTGGTACGAGATGTTGGTCGGAGAGGCGTGCAGCGTCATCGCGTCCCCGGGGTACTCGACGAGCCGGATCTGGCCCTGCGGGTACGGACCGAACCGCTCGGAGTAATAGCTCAGCGAAGCCTGTACGCTGCGGACCATGCGGTCCAGTTTCCAGGCATGGTCCGGGTGGTGAAAAATCTGGATCGAGACGTCGTTCCACCGCGCTTCATGGACCGCGTAGTCGGCGGAAAAGAAGGCGTAGTCATCGTGGATCGGCGCATCGGTCACATAATGGAAATACCGGCGCCGGTTTTCGGTCCACGTTCGGCGCAACCTCCCGGGCGCGACGGCGACCTGGCCTTCGTCGGTCCCCACGACGGCTTCGAACGCGATCCGTTCGCCCCCTGTGCTTCCTGTCGCGCCCGCACGTCGTCGAGGGAGGGGAACTCGGGCCGCGCGGCGAGCCCATGCGCTCTTCGCTCACCGGCATTCTGAAGCTCGCGGTTCGGCTGATAACCGATCGCGGGCAGCCACTCATGCTGCGCGAAATAAGTACCGTTCGGCACCACGGAGGCATCGACCCCGCCGTTCGAAAGTCCTCGTGGCGCGGAATGCACCTCGAAGCTGAGACGCAGCGACTCCCCTGGCTGCAGCGGCGTCGCCAAGGTGTAGATGTGGTGGCCGAGGTCGTCATCCGCGAGAACACGTTTCGCCGGCCGGTCGAAGCGGATCGCCCGCGTCTCGACTTCCGAGGCGGTCGAAGTAGCCACGTGGATGGAATCGATCGCCGCCGCGCTCCGATTCACGAGATGGAACGTGCCGCGGATGTCCACCTCCCGCCGCCGGGGATGGATCTCGACATGGAGGGAGGCGCCCGTCTTCCGGGGCTGCGCGAGACTTTTATATTGCCCGTAGCGCCGTTCGTATTCGGCGCGCCGCTCCATCCTGTCAGAGGCGGTGTGGTACGCGTGCAACACGTTGGTGTTGTAGAAGATGAAACCGCCCAGCGTAAGAATGAACCCCACCGCCGCAACCGCGCCGCCAACGGCCGCCCGGTTCAAGCGGCGGCGCGCCAGTTGGATCCGCGACCCGAGGCCAGGCTCCTTCCCCCGGACCCAGAACAGCTTCGCCGCCACTGCCAGCAGCAACGCCCAGGCGGCCCAGTACAGCTTGAACCACACGAACGGCGCGACGAACGGCGCAAACCCGCGCATGTCCGAGTACACCCAGCCGGGATCGGACGCGTACACGAGCAGTTTGTGCTCGATCCCGAGCTCCGCCGCGAAGGCGGCAAACCCATACGCGAGGAGCAGAACCGTGTGGCCGACGTACTTGTGGTTCACGATTGCATGGACGGCCAGCGCCAGCAGGACGAAGAGGAGATAGTCGGGGAGCTGGAAACCGAACAGGATCCGCGCGTACAACCCTGTTTCAAACAGGTGATAGCCCATGCGTACCTGAACGATCATCCCCGCGGCCATGATCAGCGCCTGCAGCAGGACGAGAACAGCGCCGAGCCCCATGAGCTTGCCCACGAACGAGACCCACTCCGGGGCCGGCGCCGCGTCCGCGATCTCGCTCAAGCGAGCCTCGCGCTCCCGCCAGACCAGCTCGCCGGCGAAGAAGACGATGAGCAGCGGAATCAGCAGCCAGAAGCCGTCCTGGGGATCGGCCAGCCAGGCCGTGATCCGCGCGGTCGTGGGGAACAGCGGAATCCCCATGTGCTTCATCAATTCGGGTCCGGACAGCACCACCATGAACGGCAGGAACGCCAGGACGAACCAGCCCCAGCTCGTCACCACCGTTCGGAACGATTGCCGTGCGATCGCGAACGTCTGCAGGGCATGGGTTGCGGACCCGAAGCTCCGCTGGACCCGTGGCGTCGAAAGCGGCGCGCCTGGCGCGATGGCTCTCCCCGCGATCTGCCGTCGCCTGCCGCGGCTCCACCACGAGCCCGGCGACGGATGGGCAAAACGGAAGCGCCGATGGGTGAGCGCCAGAGCGCTCAACGCGATGCCGAGCCACAGCGCGCGGTTCACGAGCAGCGGACCCTGCAGCCCCACCAGAAGCGTGTTCTTTTCGGCGGGAGTCCACGCCTTCGACAGCTCGCTGAGCACGGCGAGGCCAAAGGGGTCCAGCAGCTTCGCCAGCTCCCACCACCCCAGCGTCCCGGCGAAGAACTGCCAGCTGAAATTCGAGTGGAAGAAAAGGAGAGCGCTTCCGAAGTAGGCCGCGATCGCCTTCCGGCCGAGCGCCGAGAGCGAGAACAGGAGCGCCGTGACGATGAACGCGTTCGGCAGAACCAGGAAGACATACGCGCCGAGATAGGCCCCGGGCCGGAACGGCCCGATGAGATCGGCTTCCGCGCGCGGAATCAGCGAGGCGAGCACGAGACCGACCGGCACGGCAACCAGGATCAGCAGGTTGAGGATGAACGCCGCGAGAAATCGGCCCCCCAGATAGTTGCCCTTGCCGACTGGAGCGGTGTAGAGGAGCGGATGCATCCGCGTCTGCGCGTCCCGCGCTCCCGCATCGCCGGCCAGAGAAGCAGTGATCAGAAGCCCTACCATGCTGCCGATGGTGGCGACGCTCGCGATGACGAACGGCGAGTTCAGGAAGTAGCCGCCGTTGCGCGCGTTGTCGACGTATTCTTCCGTCGCCATCATGTACGTGAATCCCAGCACGACCGCGAAATAGAGCCAGGGCGAAATACGCCGCGACTGCTGGCTGATTTCGAGACGGAAGATTTTCCAGAGCTTCACCGGGCCGCCTCGAGCACCGGCTGTCCGCCGGCATGGGCATGACAGCCCGCCATGGTGCTGAAGTAGACGTCCTTCAAATCCGCCTCCACGGGACTGAAACCGGCGCCGGGTGACACCGCGCTGTTGACGTGCACGACGGTGCGGCCGGCGAGGAGCTTCGTCGAGATGACCGCGTGCTCCCGCTCCAGCTCCGGCAGCTCGCTCTTCTCGATCACGCGCCGCCAGATCCGCCCTTGCAGGCCCGCGACCGCGCGCAGCGGCTCGGTTTCGAGCAGAATCTCCCCCTTGTTTATGATGGCCACCCGGCTGCACAGCTCCTCGACGTCCTCGACGATATGCGTGGAGAGGATGACCACTGCGTTCTCGCCCACTTCGCTGAGCAGGTTCAGGAAGCGCTCCCGTTCGGCCGGGTCGAGACCCGCGGTGGGCTCGTCGACGATGATCAGCTTCGGGTCGCCCAGAAGCGCGATGGCGATACCCAACCGCTGGCGCATCCCTCCGGAGTAACCGCCGAGCTTCTTTTTGCGCACGTCATGGAGGTTGGTCTGGTGCAGGAGCGCATCCACGGCCTCCCTGCGTGCCCGCCGACCGGTGATGCCCTTGAGCACTGCGAAGTGATCCAGCAGCTGCTCCGCGCTCACCTTCGGGTAGACCCCGAACTCCTGCGGGAGATAGCCGAGCGTCTCGCGCACCCTCTCCTTCTGCCTCAACACGTCGATGTCGCCGAAGCGGATCGATCCCTCGTCCGGTTCCTGCAGGGTGGCGATCATTCGCATCAAGGTGGATTTGCCGGCGCCGTTCGGGCCGAGCAGCCCGAACATGCCGTGGGGAATCGTCAGGGTGACATCCTTCAGGGCATGCACACCGCCGGGGTAGGTCTTGGAGAGATTCCTGATCTGTAGTTCCATGTGCCCTCGAAGTCGCCAGCCGATCCAATACACCGTTCCAGCGACATAGATAACGCGCGCCCGCCGGCGATGTTACGGGTCTGCCAACGCCGACGGCACGCTTGCCTTGAATCCTGCTGGCGCGGGCGCGCAAACGCCGTACTCACACACCTCCATCAATAGAAGCTGACTCAAATCCGAGTCATGCCTGCTCGATCCACCGATCAGGAGGATTCCTTAAGTGACTGACAAAACACGCAGCATTGCTTTCGCCTTGATCCTGGCGCTGGCCGCCTTGCCTGCTGTGGCGGATCCCTTTACGCTGTTCCCGGTAGGCTTCGGGTACAAGTCGCTCGAATTCAGCAACGGCAACAAGATCATGGTGGGGCGGTTCAACACCCTTCACGCGGTGTACCAGGATGGGGCGATCATCAAGTACACCACCTCGGCCGACGGCAGCTCCTGGACCACGCCGGTGGGGATCAGCGCTGGTTACGGCACCGCCGACCACGGTTCGCTCGCCATCGACTCCGCCGGCAACATCGGCGTGGTATGGGTGTCCAATCCAAACATCAACGGCGTCGGGCCCATCTATTACGCCCGGAAGACCCATGCGTCCACCACCTGGGCAGTCTCACAGTTGGTGAGCTCCGGAGCAGAGCCGGCCATTGCGGGCCGCAGCACCACCATGTATGTGGCCTGGACGTCGATTCAGAAGGTGCAGTTTGCCTCCTTCAGCACTCTCTCTCCTCCGCCCTCGATGGCTTCCGGCGAGATTCTCGAGTCGAGCAGTTGCCCGAACACCGGCTTCCGGCGACCGTCGATCACCCTGATCAATTCTCCCTGCAAGCCGGCCATCCCGCGGGTGGCCGCTCTCTACTATTCCGACGAGCAGGGCACCGTGGGAGCCTGCCAGTCGCTCGTCACCCAGGTCGGCCCCCATGTCTATCAGCGCAACAACACCAACAGCACCTGGTCAATGATCTACGACAACACCATCTCCGATGCGGCGGCCGGAAGCGCGGTCGATCCGATCTCACTGTCGATCTCCGCCAACTTCACCACCGGCGACACCTTCCTCGCGTGGTCGGACGAGCAGACCGGCGTGGCCCGCACCATGCTCGCTCGCGGGCATGGCGCCACCTGGGATACGTCGACCTTCGATGCCGACCGCCGCCACGTGCACGTGCGGGCCCGCAGCGCCTCGAACGCTCCGGCCACCGAGTTCCGGCTGGCCTGGACGGGGAACGCGGGCTGGTTCGACGAGTTCTTCTCCTGGGATACCTACTACGACACCGCCACCTGGACCGGCGCCAACCCGGCCTGGTACGGCGCCGACCTGCTGAGCGACTACGGCGGTTACACCGGGCGTCCGCAGGGCATCTTCTGGAAGCGCTGCGCTTCCGGGCAGTACTCCACCACCCAGGCCTACTTCGAGGCCGAAGGGCCATGCACTTCGAAGGACATGGCCACTGACTTTACAACCGTCACCGGTTGCCCGGCCACTCCTACCGGGCCGATCATTGCTGCCTATCCCTGCAAGCATGCCGTGGTGGCGGTGGCCCACATGCCGCTCCCCCCAGGCGTCGTCGGGACCGCCGTCGATACCACCGAGCTGGGCGTGATCACCAAGGTCGGCGGGAGCTCGGCCACGGTCACCACCGAGGATGGCAAGATCGTCACGATCGCTTGGCGCAGCGGCACGGTGGTCGCGCAGTCTGACAACTCGCTGACCCTCACCTCGCCACGAACTGACGTGAGCATCACCAGCCGTGACGTGACTTTCGAGATCGAGGAGGCGGGCTACCTCAAGCCCTACGACCCGAAGTATTTTGAAAAAGGCAGCGGCCGGAGCAAGTGCTAGTGAGCCGTAGTCCCGGCTGACCTTATCTCTGAATGAACCAGAACCATCGGCGAGCCCGGAGCCATGGGCGTCGGGCTCGCCGATAGCCCAACTCTTCCAGGAGATCTCCGGCGACCGCTTCATAGGAGGCGATGCTCTCCCGGGTGAGCCCGGTGCGCCAGCGGCCGATGCGGGAGCGCTGGGGAGGAAGGCTGGTCAGGTGATGGAGCTTCTTCCGCTCCTCCTTGGTGATGAGGATCTTTCCCTCGCCGTCCCGGCGCGTCTCGACCTCATCCAGGCGGAGGTGGGCGGTCTCGTGGTAGGCCGTCATTCGTGCGTCGTAGGGCAGATCCAGGAAGCGGCAGATCCGGTGGAGCTCGCGCACGGGATGCGCAAGGAGATCCTCGTAGCGGATCTCCACGTAATACGCGGTGCCCTGGCCCTGCCGGCGCGCCTCCCGGATCTGCTCGACCCACTGGGTGGCCAGCGCCTCCATGCTCTCCCCCGGGGAGAACCACAGAGCCTGCAGAGACAACGCCACGTCGCGGCCGTCACGCAGGATGTGGATGAACCGGGCCTCCGGCAACCCCTCGTGGATCGCCTCGATGTGCTGCACGTACGGAGGCGACTTGTCCCCCCAGCGGCTCTTGCCTCGCAGCCCGGCATAGAGCCGGTAGAAGGCGCGCAGGCCGTCGCGGACGTCGAACGGCTCCAGCCGCAGGAGCTCCTGCCAGAAGCGCTCCGCCGGAGTCTTCAGGTCCTGCCAGGTCGGGAACTCGGTGAGCTTTCGAAAGAAGTCCTCGCGCCCGGCCCGCGGCTCCCGGAGCACCGCCGGGATGAAGTGCGTTTCGTGAGGGATCGCAAGCTCGGGATGCGCGTCGAGCATCAGGCGGAGCAGGGTCGTTCCAGAGCGTGGCACCCCCACGACGAACGGCATCGGGGCCTGCACGGCTTCGATCAAGTGAGGCGGTTCTCGCAGTACTGGGGGGCGGGCTGGGGGTCGTCTAACGCTCCTGGGCCGACCTCAAGCCTATGTCGGCTCTTCAGCGGTGTCAATTCGCCTGGCCAGGCGGCCGGATCGCGATCTGCGAAGAGCTCCGCAACCGCGACCGGCTCGCCGTTCAGTTCGTTGCAACCCGCGCGTGATCAGTTGGAGATCGTGATGAAAGGATCCCACATGCCGTAGCCCACGAGAGCCCCATTGCTGGTATTGTTGACCTGGAACCACCATTGATAGGTGATCTTTCCTGTCGCCTCGATGGTGCTCTGATAGTAAGCATAGGGCACCGAGACGTTCGTGGTGCTCCAAGGCATGTTTCCCTGCACGGGCATGGCCTCGTTGATGGTGAACGGAGTCCCACCGCTGACGCCGCCGAGAAGTATCGGCGAGCTGAGGAGGTTCCCTCCCTCGGATGTGAAGTTGTAAAACACCACGGACTGAACGAAGTTGGAGCTCAACGACGTCCCCCGCCAACGCACATTGTCGCCGATATTCGCACTGATGTTCAGCTCTGACCCGGCCTGACCGCTGATGGCGTTGGCATCGTTCACAATCATGTAGACGAATTGGTTCAGGCCTTGGGTGGGATTGTTGGGGTCCTGGCTGAGCGCCGGCAGGTCTTCGGTATCGATCGCGCACAGAACGTCAATGGTAGCCATTGTCTCTCCTCCTCGGTTGGGTGGGTTGTTATGTCCTTCACCCCTACAATCGCAAAGCGCCGCCGAAAGGAGACACCGGCGTCGAAGGTTTCATGCCGAGATAGCGCTCGAGGTCCGCTCCCACCTCCCGTGCCGAAGCGTAACGCTGGCCGGGATCGCGCGCGGTGCAGCGCAGGATGACCGCTTCGAGCTCCAACGGCAGGGTGGGCAGGCGCTGACGCGCCGGTGGAGGATCCTCCCGGAGAGCCTGGCGCAGGAAGTCGACCGTGTTCTGTCCCTTGAACGGCATCTCGCCGGTGAACAGCCGGTACATGGTGATGCCCAGGCTGTAGACATCCGAGCGGCGGTCGACCGGGGCCGTCGAGCCGCCGAGCCGTTCCGGCGCGATGTATTGCGGCGAGCCGGCGACCGCCTCGTCCGCCATCGATTCCACGTCCCCGAGCTCGGTGGCGAGCCCGAAATCGGTGATCAGAGCCTTGAGCTCGCCGTCGGGCGTCCGATCGACGAGGATGTTCGAGGGCTTGACGTCGCGGTGCACCAGGCCCTCGCGATGGATGGCGTGGAGCCCCTCGGCGACCTGGGCCAGGAGCCGCACCTTGTGCTCGAGCGAAAGAGAGGCGCCGACCTCTGCCAGGGAGCCGCCGGCGATATAGCGCATGGTGATGAAGGGCCGGCCGTCGAGCTCGCCGCTGTCGTAGATCTCGAGCACGTGGTCATGCTGTACTCGTGCCTGGGCGCGCGCCTCGTCCAGGAAGAGGCGCAGAATCGCGGGATTCCTGTGGGTGAGAAGCTTGAGCGCCACGGGCCGGCCGAGCTGGCAGTCGAAGGCCAGGAGGACACGCCCCATGCCGCCCTCTCCCAGGCATTTCCCGAGCTTGTAGCGCTCGCCGGCCGGCAGCGCCGCGCCCGGTACTGGGGCGGGCTTGGCGGGCCTGGCGGGCGCGGCAGGGATGGGAAAG
>JADMIO012610729.1_pt1 | contig 29452 bp, 25 predicted proteins | sample 8958161 | NCBI WGS metagenome assembly JADMIO01 (sample SAMN16585339, study PRJNA669376) | soil metagenome | isolation source: Crop rotation soil | place: USA: Cullars Rotation, Alabama | collected 2011 | reverse complement strand
CGTCGAAGCCCGTGACCGACGACAGGTCAACGCGCGCACGGGGCACGCATTTCTCGAGCGCGCGCTTCAGTCCTTCGAGCTGCGCGGAGGTGCCGCTCGACAACTTGCCCGTCACCGCGATGTAACCGCCGCCGCCGTGCTTGTCGTCGGTCGACGGCTTCACGCGCTCGTCCCACGCGGGCGCCGAGCGCTCGAACTGCAGCACGTACTGCATCGACAGCTGGTCGAATGCGCTGCGGTCGTTCGCGCGCTGCATGAGGTCGAAAAGCGCCAGCCACGCGAGCGGTGACACCTTGGTGTCGGCATCCGTCTGCACGCCCTGGTCGAGCAGCTCACGCGCCGCTGCATCCTGGCCGTTGGCAAACAGCAATGCGGCGTTCTCGAGCACTGCACACAAGCCGGGGTTCGCCTGGGCAACCTCTATTGCCTTTGGCGCCGTCGACCAGTCGATGATGCTCGCGCCGCGCAGGCTCGTCTCGCCCAGTGGCTCGAGGCCGCGCAGCTTGTCCGCCTTGCGATTGGCAACCTGCGAGGCGAGCTCGCGCGCCGAAACGACATGCGCGCTCCGCTTGAGGCCGCGGTCAGTCGGCTTTCCCGACTGCACTTTTTTCGCCGGCGGCTTACCGAAGATCGCCATCGAGAACGCGATATGCGTGGCGCATGACGATGATTATCGCGCCAGATTCTCCGCGGCGAAATCCCAGTTCAGCAATTTGTCGATGACCGCGTTGACGTGATCAGGACGGCGATTCTGGTAGTCGAGGTAGTACGCGTGCTCCCAGACGTCGATTGTCAGCAACGGCGTCGCGCCTTTGATGAATGCGGGCTCGGCATTCGGCGTTTTCATGATCTTCAGCTTGCCGCCTTCGGCGACGAGCCATCCCCAGCCCGATCCGAACTGCGTCACGCACGCATTGGCGAAATCCTTCTTGAATGCGTCGTACCCGCCGAGATCGGACTCGATCATCTGCGCAATGCGGCCCGTCGGCTTGCCGCCGCCGCCACCTTTGAGGCAGTTCCAGTAGAAAGTGTGATTCCAAACCTGCGCCGAGTTGTTGAAGAGGCCGACCTTGTCTGGCTTGCCCGCCGTATCGCGGATCACCTTCTCGAGCGGTGCCGATTCGTACTCGGTGCCCTTCGCGAGGTTGTTCAGGTTGTCGACGTAAGCCTTGTGATGCTTGCCGTAGTGAAACGACAGCGTATTCGCCGAGATGACGGGTTCGAGCGCGTTTTCGGCAAACGGAAGAGGCGGCAGCGTGAACATGACGTCGTGCTCCTTCGAACGGTGATGGGATAGGCAGAGCGAATTGTGCGCCGCCAGCCTGTGGACGGCCGCGGCGCCCGGCGGCGAACCCGTGAACGCGATCAGTCGCCGTACAGCTTTTGCACGCGCTCGCGGCGTTCCTGGGCTTCGATCGACAGCGTGGTCATCGGACGTGCGATCAGGCGCGGCACGCCGATCGGCTCGCCGGTTTCCTCGCAATATCCGTACGAGCCGTCCTCGATCATCCGCAGCGACTTTTCGACCTTCTTCAAGAGCTTGCGTTCCCGGTCACGCGTGCGCAGCTCGAGCGTGTATTCCTCCTCGAGCGTCGCGCGATCGGAAGGGTCGGTCGTGATCTCGTTTTCCCGCAGATGCTCGCCGGTATCGTCGGCGTTGCGCAGAATCTGGTCGCGGATTTCCTCCAGCCGCTTCTTGAAAAACGCGAGCTGGGCATCGTTCATGTAGTCCTTCTCCGGAGCCTTGAGGATTTCCTCCTCGGTGAGCTCGCGGGGCTGCTTCTTGACGGCAACTGCGGTTTTGGCGGCCATGTTTTGTTCCATCCGTGAACTTCGTACCGACGAGAGGTCAGGCATTGCAAGCCCTGGTTCAGCCCGCCGGCAATAAACTGCGCATTATAGCCCGCGCCGCCTTCGCAAGCGATCCCGTTCCGCGCCTTTCGGGGCGGGGAGCGCTGGCGGAGTCAACCGATATAATCGCAAATAATCAATACGTTCCAATGACGCTTACCACGCTGACGCTGCGGCGTCCCGACGATTTCCACGTCCACTTGCGAGACGCGGCGCAGATGCGCGCTGTCGTGGGCGCAACGGCACAGGTATTCGGTAGAGCAATCGTCATGCCGAACCTCACCCCACCGATCACGACGACGGCTGCGGCCGCCGCTTACCGGCAGCGAATCATCGACGCGCTGCCGGCCAAGCACCGCTTCGAGCCTCTGATGACGCTCTACCTGACCGACAACACATCGGCGGACGAGCTTGGGCGCGCGAAAGCCAGCGGCTTCGTGCACGCGGTCAAGTACTACCCGGCGGGCGCTACGACGAACTCCGAATCGGGCGTCACCTCGCTCGCTCGCGTGTCCGACGCGCTGGCCGCGATGGAGCGGCTCGGCGTGGTGCTGTCGGTCCACGGCGAGGTGACCGATGCCGACGTCGACGTGTTCGACCGCGAGCGCGTGTTCATCGACCGGCAGCTGACGGCGATCGTCCGCGATTTCCCGGCGCTCCGGATCGTCGTCGAGCACATCACGACGCGCGAGGCGGCGCAATTCGTCGCGGATTCGCCGTCGGTCATCGCGGCGACGATTACACCCCAGCACCTGCTCTATTCACGCAATGCGCTCTTCGCCGGCGGGCTGCGGCCGCATTTCTATTGCCTGCCGGTGCTGAAGCGCGAGGTGCACCGGCAGGCACTGATTGCCGCCGCAACGTCCGGCAACCCGAAGTTCTTCCTCGGCACCGATTCGGCGCCGCATGCGACCGGTGCAAAGGAAACCTCATGCGGGTGCGCCGGCTGCTATTCGGCGCCGATCGCGATGCCGCTCTACGCGGAAGCGTTCGAGGACGCCGGAGCGCTCGAGCGGCTCGAGGGCTTCGCGAGCATTCACGGCGCGGCTTTTTATGGCCTCGCGCGAAACGATGACTCGATCACGTTGCAACGCGAAGCATCGGGCGTTCCGCAGTCGTTCCAGTTCGGTTCAACGACGGTGACCCCGCTACGCGCGGGCGCGACGCTGCGCTGGAGAGTCGCTTAGCGCAGCATCTATAATCTCGCTGCGAAGCCCGCCAGATCGTCGCTGCCCCGGAATTCGTTCCGGGGGAGAGGAAAGTCCGGGCTCCACAGAGCGGGATGCCGGGTAACGCCCGGCCGCACCAGCCGAGGCCTCGCGGCCGACGCGAAGGCGAGGAACAGGGCCACAGAGACGAGTCGCTTCCTTCGGGGAGCGGGTGAAACGCGGCAACCTCCATCCGGAGCAACGCCAAATAGGCGGACGACGACGCTGCTCGCCGAGTCCGCGGGTAGGCGGCTCGAGCCCGTCGGTAACGGCGGGCCTAGAGGAATGACGGTCATAGCGCGCGTAACTCGCGCGCCGTAACAGAACCCGGCTTATAGGGGGGCTTCGCTTCTTTCGCTACGGGCCAAAGTTTCGGTCGCGGTTTTCACTTGCGCAATGCGCGCGTCGGTGCTCCTGCGAGCGTCCCTGGCTTGTGCCGCTCCCACGATACTTTGGCCCGAGTACCCACCGCCGAAAGCTCGGGGCGGCCCTTCGCTTTCGGCGCAGAAATTCGGCTGGCGCGTCGTTCGCGTCTCGCTGCGCTCGCCGCTCGGTAAAGCGCGCATGCATGCGCGCTCGCTTTCTTGAGAGATGGTGTTTGCTGCCCGTTGCAGTGAAAGCGACCCGCGCTGCCTTTTCTCCTTGCAAGCTGATTTTTGTCACGCGTTCCCCTACTGCCACTTGCGCGGCCGCTTCCGTTTGGCGTCCTTAATTATTTCGCGCGCCGCATTGCGGCCGGGGATGCCGGTGACGCCGCCGCCAGGATGAGCGCCGGAGCCGCACAAATAGAGATTGGCGATCGGCATCCGGTAATCGGCGTTGCCGAGCACCGGCCGCGCCGAGAACAACTGGTCGAGCGCGAGCGCGCCGTGAAAGATATCGCCGCCGACGAGACCGAATTCGCGCTCGAGGTCGAGCGGCGACAGCACGCGGCGGCCGACGACACTGCGCGCGAAGTTGGGCGCGACACCGTCGACGGTCGCGATCATCAGGTCAGCGACTTCGTCGCGGTGATCGTCCCACGTCGTGCCGGGCCGCACGTCTTCGATGCGCGGGTTCGCGTGCTGGCAGAAGAGGCTCGCGACGTGCATGCCGGCCGGCGCCAGCGAATCGTCGACGGTCGACGGAATCAGCATCTCGACGATTGGTGCACTCGACCAGCCGCTCACCTTCGCGTCGAAGTAAGCGCGCTCCATGTAGCCGAGCGACGGCGCGATGATGATGCCGCTGCCGTGATGGGGCGCTGCGGCGCGTCCGGGAAGGCAACTGAAATCCGGCAGCTCGGATAGCGCGACGTTCAACCGGAACGTTCCCGATCCGCACCGATAACCATCGATTCGCGCCCGGAAGTCGGCGTCGACGTGCTCGGGTGCGACGAGCCGCTCGAACAGCAGCTTCGGATTCACGTTCGCGACGACGCGTGACGCAGTGATCGTCTGGCCATTTTCGAGCGTCACTCCGGCGGCCTGTCCGTTCTTCACGTCGACGCTTCGAACCGGGCACGACGTCCGGATGGTCACGCCGCGCGCCGCGCATTCCTTTGCCATCGCCTGCGTGATCGCGCCCATGCCGCCCAGCGCATGGCCCCATTGGCCGCGCTCGCCGTTGACCTCGCCGAACACGTGATGCAGCAGCACGTACGCGGACCCCGTCGCATACGGGCTCTGAAAATTGCCGACGACTGCATCGAAGCCGAACGCCGCCTTCAGCGGCTCGCATTCGAACCAGCGATCGAGAATGTCGCCGGCGCTTTTCGTGAAGAGGTCGAGCACGTCGCGCTGGCCGGCGCGGTCGAGCGCGCGAAATGGCCGTGCGGTTTTCCAGGCGTCGACCGCGAGCGCAAGCCGGCCGCCGCGAGTCGCGCCGACATTCGGCGGCGTCACGTGCAAGAGCTCACGCAGCACATCGGCAACCCGCGACAGCATGGCGTAGTAGTCGGGGAGCCTCTCGGCATCGTTCGGCGAGAATCGCGCGACCTCGGCCTGTGTGGCCGCCAGTCCGCCGCCAACCTTCAGGTATCGATTGCCGGGAAGCGGCAGGAAGTTCGCCAACGGCCGCTTGACGATCGTCAGTCCGTGCGAGCGCAACCGCAGGTCGTCGATGACCTGCGGCGCGAGCAGGCTCACCGTGTAGCTCGCCGTCGAGTTCCGAAATCCAGGGTGAAAGGTTTCGGTGACGGCCGCGCCACCGACGACGTCGCGACGCTCGACGACGCAAACCGACAACCCGGCGGCGGCGAGGTATGCGGCGCACGTCAAGCCGTTGTGGCCGGCGCCGACAACGACGACGTCGAAGCGGCTCGACGTCATCGGCGCGCTCGCAGCATCACGCGCATCACCGCGCGACATGCGCGGTCAGGCGTCGAGACCTGCGGCGACGTTGGAGAATCCGCAGTCGACGTACGTGATCTCGCCGGTAATCGCGCTCGACATCGACGAGAAATAGAACGCGGCGACGTTGCCGACCTCGTCGATCGTCACGTTGCGCCGCAGCGGCGCCGTATGCTCGACGAAGCCGAGGATCTTCGAGAATCCGCCGATGCCGGCGGCTGCCAGCGTCTTGATGGGCCCGGCCGAGATCGCATTGACGCGCGTTCCTTCGGGGCCGAGCGTTGCCGCGAGGTAGCGGACGTTCGCCTCGAGGCTCGCCTTCGCGAGGCCCATGACGTTGTAGTTGGCGACGGCGCGAATCGCGCCGACGTACGTAAGCGTCAGCAGCGATGCGTTGCGGCCAGCCAGCAGTGGTCGCGCGCCCTTCGCAAGTGCCGCAAAGCTGTAGCTCGAGATGTCGTGCGCAACGGCAAACGCATCACGCGACAACGCATTGAGGAAATCACCCGCGAGTGCCTCGCGCGGCGCAAACGCGATCGAGTGCAGCATGCCGTCGAGCCCATTCCATTCGCCGCGCAGCGTATCGAACAGCGCGGCGATGTCGTCGTCGGACGCCACGTTGCACGCGAGCACCGGACATGGACCGAATTCCGCGGCGATCTTCACGACGCGCTCGCGCAGCTCGTCGGTTGCATACGTGAACGCAAGCGTTGCGCCCTCGCGCTGACAGGCCTTCGCGACACCGTAGGCGATCGAGCGCGCCGACAGTACGCCGGTGATCAAAATCCTGCGATCGGTCAAAAGCCCCACGGCGTTCGCGTCAGAAAGTCAAGAGACGCGTAGGCTCGAACACGCCGCAGGCGATCGCATCGTTACGCACGTCGGGGCGAATGTCCTCGATCCGCGTACCGGCGTACAGCACCACGCTGTGACCGGCAACCCCATCGGGGCCGTTCGCGTGCAACCCCCTGATGCGCAACTCGAGGTCGATTCGCTGCTCGATGTTGCCGTACTGGATCGGAATGAGCTCCTGCGGCGTCTTCCCGGCCGATGCGGGCGCCCAGGCGCGGCCGGCCGAGAATCCGTTCGGCGACGAGCAGTTCGGCGTCTCGTGAATCGCGATTCGGAACGCGCCCTGCGGCACGTTGAGCAGCGACACGAGAATGGACGCGTAATCGCCCCGATCGATGACGCGCACCTTCCCCGACATGGCCGAGCCGCCGATCGCGCGCAGCACTGCCTGTTGCGAGGCGTCGGTGCGCGTCGGCTCGGGCGCGCTCGTATCGCCGTAACTCGCGAAGCGGGCACCACACCCCGCCAGCGCAAGGGCGGCGCACGCCGCCGCCGCTCGCAAAAGCGCCGAGCGCATGCCTGGATTCCTCGAAAGCCGCGTCGCCATCACCCGGCGACGATGACGCCGCACGCCAGGCGCGCACCCGAATTGCCCGTCGGCTGCGTCTTGAAATCGTCGGCGTCCTTGTGAACGATGACGGCCCGGCCGACGATGCCGTTGGCGCCGCTGCCAAGCGTGATCGTGTCGAGCGTCGCATCGAGCGTCGCATTGCCGGACGCATCGGCCTCGAGCATTGGCATGTCCCCGCCGTGATGCTCGCTCGAGGATGGATTGCCGTGCGGTTTCGACGTTGGATTGAAGTGACCGCCGGCGCTCATGCCGTCGGCGGCGCTGCAATCCCCTTTCTCGTGAATGTGAAAGCCGTGCGCGCCCGGCTGAAGACCGCTTACCTTCGCGACGACACGCACCCGGTCACCGCTGGACGAGAACGTGACACTGCCTGCGGCCTTGTTGCCGGCAGTCGGCGCAAGCGCTGCCGACACCTTCGGCCCTGCCGGTGTCATGGATTCGCACGCGGCGAGCAGGACAACGGCGAAGGGAACGAGACGATGCGTCATGCGGTCTCCAGTGGAGGAAATCGGGCTGATTGTCGCACGCGTCCGGCGCATGCGCCGACGCGCCCGATATCGGCGGCGACCGCTTGTCGGCGACTTGAGGTTCGGCTCGCATGATGCGGCAATTTTCGCTAGCATCCGCGAGCCGCGCGCCTGAGCCGTCCGTTTTCGACGCAAGCAAGTGATGGCGTACGAAACAAGCGCAGAGCACCGTGACGCGAGTCCCATCCCGATGCCTGCCTACCGCACGCGCCCCAATCATTACCAATCGATCCGAGGAAAGATGTCGACACCGAACTTCAAGTACCGAGCGCTGCTGATCGCGCTGTCGTCGCTGCCGGTTGCAGCGACTGCCGCGCCGACGTGCGCTGAGCTGGAGGCGTACCTGGCCAACAAGGTAAAGGGCACGCTCGTCTGTTTTCACAGCGACGATCTGCGCACGAACAATCCGCTGACGACGCCGGCTAACAATTCGATCACGACGTTCGCAGACGGGACGCCAGTACCAAACCCGACCGGGCTCGCGCTCGGCGGCGCATTCACGCCGATCACCGACCGCGGCGTCATCTCCAACGGACCGGCGACTCCGACGGACCCCGTCCCCGGCGTCCAGGTCGAAGGCTGGTTCGCCGATGATCCTACAGGTGAGGCTCGGTTCGTGTTGCGCTTTCCCGACGACTGGAACGGCAAGCTCGTCGTCGCGGGCGCGTCGGGAACGCGCAGTGAATACAACGGCGATTGGGCGTGGAGCGATTACGTGTTGCCAAAGGGCTACGCGTACGCGTCGCAGAACAAGGGTGTGCTGAACCTCTACATCGTTTCGCTTGCGTCGGCGACGCAGCCCGCGAGCGATCCATTGGCGTGCCGTCTGAACCCAGCGTCGACGGTGTGGGTGCATTTCTTCGACAACGATCCGGCGAAGGTCTTCACGCAGTGGACCCAATACATGCTGGAAACGGCTTCGCTGGCAGCGGGTGCCGCGAAAGCGGCGTATGGGAAGGCGCCGCGCCGCACGTATGCGGTGGGCACGTCCAACGGCGGTTATCAGGTGCGCCGTGCGATCGAGGAGGCGCCGAATCTGTTCGACGGTGGCGTCGACTGGGAGGGCACGTATGTCGATGCCGACGGCCCGAACATCTTGAGTTATCTGCCACCCGCGATCAAGAACTTCCCCGCGTATGTCGCTTCGGGCTACGACCCGCTGAGCCAGGCCGCGAAAAACATTACCGACGCGGGCTATCCACCCGACATCGTCAAGCGCGATCCCAGCACGGGTGCGTTCGTCGACTCGCTGTGGAAGCGCTACTCGGACCAGTTCTGGGAAGTGACGGCGTGCCAGTGGCAAGAGCGTTTCGACCCGACTTACGCGACGTACACGGCGGGTCTCGGCAACTACAATCTCGCGGCGCGACTGGCCGCCGTTCCCGGCGTCGCGTCGTCGCTCGCGGCCATCGAATCCACCGGAAAGATCAAGAAGCCGCTGATCACCGTGGCGGGATCGATGGATGCGCTGCTGCCCACGAAGCTGCAGGCGCGGGTCTATGAAGCGGCCGTCGACCAATCGCGCAAGGGCAACAACGACCACCGCAATGCGCAATATCGGTTCTACGAAGTGCAGAACGGCAATCACATCGAGAGCTACGTTCCGTTGTTCCCGCAGCTGCGGTTGATTCAACCGCACGCGCAAAAAGCGTTCGATCTGCTCGTCGACCACGTCGAGAACAAGGCTCCGCTGCCGCCGAGCCAGTGCATCCCGAAGGACGGCTCGATCTCGGATACTCCGGCGCAGGCAGGCAACTGCGAAGAGTTGTTCGTGAAGTGACGAAGCTCGTGCCGCGTCCGACGCGATTCATGTCGGACGGGGGCGGTAAAATGACGCGGCCGCCGATCTTCCGGCGGCCGTTTCATTTTGGTGATCTGCATGCCCCTTCCCATGACGCCCGAGGAAATCGTTTCCGAGCTCGACAAGCACATCGTCGGGCAGGATGCCGCCAAGCGCGCCGTCGCGATCGCGCTGCGCAACCGCTGGCGCCGGCAACAGGTCCCCGAGCCGCTGCGACAGGAGATCACGCCAAAAAACATCCTGCTGATCGGGCCGACGGGTGTTGGCAAGACGGAAATCGCGCGCCGGCTCGCGCGGCTTGCCGACGCGCCGTTCGTCAAGGTCGAGGCGACCAAGTTCACCGAGGTTGGCTACGTGGGCCGCGATGTCGACACGATCGTCCGCGATCTCGTCGAAGTGTCGGTCAAGCAGACGCGCGAAGGCGAAACGCGCAGGGTTCGGGACCGCGCCGCCGACGCGGCGGAGGAACGCGTGCTCGACGTTCTCCTGCCGCCGGCGCGTGAAGTGAATTTCGACGACATGAAACCGACCGATTCGGCGACGCGGCAGAAATTTCGCAAAATGCTCCGCGAAGGCAGTCTCGACGACAAGGATGTCGAAGTCGAGGTTGCCGTGTCGACGCCGCAGATGGAGATCATGGCGCCACCGGGCATGGAAGACTTGACGTCGCAGATCCAGGGAATGTTCCAGCAGATGGGTGGCGGCCGCCGCAAGCTGAAGCGCATGAAAGTCGCGGAGGCGCTGAAACACCTGACGGACGAGGAGGCGGGCAAGCTGATCAACGACGACGACATCAAGAGTCGCGCCGTCGCCTCCGCCGAGCAGAACGGCATCGTGTTCATCGACGAGATCGACAAGATTGCGGCGCGCACCGACACGCATGGCGCCGACGTGTCGCGGCAAGGCGTGCAGCGCGATCTCTTGCCGCTCGTCGAGGGCACGACGGTGACGACGAAGTACGGGATGATCAAGACCGATCACATCCTGTTCATCGCGTCGGGTGCGTTCCACCTGTCGAAGCCGTCGGACCTGATTCCCGAGCTGCAGGGACGATTGCCGATTCGCGTCGAGCTGTCGCCGCTCTCCGTTGGCGACTTCGAGCGGATCCTGACGAGCACCGATGCGTGCCTGACGATGCAATATCGAGCGCTGCTCGAGACCGAGCAGGTGCATCTCGATTTTCAGCCCGATGGGATTCGGCGAATCGCGGAAATCGCGTTTGCCGTCAACGAGCGGCAGGAGAATATCGGCGCGCGCCGGCTGTATACGGTGATGGAGCGCCTGCTCGAGGAGGTGTCGTTCCACGCGGCACGCCGGACCGGTGAGACGATCGCCGTCGACGCGGCGCTCGTCGATGCGCGACTCGCTGGCATCGCCGGCGACGACAACCTGTCGCAGTACATCTTGTAGACGGACCAAAGTTTCGCTCGCTGCGCTCGCACGATACTTTGGTCCGACGTCCAGTTGCGGAAAGCTCGGGGGCGGCCCTTCGCTTTCCGCGCAGCACCTTCGACAAGTTAGCCGATGCCGGCTCGTCTCCGCTCGCGAGTCCGGTAGCAGGCGTACGCCGACTGACGACAGGCGGGGGCCACGCTGATGTTGGAACGCATTCTAGGCATCATCCTTCCGGTCGTTTGCGTCGTGTCGCTCGGCTGGCTGTTCGCGCGCCGCGTGAAACCGGACATGACGTTCGTCAACCGCATCAGCATGAACGTGCTTGCTCCGGCGCTGGTCTTCTCGGCGCTTGCCAGCAAGGACTTCGACGTCGACGCGAGCAAGCTGCTGCTCGTCGGCGGATCCGTCGTCGTCCTGGGCTCCGGATTGCTCGCGTGGCCGCTCGCGCGACTGATCCATGCGGACGCGCGGACATTCGTGCCGCCGATGATGTTCAACAATTGCGGCAACATGGGCCTGCCGCTCGCGGCGCTCGCGTACGGCGCCGCGGGCTTTTCGCCGATGGTCGCGCTGTTCGCGATCTCCAACCTGCTGAACTTCACGGTCGGGATCTGGATCGTCCACCGTCATTCGCGCTTCGCGAGCCTGCTGCGCAATCCGGTGGTGATCGCCACTGCGCTCGGGTTCCTGTGCGCGACAACGCACCCGCCGCTGCCGGAATGGCTGTCGACGACGGTCAAGCTCGTCGGTGACGCGCTGGTCCCGATGGCACTGCTGTCGCTGGGTGCCCGCCTGGCCGACGCGAGCTTCGGGGACTGGAAGATCGGCGTCTTCGGCGGCGTTCTCCGTCCGTTGGCCGGCCTCGCGATTGCGACGCTCCTGGCCGGTGTGCTCGATCTCGATCCCACGCAGCAGGGCCTGCTGATCCTGTTCGGCAGCCTGCCGCCGGCGGTGTTCAATTTCATGGTCGCCGAGCAATTCGACCAGGAGCCTCGCAAGGTCGCGTCGATCGTGCTGATCGGCAATCTGCTGGCGATCGCCTTCGTCCCGCTCGGGCTCGGCATCGCGCTTCGCAATTGAGTCATCGCGTTGCGGCAAGGCGGAGTGCCACCCGATCGTGCCGGCCGTTTGACGCGTGAACGCATTCACGCGCCGTTACGAGCCGGCGATTGCGTCGATCAGTGCCTGGCGCTGCAGCACTTCGGGCAGCAGCAGCGGCTCGCGGCCTTTCCGATAGAGCGCATAAACGGGAACACCGCTGCGCCCGAGCGCGCGCAGCGCGCGCGTGATCTCCGGATCGCGCCGCGTCCAGTCGGCGCGCAGCAAGGCAACGTCGGCGCTCGCGAAGGCACGCTGCACCGTGGCGTCGGCGAGGACGAGCCGCTTGTTCACCTGACAGGTGACGCACCACGCGGCGGTGAAATCGATGAACACAGGACGCCCCTGCTCCACACGCTCGGCAACGAGCGCCGCCGAATAAGGCTCCCAGCCATCGCTCGCGTATTTCGTCATGTCGCGCGCGCTTTCACTTGTCGCGGTATCGCGGTCGGCCGTGATCAGCGGCCATGCGACCACCACGCCCCCCACCGCTCCAATCAGCGCAGCCATCGCCCAACCGATACGGCGGCCGCCTGAGCGCGACGTGCGCCAGGCCCATAGCGCGAACGCCAGCAGCACGAACGTTGCGCCGATCCGCATGACCGCATCGTTGCCGACCTGCGCGCCCAGCACCCAGACGAGCCACGCGACCGTCGCATACAACGGAAACGCGAGCGCCTGCTTCAACTGCACCATCCAGGCGCCGGGCCGCGGAAGCATTCGTCGCCATTGCGGAAACCAGGCGAGAGCCGCGTACGGCAGCGCCATGCCGATGCCGAGCGCGATGAACACGGCGAGCGTCACGCGCGCATCCTCGGCCAGCGCATAGCCAACCGCGGCACCCATGAACGGCGCGGTGCAGGGGGATGCGATCGCAACCGCGAGCAGCCCCGCAGCAAAGGCATTGACGTTTCGGTTGGCGTGCGACCACGACGCGACACGCGATGGCAGCAGCGAGCCGAACTCGAACACGCCTGACAAGTTCAATGCCATGACGAAGAAGAGCACCGCCAGCGCACTCACAACCGGAGGCGATTGCAGCTGAAAGCCCCAGCCGAGTTGCTCGCCCGCCGCGCGCAAACCGATGATCGCGCCGCCGAGCAGCAGAAACGCGAAGATGACGCCAGCGGCAAAGGCGACGCCTTCGCGACGGATGGCGCTGCGACTTTCCGCACCGGTGCCAACGAGCGCAAGCGCCTTCAGCGACAACACGGGAAATACGCAGGGCATCAGGTTCAATAACAGCCCGCCGCCAAGCGCAAACATCAGCGCGAGCGGGAGCGTCAGCGATGTCGTCGGCTTCGAAGCGGCGAAATCGATCGCAGGAGTGCCTGCTGCCGGCTTCGGTCCCGCAACAGCGATTCCGTTGACGCCGACATCGAGCGCTACGGCGCGGACGGTCTTTCCATCGATGCGGAAGCCAGGCTCCGCCGTCAGCACGCCGTGCAATCGCGCAAGACCCGGCGCGAGCTCGTGTGACACCGGCAACTTCACGTCGATCGCATCGCCGCGCCGCGCAACCGACTGCGGAACGGACGGCTCGATGACCCGCTCGGCGTCGGCAAAAAACGTAACGCGCTGCTGTGGCTCGGCGCCCGCGGCGACGCTGAGCGTGATCGTCGGGCCCGACGCTGTCGCCTTTGCATCCCAAGCGGGCGGCGCTGGACGAGGCAGCGCGTCGCGCGCCGCCGCGAGCAGCGGTCCCCAACGCGTGTCGGGCGCGGCCCTTGCCGCAACCGGCAGCGTCAACGTCAGGTCCGCGCCTTCCGGTATGCACGTTTCCTTGCAGACGAGCCAGTCGGCGCGCGCGGCAAGCGTTGCCGTCGTTCCGACAGTGGCGTTCGCGGGCACGGTCAACGGCACGAGATGCAGCACATCACCTTCGTAACCGTAATTGACGAGCGGGCCCGCCGGCAGCGCCCGCGGAGCGGGCCATTCGATCGCGCCAGCCGCGTATCCGGAGGGCAACCGCCACTCGAGGGTCGTCGGCAGGCCCGATTCGCCGGGGTTTCGCCAGTACGTGTGCCAGCCGGGCGCGATTGCGAGTCGCAACGCCACTGTCGCAGTCGTCCCTGGAACGAGCGCGTCATTGGCCGCGACGAGCTCCGCGCTGACGTGAGCCGTTTGCACCGACTGCGCGACCGCGAAACCCGTCCCCGCGAGCGTCGCCGACAAGGCGAGCGCAGCCGTCGTGACGCGCGCGCAGCGCCGCGAGAGAGACGTCATCGATTCGAGCACCTGCATCAACCTGGTCATCGAGCGCGCGTCAAAAAGTTCACCTCGACGGGCTCATCGGTGGACAACCTATAATTGTGCCACTCGCCCGTTGCGGGCTACCGTGAGGTCCGCGGAACCAAGCTTCGGGCATCTTCGGCCGCCGATTACCGTCGGCCTCCCAACTGTTGCGGCGGGCTGATGAGTGGCCATTCGTTCTCCGTCATGCGCCGATGCTGACGGCGTTCCTGGTGTCCGTCGCGGCGATCGCGATCGGCGAGATCGGCGACAAGACGCAGCTCCTCGCGCTGATGCTCGCGGCGCGCTATCGGCAACCGTGGCCGATCGTTGCCGGCATCTTCTGCGCAACGCTCGCGAATCACGCGCTCGCTGGCATCTTCGGCAACTGGGTTCGCCATGCGATCGATCCCGGGATCCTCCACTATGCGATCGCCATCGCATTCTTCATCGTCGCCGTATGGGCGCTGCGTGCCGACAAGCTCGACGCGGAGCCGCAAAGCGCGTCGCGATCGGGCGTGTTTGCCGTTACGACGGTCGCGTTCTTTCTTGCCGAGATGGGCGACAAGACGCAGGTCGCAACGGCAGTGCTCGCCGCGCGATACGACGCGCTCATCGCGGTGATCGCCGGCACGACGCTCGGCATGCTCGTCGCCGATGCGCCGGTCGTGTTTGCGGGCAAGCTCGCCGCCGACCGGATTCCGTTCGGCGGGTTGCGCAAGGTTGCTGCGGGAATCTTCTTCGTCATGGGCGTGTGGGTCCTGCTGCACGGCGTCTGAGCAATCGATTGCACGCGACGCTGCCACGCCGTCGCGCATGTACCGGCCGGTATAATCGGGCGCCTCCGACGACGAACAGCGCGCGTGCCGCGCGCATTCCCTTCCGACGATGACGCCGCCGTTCGACCCCACCTCGATCGAATCCGCCGCACAGACGGCCTGGAAAGCCGGCGACGTCTATCGCGCGATCGAGAACGATCCGCGGTATCCAAAGGGCAAGTACTACTGCGTGTCGATGCTGCCCTACCCGTCGGGAAAGCTGCACATGGGGCATGTGCGCAACTACACGATCAACGACATGATGTACCGCCATCTGCGGATGCGCGGCTACAACGCTCTGATGCCAATGGGCTGGGATGCGTTCGGATTGCCCGCCGAGAACGCCGCGATGAAAAGCGCCGAAGCACCGGCGAAGTGGACGAACGACAACATCGCCTACATGAAGCGGCAGCTGCAGGCGATGGGCTTCGGCATAGACTGGTCACGCGAGCTGTCGACGTGCGATCCGTCGTACTACCACTGGAACCAGTGGTTCTTCCTGCGGATGCTCGAGGCAGGCATCGCGTATCGGAAGAACGGCACGGTGAACTGGGACCCGGTCGACCAGACGGTGCTTGCGAACGAGCAGGTGATCGACGGCCGCGGGTGGCGCTCGGGCGCGCCGATCGAAAAGCGCGAGATCCCGATGTACTACTTGCGAATCACGCGTTACGCCGACGAGTTGCTCGAAGCGCTCGATTCCATGCCCGGCTGGCCCGAACGCGTGCGGACCATGCAGGCCAACTGGATTGGCAAGAGCGATGGTGTGCGGTTCGCGTTCACGCACGACATCCGCGATGAAGCCGGTGCGCTGATCGGCGATGGCCGGCTCTACGTGTTCACGACGCGCGCCGACACGATCATGGGCGCGACGTTCTGCGCGATCGCGGCGGAGCATCCGCTGGCGACGCTCGCCGCGTCGCGCAATCCAGCGCTGCAGGCGTTCGTCGACGCATGCAAGCGCGGCTCCGTGATGGAAGCGGATCTCGCGACCGCCGAGAAGAAGGGGATGGCGACGGGATTGACGGTCACGCATCCGCTGACCGGCGCCGCCGTTCCGTTGTGGGTCGCGAACTACGTGCTGATGACGTATGGCGACGGCGCCGTCATGGGCGTTCCGGCGCACGATGCGCGTGATTTCGAGTTCGCGAAAAAGTACGGGCTGCCCATTCGGCAGGTGATCGAGCCCGCGGACCCGCGCGCGGCGCCGCCGTTCTCGACCGACGCGCTGCCCCCATGGTACGAGGACAAGACGGTGGGCGTTTGCATCAATTCGGGCAAGTACGACGGCCTCGCCTGCGCCCAGGCCGTCGATGCGATCGCCGCCGATCTCGCCGCACTGGGTCTTGGCGAGAAGAAGACGACATTCCGGCTGCGCGACTGGGGTATCTCGCGCCAGCGTTACTGGGGCACGCCCATCCCGATCATCCATTGCGATCGCTGCGGCGAGGTTCCGGTGCCGGACACCGATCTGCCGGTGATCCTGCCGCCGGACTGCATCCCCGATGGCAGCGGCAATCCGCTCAATCACCGCGACGATTTCCTGCGCGTCGACTGCCCGCGCTGTCACGGACCCGCGCGCCGCGAGACGGACACGATGGACACGTTCGTCGATTCGTCGTGGTACTTCATGCGCTACACGTCCCCCGGCGCGCCGACGATGGCCGACTCCCGCGATGCGTACTGGATGCCGATGGATCAGTACATCGGCGGCATCAGCCACGCGATCCTGCATCTGTTGTACGCGCGCTTCTGGACGAAGGTGATGCGGGACTTCGGCATGCTCGCCTACGACGAGCCTTTCACGCGCCTGCTGACGCAGGGAATGGTGCTCGCGCACGCGTTCCATCGCCGCAACGACAAGGGCGGGGTCGATTACGTCGCGCCAGCCGACGTCGACATCCTCCGCAACGAGCAAGGCGCAATCGTCGGCGGACGCGCGAAATCCGACGGACTGCCGGTCGAGTACGACGGGCTCGGCACGATGTCGAAGTCCAAGCTCAACGGCGTCGATCCGCAGGACATGATCGATCGATATGGCGCCGATGCCGCGCGGCTTTTCGTCATGTTCGCGAGCCCGCCCGAGCACACGATCGAATGGTCGGACACCGGCGTCGAAGGCGCGCACCGATTCCTGCGACGGCTGTGGAATTTCGCTCAGGCACGCCGGGACAGCGTCAATGCCGCCACAGGCAGCTTCGATTGGCGCGATGCAGGCGCTGCGATCGTCGCGGCGCGGCGCGAATTGCACCTGACGCTCAAGCAGGCGGATTACGACTACGAGAGAGTCCAGTACAACACTGTCGTCTCGGCCGGAATGAAAATGCTGAACACGCTCGAGGCAATACCGGCAGACGTGGCCGGTGCCGAAGCGCTGGTTCGCGAAGGCTTGTCGATCCTGCTGCGCGTGCTGTATCCGGTCGTTCCGCACGTGACGTGGGTGCTGTGGAACGATCTCGGCTTCGCCGCGCAGTATGGCGACCTCTTGAATGCGCCGTGGCCATCGGTCGATGGAGAGGCGCTTGCTCAGGACGAGATCGAGCTCGTGCTGCAGGTGAACGGCAAGACGCGCGGCAAGTTGTCGGTACCCTCGGCGGCCGATCGATCGGCGATCGAGGATGCGGCGCGGCGTGCGCCGGAAGTCGCTCGCTACGGCGATGCGGCCGCCGTCAGGAAAGTGATCGTCGTGCCGGGGCGCCTCGTCAATGTCGTGCTCTGACAAGCCGTTCGCGGTGAGCGCGCAGCGACGGCGCTTCACCGTTGTCGCAGCATTGGCGCTCGTGCTGGCGGGCTGCGGCTTTCATCTGCGCGGCGATGCAACGTACACGTTCCACACGATTTTCGTGAATCCCGCAGGTGCGCCGACACTCGCCGCCGAGTTGCGGCGCGCGCTCGCGTCGACCGGGAGCGCTGCGCTCGTCACCGACCCCAAGGACGCCGACGTCATCCTCGACATCCCGCTCGTCGCCGACGACAAGGAAGTGCTGACGTTGTCCGGCGCCGGCAGCGTCCGCGAATACCTGCTGATCAAGCGCGTGCAATTCCGGCTGCACGATCGCGACGGTAACGAATGGCTGCCGCCCGGGGAGATCTCGCTTCGTCGCACCTATTCGTTCAGCGAAAGCGAGGTGCTCGCCCGCGACACGCAGGAGCAGCGGCTTCTGAAGGAGATGCAAACCGACGCCGTGCAGCAGATCGTTCGCCGGCTGCAGGCCGCGAAGAAGCCGGCGTGAGCGGCGGCATCGAGCTTCGCGCGGCCGATCTCGGGGCACACCTCGCACGAAAGCTGTTGCCGCTCTACTTGGTGCACGGCGACGAGCCGCTTGGGGTCATCGAGGCCGGCGATGCTATCCGCGCGGCCGCGCGGCGCGCAGGATGCGACGAGCGCGAAGTGTTCATCGTCGAGCAGCACTTTCGCTGGGATGTTTTCGCCGCGGCCAACGCGAATCTCGGTCTCTTCGGCACGCGCAAGCTGATCGACGTGCGGATTCCGTCGGGCAAGCCCGGCGTCGAGGGCGCTGCGGCGCTCGAGCGCCATGCGCGCAATCTCGACGCCGACGGCGTCACACTGATCACGCTGCCGCGGATCGATCGCGCGACGCAATCATCGGCTTGGTTCGGCGCGTTGGCCGAGCAAGGTGCGACGATCGCCGTCACGGCGCCCGAACGCGCCGCGCTGCCCGCGTGGCTCACCGAGCGGCTGGCTCGAAACGAGCAGCGCGTCACCCGGGACACCCTCGCGTACCTTGCGGATCGTTGCGAGGGGAACCTGCTCGCCGCGCGGCAGGAGATCGACAAGCTCGCGCTCTTGCTTCCCAAAGGATCGCTCGCGCACGAGGACGTCGAACGTGCCGTCGCCGATGTGGCGCGTTTCGACATTCAGCAGCTATCCGAGGCGTGGCTTGCGGGCGACGCAGCGAGAACGCTGCGCATCATCGATGTGCTCCGTGCCGAGGGCGAGCCGATCACCCTTGCAATATGGCAGCTCGGCGAAGACGTGCACGCGCTTGCCGGCGTCCGCGATGCGATGGCGGCCGGCCAGTCGCTGCAGACGGCGGTCCGCAGCGCGCGCGTATGGGGCAGGCGCCAGCACGCGCTCGAAAGCGCCGCGCGGCGCGCGTCGCCTTCACAGATCGAGCGACTGCTGCGCGCGCTCGCGGGTCTCGATGCGCTGGCCAAGGGACTTGGTCAGCGTAATCCGTGGGACGTGCTGGTTTCGCTCGCGCTCGACCTTTGCGCGCGGCCCGTTCCGCTCGAGCCGGGCTGGTTGGCCGCCTGAGGATGATCGCCCCGGCCGCGATGTGCCGGCTGGTCGAACGTCCGCGAAGTGCGAGATGACCGCCGCGCGCAGCGCTGCGCCATCGAGGGCGCGGGTCGTCTCGACGATGATGATCGGGACGATCTCCACGATTCTCGCGGCCACGATCATCAACGTCGCGTTCCCTGCGTTGATGGCGGAGTTTCACGTTGGCCACGACACGCTGCAATGGATCGCGGCAGGCTTTTTGGCGGCGACCACTGCAACGATGCTCGCGACCGCGTGGCTGGTCGAGACGATCGGCGAGCGCGCAACGTTCACCGCGACGATGACGTTGTTCCTCGCCGCATCGCTGCTCGCCGCGATGAGCTGGAGCGCGCAATCGCTGATCACCGCGCGAATCGTTCAGGGCGCATGCGCCGGCATCCTGCAGCCGCTCGCGATGATCGTGCTGTTTCGCGTGTATCCGGTGGAGGAGCGAGGTCGCGCAATGGCGCTCTATGGATTCGGCATCGTGCTGGCACCGGCGATCGGACCGGCAATCGGCGGCGCGCTGCTCGAAGCATTCGGCTGGCGCTCGATCTTCCTGTTGACGGTACCGTTCTGCATTGCCGGGATCGCCCTCGGCGCGACGACGCTGCCTCGGCACGCGGGACGCACGTCATCGCGATTCGACTGGGTGGGCTGGGGATTGTTGCTGGGCGCGCTGATCGCGCTTTTGAACGTGCCCGTCGAAGGTCATCGCGACGGCTTCACGGCGCCCTTGACGATCGCGCTGGCACTCGCGGGATGCGCGCTCGCCGCAGCATTCGTTGCATGGGAGATCCGCGCCCGCGCGCCGCTATTGCCCATACGACTCTTCCGCCATCCGCCCTTCGCCAACGCGGCGCTCGTCGCATTCGCCTACGGCGTCGGGCTGTTCGGAACGACGTATCTCGTGCCGGTGTTCGCGCAGGACATCGCGCACTTCAGCCCGGCCAGCGCCGGCTATCTGCTTGCTCCGCCGGGCATTGCACTCGCCATCGCCATCGCGATCGGCGGACGGTTGACCGACAGGATCAGTCCCGCGCCGATCATCGTGTCGGGACTCGCGCTCTTCGCCGTGTCGAGCCTTTTGCTCGCCTTCGCCGGCGCCGCGACGGGCTTCGCGCTGCTTGCATTGTGGCTAGTCATCGGTCGCGTGGGCCTCGGCATGCTGATTCCTGCATTGAACGTCGGCGCCGTGCAGTCGCTCGCCGGGGCGGAGCTCGCGTATGCGTCTGCGGCGGTGAACTTCGTCCGCCAGCTTGGCGGCGCGTTCGGGGTCAACCTGCTCGCCGTCGTGCTCGAGTGGCGCGCAGCAGCCCTGGGTGCGACAGACGCCGCGCGGCCCTTCCACGAATGCTTTGCGATTGTTACGCTCGCATTTGCGCTCGCGCTCGTCCCCGCCTGGTTCATCCGCAAGCACGGGAGATAGACATGTACCAGAAGATCCTCGTCGCATTCGACGGTTCGCCGGAAAGCCGCCTCGCCGTCGACGAATGCTCGCATCTGATGCAGGTCTCGGGCCGCGAGATCCATCTCGTGTGCGTCTTGCACGACCCGTCGCCCTATCTCTTGGCCGGCGAATTCGTTCCCGAGCCCGCGCTTGCCGTCGACCGTTCGCGCATGGAAGCGGACTTGAGCCAGGCGGCCGCGACGCTGACCGAGCGTGGCTTCTCCGTGACGACGCACCTGCAGGACGGCGAGCCCGTCGACGTCATCTCGCGGATGGTCGAATCGCTGCACATCGATCTCGTCATCGTGGGCCACCGCCGCACCAAGAAGTTCGCCTTGCGCTGGTGGCGCGGCTCCGTCGATTCACTGTTGATCGAGCGCGTGCGCTGCAGCATCCTGATCGCCGGCGAGACGCACGCGAAATAGCGAATCCCCAAAATGGGGTCAGAGCCAATTACGGCCGTAATTGGCTCTGACCCCATTTTGTCCTAGGCGGCGTCGCCGGCGATTGCGTTCACGGTAGAAAGCGCTGCGAGCGCTGCCGTCTCGGCGCGCAGCACGCGTCGCCCGAGATGAAGTGGAACGGCGCCCACGTCGCGCGCGAGCCGCAGCTCGCCGGCGTCGAACCCGCCTTCGGGGCCCCCGACGATGACGCGCGGCGGTGTTTCGCCTGCAAAAGCCGCCAGCGAGCATTCGCCCTCCGGTGCAAGGATCGCGATCGGCTTTCGCGCGTGCGCTTCGGCGATCCATTGCACAAAGGTCGCGACCGGTTCGATAACCGGGATGCGATTGCGCCCGCACTGCTCGCACGCGGCGATGACGATGCGCCGCCAATGCGCGAGCCGGCGCTCGGTCCGCTCGTCCGACGCGTGCTGGCTGCGCGCGGCGATCAGCGGAACGATCGACGCAGCGCCAAGCTCGACCGCCTTGCGGACGACGACGTCCATCATGTCGGACGCGATGATCGACTGGGCGAGCGTCAACGGCCACGGCGATTCGCGCTCGACAGGATCGTGCGAATCGACCTGCACGGTGACGACGCGCCGGTCGATGCTGCGAATCGTCGCTGAAAATTCGCCGCCGATCCCGGTGAACAATGCGACGCGATCGCCGACGCGCATCCGCAGCGCGGCGCCGACATGGCGCGCGCGCGCATCGTCGAGCCGATACTCGCTGCCCGGCTCCGGCGGCTGCCGTTCTTCCCCGACGTAGAGGCGCGGCGTTAGCATGGCGATGCTACGATTGTCCCATGCACCTCATGCTCCGCGAGGAGGCTTTCGATGCGAAACGATTCGTCACCGCCGATTGCGCTCGGCTGGCCCGCCGCGCAGTTCGATCTGCCCGGCATCGACGGCCGCCGGCATTCGCTCGCGTCGGCGCGCGGCCGCAACGGGATCGTCGTCATGTTCATCTGCAATCATTGCCCGTACGTGAAAGCGGTAATCGGCCGGATCGTTCGCGACGCCGATGCCCTCGCATTGCTCGGCATCGGCAGCATCGCGATCATGAGCAACGACGTCGTCGCATACCCCGCCGATTCGTTCGACAACATGAAGGCGTTCGCCGCCGCGCACGACATCCGTTTTCCGTACGTGATCGACGAATCGCAGGAGGTCGCGCGCGATTACGACGCCGTCTGCACGCCGGACTTCTTCGGCTTCGACGCCGACCTGACGCTCGCCTATCGAGGACGGCTCGATGCCGCGGGCCGCTCCGCGGACACAACGGCGAAGCGCGAGCTGTATGAAGCGATGGCGCAGGTCGCACGGACCGGCCGCGCACCGGTCGAGCAGCATCCGTCGATCGGCTGCGCGATCAAGTGGCGCGCCAAGCCGTCGTCAAAGGAATGGGCGTAGCGCGTCCAGCACCGCACCGGGCCGCTCGGCCATCATGCTGTGACCCGTTTCGGCGAGCGTTACGGTCTCAACCTTCGCGAGCGCGCCGATGAGTGCGTTGGCATTGCGGAGTGGCGCCATCACGTCGCGCGCCGCGAGAATCGCAAGCGTTCGACACCTTACCGCTGCACCCGCAGCGAGGCCGCCTGCGTAGCGGTGACATGCAAGCAGGTCGGTCGACAAGATGCCGTCGCGACAGCGCTCGAGCAACCGCAGCGCGTTGCCGGTCATCCAGACGCCGGGCAGCTCGTTGCCGCCAAGCTGACCAGCGGCGCTGAACGACCAGCCATTGATGAGCTCGTAAGCGAGGTGATCGTTGCGCGCCGCTGCTGCGAGCAGCTCGTCGCTGACGGTCATCGGAACGGCGGGTCCGAGCAGTGCGAGCGCGCGCACGCGATCGGGATTTCGCGCAGCGAACTCGAGTGCGGCAAGCGATCCCAGCGAATGGCCGGCGACGCTGACGTTGTCGATCTGCGTTGCGTCGATGACGTCGCACAGCCACTGCGCCAGCGCTTCGACGCTCGTCAGCGCCTCGCCGCGCGAGCGGCCATGCCCCGGCAGATCCACGGCGAGCACGTTGCGACCATGCCACGCGAAATAACGCGATTGCAGCGCGAACACGCCATGATCGTTCGCCGCACCGTGGACGAACAGCACCGTCGGTTGCGCGCGATCGAAGGGGCGCGAGCCGGTGTATGCATAGATGCTGTTGCCGCCGACGACGAGATTCATGGCACCTTCCCCGCCGCATGGAGCGCGCGACTCAAGTCCTCGATCAGGTCGGAGGAATCCTCGAGGCCGATCGACAGCCTGATCGTGCCTTCGCTGATGCCGGCGCGCGCGAGATCCTCGGCGGACATGCGGAAATGCGTCGTCGACGCCGGATGGATGACGAGCGACTTCGCATCGCCGACGTTCGCGAGGTGCGAGAAGATCCGCAGCGTCTCGATGAAGCGCCGGCCCTGGTCGCGCGTGCCGCGCAGTTCGAAGCTGAACACGGCGCCGCAGCCGCGCGGCAACAATCGCTGCGCGAGCGCATGATCGGGGTGATCGGGCAACTCCGGATAGCCGATCGCTCCGACGAGCGGATGCTCGCGCAGGAACGCGACCACTGCGCGCGTGTTGTCGACGTGCCGCGCCATCCGCACCGGGAGCGTCTCGATTCCCTGCAGGATCTGGAACGCGGTCATCGGCGCCATGCATGCGCCGAAGTCGCGGACCCCCTCCCGCCGGGCGCGCAACAGGAAGGCCGCCGTCGACCATTCCTCGGCGAACACCATATCGTGAAAGCCCGCATAGGGTGTGGTCAGCGTCGGGAACTTCTCGCGCATCGGATCGGCGTTCCAGTCGCAACCCCCGGAATCGACGAGCACGCCACCGATGACCACACCGTGGCCCGACAGAAATTTGGTCGCCGAATGAAACACCAGATCGGCGCCGTGCTCGAACGGCCGCATCAACCACGGTGTGGTGAACGTCGAGTCGACGAGCAGCGGCAGGCCATGCTCGTGCGCAAGCGCCGCGACGCGCGGAATGTCGAGCACATCGAGCCCCGGGTTACCGAGCGTCTCGCCGAACAAGAGCCGCGTCGTCGGCCGGATGGCGCTGCGCCAGCCATCGAGGTCGCGCGCATCGACGAACGTCGTATCGATGCCGAAGCGTGGCAGCGTGTAATCGAGCAGGTTGTGCGATCCGCCATATAGCGATCGCGAGGCAACGATATGCGAGCCCGTGGACAGCAGCGTGACGATCGCGAGGTGTAGCGCGGCCTGGCCGCTCGCCGTTGCGATCGCACCGATGCCGCCTTCGAGGGCCGCGACGCGCTCCTCGAGCACCGCACACGTCGGATTGGACAACCGCGAGTACACGTGACCCGCGCGCTCCATGTTGAAGAGCGCTGCGGCGTGGTCGGTGTCCGGGAACACGAACGACGACGTCTGGTAGATCGGCGTCGCGCGCGCACCGGTTGCAGCATCCGGGCGCGCGCCTGCGTGCAGCGACAGCGTGTCGAATTGAAGCGTTTTCGGTTTCGTCGTCACGTTTTATCGTCCGTCGAGCGGGTTGTCGCCACCGCGTCGGGATAAAGCTCGGCGAGCGCGGCCAGCGCGATTTCGCGCAGTTTGCGCTGCCACGCGGCTTCCAACGTCGCAACGTTGCAACTCTCATCGGCGCGCAGTGCAACGACGCCGGCGACGCCGCCGGTGGCGACTATGGCCCGGGCAACCGTGTCGCGCCAGAAAGACGGATATTCGGTCGCCGTCCATTCGCCGCGTCCCCGACCGTAATGCGCAACGGCCAGATAGCGCAGCACTGCAGCGGGAACAAGGGCCGCGACGAACTCGTCGCTCCAGCGCAGCGATGCCTGCGTCTTGCCGCGAACGAGATTGAAGCCGCGCGCAACCCCGGCGGCCCCGACAGCGCCGACGATCCCGCCCGCGAGCAATCCCGCGCCGAACGTCAGGCCACCCGACGCGATGTCGGCCGCCAATCCCGTCAGCGCGCCCGACACGAATCCTCCGATGACGGCCGCCTTGCGCTCGTCGACCGGAGCCTCCGCCGTCACGCTCTTCGCAAGCCGCGCCATCACGTCGGCGGCCGCGCGTCCATCGAGTCCATGAATCGCGATCAGCCTATCCATCGACGCACGCGTGTCGGCATCGACGCGCTCGGCCAGTGTCCGCATCGCCGTGTCCTTCGCCGCATCGACACGATCGCGCCCAAGGCCGATCGCCTTGCCGACGTCAACCAGCGATCCGCGCAACCCGGCGTCGGCCAGCGGCACGCGGTCGCACGCTGCTCGCGCAATGGTCTCGGCGAGCGCTGCCATCGCTTTGTCGAACTGCGCTTCGCTGGCGGCCTGCCATGCAGCGGAGAGCCGCGCGAACGCCGCTCGCTTTGAGTCCGGCAATGCACGTGCGACGGCCTGCAACCACATCCGCTCCTGCACCCAGCACCGCGCGAACGCATCGAGCGCCAGTACGCCGTGGATCCAGGCGCGTGATCCGAGGGCCTCGCGCCAGCGCGCGATCTCGGCAGCCTCGACGCTCGCCGCGCGCGGAGTGCCGGTCTGGTTCAGCAGCACGACGACCGGCTTGCCGAGCCATTCGAGAATCTGCAGCTCGGCTGCGAGATACCCCGCATCCGCTGGCGACTCGGAGGCATTGACGAGGTACAGCACGACATCGGCATCGTCGCGGACGTTCCGCATCGCATGCTGGCTCGACCAGAGCGCAGGCTCGCGCCAGCGGTCCCAGACCATCGCGAGGAAGCCGACAATGGGCCGGTCCAGCGTCGCAAGTCGCCGCGCGAGCCGCGCACTGTCGCCGAAGCCGGGCGTGTCCCACAGGCAAAGCACATCGCCTTGCGCCGTCTCGATCATCGTGTGCTGCTCGGGAACGACGGTCACGTGCGCGTCGTCGCGAACCTCGCCGACGTCGCGCCGTAACAGCGTCCGCGCAAGCGCCGTCTTGCCGACGTTGGTATGCGCGATCAGGCTGAGTGCGATTTTGGCCGGCGCTTCGCTCATGGGGTCGAATCGGTGAATCGCAGCGCCAGTCCTGCGCCATCGCGCGCAACATCCGGATGCGCGAGCGCGATGAAAAGCGGCTCGCAGTCGACGCCACCGAGCACCCGTTGCCAGTTATCGGTTCGCTCGGTGATGCGCCCCGGGTGATCCGAGAAGCGCGCGACGAATTCCGACGTGTCGACGAGCGCGATCAGCGTCACGGTCGGATCTGCGGCTGCGAGCGCACGAACGAACGCGCCATGCGTCTCGCGCTCCGGCGTCGCGCCGAGATTGAAAATCGCGATGACGGCCGTTTGCGATGCGGAGTCGATCCGCGGGACTTCGTCATTGCCGTACGCGATTGCCGGCAGCCAGTCGATCACGACGGGCGATTGCAGTGCACGTGTGGCGATCTGCGCCAAGCCTTGGGCATTCGCCGCTGGGATCGCGTAACTATAGGCAATGGCCGCGATGCGCGCGGTGCCCCGGCGCCAGCTGCGCAACAGACTCTGGAAATACGGATCGCGCAGGGAGAGCGGCATCGACCTCGCGAGCCTGCGCTGCGACAGCCACGCCGCGAGCGCCAATGCGAGCCGCGGGACGATGACGACCGCTGCAATCGTTGCCGCATAAAGATGAATCCAGCGCGCGGCGTTCTCGCCGGCGCTGTTGCCGCCGATCGTCTGCAGGTGCGTAGCGTCGGGAATCACGATACCGGTCAGCCACGCGCCAGGCGCGAGCACGACGTTCAGGATGCCGGCGACGTCTGCAGCCGTCAAAAACGTGCTCTGCCAGCCCGCGCGATACTCGAGCGCGATGCCGCGCACATAGAGTCCGGCGATCGCGCCCGCGGCAAGCGCTGCGGCGCCAAGATGCAGCAACGCCGCCGTGCGTTGCGCAACGAGCGGGGCCGCGAGCGTCGACCATTCGGTGGCGAAGCGTCCGTATGCCGTCAACAGTGGGGGCGGAACGGCGGGTCTGCGCCGAAACATCGGGCCATCGCGGACGAGCCGCGCAACGCTGTAACGCAGCCCTCCGGACCGAGACGATGTGCCACGCCGCGATGCGATCGCGCTCGTCAACAGCGCGACATAAACGGCGATGTTCCACGCGAAAAGGGCGAGCACCGGCGGGGCCAGCAGGTTGATCCGGTGCGCGGGACCGATGTCGACGCCGAGCGCTCCGACAACGAAGGCGATGACGATGGTTATCCAGGCGATGCGACGTCGCCGCGGAATCGGCCGCGTCAGTGCGACGAATCCGGGATGGCGCTTGCGCAGTCGCTCGATTGCGAGCGCTGCACGGCGGCCGATGAACGCATCGTCCGACGCCGATTCGCCGACCTCTTCCGCCGCTGTGCGGCCGGCCCACACGCGATCGGCGTCGCTCCAGATGTCGCGCGCGCCGTCGGCCGACTCGAGCGCGCGAACGGTGACGGCATCGCGCGCCGCAAGCTCATCCATCGGCAACGCGACGCGCCGAATCCGGCGCTCGCAGCGACCGTCGGTGCACATCTGCCATCGGTGCCGGTTCCGCGTCCACGAAGACGCGATATTGCCACCCGTACGCGTAGGCCGGTGACTTCGCCAGCGGCTCGGCGCTGTGATACGGTTGAAAGGGGGCCGGCTCCGGATGCTGGGGCGAACGTTGTCGAGCGCGCCGGCCAACGGGGAGGGATGTCAGTGCAACCACCGCCGCTTCCGCAAATCCGCGGGCTCGAGAAGAACCGGCTCGAAGCGCTGATCGACGGCGTGTTTGCCGTCGCGCTGACGCTGCTCGTGCTCGACCTGAAGCTCCCCGACGACCTCGTGCTGACGAGCAATGACGAGCTCTTGAAATACCTGCTCGGCCTCGAGCGTCACTTCGTCATCTACGTGATCAGCTTCATCGTCATCGGCATGTACTGGATCAATCATCACATCCAGTTCCATTTCGTCGTCAAGACCAATCGGACGCTGATCTGGATCAATCTCACCTACCTGCTGTTGATCAGCTTCCTGCCGTTCGCGACCGATCTCATCGGGGATCACCAGGAGCTCATGCTGCCTTGCGAAATCTACGGGATCGCGCTGCTCGGCTTGAGCGCCACGAGCTTCGCGCATCTCGCATACCTCGCCCGTCATCGCGAGCTTGCGTCGGCGGATCTGACGCCGCACGTCGTCAGTGTGATGATGCGGCGGATCGCATTCTTCGCGGCGCTGCCCTTGTTGTCGATGATCGCAGCGATGGTCAGCACGCACGTCGCCGTCTATGTCTACCTGCTGCTCGTCGTCGCCCACTTCCTTCCCGGACGCGTCGATACGCACGTCGCCACGGCCGGCCGAACGTAGCGCCGGGCACCCGCAAAGCGCTGTACATTGCGGTCGTGATACCGTATATTTATCCGGTATTGGCAGCGACGGCACAGCGGCGCGCGACGCGCCCTTTTTTTGAAACGCAGATGACGCAGCGAGACCCCGCAGCGCCAACCTTGAAGGGTCGCGGCGCCACGCACAACCCCGAGAACCGGTTTCGCACCGATGCGCGCGAGCGCTGCGACGACGGCTGGCCGGGCGCGCAGCACGATGACGACGATCTGCCACCGCTTCGAACGACGGTGACGATCCAGCGCGCGCGAACGATCATTGCGCGCAACGACTCGCCCGACGTTCCCTTCGCGCAGTCGATCAATCCGTACCAGGGCTGCGAGCACGGCTGCATCTATTGCTACGCGAGGCCGACGCACGCATACCTCGACCTGTCTCCCGGCCTCGATTTCGAGACGAAACTCTACGCCAAGCCGGATGCCGCCACGCTGTTGCGCGCCGAGCTCGCGAAGCCCGGCTATCGCTGCGATCCGATCGCGCTCGGCACGAACACGGACCCGTACCAGCCGATCGAGCGCGAATGGAAGGTGACGCGCTCGGTGCTCGAAGTGCTCGCCGAGCACAAACACCCGTTCACCATCGTCACCAAATCGGCGCTCGTCGAGCGCGACATCGACATCATCGCGCCGATGGCGACGCAGGGGATGGCGCGCGTCTACCTGTCGGTGACGACCCTCGATCGCGAGCTTGCGCGAAAGCTCGAGCCGCGCGCCGCGGCGCCGCACCGCAGGCTGCAGGCGCTGAAGACCTTGTCGGCGGCGGGCATCCCGGTGGGGGTGATGGTGGCGCCGATCATTCCGCAGCTCAACGACCGCGATCTCGAGTCGATACTCGACGCCGCGGCCGCGAATGGCGCAGTCGCCGCTGGTTGGGTGCTCGTGCGGCTGCCCCGCGAGGTTGCGCCTCTGTTTCGCGACTGGCTCGATGTCCATTATCCGCAGCGCGCCGCGCACGTGATGAGCCTCATCCAGCAGATGCGTGGCGGCCGCGACTACGACTCGACGTTCGGCTCGCGGATGCGGGGCGAAGGCGAATTCGCTGCGCTCTTCGAAAAGCGCTTCGACATCGCTTGCCGGCGCCTCAGTTTCAACCGCGGCCGCGCGCACACGGGACTCGACACGACGCGCTTCACGCCCCCTTCGCGAACGAACGGCGAGCGTCAGCACACGCTGTTTTGACGCGCATCGCACTTCTTTTCAGAACGATGGCGGGCCCTAGGGAGCCTCTGCATAACTATGGCAATCGCGACGGAGCGCTGTTCGGGATGGG